>Ga0316616_100000910_pt1 | contig 10965 bp, 11 predicted proteins | sample OWC_Aug_M1_C1_D1_FD_207660 | JGI IMG/M metagenome (GOLD analysis project Ga0316616, IMG submission 207660) | Wetland soil microbial communities from Old Woman Creek delta, Ohio, United States - OWC_Aug_M1_C1_D1_B | ecosystem: Environmental > Terrestrial > Soil > Wetlands | place: USA: Ohio...
CTTTATTTTGGATTTAATTTCTGCTTCCTCCACGAGGATGATTTGGACGGGGTCAGAATAGAAATAAACAAGCGGTAATCTATCCTTGGATTCGACCAGCAGGTGCTTAGGGGGCGCTACTCTTGGCAGGTATCGCGTCCGCTGCCCCTGCACGCGACGGGTCTGTCACGATTCTAGCCCCGATGTCCTGCAGCAACTGCTGGAAATCAGGCGATGCCATGATGATTTTCCCTGCAGCGGCGCGCAGACGATCAATGGCCTCGTCCGACAGGCGGAAAGTCGTAGGCAGCTCGTTAAGATATTCAAATTCCGCCTTGTCCTTCAGCATGGCGAATGACACGTCGATGGCATAGATCGCAGCGCCCGGCGTCCGCAATGCGGTGGCCACTGCCGCATCCTTGTTCGCATCAACTGCAGGCGACTCTCGGATCCTGCGCATGGATTGCCACCGCGCCTGCTTGTCCCTTAACAGTTCCGTTGCCTCGTAGGAGTAGTGGTCGATCGGAACACCGGCCGCTTTCACGAGACTCTCCAGCATACCGGGCGGGTATTCCGACTTGTCCCATTCGGTTTTCGGTGAGGACCGTGAATTAACGACAAAGACGATGATCCTGCGCAGCTGATCATACGGTGTGGGCTGACCGATTGCATGCAGTGCTTCTATGATCTCCAGGGTATCCAGCACGCTCCGCATGCCGAGGTTGTCCGAAACGGCGCCGTCTACGACATGAATATATGGACGGTTAACGCCGTCTGCAAACTCCGCCTCCTCCTTCAGGTGACGGGTTACGCGCGCGGCCGGCCGAGGCGGTTCGACGGTTTCGAAAAACGGCTTGATCCAGACGAGCAGAGTATAACCGCAAGTGCCGCCATAATTGTTGAACGTAATGGGCCTGAATACCACCGGTACTGCCGACGATGCGGCAGCGGCGCGGGAAAGATGTATCGCATTCAGATCCGAACAGAGCACATCGAAATAGTCCTGCGTAAAAGGCAACCGAGCACCCGTCGAGATGTCGGTTGCCGACACGATGATGAAAGGGCCTTTCCCGCGATTGAGGTCACCGAATTTTGCGCCGTTGAACAAAATCTCGTCGTATAAATCGGCGGCCAGCTCTGAACGACCCCAGCCGCCCGACAACAGGGATGGCCAGTAGATTGGGTTTAGAGTGCGGAAGATGAGCTCGCCTTGCACATCGCGCTTGAGGAAACGCTGTTGGTAGTCGTCGAACAGCTTGTCTCCGTAAAGGCCATATGCGAGCGCCGTGAAGCTTCCGCCCGACACACCGGTGATCACACCGACATGGTCGAGCAGGCGTGACTTGTTACCCTCCGGTCCGACGATTTCGGTATTCCGCAGGAACTCGAGTACGCCATACGAGAACGCAGCAGCCCGCATGCCACCGCCTGAAAAGGCGAGGATCACCACGTTTTCGCTGTCCGTTGAATAATGCGGGCGCGTGGCGTGGCGATAGCCGGTATTCGGATCGACGTGGGTAATCGGTGGGTTGATGGGACGGTGGGCGCAGCCGGTGAGCAGGAGGAACGACGCAATCAACAACAGTGATGGCGTGCGCCATCGAGTCTTGGGTTCACCAGATCGATTCATGGAGATCTCCTTTCTACCGGTTTCGCGTTCCTATTAAGCATCATGCGCCTGTAAGCACGCGCCATCAGGATAAGGAGAAGCCTCAACGCTACCGCCTCCCATACCATCATGTGTCAAACGCCACGTGAAGGAGATTAATGAATTATTCATGGCTTTAATAGCTAAATTCCTAAAACATGAAAAACGATATTTCAAGTGGTAATCAACAACATCCGGTTACTGTAATGATGAAGACTTGTAGGTGAAAGGCAGCACACGGTTAATGTCTGATCGCTATCGTGTTTCCCCTTATTTCATCGAATGCAGCCCTACCAGGTTGCCCTCTGTGTCGCGGAAGAGAGCGAAAAAGCCGTATTCATCGGTGATCTTCGTCTTCGTCACGGCAACGGTGCCGCCGGCCGGTTCGACACGCTCGAGGGCTTCATTCAGGTCTTCACCGGCGTTCAGGTAAACCACCGTTCCGCGGTCACAGGGCTCGTAGCCTTCCCCGTACACCAGGGCGCCGCTGTTGCCATGGCCGGCCGACGGGAAGAAGGCCATGATGAAATCGCCCATTTGCTGCACGGGCATGTCGTGACCGAGGATGTTGCTGTAAAAAAGCCTTGCCCGCTCCATGTCCCGGACCGGGATCTCAAACCACACCGCCATGTTTCGCATGATCCTGCCCCGAAAAAATTTATTTACTTATTCATGATATTTTATATCATGAACCGCTCCCTGGCAAAACCTTTTCAAACGCAGGGTGCAAATTGCCATCAGGCGGAACGCCATTCCAAACAGAGGGTCATGATGAAAACACTTTATTTTGATGACTTCAAGGTCGGCGACAGGTTCGAGTCCCCCGGCATCACCGTAACGGAAGGACAGATCATCGACTTCGCCATGCAGTTCGACCCCCAGGTCTTCCACCTCGACACGGAGGCCGCGAAGAAGACCATCTACGGGGGTCTCATCGCAAGCGGCATCCACACCATCGCTCTCACCTTTCGGCTCTTCCTCATGACAGGCGCGCTCAACGCGGAGAACAGCCTGGGCTCGCCCGGATTCGATGAACTCCGTTGGCTCCTGCCCGTGCGGCCCGGCGACACGCTCCGCGCTGTCGGCGAGGTTCTGGAGCTCCGGCCCTCCAAATCACAGTCTGACCGGGGGATCGTCCGGGTGCGCTATACCGCTTTCAACCAGAAGGACGAGCTTGTCTTCAGCGTCAACGGGAACCAGATCGTCCGCCGCAAGACCTGAGCCCGAGGCTCTATTCGTAACCGAGTTCTATGAGCCGTTCCTCGTCGATCCCGATGAAGTGCGCTACTTCGTGAACGACCGTGATCTCGATCTGCTCTTCCAGCTCTTCGATGGTCTGACACATCTCCTCGAGGGGCTTTTGGAAGATGAGGATGGTGTCGGGAAAAAGGGGTGGATAAACCATGGAACGCTCGATGAGGGACGCCCCCTGGTAGATCCCGAGAAGCGGCTCATCGGGCGGCAGGCCCATGGCCTCCAGGAGGTCCGGCGAGGGGCTCTTCTGGACGGAGATGAGCACATTGTCGAGATGCCGTCGGATCTCGTGCGGGATCCGCCTGATCGACCTTTGAACCGCCCTGTCGAAATCCTTCCTGTTGAGTTTCATTCGTCACCACCCTCGATACCTGTAAAGACCTCCAGGATCCTGCGGACGGCGGCTACGGAGAGGCTGTTCCCCGCGAGCTGCCACTTTTTTCTGAGGGGCATCCCGTCCGGGAAGCGCAATCCCTGCGGGAAGTGCAGAAGCCGCAGGATCTCCTCCGGTGAAATACGCCTGACGCCTCCGCTCACCCGGAGATAGGAACCCGAGTGCATGATGGATCGCCCGTAGCCCGAGGTGAAGCAGGTCGTATAGGCCGCGGGGTCTGAAACGGCCAGGATGCGAAGGCCCGGGCCGAACGTTTTTAAAACTTCGCCGGGTACCTTCAGGTCTCCCGACATGTATTCATCATCGTCGGCGTCCAGGTACCGGGAAAGCGGCTTCATCTTTTTTGCAGGCAAATGATTGAATGGGATGAGTCCCTTCCGGGAGGCCGCGAGGTAGTATCGAGGGCGCCGCATGGGGATGCCGAGGGACGTCGGACATAGGAAGGTCTCCTGAACATGAAACCCCTTTCCTGTAAGCGTCTCGGTCAGTCGCCTTCGCGCCTCCGATTCCCCGAAGCCCGCCACGTTTTCCAGTGCGAGATGAGAGGGGAGGGCCTCTTCCCGCATCTGCTCGAGGATCTTGAGGAGGCGGATGAAGCTCAAAGCCCTGGGATCTTCCAGGTCCCTGCGGGCGCCGCGAACGGTGTACGGCTGGCAGGGCGGCGACATCCACCAGAAGTCCGCCCCGAAGGATACCAGTTCCCGGGCTGTGATGGTCTCGAGGTTTGCCTGTCTCGCATCGTGCCCCGGGAAGTTCAGTCGGTAGACTGAAAGTGCCGACGGGCTCTGGTCGAGGGCTGCCGCAACGCAAACGTTCGTGCCCGAAACGGCGGCGGCGAAACCTCCAATTCCGCAGTAGAGTTCCAGAGCCCTTATGATCATATCATCCCTGATCGTGAAGTTCGGAGTGCGACGAGACCCTTCCGGACGGTGTAACCGACATCGTTAATGAACCGTACTCTGGATGAATCCCGCATTGTAAGTCAAGAGCGGATTTTCATTCTTTCAGTTTAATCCGTCCGCGCAAAGGCCTGCCTCCCGATCTGGAGCGATACGACGGCGGCAACGACCATCAGGGCGCCGCCGATCTGGAGGGGTTCCAGGGCCTCGTGGAGAAAGACATAGGAAATCACTCCGGCCGTGATCGGCTCCAGCGTGGCGGTGATACTCGCCCGCGTGGGCCCGATGAGGTGGATGCCCGCAGTGTAGAACCAGAAGGCAAAGACGGTTCCGAAGATGCTGATGAAAAAAACCCACCACCACTCCTGGATATTAGCCGGCTGCGAAAAGGCCTCGAGGGGCGGGTGGAATATATTCCAGATGACGGCAGCGCCGAGAAAGGAAAAAAAGACGACCGCCCACGGCGTGTACTTTCGCATGGCGTAGCTGCTGCTCACGGAATACCAGGCGAAGCAAAGTGCCGAGGCGAGGCCGCCTGCGATGCCCTCGCGGTTCATGTTAAGAATATCCAGCTTGTATGCGCCGACGAGGAGGTAGCAGCCGATCACGGCCCCCGATATGGCGGCAGCAATCAGGGGGGTCAATCGCTCCCTGGCGAAAATCACCGCGAAGAGGGCGACGAATACGGGTGCCTGGTACTGGAGCAGGATCGCCGCGGCGACCTGGATCTTGCTGATGGCGAAGTAATAGGTGAACTGCGTCAGGGCAATGGAGACCCCGAGGAGGGCCATCTTCCAGATATCCCCCGGTGCCACCCGCAGCCACGCAGGATGCCGGCTTGCGAGCCACAGGGCAAGGACGAGGCTGCCGATGGTGGTCCTCAGCTGGACGAGCTGGGCGGGGGACATGCCGTTCATGAAAAGAAACTTCGCGGCGGAGCCGGAGGTGCCCCAGAGCACCGCGGCCAGGACGACGTAAACATAACCCCGACGGACTCCTGGTGTCTCCGATGATCCCATGGATGATAAAACCTTGGCGACTGTTTCTTCTCAATAAAAGACGGTCCGGGTCCTGTGGCGCGGACCGATGTTTTTGTAATAGGGCTCCTGCCCCCGGGTCCACAAAAGGTAATCCAGGTTCATCGCCGTCATTTGCTCCCCCGATGCCCGCAGCGCCTGCACCATGAGTTCCACGGCATGAACAGAGCAGGCCCTGATTTCGATCTCTTCCGGCGAATGGGCGGGTATCAGTTCCTCCCGGTCAATCAACGAAGCGAGACGTCCTTCGTATTCGAGAATCCCGTCGACGCGCAGCACATGGGGAACGAGGTTGTCGGCAAACATGGTGAGCCGGTCCAGGTCGTCAAAGCGGCCCCAGCCGTCGCCGCCGAAGGCCAGGGACAGATCGGCGGCTGTGATCTGCGCCCGCTTGAAAAAGGGAACGCGAAGAGATCCGTAATTTTCGACGTCGTTGAAAAAGGGCATCCCGCTCAGGATCCGGGCGAGACGTTCGGCCGAGTCCCCGGCAGCCTCGATCAGATCGACGAATCTGCCGTCGAACTCCCCAAGGAGGCACATGCCCAGATCGTTGAGCGCTCTTGCAAAAAGGCCCATGAGTTCGCGGATAGGTTCGCCCGACAAGTCCTGGCCGAATATCTTCGCGCAGTCTTTCGCGCGAAGCCCTGTCAATTCCTCCGCCGAGAGGGGGCCGTGCTTCCTGTAATAATCGTTCAGGGAGGAGGCGACGGTGAAGTAACCGGACATGCCGGGGCGCTTTCGAAGGCGAGGGAAGTAACCGGAGCCGAAATTGACGGCATTCAGGGTCAGGAAAAATGAAGCGGTGTCTTCCCCATGGCCGAGATAGTGACGGGCGGGATCAAGACCGGGAGGTGTGCCGCCTGCCTTCTTCAGCGAAGCCGCGTAGGGGGCAATGCGGCCGTCACGGATCCTCACATGGGCTGAACTCTTCGCAACGGTCTTGCAGGCCGTCCTGATCTCATCGAGCAAATGGGTGTTCACTTGACCCTCCTGTTACTCCAAGGGAATACCGCAGATGGTCCGATCATTCAAGGACCAATACGGTATGAAGCGCCTGAGGGTCTGTGCCCGGGCCCGGTGAAGGTGTTCAACCTGTATATCGCCTCTTTTTTGTGGTATGAGGCGGCCAGGGATTCGATTGACCATCTCCGGGGAACAATTTCCTGCGCCAGAATGTCTAAAACGATAGAAGACCGAAAACACGCCCTTCGCGACGAGGATTACGAAATCATCCTTTCCTGCCGGAAGGGTGATGTCGAAGCCTTCGGCGTCTTGGTCGAGAGGCATCAAAAGAAGATGCTCAATATGGCTCTCCGGATGACGGGCGACTACGACGAGGCCTGCGAGATCGTCCAGGAGGCCTTCCTCGCGGCCTACCGGGCCATCCGGAAATTCAGGGGGGAAGCCAAATTCTCCTCCTGGCTCTATGGCATCGTGGTCAATGTTTCGAAAACACGAATGAAGCAGACGGCGCAGCGCCGGCAGAAAACAGTTTCAATCGGTGATCGCGCTGACGGCCCCGGTGACTGTCTCACCGGCAACGAGGCCTCCGCACTGGAGGCGCTGGAGAAAAAGGAAATTCAGGCAAAAGTGCAGCACTGCATCAACACGCTGGATGAGGAGCACCGTGAGGTGCTGGTTCTCAGGGATATCCAGGGTTTCTCATACGATGAAATAGCCGATATCCTCAACGCGCCGGAAGGCACGATCAAGTCGAGGCTTTTCCGGGCAAGAGGCGCCATGAAGAATTGTCTGAAGAAAAACCTCGGGGAACTGTGATGGACTGCAAGCATATCGAGGAAAAACTGCCGGCCTATCTCGAGGGGGCTCTTCCCCCCGAAGAGGTGAAACTCGTCGAGGGGCATCTCGTCGCCTGCCCGAACTGCCGTCTCGCCTTGGAGCACCTGGTGAAGGCGGGAAAGCTCGTGCGGGAACTCGACGAGGCCGAGCCACCCCCCTGGCTCAAACAGCGGATCATGGAGAGGGTCAGGGAAGAGCGCGAGCGCAGGGAAGGTTTCCTCCGGAGGTTATTCTACCCGCTTCACATCAAGCTTCCCGCAACGGCCCTTGCCACCGTAATGATCGCCGTTTTTGCCGTCTATATCTTCAGGGCTGTGGAACCCGAAACGCGGTACCTCCACCAGACGCCTTCCGAACCGACCACTGCCGCCCCGGAGAAGAGCGTTACGAAGCCGCCCGAGGCCATCCCGCCGAAGGTCACCGTCCCGGAGGTACGCAGCGAGAAGAGCAGGATCGCCGTTTCGGAGGCGGACCGGGAAAGCGGGGGAAGACGCATCTTGTCTGAGGAAAAGGAAGCCCTGCCGAAACCGGCGGAGCAGGCCCTTGCGGAAAGAAAAATTTCGGAAAGGCGGCAAGCCGCCCGGGGCGTGGCCACCGGCGCAGAGGAGCAGCAGGCCACCGCGGCGAAGAGGGCCCTGCCGCCGGCGAAGAAGGAAGAGGTACTTTACGGGGCCGCCATGAAGGACGAGGTACAGGCCCCGGCCGTACCGGCAAAGATCAGGGCTGCAGCCACTGTGAGACCGGGGGATGTCTTTTCTCTTTATGTCAGGGACCCCGCGGCGGTCATGAGCGACGTCGAAAGGGTGCTGGTCGAATCCGGTGCGCGAAAGGTCACACGGGAGTTTCGCGATGGAACGGGGATCGTCACGGCCGAAATCGAGGTCGGCAAGAAGAAGGAAATTTTTGAGAAGTTGAAATCCCTGGGTGATGTCAAGGAAACCCGTAAAGCCCCGGAACCGCCGGCAGGGCCTGTCGCCATTAAAATTGAAGTCTTTGCGGGGCCTTAGGGCCGACGAGATAAATCCGGGAACTTTTTTGAACCCTCCTCTGTCTAAAGAGACAAACAATAAGACAGAGGAGGTTTTTTATGAGATCCATCCCACGAATCCTTGCGGTTATTCTTCTGGCACTTCCCATTTTATGGGGTGCCAAGGCCTCCGGTCAGCTGGAGGTGTCCGGTGATCGAACCCTTTCCCCTTATTTTTTTGTGAAAAGCGACGAAACGGGCGTGGATCAGCTTCCCCTCAAGTCCACGACGGCGTCCGTTGACATCTCGGGGGTCATCGCCGATGTACGGGTCGCCCAGGTTTACAGGAACGAAGGCAAGAGGCCGATTGAGGCCATCTACGTTTTTCCCGCCTCGACACGGGCGGCCGTGTACGGGATGAAGATGACCATCGGCGAGCGTGTCATCGAGGCAAAGATCGAAAAACGCGATGACGCGCGCCGGGCCTACGAAAAGGCGAGGGATGAGGGGAAAAGCGCATCCCTCCTCGAGCAGCAGCGGCCCAACGTGTTCCAGATGAACGTGGCGAATATCATGCCCGGTGACGAGATCAGGGTCGACCTGAGGTACACGGAACTCCTGGTGCCCACGGACCGCGTCTATGAATTCATGTACCCCACCGTCGTGGGCCCCCGCTACTCCAACCAGGCGGCGGAAACGGCCCCCCCATCGGAGCACTGGGTCCAGAACCCCTACCTGCACGAAGGGGAACTCCCCCCTTATAAATTTGACATTACCGTCAACGTCCGTGCGGGTATGCCCATCAAGGATCTCACCTGCCCGTCGCACAGGGTTCAGGCCAGCTACGACGGTCCGGCGACAGCGATGGTCAGACTGGACGGCGCGGAGCAGTCGGGCGGCAACCGGGACTACATACTCCGGTACCGGCTGGGCGGCGACAGGATCCAGTCAGGACTGTTACTCTATGAGGGAGAGAAGGAAAAATTTTTCCTCCTCATGATGGAGCCGCCCAAACGCGTGAAGGCGGAGAACATCCCCGGCCGTGAATATATCTTCATCGTGGACGTTTCGGGCTCGATGCACGGCTTCCCGCTGGAAATATCGAAGAAGCTCCTGAAAGACCTCATCGGCAACCTGCGCCCGACGGACCGTTTCAATGTGCTTCTGTTCTCGGGAGGATCCTCCGTCATGTCCGGGGAGTCGCTTCCTGCTACCGCTGAGAATGTTCAACAGGCGATTCATCTCATCGAGAGCCAGCGGGGCGGAGGCGGAACGGAACTCCTGCCAGCGCTGGAGCGGGCCCTCAAACTCCCCAGGCCCGAGAATTTCTCCCGGACCGTCGTCATCGCGACGGACGGCTACGTGCGCGTCGAAGCGGAGGCCTTCGACCTGATTCGCAACAACCTCCAGAACGCAAACATGTTCGCCTTCGGAATCGGCTCTTCGGTCAACCGCCACATCATCGAGGGAATGGCGCATGTCGGCATGGGGGAGCCCTTTGTCATCACGAAGCCCGACGAGGCCCCCGGGCAGGCGGAGCGATTCCGCAGGATGATCCAGTCGCCGGTCCTCACCCGGGTCAAGGTTGACTTCGAGGGATTCAAGACCTACGACGTGGAACCGCTGAGCATCCCCGACGTGCTGGCCGAGCGGCCCGTCATCGTCTTCGGCAAGTGGCGGGGCGACGCCCGCGGCAAGATCACCCTGAGCGGTGTCTCCGGGAGCGGTTCCCACAGGGAAGTCATTGATGTGGGTGCGGTGAAACCGTCAAAGGACAGCACCGCCCTTCGATACCTGTGGGCGCGCCACCGTATCGCGATCCTGTCCGACTATAATAAACTCCGCCCTGATGACGGGCGTGTCAGGGAAGTGACCGACCTGGGGCTTCAGTACAATCTCCTCACGGCCTACACATCCTTTGTGGCCGTCGACACGGAGGTGCGCAACACCGGGGACAAAGCGACGACAATCAAACAGCCGTTGCCTCTGCCCCAGGGCGTTTCGGACTACGCCGTGGGCGGTGCCATGGCCAGCAAGATGGCCGCCCCCCTGTCCATGCCGATTGCCCGGGAACAGACCGTCCGGGATGCCTCCGGAAGGACGGAGGAGAAAGGCGCTGTCCTGAGCATCAGGGACGTGAGCGTCTCCGGCGGGCTCACGAAGGAAGCCGTCAACCGGGTCATCGAGAAGAATCGACGGGAGATCGAACGGTGTTACTCCGGCAAGGGAGAAATGATTCTTGATCTCGTCATCGGAAAGGACGGATCCGTCAAAAACGTGAAGGCCGTGAAAAATACTCTCCAGGAGAAAAGGGCCCTCTCCTGTATCACGGGAAATTTGAAGAAGTGGCTTTTCCCCGCCACGCCGGATGGGAAAGAAGCCAAGGTAACCATGACCATCGTCTTCAGGTCGTAGCAGAAATCAAAACATGAACGGAGGCTGGTATCCTCTTCGGGACCAGCCTCCGGATTTTCTTATCTGTTCTTTTCAATCCGCTTTCTCAAAGATGCCCAGAATATTATCCAAAGACCGGCCAATATGAAGAGAGCCGGTCCGAGGGCCCGCGGGTCAAAAAATCCCTCCCTCGCCCCCAGCCACAGAAGGCCTACGAGGATGAGAAGGGCTCCGAATCTCATCGCCATGAACCCGGGGCGATAGCATCTTGAAAAATCTTTCCATCGGTCAGCCTCGCCCGAACCCATTCTATACTGCATGCATCTCATGTTATTTCTCCCGTAATAAAAATCGTTCTTATGCTTTGGGCTTATCCGGTGTGCAAACGAGTACGCCCCTTTCGTCGATCTCGAAGGAACATGCGTCTTCAAGGATTGTTTTCAACTTTTTTCTGCCACGGTGGAGCCGGACCTTGACGTTCTCGGTCGTGATCCCGAGAATTTCGGCAACCTCGCCCTGGTCGAGACCCAGGATCTCATGCAGGACGAGGACCGTTTTCAGAGGTTCCGGGAGAAGATCGATCTGTTCCTGGA
>Ga0316616_100000911_pt1 | contig 10962 bp, 9 predicted proteins | sample OWC_Aug_M1_C1_D1_FD_207660 | JGI IMG/M metagenome (GOLD analysis project Ga0316616, IMG submission 207660) | Wetland soil microbial communities from Old Woman Creek delta, Ohio, United States - OWC_Aug_M1_C1_D1_B | ecosystem: Environmental > Terrestrial > Soil > Wetlands | place: USA: Ohio...
TATGCTCAAGTACGACACTGTGCATGGTCGTTTTAAAGGCACTGTGGAAATCAGGGACGATAAATTAATTGTCAACGGCCGGACCGTCAGCGTATCTGCGGTCATGAAGGCAGAGGAAATTCCATGGGCGTCCTTCGGAGTGGAATATGTGCTTGAATCCACCGGCGTATTCACGGAAATAGATAGGGCCGCTGCCCACATCAAGGCCGGTGCAAGACGCGTGGTCATCTCGGCCCCTTCAAAGGACGCCCCTATGTTCGTCATGGGCGTCAATCACGATAAGTATGCTGGCGAGACCATAGTCTCCAATGCATCCTGCACCACAAACTGTCTTGCGCCTGTTGCAAAGGTGCTTAACGACAACTGGGGTATTGTCGAAGCACTCATGACCACGGTCCACGCCACCACTGCCACTCAAAAGACGGTCGATGGTCCTTCCAGGAAGGACTGGCGCGGCGGCCGCGGAGCAGCGTTCAACATCATCCCGTCCAGCACAGGAGCAGCAAAGGCGGTAGGCAAGGTGATTCCCGAGCTCAACGGTAAGCTGACCGGAATGGCATTCCGCGTCCCCACCGCAGATGTCTCGGTAGTTGATCTGACCTGCCGACTCGCAAAACCGGCAAAGTATGACGATATAAAGGCTGCGATGAAAAAGGCCTCCGAAACTACCATGAAAGGTATACTGGGATATACTGAGGACGAGGTGGTTTCTTCTGATTTTATCGGTGAGGTCTGCACCTCTGTCTTTGACGCCAAAGCAGGTATACCGCTTAATGACAACTTCGTCAAAATCGTTGCCTGGTATGATAACGAGTGGGGATATTCCAACAAGTGCGTTGACCTTATCGTCCACATGGCGACTGTCAAATGATCTCTAACGTTGCGTTTGAAAGAGAGACAAATGTGCTGAAAAAGTTCGTAAAGGCGGCGGGATTTGGTTTGAAGCACGTAAACGAGGATTTCACATCCGGCGACTTCCTGAATAAGCGGATAGCCCCTTATGAAGCTACTTGCGGTGCCGCTGCTACGAACGTTTTTCAGCCCATCCGTCTCTCTTCTTATGCTTTATCAAAGTTGTTTGTGTGATTCCCGCGAAGCCAGAAGTAGGTGCTTTAAGCACGGGAATCCATGTTTTTCAAGGGTTTGAAGTGGACCCCCGCCTTCGCGAGGGTGACGGATTATTCAGGATATTGATTTTGAGGTTGGTTCTAGAAAGAGGAAAGCCATGAATATACATGAACTCGCCGGGAAACCGGTACCAAGATCAATGCTGGCAAACATCCCGAGGCTTATCTCGGCCTATTATACGTATAAGCCGGATGTCTCGGAACCCGGCCAACGGGTCGCCTTTGGCACCTCAGGCCACAGGGGATCGTCATTGAAGAACAGTTTTAATGAGGCGCATATCCTTGCCGTCAGCCAGGCGATCTGCGAGTACCGGAGGTCGCAGAAGATCAGGGGGCCTCTGTTCCTTGGGATGGACACGCACGCCTTGTCTGAACCGGCCTTCATGAGCGCCGTAGAGGTCTTTGCTGCAAATAAGGTGCAGGTGCGCGTTCAGGAGGGGTATACCTATACGCCTACACCGGTGGTCTCCCATGCAATCCTCACCTACAACCAGAAGATACGCGGGAACAGTGGACGCGCCGACGGAGTGGTCATCACTCCTTCCCATAATCCTCCGGAGGACGGCGGCTTCAAGTATAACCCGCCCCATGGCGGTCCGGCGGATACGGCAACCACGAAGGTTATTGAAGACAGGGCGAACGAAATCCTCTCCCGCGGGCTGAAGGGCGTCAGGAGGATTCCCTTTGAAAAGGCAGTAAGCGCCGGAGGCGTTCTGCAGCATGATTATGTAACTCCTTATGTTAATGATCTTGAAAATGTTATTGACATGCAGGTCATTGCGTCTGCCGGTCTCAGAATCGGCGTGCACCCCCTTGGGGGGGCCTCAGTCGGGTTCTGGAAGCCTATTGCTGAACGTTATGGTCTGAACCTCGAAGTGGTCAATGATGTCGTGGATCCCACATTCTCCTTTATGACCGCTGACAGAGACGGGAGAATCAGGATGGATTGCTCCTCTCCGTATGCTATGGCAAGCCTCATTCAATTGAAGGACCGCTTTGATATTGCCTTTGGGAATGATACTGATGCTGACCGCCATGGCATTGTCACCAGGGGGGCAGGCCTCATGAACCCAAACCATTATCTGTCCGCTGCCATCTGGTATCTGTTCCAGAACAGGCCTGAATGGAGAAAGGACGCGGCGATAGGCAAGACCCTTGTTTCCACATCAATGATCGACCGTGTCGGAGCGGCGCTCGGAAGAAAGGTTGCCGAGGTGCCAGTGGGATTCAAATGGTTTGTCGACGGACTAATTGACGGGTCGTACGGGTTTGGAGGAGAGGAGAGCGCTGGCGCTTCGTTTCTGAGAAAAAACGGGACGGTCTGGACAACCGACAAGGACGGCATTATCATGGACCTCCTCGCCTGTGAAATAACTGCAAGGACCGGCAAAGACCCTGCTGATCTCTATTGGAAACTGGAAGATCAATTCGGAAGAGCGTATTATACGCGGATTGATGCTCCGGCTTCGGCTGACCAGAGGGCGATATTGAAAAATCTCTCTCCCGAAATGATCACCGCTGCTGAACTCGCGGGAGAAACGATTACCGCAAAGCTGACCCGTGCACCCGGGAACAATGCCGAGATCGGGGGGCTCAAGGTGATCACGAAGAACGGCTGGTTCGCAGCCCGTCCGTCCGGCACGGAAGATATTTACAAGATATACGCAGAAAGTTTTCTGGACGAAAGGCATCTGAAAATGATCCAGGAAGAGGCGGTGGCGATTGTCAGCGCTGCATTTGCGGCTGCCGGGGTCTGATATGGATAGGAAGCAAAACGTACTAAAAAAGCACCTGTCTGCGCCTACGCAAGAGAGTAATTACAAAGGAGGATGAAAAGCATGAAGAAATATCTGGTTATGCTGGCGATTGCAGTATGTTTTTATGGTCAGGCTTTCGGAGCTGGAAGTGACCTTATTGCAGATACAAAGTTCGTGAAGGACAAAATCGGCAAACCTGGCTGGGTGCTTGTCGACATGCGCGTCGCAGAGGATTACAGCCAAGGGCATATCCCCGGCGCTATCGGACTGCCCGCCTGGGTGTCTAAGGCATTTGCCGACGACACAAAGCGTCAGACCGCATCTCTCGTCAGAATGGAGCAGACGCTTGGCGATATGGGGATCGGCAACGATAGTCATATTATCGTCTATGGGGAGCCTAAGCACACATCCTGGAACGCGGTGATGTTCTGGGCTTTAGAGCTTTTCGGTTGCAACAGCAATAACATGAAGTGTACGGTGCGGTATTATGACGGTGGCGTGGACGGCTGGAAGGCCGAAGGCGGCACGCTCGACCAGGCGGTGCCCGCAGTGAAGCCGGCGACATTCAAGGCGGCTGCCGCATCAAAACGAGGAGCGAATGCCGACGAGGTGGTCCGTATCGCCGAGGGTAAGAAAAAGGGGGTCATTATCGACGTCAGGTCTTCGAACGAGCACAAAGGACTGGATGTGCGGGCGCTCAGGGGAGGCCACATCCCGAAGGCCTTCAATATAGATTTTGCGAAGAACTTCGATGCTGCTACCTTCATGATGCTGCCGCTCGACCAACTGCAGGGCATCTACAAGGACGTGCCGAAGAGTGCACGGGTGATTGTTCACTGCCAGACCGGACAGAGGGCATCGTATACGTACCTCGTCCTGAGGGCACTGGGCTACAACGATGTGGCGAACTACGGTGATGGGTGGCGAGTCTACGGCAGCGATCTGAAGCTCCCGGTGGAGGACGAGACCTGGTACGATTTTAACAAGGTCAACATTGCGATCAAGGCAGTTAAAGAAATTCAGGAGAAGGTGAAGTAAGAATCAATGCATTGCGTCAGAAAATGACAGAAGAAGTTATTACATTATTGCCGACAGTTACGAGTTCAGTTGGCTGCGTTTGCATTGTGATAAATAACGAAAGTGACAGCAGGAGGAGATCATGAAAAAAGTCGTATTGCTCAGACACGGTGAGAGCGTCTGGAACAAAGAGAACCGCTTTACCGGATGGACTGATGTGCCGCTTTCGGAAAAAGGGATAGAAGAGGCCAGGGAAGCCGGCCGCCTGCTCCGCGAAGGAGGATTTACCTTCGATATAGCGTATACGTCGGTCCTGAAGAGGGCGATCAAGACCCTCTGGATGGTGCTGGAGGAGATGGACCTTATGTGGATCCCGGTTGTTCGCAGCTGGCGGCTGAACGAACGGCACTACGGAGCGCTCCAGGGACTTAACAAGAGTGAGGCAGCCGCTGAAATGGGAGAAGAACAGGTGAAACTCTGGCGCCGGAGCTTTGATGTGCCTCCTCCTGCACTCAAACTGGACGACCCGCGACACCCCCGCAATGACCCCAAGTATGCCGACTTCCATCCTGAAGACCTTCCGGCTACGGAGTGTCTCAAGGACACCATAGATCGGTTCCTGCCTTACGCGCAGGAGAATATCGGGCCTGCCATACGCTCGGGAAAGCAGGTGCTTCTCGTGGCCCACGGAAATACCATTCGTGGCCTTATCAAGTACGTTGAGCGGATATCCGACAAGGATATCGCGGACCTGAACATACCCACTGCTACGCCCATGGTGTACGAGTTTGAGGACGATATGAAACCGATCCGGAGATACTATCTCGGTGATCAGGAGGCTGTGAAAAAGGCAGCAGAGGCTGTGGCAGCACAGTCAAAGGCAAAGTAACCCTTAATCATATAAGCGCGAGGAGAAAGCGCAGAAAAAGGTTTGTAATGACGACAGGAAATATATATGATGCAGCCTTTTCAGATATCACACTTTGTGAATTGTTTCTTCAGTCTGGCTGGCCATGGCAGGGTACTCGAAGGTGTCGCAGACAACCCCTTTTTCTTCTCTTCCTCCTCTCTGCCTTCCATATTCATTACAACCTTAAGTGCAAAAAAACTCAGAAAGAGAGATAAGGCATGAAAATTCTGACCACACCGAAAATGGAGCGCTGCATCGGCTGCCATTCGTGTTCTCTCGCCTGTGCACGGCTTGTGCATAAGCGGCTGTCCTGGGACACGGCTGGTATCCGCATCAGGTCCTCTGGCGGGCTCTCGACAGGGTTCGAGGCACAGCTCTGTCTGGCCTGCGACCCTGCCCCCTGCGTAATTGCCTGCCCGACAGGCGCGTATTCCCAGAGGAAGGGCGGTGGCGTAGTTGTGAGAAAGAAGCTCTGCATACTCTGTGGGGCCTGCGCAAAGGCCTGTCCGGTGGATGCTATCTATCTCGACACTACCGGGGAGCCTTTTGTCTGCATCCACTGTGGCAGATGCGTACCTTACTGTCCACATGACTGTCTGGAGCACGCCGAGATTTCAAGGGGAGCAACACCTGCGGGAAAAGAAGCTGCAGCTAGCGGGGAGGTGGAGTCATGATAAGGGACCATTTCAGAGTACTTATTGTGGATCTTTCAGCCGGGCGGAGCACCATTACCGATATCGACGGCAGGAATACGGTCGCAGGCGGAAGCGGCCTGGCAGCGCTGCTCTTCGAAAAATACGGCATACTCGATAAGCCGTGGAATGAACCCGGGCAGCCGCTCATCTTTGCGATCGGACCACTGACAGGCTATTTCCCGCTGATGAGCAAGACCGTCTGTGCCTTTAAGTCTCCTTACCACGATCAATTCGCAGAAAGCCATGGGGGAGGGCGTTCGGCCTTGTCCCTGCGTTTTGCTGACTATGATGCCCTGGTGATCACCGGCAAGGCGAAGACGCCGTCTGCCCTCATAGTGGGGTCCCGGCGGATAGAAATTAAAGATGTTCATTATCTTTGGGGTACTGACCTGCAGTTCACGGGAAAGGCCCTGCGACAGATGTTCCCCGGGGCAGGTCATAGGACGATCCTCAGGATAGGCCCGGCTGGAGAGAGACAGTCGCCCATGGCCTGTATCACGGCCGACACCTATCGCCACTTTGGAAGGCTCGGCGGAGGGGCGGTGATGGGTTCAAAGAACCTGAAGGCTATAATGATCCACGGCGACAGTTCATTTCTGCTTCCGGAAGGTAAAGACTATGTCACGGTCTTTGATAAAGTCTACAAAGACATGACAGATACCGAGATGATGAGCAAATACCATAACCTCGGCACCCCCGGCAACGTCAGAGTGATGAATGACCTGAAGGCCCTGCCGATCAGGAACCTCCAGGCAACTGCGGACCCTGCGACCGAGGGGATCAGCGGTGAGCGGTTCGCCGAAGTCGCGCTGCTGAGAAACGCGGCCTGCGCCGGATGCCCTGTAGGATGCATCCATATCGGCTTTGTGAGGGAACGCTTCCAGGAAGAAAACCGCTATCTCTATCGCCAGATCTCGTATGACCATGAGCTGATCTTTGCCGTTGGTTCCATGCTTGGGGTCATGGACTGTTTCGAGGTCCTGAAGCTTATCGATGTGGCCGAGAAGATGGGGCTCGATGTGATGTCGCCCGGCGTTGCTCTGGCATGGGCAACAGAGGCGCTCGCCAAGGGCATCATTACCGAAAAAGAGACACTTCTTCCCCTTGCCTTCGGTAACTCGGCTTCGTACCAGGCAGCTCTTCAGCACATGGCCTATGGGACAAATGAGTTTTATCAGCTACTGTCCCAGAGCACAGCTAAGGCAGCGGAACGATATGGCGGTGGTGATTTCGCCTGTGTACTCGGACAGGAGATGGCAGGCTATGCAACGGGTGAGGCTTTCTTTGTTTCGCAGGCCCTCGGCTTCCGACACTCGCATCTTGATTCCGGAGGCTACTCCTATGACCAGAAACCAAAGGGCAAGAATGTTGAGGATGCAGTGAAGTTCCTGATCAAGGACGAGAAGGGAAGGGTTTTTCTCACCTCGATGGTATCGTGCCTGTTTGCGCGAGGGGTTTATACGGATGAAGTACTTGGTAATTGCCTTAAGAGCGTGGGCTACGTGGCTCTTGCAGACAGCATGGATACTGTCGCTGAGGAGATACAGAGACTGAGATGGAAGCTGCGCGTCATGACAGGGTACAGTCCTGAAAACGTCTCGATCCCGAAACGGTTCACCGAGATCACGACCTGGAAGGGACAGATAGACAGCGTCTTCCTGTCCGGTCTCAAGGAACAGTACGCAAGCGCCATCCTGTCACTTGCCGGTACGGACACGAAGAAAGGCTAGTCTGAGAATGCGGTTAAGGCATGAGGAAAGGAGAGATTTGTTGCAGCTAAAGATGCAGTGAAGAAAAAATCAGAACTGGTCAGTCTTGCTGACGAGGATGCGGTCAAAGAGATTCTCGTCGGCACGGTGCTTAACCTCTGGGAGGTGGTGAATGACCTCACACGTCTCCGTCCATCGAAGAAGGCGCGATACAGGGTCACGATCTTCGGGTCAGCGCGAGTGCCGAGAGATTCTTGGGTTTTCGGCGAGGTGAAACGCCTTGCAGAGACACTGTCGGGGATGGGCTGTGACATTGTGACAGGCGGCGGACCAGGACTGATGCAGGCGGCCAACGAGGGTGCTGCCGCTGCCGGCAAAAGCAGCCGCAGCCTTTCTATGGGCATACGGGTCGACCTGCCGTTCGAGCAGGACGTAAACCCCTTTGTTCAGCAGGCTTTTGAGCACCGCACTTTTTTCACGCGGCTGCACCAGTTTGTACTGATGTCTGATGCGTTCGTCGTTGTCCCCGGCGGCATCGGCACTGCTCTTGAGACACTCATGGTTTGGCAGCTTATGCAGGTCAGGCATCTTGACGAAAGGACTCCGCTGATACTTATCGGGAAAATGTACGACGGCCTGGTGAAATGGGCCCGCGAATATATGCTAAGGCCGGAATTCCCGCTGGCCAATCCAGATGACATGAAGATACCGGTCTGTGTAAATACCGCGGATGAGGCGATCACTGTTATACGCAAACACTATGCCTCGTGGCAGAAAGAGCAGCAGCGCGGGAAAGGCAGAGCTCGAGTTACGGCGCCGCGAGCTGAATCAAAGAAAACAGTGAGAGATGCAAAAAAGTAGTGATAACAGGCGTCGCTGTTCAAGTAGCGGCGGCCAAAGGAGGTTCACAAATGGCTTGTGAGATCATCAAAATTACGGATTCGCTCATCCACGCCCGTATTCGGGACGTCATGCGGATAGCAGACCAGAAGGTGCTGGAGTCCGCTGCTATGGAATTGATCGGGAAGGGCAAGAAAGTGAGACTCATTGCGATTATGGACGACTTCAGGGGATGGGAGAAGTCGGAAGCCTGGGGTGATGTCGGCTTTATGGCGAAGCATGGCGATGATATCGTCAAAATGGCGCTAGTGGGTGACGAGCAATGGAAGGAAGAGACTTTCCTTTTCGTAGGAAAAGGGTTAAGGAGCACAGAGATCGAGTTCTTCCCTTCATCTTCTTTGAAGCAGGCTGAGGAGTGGGTGAGCGCGTGAGTGGGAGGAAGGCCCTACCAGAGACCGGGGAAGAGGCGGTAGCGCACAGAGGCGGCATAGGCGGACCATCCGGCGTCATGGGCTAGTACCCGCTCCTCGGCGTGGATTCGGTAGAGCAGGGACGCCCACCCCGCCATCACGAGCAGCACTGTGCCGAGATTCCATTCCTCGAGGTTGTACCCGATGTCCGCAATTACGTATGCCAGGTACATCGGGTGACGCACGAGCCTGTAGGGGCCTCTCGTCGCCAGACTCCGCAAGGCCGGGAAGACCCCGAACCGTCTGCCCAGGCTCAGGAGGCTCGCAAGACTCAGACACGCCCCGAGCGTCACGAGAACGAGCCCGCCTGCGGGCCACGCAGGGTCGCCGGGCGCCCACCGAAGATATATCACCTGGGCGTAAGGATAGGCATATGCTGCGACGACGGCGATATTGGAGGACAGTGAGAGGTCCTGCAACTCAGGCGGGCGCCGCGTGAGGGCGATCCCGAGGACCAGGAGGTGCTGTGATACATAGATCCAATCTACGATCGTGAAGGTGGGCGTCAGGTGAACAAGGAGGGCCAGCTCCGCCGACGTTACGCCGAACAGGAGAAAGTCTCCGACCCTTCGCCCGAATATTCCAGAGACATGCGGCCTCACTTCACTCACCCCGCTTCCCAAACGTTTAGATATAATGCCATTTATACTCCTGATTATTTTAACAAAGTGGGCCATCTAATGTTAGGAAGTAATGCCGCGTACCCGAACCGGGCATTGTGGCAGCGGATCGCATTCCGTAAGATGCATACCAGTTATTGCGCTGTTCACTGACGAACCTGCAATAACGGAAATACTTAACTGGCGTCAATTCCTCACAGGAGTCCGCAACGGACTAGATCTTTGATGGCTGCGCAGTGCCCCAGCTATGTAGATTGTCAGCCCATAAGAATCTTTAAGGGCTTATGTGAGTTCTCCGTTCAATCTTTCAATAGATCAACAGATATCTTTTCCCAGCCTGCTATTCGTGGTCAAAGGCCACATGATTCTTATTCGATAATACCTTGGGATTGCCGTATTCTTGAAACGAAGCAATACTGCCGCAAGAGGCACTGCATGTGCTTTGGAGAAATGAGGATTTGAAGCGCAAATGTTCAATGATCTTTTATATTTAATGCTGCTCAACCCAGCCATGTCACCTAAAACTATAACTTGACATGCCGAATGTTTAGCGATATAAGTAAATTAAGAACGCAAAATCCCGATAAAGCCAAACCCTCCGTGAGAAGGGGACGGAAAGTGACGGGTCTTTATAAAGTAAGACGGCCGAACTGCAAAAGGATATATCTTTGGCAAGTTCGGCTTTTTGTTTGGGGGAAAATGGAATTAAGAAAAAGGCGGCATCGTCGTCTATAATCACCTCATGGAGCAAAGGAACAACAATCCATTATGCAGGCCATGGAAAATGAAAGGAGAATGAAATGAGAAAGCTTATATTTCCTATGATGTTGATTTGTATTTTATCCACGTTTTCTGGAAATGTTTTTGCTTATTTTCCACTTCCGTTTATATACAATGGCCATCAATATTCAGATGTTCTGGGTTATTCCTGGTCAGCTGATGGGTATGATTGGCACCAGACAATATATTATAACTTGGCCTCCTCTGGTACCAGTATTCGTTACCAAGGAGACAATTCCGGCATAGTGTATATTGTTGGTGCAAAAGCTGCGCTCATTATTACTCAGGCACCCCAGTATAACGGTGGTAATCCAGATATTCAGGAATATTGGAATGAAGAGGACGTGGTTTATGTTACTTGCGGCGTTGGCACTACGTTGGTGCCTACAATTGAAACTTTTAAGCTGTTTTCTTCTCAGAATATTTTGGACTATAGCGATGATAATGTCTGGTTTTATGCAAATGTTAGACCAGCGCCCACAGATGAAAAGGATCATTTCACGTGGCCTGTTGATCCACAAAATCCTTCCAGTGGTCATCATGGCTGGTGTAGTGATTGGCGCAAGGATACAGCAGGCTGCTATTGGTTGAACGATATATCAATAGATCAAGCAAATGTATGGCGTGATGTTCAGCCATTTCAGCTTCATTATTACCATTACCAAAAGATCTACGGCTATCATCTCGGTGCGGATTACAACATTGCCTCTGGCGATACTGACAGAGGCCAGCTTGTCCACCCAACCTCAAAGGGAGAAATCTCTGAAGTGCGTGAAAATGTGTGCGGTTGGGGGAATCTAATTTTTGTGAGGCATGATACTTCATTCGGTACCTACACATCAATGTATGCGCATGTTGACTGGTTAGATAGCGGCAAACCCATCAAAGGAAGCACCGTTGACAGTAAAGCTCCTATTGCAAAGGTTGGTATCGGGGCATGGGATTGTGGCAAAAACAACAAAGGCAGTTATTCAGCTCACCTTCATTTTGAAATTCGAGAGGGTGACAATGTTTTTCCAGGTCCAGCATATACTTCT
>Ga0316616_100000912_pt1 | contig 10955 bp, 5 predicted proteins | sample OWC_Aug_M1_C1_D1_FD_207660 | JGI IMG/M metagenome (GOLD analysis project Ga0316616, IMG submission 207660) | Wetland soil microbial communities from Old Woman Creek delta, Ohio, United States - OWC_Aug_M1_C1_D1_B | ecosystem: Environmental > Terrestrial > Soil > Wetlands | place: USA: Ohio...
ATACCCTTCACTCTGGGGGAATCAGATGATACCTGACGCCCATTGGCGTCCAGTCACGAGCGATCCCAGGTCGGTGAGAGAAAGCAGTACTGCGAACGTAACAACCACAACTTCCTAGAATCCGAAACCCAGCGTGATCCGCTGCACCCCGCCGAGACGCCGGTGATCCGCCCAGCTGTAGTCCAGCCGGAGATCGTATCCCAGTCCGTCCCAGATCACCCCCGCACCGGCAGTCAGGCCGAAATCGCTGTCGGTCTGAAACAGACCTGCATATCCGGCGCGAACGGCGAATACATTGCGATACGCCCACTCGGCACCGAGATTGATACCCGGGCTGTTGTCGCTGGGATTGATCGCCTCAACCGCCACATCCACGACATTGCTGACATCGATGCGCCAGGGATAGCCCACGCCTACGCGGAAGACAATGGGAAGAGAAAACTGGTCTGTCAGCAACAACGCGGGGAGACTTCCGTTGTCGCCATAGCGCGTCGGATCCAGATCAAAGCGCACCCGGAGATCCGTCCCGTCAAAGGAGCCTTTCGTCCCGAAGTTCACGAGACTGGCGCCAATGCGCAAGCCATCCTCCGAGAGACGGTAGAGTGTCCCCAGGTTCACGCTGAACAGGTTGATGGAATTGTGCCAGATCCGCTCGGTGGCATAGTTGAGCTGAATGCCGCAGCTGAACCGGTCGGTGATCATCAACCCGAACCCCGCACCGACATAGAGATCGGTCACGGAATACAGCTCACCCGTGCCGAGCGGTTGTTCCACTGTCCGCACCGCGATGTCACCTGAAGAGAGATGCGTCACTGCCAGCGCAACGGTACTCTGCTCCCCGAGATGCAGCGCCGCTATCGCATGATTCAGGACGATGTCGCCGAACCAGAGGTTGTGCGTGAACTGGAGGTCCGATCGGGTCAACGACCCGAGTGCGGCCGGATTGTAATACGCGGCCAGGGCCTCGGAGGTCGATGTCACACCAACACCGCCCATCGCCGATGAGCGTGCACTCGGCTCGATGAGCGTGAATTGTCCGACGGTTGTCCCGGTTTTGGTCTGGCAGAATAGCATCGATCCGGCCAGAGTGAGGATTGCGGGTAGAGCCAGGGTTCGTTTCATCGTCTCACCTCACGATCGCAAACTTGCCGGTATACGCATCGAAGCCGTTGGCCTCGACATGGAACAGGTACAGGCCAGGGGCAACCTCCAGATTGTCTTTTGTGCGGAGGTTCCAGGCAACCATAGCGTCTGTCGAGCCATCGTGCTGGAGCGTCTGCACAAGATACCCGGCCACGGTGTAAATCCGTATGACCGCACCGACCGGGATCCCGCGGAATTCCATGCGGCGCTCGCCCCGCCCAGTCACCGCGAAACGTTCCGGTTCGAAACTCGCGGCACCAACATAGGGATTCGGCACAACGTACGGCGAAGACGTGTAGCCCTTTCCGCCCGCAGCAGCATCAATGCGTTGCCCGCTCACCGTGAACGAATACCGGTCATCGGATCCGATCGGAATATTCAGTTTGGCATCGTAGATGTCACCCGCACGGGGAGGAATGACAGCAGCCGCGCCGCCGGGACTGGTTGTATCGATCTGCACCAGCCACGTGACAACCGGAGAGGATCTCTCCGGAAAGGACGTCACAACAATCAGGAGATCTCCGGCCACACTGAGCGTGCTGTCGGCATTTGCATCAAGGAAATAGAACTGCATCTTCTGCGCCCCCGACGGGAGAAGGGCTTCGATCCTGAACTTCACGGGCATGGGATCGCCATAGATGGAAAGGACCGACGTGTCCAGCGGAGCGGCACCGAATGTGATTCTGAAGTCGTTCGGATACCCCGTCCGCCGCACATCCATGGAGTCCGCATCCACGTTGGTTATGCGAAGCTTTGCATTGGTGACAGATCCGGTGCGGAAGCCGCTCTGGAGTGAATCATGCGCCGGGTAGTCCGGAGTTGTGATGACGGGCAGCAACCCGTTCCCCACCGGGCCGCGGCCCTCGCCCGAAAAATCGGTGCCAAAACTAAACACAGCTTTCTGAAGCACGCTGTCCACGAGTTCGTACCGCGATGCATGGATGCCGTTGACCCGGTCCGTGAGAAACCTGAGGTGATACGTGCGGGCGTCAGGCACCTGCTTCGAATCCACCACCTCGATTCGGATCTCTCCGGTGCCACTCCCCGCCACATGCTGCACCGGAAACACACTCGCGTCCGCATACCCGGGCACATTCGGTTCAGGGCGTACCTGCACCACGTTCGGCGGCAGCACGACACCGCCGCGCGGGGTACGGGACACGGGAATGGCATTCTCCGAGGGATAGAAATCCAGCGAGTCCGATCCGCGGTCGTAGGCGCAGACGGCATAGAAGTATTCCTGGCCGTTGTTGACGAGCGTGTCGGTGTAGGCGTGCATCAGGCCGGCATCCGTTCCCAGATCGTACGCAACCCCGTCGATTACTTGCTTCGAGAATCCTTTGATTCCGTTCTTCAGGTCGTACTGCGCAACGGGTTTCCCGTTGCCGAAGGTGCCTGTCCCGCGGGCGTTCGTGACCGTCTTCGGGTCACGGAATTCCGGATCGGTGGAGCGGTACACCCGGTACCCTTCGAAATCGTTCTCCCTTGTCACCGGATCAATTCCGCGCTCCGACACATCGCTCCACGAAAGCCGCACGAAGGTATCCCCAGTCTGCGCGCGGACTACCGGAACAGGAGGCGGGACGGCAAACTGGTAGTTGGCATTGTAAATCTGCTGGACAGTCTTCACCTGGGTCCGGAGCTCGTCCAGATCCGCGCCGTAGGCCAGGGCCAGACTGAACCGCTCACGCTTCCCCTTCGGGAGCTGGAAGGGTCCGGAGGCGAACAGAAAACCAATGTTGTAGTTGACGATCACCGAATTGTCAAACCGCGCGGACGGGTTCGGGTCGGTGAACTGCTGATAAAGGAGCGGCGGCCAGAGCCCGAAGAACACAATGTCGTCCACCGGATCGCTGCGCGAGGGGCCTTTGATCCGGTTCATCTTGAAACCAGTCAGCCCGATCTGGTCAGATTCGTCCTTGTCCGTCTGATTGTAGTCCGGCTCCCCGTCTGTGGGCATGCCATCCCCTTCTCCGGGATCGTTCGTGCCGGCCAGGCCATCCCCGCCGACATCGTCGTAGTCCGCAACCCAGGTGAGGTTCTCATCACCGGTCCACCAGCGGCCGACGCGATAGGCCGGACGCGAAGACAGCGGTCCATACGCGGTTTCGAACTGGGTCAGGCCGTACATCGACTGCACGCGGCCCCGGATATTGTCCCGGCCGATCACCAGGTCACCCGGCCCGCCATCCCGCTTTTCGTCAACGATGCCGTCCTGATCATCATCCATGCCGTTATAGCTGTTCCCCGGTGTTTCGAGATAGGCATATCCGAGATATCCCGTCACCGAACAGTTGCTGGACAGATCAGTCCCATGGCCGAATTTGTCCCATGTATATGTCAGGTTCAGGCCGAATGACCGGTCGAAATACGCGTTGTCATCGTCGGACTCCGCAATCCCGTCACACGAGTAGGTCGATCCCCCGACTCCGGAGTCCATGTACAGACCGAATATGATTTCAGAAAAATCGGTAGTCCCCTCGTCCACAATGTCATAGTGCCAGAAGATGACGTTTGTTGCCTGAGGGTTCGCCCACTGAAATCCGCGCACTTCCACGCGCAGGCCCAGTCCCCGCCGCGTCATGTCCCGTGCCGGATCAGGATAGAAATCCAGGGCATCGTAGAAGTCATCGTCCATGACGAAGAAGCTCTCCTGGTCGGCGTTTGCCACCTTTCCGAAGTATCCGTTCCAGCTTCCCGGCCACCCGGGATCGTAGGGATCGTTCGCCTTGTCAGGCCATGTGGACGGCCAGGTTCTGTTGTCATTGCTCATGGCGATTGAACGGCCGACGTTTATGCCAGGATCCGCCTGGAGGTATCCCGGCCGCGGTTCGAAGCGCATGATCTTCTGCGTGTACGGACTCTCCACCTGCCGTTCCCGGAAACCGGTCTCCATGATGTACGCCGGCACACCGGACCGTTGCATCACCCGTGCAAGGACGAAGGGGGTGATCCCGTCAGTGTAGTTCATTCCTGTCCCCTTGGGAACCTCCGCCGAATGGAAGATGGAGAGGTCCACGTTGATTGGATCGTCAGGATACGAACCCACCATGCCGTAGTTGTAGAAGACTGTCCGGATATTTCCGGCATCATGTGTCCCTGAACGCTCCGCATCGTTCCGGCCGCGGAGATACTTGGGCACGACAGGCTGCAGAACGTCCTGCGCCGTGGCGCTCCGGGCGAGGCAGAGCACTATCACCGCCGTGCCGAGACACCGGACCGTTGTGTTCACATGGGACATCCTGTTCCAATTCCGGTTCATGGCAACTCCTTCAATAACGAAGCCCGATTCCGAGTTCGATCCGGCGGGGCGCTGCATACCGCGCCGGGTTGATGAGACTGACGGCGTCCGCCGGAGCGGTCAGCGTGTAGTACGGACTCCCTGTTGTCGAAAAGACAAACCCGTTGGAGTAACGGGAGTCAAACAGATTGACCACACGCAGAAAGACGTAGCAGTCCTCAATACCAATCGGCGGATACCATTCTCCGCGGAGGTCCACTGTCGTCCATGCCGGCTTCGCAGAAGAGTTCCGTTCCAGCAGTGCACCGAACCCTGATCCGACTGACGGAGTGTAGGGACTCCCGCTCCCGTAGCGGAGGATGACCGTTGCACTGTACTCCTTCGGCTCCGTCAGCGCCATGGAAAGATTCAGTGTATGACGCTGGTCCCACTCGAAGGGAATCTGCCGCGGACGCGGGTCTTCGCCGGCAGCCGCCCGGTTCGCTGTCTCTGCCGGATCGCTCGAGTTGCCCAGGGAGTTCTGGAATGTATAGTTCAGCGAGAACACGATGGACTCCGAGAAGCGGTAGTCCACCGTCGTCTTCACGCCGTACACAGAACCGAAATCCACGTTTGTGTATCGTGCGTACCGAGAATCCGCGTACGTGTCGACGAATTCCACTCCGAGAAGATCCTGGATGTCCTTGTAGTACACGCTGAGATCGATTCCCACCTGGCGGGCAAACTCCTGCTTCATGCCGAACTCATATTGCTTGGTGAACTCCGGGCGGATATCCGGGTTCCCCATCACGCCATACCGGGTTGCCCCGGACTGCAGATTTTTCAGGATGGAGTAGTCGGAATTGGCGTACAGGTTGCCGAAGCCCGGCATCTGGTAGAAATGACCCCAAGAAAAGTAGATCGCACCCCCGGCAGTAATGGGATACGAGACACCGAGCCGGGGGGCAACGACAACCTTCCGGGCGGTCTTCACCGGCACGGACTCAGGAGCACCCGCAATGACATTTGCCGGATTCTCAAGATCACTCGGCGTCGTCGAACGGGAATCATAATACTCCAGCCGGAATCCGGCACGGACGAGGAAATCGGCGAACTCAACCCGGTCCTGTAAAAAGGCCGCAACGGAAACAGGATAGTACGTTTTGTAGGGCTGGGCCAGGGAGTCCGGGACAAGGTAGACATCCGAATGTGTCCCGTCCAGCACAACACCACCCAGGGTCCCGGGCGATCCAAATCCGATAGAAGAGGTCTGGGCTTCGATGCCGAGCTTCACCAGATTGTGCTGCCCGAGCTGCGCGGTCACGGCACCCTTCAGCAGGAATGCATTGGTCTTCTGCTCGAACCTGCCGAGACTGTATCCCTGCAGGATAGCTCCAAGTTCGTAGTTCGCATCGCCGCGCGGAACTCCCGCTACAACGTACTGGGGATCCAGCACTGACTCGAACATGTAGTCCTTGTAGTGGAAGTAGTTCTGACGCAGGCTGACCGTATAGAAGAGTTCCGGTGAGAGGGAGTGTGATACTTCGAATCCATGCACGAGCGAAAATCTCCTCTGCATGCGCTGTCCGTCGGGATTGAACCTGTAGGCAAAATCAAACGCCTTCGCCTTGCCCGTACTCCCGATCGCCTGGTAGCTGATCTGCACGTCCCCCAGTGCTCGGTTTGCGATCTTCAGCTGGCCGGACCATTCTTCAGAGTTAGCCAGCGGGACTTCCTCATTGTCTCCCGTGGGACGGAATACTTTGCGGGCGAAGTCGGATGTATCGGTCGGCGCGAAACGCCGGACCCCGTACAGGTAGCCGTCATCCTGATAGCGGCGGAGCGTGAGGAGGAACGATGTCCGCGGGAGAGGGACCGGCCCGCCAACAGAAACCATGTAGTTCTGAATCGCCGGAGGCATTGCATGCACATTGGGGAAGTCACCGGAATTGGCCGGTCCGGGGACGTAGGACCCGGCATAGACTTCAGCACTTGCTTCGTAGCTGTCCTCCGGACCCGTACGGAGGACTGCGTTTACAACACCGCTCATGGCCTGGCCGTATTCCGGATCGAACGTGCCGCTGATGACCTGCACTTCCTGCAAGACGGACTTGTCGAGCTGCAGCACGGATGAGTTGTCGTACGGGTTGTTCACGGACACCCCGTCGACCTGATACTGCACCTCTCCCGCCCTTCCCCCCCGGAAATGGCCGTCGACAACACCTGCCTGCAGTCCGACGACGTCGTTCAGACTCTGGACGGGGAGCGCGGCAATGTCGTCTTTGTTCAAGATCGCCATGGAGCTTGTCATGCGGGTGTCCACGAGGGGCCGTTCTGCTACGGTCACCACTTCCCCGGTTTCGATCACCGTCTCTGTAATCGTAATGTTGAGGGTCGTGGTCTGCCCGGCGCTGATCGCGACGCCCTTCACCAGCCGGGCCTGATATCCGACGGCTCCCACGCGGACATCGTAGATCCCGACGGGGACATTCAGCACAGTGAAGACGCCGTCCAGATTTGCGACTCCCCCTATCGATGTCCCGACGAGCACAACGTTGGCACCGGTGACAGGCTGGGAATTCTGGTCAACCACTTTCCCCGTTAGTTTTCCGCTCGTGTCGGCAACTGCCGTGGGCGGTGCCATGAGCAGCCCCAGCAGACCGGCAAAGAGCAGCGCAGCCGCCAGTCCCCGGGGAAGACAGACAGAATGAGAGCATAGGCGCTTCATACGTTCCTCACCACCATGGAAAGGGAGAGGAGGCGGGACCGGAGCTGGCACCGCCTCCTCCTTGACACAACGCAGGAAGGAGACAGACTACTTCATCAGCATGATTCGCATGCTTTCCGACATCCGCCGTGCGCCGTTCCGCTCAGCGATGAACTCGAGACGGCTGATATACGCCCCGCTGGCGAGCGATGACGCATTCAGCACCTGCTCATACGAACCGGACTGCAGATGGCCAAGATCGATCTCCCGCACCTTCCGTCCGAGGACGTCGAACAGCATCAGCCTGGCCCGCCCGGCTTCGGGCAGATCGAACGAGAATGTGGTCGAAGGGTTGAACGGATTCGGATAGGCGCCGCGCAGCCTGAACTCCCGAATTGTTCCCGCCACGGGTTGTTCTTCCACGCTCACGACAAGCGCGTTGTCGTCAAGCACACAGAATGCCGGACTGGCAGATCCCGGCCATTCACGGAACCACCACGCACGGGTGCCCGGACTCGATGTGGGGGTGACATCGTAATCATGCGCCGCAACGCCGATGGCCACCGTCTTGTTCTTCTGACCCGCCGCATATCCCATGCGCGAGAGATCAAAGGCTGCTTCGACCGTATACCCCTGGTCCACATCGTTGTTGTTGTCGATCGTGGAGCGGGATGTGAGCGCGATACCAAAGGAGATCGCAGACGTCCAGTCGACGCCGTCCCACAACAACATTGACCCGGAGGCATTTACTGCAAAACCAAAGCGGCGGTTTGGCAGGTAGTGCGCGTTCACGTCGCGGAGCGAGTCCACGGGCAGCGTCATGTTGAGCGACACACCATCAAACATCTCGTCGCCCCCGAAGCTGACGAGCGAGCGGTCGGCGACGTCAGCGGACATGAAGAGCTTGTCTCCCTGGAAGACGAACTTCACATTGGTCACGCCGGCATTGACAACGGTCTGGCCCGGTGTGGTCCTCCACTCACCGCTTCTGTCTTTCCCGATGGTGGGATAGGTCGCGCGCAGCGCCGCATTGCCATACTGGATGTCGAACGAGGAGACCTGGTTCCAGACCTCGTCCGTCAGGTATCCATCCACCACGATCGCCGGATAGCTGCTTCCGTTCTTGATGACGTAGTCAGGAGTGTAGTCTGGCAGGGTAGTCGTGTTCACGTTCACGTCCTTGCGGACAAGGATGCGTCCCGCTGTGCTCCCCCCGTTGTTGCCCCATTCGTTGCACCACCAGGCGCGCGCATAGATCGCGTCCGCAGCCCCGCGCCAGTCGACATCCCAGATATCCATGCTGATCTGGACCTCGTCAACGGTGTCGCGGTTCGCATTGTATCCGAGACTGTCGAGTGCCACGGCCATCTCCATCGTATAGCCTGCGTCTGCCACCCGTTGCCCCGTCGCGTTCGTGTCGCTGTTGGAAAGTCCCTGCACCGTTGCACTGACTGTCACGATCCCGTTCCCCGGCAGGTCACCGCCTTTGAGATTGGGAAGCGCACCGACTGTTGTGGAGTCCACCCAGCTGATGAAGATGTCCCGGTGGAGAGTCACCTGGCTGGACGCCTTTTTGTTGCGGTCATAGATGCCCGCCAGCAGACCGTCTGCATTTTCCCACCCGGCGCCGCCGACGGAGCTATCTTTTGCAGTGACCGCAATGAAGACCTGGTTCTTGGTCCTGTCAGAAAGGAACTTGATGGTCGCGCGCGGTCCATCGGTGGGCGTGCCGCCCAGCGTGGTGGTCTTCCATCCGCTGCCGGGATTGCCGTCCGCAACCCCGTAGGCAACCTGAATGGACTCCGCCTTCGCCCAGACCGCTTCTGTCAACGCTCCGTCGAGAGTGATGGTCGGACTCGCGGCCACGGAGATGTCCCGCGCCCAGACATAGTCCTTGCGCGGAGAGTACTGCGCATATGCAAGGGTGACAGCACAGATCAGAAGTACCGCACCCGCAAGGAGTCGCCGTTGATTCATACTGCCCTCCAGCTATGACAAGATGTAAGAAAATGTGGTATAGAACGATGCTGATACAGTCCGGCTATGCTGACAACGGAAGGAGTGCTGGCTGACTGTTCTCGGGACAGCCGCAGGACCCGCGGAGAGCCAGGCTCGTCGGGATCTTGCGGTGTTCCTTCCGGTGAGCGTTCCCGTACGCAAGTGCATGCAGCAGGGTCTCCACCGCAATCACCCCAAGATGATTGATATCGACGTGCACTGTGCTGAGCGATGGCGTCAGATAGGAGCTGATGGGAATGTCATCGAACCCGGCCACAGCGATCCCCTCAGGGACACGGACCCCTGCTTCACGCAGTGCGCTCATGGCGCCGATCGCCATGGCATCATTACAGGCAAACACCGCGGTCGGCCGCGGATTGAGTCGCAGCAGAGCCCGGGCCGCATCAAAGCCCGACGCCTCTGAAAAGTTGCCTGCGATTTCGTATTCGCTCCTGCATTCAACCCCGCCTGCGATGAGGGCATGCCGGTACCCGCGAAGTCGCTCCAAGGCGTCCAGATTGTCTTCAATCCCTTTGACCAGCGCGATGTGCCGGTGGCCGTGGCTGAGGAGATGCTGCACCATAGCCGCCGATCCTGAAAAGTTGTCGACGTTCAGCGAGTCGTAGTCGTCTCCTTCAACCGGCGCATTGATGAGCACGACAGGAAGATGCTGGGGTAGATTTTCCCTCAGGGTCCGCGCATCGATGTGCGGGGACATGATCAGCAGTCCATCCACACGCCCGCGCATCATCCGGATCGCCGCTTCGATTTCCGCACGATTGTTGTGAGAGCTGGACACCATCAGGTGATGCCGGTGCAATTGTGCTGTCTGGTCTGCCCCCCGGATCACCTCTGAAAAGAACTCGCCGAACAGATCGGGGAGCACCAGCCCGATGGCCTCCGTCTTCTGCCTGCTCAGCCCGCGGCCGATCGGGTTCGGAACATAACGCAGATCCACGACGGCCTTCGACACAAGCAGCCGCGTCCGCTCATCCACCGCACCCACGTTGTTCAACACGCGGGACACGGTGGCGATCGAGACGCCCGCCCTCCTGGCGACTTCCTTGATCGTCGCGCTCACGTCGGAATGTGCCTTCTCAAGAGCCCGGAAAATTCCGGGCGGGAGGGCAGGGCGCCCTTCGGTGAAGGATGCCTCGCCTCCCGCCTGGATGAGAAAAGACTACTTCAACAGAAGCAGCTTGTTCGTGGACACGAACGGCGCCGCGCCATTTCCGCCAAACGCCATCATGCGGTAGAAATACACACCGCTGGCCAACTGGCTGGCATCCAGCGTCGTCGAGTATGATCCGGCTGCGTATTCGCCCTGAACCAGCGAGGTCACCTCGCGGCCGGTGACGTCATAGACCACAATGCTGACCCTGCTCGCGGCAGGCAGGTCGAATCGAATGGTCGTCGACGGGTTGAACGGGTTCGGGAAGTTCTGATGCAGTGCATACTGCACCGGGATCCCGTTGCCTTCATCAGGTGTCACTCCCAGGAGGTTGTCGAAGGCGACAACATGATACACGCCGCCCCATTCGCTCCCCCACCACGACTTGTAATATGATCCTGCAGTCGTGTCGTAAAGGTTCATCGGGTGCTTGTACCCGTCTGGATCAAAGACCGCCATGGCCAGTTGAACGCCCTTTGCGGTCGGCCCGTACCCGAGCGAATCGAGTTTGACCATCAGCTCGGCGGTGTAGCCGTTGTCCACACCGGTCGTGTCGTTCACTTTTGAACCCGTTCCGAGCTTGCCGGCACCTTCCCCGTAGTTCGCCGCCGGCGGCTCGTACTTGATCGTGTCCGCCGCGGTCCCGATGTTCTGATAGTACAGCTTGTACTCCACATCCGTCCCGTTCGCCCGCTTGATTTTTAGGAAGATGCCAT
>Ga0316616_100000913_pt1 | contig 10952 bp, 8 predicted proteins | sample OWC_Aug_M1_C1_D1_FD_207660 | JGI IMG/M metagenome (GOLD analysis project Ga0316616, IMG submission 207660) | Wetland soil microbial communities from Old Woman Creek delta, Ohio, United States - OWC_Aug_M1_C1_D1_B | ecosystem: Environmental > Terrestrial > Soil > Wetlands | place: USA: Ohio...
CGCAGCTCGATCGACACCCTGCATCCCACGCTCAAGGAACGCCTCGCCCAGCCCGGCCAGTCACTGCTGCCGCCGCTGACCAGCATGAGCCGCTTCGCGAAGTGCTCGCTCGCCAACCAGTTCCTGATCTTCGCGCAACGCCCCGACGCCACCTGCGTGCAGGGCTACCGCGCCTGGAACAAGACCGGCCACCAGGTCAGGCAGGGCGAGCACGGCATCGTGATCTACGCGCCGATGCGCTTCGCGCAGCGCGATTCCAACACGCTCGACGACGGCGCCACCGAGTCGCCGCGGCTCGGCTTCCGCGTCGCCTACGTCTTCGACGTCTCGCACGTGGATGCGCTTCCGGGCACAGCGTCCGCGCTCGAAACTGCTTCTACCTTATGCCCCAGCGCCCACCGCCACCTCGAGGCGCTCAAAGCCTTCCTCGTCGGGCACAACGTCGAGCTCGAGTACAAGGCGCTCGCACCCGGCTTGCTCGGTTACACCAACGGTCGCCGCATCGCCGGCACCGAAGCCTTCATCGAATACATCCAGTCCTACCGCGGCACGCCCGGCACGCTGGACGCGTCGCTCGAGCGCATACGCAACGCCGCGCAGCGCCTGTCGGCCGAGATCGGGGCCATAATAACCTTCGACCCAGGCGCCGCCTGAGGCGCGCCCGCTCGCTGGCCAAACCGCTCGCACGCCGACACAACAGACCATGCGCACCGACTTCCTCGGGCTGTTTACCACCTTGAACAGCGCACGCGTTCCGTACGTCGTCGTCGGCGGTCTCGCACTGTTATTGCATGGCGTCGATCGCGTGACAGCAGATGTGGATCTCGTAACAGACCTGGCAACAGGTGCAACGCGCGACCTGATCAGCGCGCTCACGGCCGCCGGGTACCGCCCCGTCGCGCCCGTGGACCCGGAGTTGCTGGCGGACGCAGCAATCCGCGACCAATGGCGCGCTGACTGTTACGCTGGACGGCGTGCCGGTCACCGTTGCGTCCGTCGCGCATCTCATTACGATGAAGGAGCACACGGCCAGGCCGCGCGACCTCGAAGATGTCCAGCGACTGCGCGTGCTGCAGAGCAGAGAACCGAAATGACCGAGTTCGACGCTCGCTCGATCCCGGAAGCCTGGGGCTCCTTCGAGGACGCCGAGAAGTTACGTCGCTGGGCGTTCCTGCAGAAGTCGCCAGCCGAACGCCTCGCCTGGATGATCGAGATGCTGGAGATAGCCTACGCGACAGGCGCACGCCAGTTGTCGCCGCCGCCCGACGACGGCGACTGAGCCACACTTCCCGCTGCAGAGCCCGCCGCCCACTGGCGGCTTCCGAGGCGTCGCGGTGCGACGAGAGCTGTATGGCGGCGTCCGCCCTGAACGAAGAACCCCGCCGCGGCGGGGTTCTCTCACTAGATCGTCAGTCGCACAATTCACTCTGTGCCTTCGACTCATCCCCAGACCCGTGAGGCCGAGGCCCGGCAGAGGGGCGAGTGGTCCGGGGCGGGCCACCGGCCTCCCGGCGAGCCCGCCCCGCGCGGTTCATCCTACGCGGGTGTCCGTCAAGGCCCGCAGGGAACAACGTTCCGCCAATTCGCGACGGAGTCGTTGACGAGCTGCGTCCCGGTGGCGCCGTAGCTGAGCGTCAGCTGCCGGTTCGCGATCTCGGCGCAGGTCCCGTCCTTCTCGACGAAATTCCAGCCGTCGTTCGTGTACTTGTACTCGAGCTGCGTGCCTTCCTTCCCGGTGAGCGTGATCGACCAGTGCGTGGCATCCACGCGGGTGAGGGCGACGCCCGACGGGTCCCACTGCGGCAGGTTGCCGTCGAGGCGGTCGAGGAACCCGGCGATGAACACCGAGCGCCCGGTCCCGTCCGTCGACGCCGGGACGCTCGCGTTGAACGTGAGGGTCACGGTGCGCAGCTCAACGGGGCAAGCCGTCCCGCCTGACGACGTGCAGGAAACGCGACCCTGGATCGCAGGACTGATCGGTGAATGCGCGCCGATGTAATCCGCCACCACCTTGGCCTCGTTGTCGCGAGTTGTATAACGCCCGGAGAAGTTCGGGTACCCGTCACCACCCATCGCCATGAAGTCGTTGATTGCGATGTCATACGTAGCACCGGAAGAGAGGTCGATGGCTGCACCAGTGCAACTACCGTTCGCCGCCTGCCGCACCGCCGAGGTCACCCTCGATCCGGCGACCGCGGTGATCTCATAAGTGAAGCACAGGCCTGAGACCTGCGCGAAGCGCCCCTGCACTGTGGGCATCGACGAGACCGCGTTCTCGAGCATTGTCTTCAGTTCCGCCCCATTGACCGTCAGGGTCACTGCAACGTTGCCGAACGGCAGGACGGCGAAGACCGCGCCATTGGTGATCGGGTATGGCGGCGGCGTGTACGGCGGGCAGAAGTCGCTCGGAACATCCGTGGTCGGGCACGTCAGGTCCGCCCGCAGGCCGCCGGCGTTCTGGATTGCAAAATCCACGCCATACGTCAAGCGCAGAGCATCGCTGACCACGTTTCCTTCCAGCGATTCGCATGTGCGCCCCGCGGCGTTCCCGCAGGCGTCAGCGCGAGGGATGAACCGGGTCGAGGCACCTGCGACCTGGCCCAGCTCCGCGCTGCAATCCCTCGCGCACGAGTACCAGGCTTCGCCTACGGTGCATATCCCGTCACCGCAGACGGCGTCCGGCCCGCACTTCGCCTGGTCGGTGGCGCCGACGCCCTTTGCAAACTGCGGAATGATGCAGTCCGCGCAGGACTCCGTGACCTGCCCTGCGTTAACGACGCCGGTGACTGTCTTCATCAGCGCGCCTTTGTTCCTGAATGGCGCTCCTGCGTCAACAGCCAGTTGCGCGTCGTTCTGCACCGCACGGCACTCGAAGGTCCCAACATCGCCGGCGACCTGCGCGAATAGTGTGGATGGCAATGCGACCAGTATCGTTGCCAACCCAGAGAGCCAGATTCCGTTCATGACCTGCTCCTTCCTCCCTTGGGCTGGGCGCACCAAGAACGGTGCGTCGTCCGCCCGTAGGGCCTACGGTAGCGCGAACCACCTAACTGCGACATTCGGGCTGTTGGAATCGGGGCAGGTATAAATGGGTAGCCCGGCTCACCCCGCGATGCTCGCTTGGCACTACCGTCGCCACTCTCCGCACTCAATGCACGCTCTCCCCCGCCGCTGCCTCACCCGCTCCATCCGTGCCGGGAGGTTCACCGCGCGCGTCGTCCTTCGCTCACTATACCCCCGTCGGCGGGACCGTCGGTGCAACAAGAGACCCAGGCCGCTCCACCCTTCTTCGCAGCAAGTGCGCCTGCCGCCGCCAAGTTGTTTGCAGGGTAACCGGCGCCAGGGCCGCAGCCAGTCACCCGCCGAGAAGCGTTTCACAGTCGTCGAGCACGGCTTCCGCTTCAGCAAGCGCGGCCTTGACGGCCATGCTGTCTTCCGCTTCGGCCACCGAGACGAGCCCGCCGGCGGTGAAGGCACGTATCACCAGCGACGCCTGCACCGCCGGCATGGTTCCGGCGGCCATCTGGATCGCGATCTTCTTCATCGCTTCGTTGGTGCGGATTCGTCCCCGCAGCGCCCGGGTCGCCAGACCGGGTGTCTCGAGCCGGTTGGAAAGACGGATCAGACTGTCACGCAGGCTTGCAAGAGCCGCCACCAGATCATCAATCACTGACATCGCTTACTCCTACAGGAAGGCGCGGACCGCTCCGGCAACCACCGAGAGGGCCTGCGACAGACGGGTCCGGGCAATTTGCGCCATCGCCCGGCGGTCACTGTCGCTGAGACTGCGATTCTCGACGATCCTGAGATAGTCAGCATGCGCCTGCCGCAGCGCGTCGAGCGCCTTGTCGAGTTCGACCGGGAGCGCGCGGGCCGCTTCGCTGCGGTCCCTGAGGTCGGCCCAGGTGGTGAGGAACGAGCGGAGTTCGGCGTCGGTCGCGGTCTTGCGAAGCTGGGTCGCTCGCGCCTGAAACACGCCATCGATAGTGTCGAGGTCGGACCGCAGCACGAGTTGCGTCCATCGAGTGAGATCGGCGTCGAGGCGCTCGAACGTTTCGGACATCTTGCGGGACTGTCGCTCAAGAAGCTCGAGGCGGCGGGCCTGCTCCTGCTCTTTGCGAAGGTCACCTATCAGCTGCGCGAGGTTGGTGGCGGCCGCGAGCTGATCGTCGTTCAGCAGCTTCGGCGCCGGCTGACCGGCAACCCCGGCACTGATGCTGACGAGATTCTGGACGTCGGCATATGCGTTCGAAAGCGCCGTGGCGCCGTCGTCGGGCTCGCCTGAAACGATCTCGTCGACACTTGCGAGATAGACGGTCACTGCGTCAATCAGCGTGAGCGTCGGTCGAAGCGTCGCGGCGTCGACGACGGCAAAGGCGACCCCGGGCTGGTCCGGCGCCGCACAGATACCGGTCGCCTCCGGGCTGGTCGCAATCCGGATGTCGGGCCAGCGGCAGTCGCGGTCAGCGACGGCTACTTCGATGCTGGCCTCACGGCTGGTGGCAGCGACCTCGTCCAGCAGCTGGCGCGACGCCGCCGTCACCGTCGCCCCTGCCTCGACAAGCGACTGGCCGCGCTCGACGACCAGGGCGTCGCGCGCGCATCCGGCGACGGCGAGTGCGGCCAGCAGCAGAAACCCAGTTCGCGGTCGACGCTCCATCATGTCGCCCCTCACCTTTATCCTTTACGTGCAGACCCGCCGGCCGCGAGGCCGCTGGGATCGAAGTGCGCGGTGTCGATTGTCGCCGGGCGTCACCAACACGAGGAAGACTGTCGCTAAGTCCGGCAGTCGACCCGATCGTCGACGCCTGACAGCCCCACGTCAAGCCATTCCCAGGACGGCGCCAGGTCGTGTCCCGCGGCGTGGTGTATGAGTCGTGAGTCCTGATTTGGTCGGACTCATGCTCAGTTGACCAGGGCCGATAGCCCATCGGGTTGATTGTCACTCAGGGTCCGCAGGGCCTCAAGGGACATGTAGCGTCGTTGCAGCTGCCCCTCGTCGTTCTGATCGAGCGGCAACGCACCGCCACCTTGCCGAGACCTCCGACAAGATGTTCGTCGGCTGTGGAGTGACCGCCAGGAATGGCCTTTTCGAACTGCGTCATGACGTTTCCGTCACCAGCCTCCACACATGATCCGCAGCGATTCTCAACTACAGCGGAAATGCCTTGAGTACGGCGGTCCTGAACTTTACGGCCTCTGCTGCGGCACTGAAGCTGGGGCAGGTCATGCAAGCCGGCACGTCGACCATCTCCGAAACACAGAGTAGCCAAATGACCGGCAACCAGAACATGCCCCACATCGTCGGTTCGACGCTGTGCGAAGCGCAAAGTACTGCCATCTACCGACTGGAGGCGCGAGCGAAGCGAGGCCTTAGAAAGGGTCAGAATATGGCCCGACATCGATGTGCGCCATGACCTGGCGGCGATCCCCGATGTCGCCAGCCGCAAGGTGCTGGCCTTCCGGCTCTCGAACACCTTGACGGCCGACTATTGCGTCGAGGCGCTGCAGGAGGCATTGGCGAAGTTCGGCCGACCGGAGATTTTCAAGACCGACCAGGGAGCGCGTTTCCCCAGCCACGAATGGATCCAGGTCTCAAGGACGCCGGCGTCGCGATCAGCATGGACGGCAGGGGCCGCTGGATCGACAACGTGTTCATCGAGCGACTGTGGCGCAGCGTCAAGTACGAGGAGGTCTACCTGCACGCCTACACGAACGGCACTGAGGCGCGGACGGCCTTGACCCGGTACTTCAGCTTTTACAACGCGCGTCGCTCTCACCAGGCCCTCGAGTACCGAAGGCCGGACGAGGTGTACTTTGGCGTGCTCGGCGTTACGATCGCCGTGGCGGCCTGAACCATGACGTCGAACCCGAAACTCGTGGAGCTTCTGCCGCCTGCGGCGGCAGACCGCGGTTCGGACGTACGATTAACGCAGACTGACTAAATCAGCATCATCAACCGCCGCGGCAGATCCACTCATCCCCAAGAGAAATCTGTCCGAAGGAGCGGAGCCACCCCTGTATGTCCTTGCTCGGTCGTGGATCGCCGTTCAAACCAAAGACATCCACAGACCGCGCTGACGCAAACAGGTGCAGGACTCCGCTCGCGACCGGTCCGGCTCTGTTGAACGGACCGAGACGAAAAACGAGTTGAGTTCTAACGCGTCCGTTTCTTGCCTCCTGTCTCAGGGCGGTGCAGTCCGTGCGCTTTGGAGTCTGGTTTCTGCCAGATCTACGTCGCTCTTTAGCTGCCCAACCCTCACCTTCAGTTGAGCAGAAACTCTCGCATCGCCCTCGGCCTCCGATAGCAGCTCTTGGAAGGCATCGCGCGCTGACTCGTACCGTCCTCGGGACAGGTCCCATTTCGCGCGCCTGTACCTGTTGATCAAGGTTTGTCCGTCAAAGTCGCTCGTTGTCAGGTTGTTCTTGCCGATACGCTCCGCCTCAAACATGGCACGCCGATCATCGAACTCGGCCAGAAGCTCTTCGAACATCGTCTTGGCGGCGTCGCACGAGTCGACAAACTTCTCCGTGCAGTTCCCGAATAGCGCCGCCGCCAAATTGTATCGGAGGTAAACGCCAAACTGCGTCCCGTGGAGATCGCTCGGGGACTCTTCATAGATGCGCTCAAGCAGGGCCACCGCACGGTCCACGTCCTGGCCTCGGTAGCTCGTCGCCCTTGCGACGTTGCCGCGCGAGTAGACGCGCCCCTCCGCGCCTCGTGGTGCCAAGTAGATCTTCTGGATCGCCTGTGTACCAGTGAAGTTGGCCAGAAAGACGTTGAACGTGCGTGGTCGATAGCTGGCCCCAGCAGTTGTCTGGACCTGAATTGCAATCGTGCTCTCCTGGTCCTGCGCAAGCGTCAACCGGCCGCCGTCGATCTTATTCCCGTCCACACTCACGCTTGCCGCTAGCGGTTCGCCGCTGTCAGCGTCGTAAACCTGAAATACTATCTGCCTCAGCGCTTGCGCAGACACTGCGCTGGTCACGGCCATCGCTGCGATCATCGTAGCCAACGTCCGTATCGCCTGCTTCAACGCTCGCTCCTTGAGTTAGCCGCCTGCGCAACCCCGAGCAACAAGGAAATATACGCTAGAGACTCCTTCACGTATGCAGCCGAGACGTTCAGCAGTCGCGTCTTCGTCTCCGCCAGCGCCCCGGGTGATGATTCGTTTAACTGGCTGACGAACTCGTTCACGCGCATGCTGACAACGCTGTAGCACAGCATCGACGCTAGGAAAAGCCCCACTAGCACGAAGAACAGCCTAAGGGTCTGCGGATGATAACGACCCTCGTCCGGCTGCAGACGGCTGACCGAAAATGCGGTAACAAAGGGCACGACGAACGTGCCCAGAGCGTCCCGCGTGTTGGTGAAGTAGATGCCGGACAGTGCTACGGAAAACTCGAGCCACTGACTGTGAAGTGCAAACCCAGAGGAGAAAGCGAAGGCAATCAGAAGGACCACCACGGGTAGCGCGTAGAGCAAGAGCAGCGTGTAAGCAACTACCATCATATGCGCCTCTCCCCGATCTTGTGTCCTCGTCGTCCTGCGTGCTGCTGTTCTCGCCTGGAATGATCGGCCCACCCGCGGACGCGGTCAAGTTAGCCATCCTTGCGGGAGATCCGATCAATCACTGGCTGTTGTTTGGACGGCAACGTGGCTCAGCGGGGCGCTTCCATTGCCGCGAAATGGCCGGGCACAGGATATGAACTGTCTCCAGCTCCGACGTCATTCTTGCCCGGCCCCTCCGAAGCTCGCCATCGGCGAGCGAGCCGCCACGCGGCGTCTGCGGCGATGCGTCGAAGTTGAGCACGCAGCGCACTCATGTCGATTCGTTGTTCGTCAGTCTGATGGTCAGCAGCGAACGCTGCGGGACCTGCTCGATCGTGACCTCCAGGTCGTTCAGCGTCGACGAATCTCGACCGCATAGGTCTGGGCGGACGCGTCGCGGGCGACGAACCCGAGCAGCAGGATGCCGACGATCCAGGTGCAACCGCGAAGCCGAGGGGCGCGACGTGCCATGGCAGACTTCTCGTACGTTGAGATCGTCACCCTGCGTCACCGTGGTCTTGGCGTCGAGCGAAGACCGCTCGTTCGAACAGGCGGGACCCGAGCTGATGCGCAACTGGGACCACGCCAAAGGCATCGCCAGCCTGACGCGGGAAGGCGCCAGGCTCGCGACCCGTGACGCCTGGCAGCATGCCAGCGACTTCATTCAGCGCGCGACGCCGGGGGATTCTGATCACGACGGGAAGTAGGTCGACGTCCCCAGGGGTTCGATGGTCAAGTTGATGATCCCCCCTGCCGTTGCGGGTTGCTGCTTCTGGGTTTCGCCGGCCCTCGAGCCGCACACGCGGCCGTCCGCATTACTTCGAAGTTCTCGACTTGCCAACCCCTCCGAGGCGCGATCAGTGTTCACGCGGGCTGTGACGCTGCCGCCCGCCCTCCTTCCGACGCCCCCCTCCAGCCCGCCCGGAATCAGTACTTCAACTTCCCGTCGATCTCTTCCACCACCCCTTCCCGGAACAACCGCTCGGCCAGCACGCTGCGCTCGGCATCCGCCAACGCCGGAAGATACGACTTCACCTTGCCCTCGAGTCCTTTGCGCTTCAGCGGCCGATGCTTCTCCTTCGCAAGCAGCTCGAGCACCCGCGCATACGGATCGGCTGTTCCGTGCCCGCTGGCGCCCGCCGCCGTGGAAAGGCGGCGAGGATGAGGACGTAGAGCGCGAGTGCGATCCACAGGACGGCGCTGAAGCCGAAATCGACCGCGAGCAGGGTCGCCAGCGCGGCGCTGACGACGGAGGCGCAACCGTTGATGCCCCAGGCCCACGGCACCAGGGGCTCATCGAGCTCGCGCAGCGCGAGCGGAAACGGCATGCCCATGCAGAAGGCGAGCGGAGCGAGCAGCCCTGCGGCGACCAGTGCCCGTGCCGCCGTCGGCCAGGCCGCTAGTTCACCGATCAGCGCGTCGAACGCTGCGCCGTAGAGGGCGCCGAGCAGCACGATACCGGCGACCGCGCCGATGAGCAGGATTCGACTCTGAGCCGTTGGGAAACGGCTCGACCAGGCGCTGCCGGCGCCGGCCCCGAGCAGGAACGTCGCGAGCACCAGCGACAGCGCCACCGTCGGATGGTGGACGAGGAGCATGAGCTTCTGCAGGAACGCAATCTCGACGAACAGGAAGGCGAGTCCGATCCCCGCAAAGTACGCAAACACCTGCCACCGCAGACGCCGGCTGGTCTGCGCAAGCGGAGCGAACAGGACCAGCGGCAGCAGGATCAGCAACAGCCCCGCCAGTAGCGCCTGCACGAGCGTGGTGACGAGCAGCAGGTAACCGGCCTCGAGCAGCGCCATACCGCCGCGGTCCTTGGCGCGCCAGGCCTCGGTCAGCACGGACCATCGGAAGAAGTTCTGGAAATACGGTCGATCGTCCGTTGCGGGCCGGATATCGAACACGTACGCCGCCGTGAAGTCGGCGCGGGCCGGGCCGAGGAGCGCCTGCACGCCGTCGAAGTACCAGGGCGCAGGCAGCTGGTTGTAGATGTTCACCTGCTCGGTCCGGATACCCGGGAACCAGACGACGTCGAAAGAAAGTGCATCGCAGAACTCGCGCAGTCTTCGCACCTCCCCCGTCGTGACGGGACCGTTCTTCACGAGCAGCGTGGACGTCTGCCAGCCCCGGATCATCAGCAGGCGATCGGCGGCATCGGCCACGCCGCTCGATTCGAGGGCTGCGATGATCGTCGCCACGAGCTTGAGGCTATCCCTCGGTGGAATCTGCGCCCAGCGCGTGATCGATAGGAAGCCCCCGGGCTCGAGGTGCCCGAGGTAGAGTCGAAAAGCCTCGACGGTATGCAGGTAATCCTCGTTGAGGCCGCCGAGGCCGCCGCCGGCCGCGCCCGTCAGCGACATCTGGATGAGGTCGTAGCGACGCTCGTTCGCCGCCAGGAAGCCGCGCGCGTCGCCGATGTGCAGGCGCACGCCCGGGCGCTTCAGCAGACCGCCCGTGTAGTCACTGAACTCCTCCCTCAGTAGATCAGCGACCTGCGGGTTGAGTTCGACGGCATCGACGAGCTGCGCCCCAAGACGCTGGGCGCGCAGGATTTCCATGCCGCCGCCCGCACTCGGGATCAATACTGTGCCGGGCGTTGCGATGCGATAGGCGAGAGCAGACGTCGTTTCTGCCAGGAACGCCAGGCGCTCGTCATCGCCGCTCGCGGCCGTGATGACCTGCAGGTTGTCACCGTCGATGAACACCCCCAGCTGATCCGGCGGCTCACTGGTGGAACTCAGGCTCAAGCCGGGCGCAGAACGGAGCGGCACGCGCGGGCTTTCAATCACGCTGACGCGGCCGAGCGGACTCGATCGCTCGAGCGTGACCCGCGTGCCATCGATGAGCAATGCCTGGCTCAGTCCCTTGTATGGCCCGGGCTCGAATCTGAGCAGCGCTGTCGGGACCGCGATTGTCGCTGCGAGGCCGATCACCGCAGCACCGAACCAGACTCCCGGACGCGCCCGCAGTTCGAGCGCGCCGAGGCACATCGCCACCAGGCCCGCGGAGGCGATGATCCTCAGGATCTCCTCGGGCCAGAGCCGGTACAACAGGCCGAGCAGAACGACGCTGCCCAGGCCTGCGCCGACCAGGTCGGCGGCGTAGACCCGGCCCGCGCGGTCGCGGAAAGCGATCAGCACGAGACCGATCGCGTTGGCGGCGCAGAAAAACGGCGTAGACAGGACGAGGTAGAGCAGCACCAGCCACAGTGGCTGCCACGGATCCCAGAGCAGCGCCTCCGCCTGGAAGGGCAGCGCCTTGGCCAGCATCGGGCTTGCGACGACCAGGATGCCGAAAGCTGCGACGTTGCCCAGGTAGCTCGTAGCAAAGTGCCGCAGCAGCCGACGATGTGCGAGCGCGAGAAACGTACCGCTCGCGCCAAAACCGAGAAGCGCGA
>Ga0316616_100000915_pt1 | contig 10949 bp, 8 predicted proteins | sample OWC_Aug_M1_C1_D1_FD_207660 | JGI IMG/M metagenome (GOLD analysis project Ga0316616, IMG submission 207660) | Wetland soil microbial communities from Old Woman Creek delta, Ohio, United States - OWC_Aug_M1_C1_D1_B | ecosystem: Environmental > Terrestrial > Soil > Wetlands | place: USA: Ohio...
GATCGGGTTTGCCATTCCACTCACCTCGTGGAAAAGGCGCCACGTGTACATGGAGTTCCTTATCGAACGCATGGGTGAAACAGCAAGGAAATCGATGCACACGGCCACGCGAATCCTCTGTTTATTTCTTTTTGTACTCGCGGGTACCAACCTGTTCCACATGGCCGCGGAAATGGCGAGCTCGCGAGAGGTTACAATGGCGCTGCAGATACCGTTCTATCCCTTTGCGTACGGGGCTGGCGTCTGTTGCTTTGTACAGGCTGTGGTCTGCGTGTGTGACATCGTGAAGGTCTGGGAGGGGAGCTATGAGTGAAGTTTTAGTAGGCATTACCGCCCTCTTCGTGCTGCTTCTTCTCTTCACGACAGGGATTGAACTGGGCTTCGCCATGGCGTTGGTTGGGTTTGCCGGCTTTGCCTACCTGAACTCGTTTCACGCGGCATGGAACCTGGTCGGAAGGGACGTTTTTGATGCGCTGTCCACGTACGGCTTTACAGTGATCCCCCTCTTTGTCCTGATGGGCCAGATCGGATTTACTTCTGGCATAGCGGTGAGGCTCTACGATTCCGCTCACAAATTCGTCGGACACATCCCCGGGGGTCTCGCCATGGCGACGGTGCTCGGGGCAACAGGTTTCAAGGCGATTTGCGGCTCCTCTCCCGCAACTGCTGCCACGTTTGCAAGTGTTGCAATTCCTGAGATGAACCGTTACGGGTACGATGTGAGATTGTCGACCGGCATCGTCTCCTCGGTCGCGACCCTGGGAGCGATCATACCGCCGAGCATTGCCCTCATCCTGTTCGGCATCATTACGGAACAATCGATTGGCAAACTCTTTCTTGCCGGGCTTATCCCGGGTCTCATGGCCTCCTTATTCTTTGTAGGGATCATATACGGATGGGCGAAAATAAACCCAGCCGTAGCTCCGAGATCAGAGCCTTTCAGTTGGAAGGCACGGTGGGCGTCTCTCCCCGAGGTTGTCTGGGTTGTCGCCGTGTTCATGCTGGTTGTGGGGGGTATTCTGCAGGGTTTCTTTACCCCGAGTGAAGCGGGGGCAGTGGGCACCTTCGCTATTCTGGTTCTTGCCGTCGTAAAGAGGGACATGACCTTCAGGAAGTTCGTCGACTCGCTGGTTGAATCTCTCTTGACCGGAGTGATGATCATGATGCTGATTGTGGGTTCCCTGATACTGGGTCATTTCATCACGGCCACCAATATACCCCAGAAGGCCGCCGACTGGATCGTGAGTCTGCCCCTTAACCGTTATTTCATCATGTTCCTCATCTGCCTGATCTACGAAGTGGGCGGCTCTTTCATCGACGACCTGGCCTTTATGATCCTTGCAACGCCGATATTCTATCCGGCGGTGCTCAAACTCGGTTTCGATCCCATATGGTTCGGCATACTGATCGCCGTGGTCATAATGGTTGGAGTGGTGATACCCCCCGTTGCGATCTGTGTCTTCGTCGTAAAGAATATTACCAAAGTGCCGATCGGTACTATCTATAAGGGTGTTGCTCCGTTTCTGATCGCGCTCGTTGTGCTGGGAGCGTTGCTCTTCTGCTTTCCGCAGCTTGCACTCTGGCTCCCTTCAGTTGCGTTCTGATAGGGAAAGAGAGAAAGCTGAAAGAAGGGTAGGGATGTGTGGACGGAGTCGGAAATAGAAAATCTGATGAGTGAGGAGGAGACAATGAAGAGAAGGCTGGTTGTAGTTGTGATGGGAGTTTTCTTAATCATGGCGTTTGTGTCCGGGGCATATGCGGCCGAAACCATAAAGCTCAAATTCGCCGCATTCTTCCCGGCAACCCACAAGTTCTGCGGTTTGAATCAGCAGTTCTGCGACGAGATGAAGAAGCGCACGGATGGTCGTGTCGAGATCACGCATTATCCTGGCGGAACCCTTGCGAATGCGCCGAAGATGTTCAGTTCGGTCCTGGAGGGCGTTGCAGACTTTGGTTTAGCTGCGGCTGCACTCACCAGGGGGCGTTTTCCCATGGCCGAGGCATTCGACGCGCCCATGGGCTTTCCCAGTGCATGGGTCGCGTCCCACGTGGCGATCGACACGTACGAAAAGTTCAAACCAAAGGAGTGGGACAAGGTACATGTCATCAACCTCTTGACCGTTGGTCCCGCAATCCCTCTTTCTTTGAAAAAACCTGTGAAGACGATGGAAGACCTGCGCGGGATGAAAGTGAGATCCGTGGGGCGTCAGGCTGATATGGTCAAGGCGCTCGGTGCGACGCCGGTGGCCATGGACCCGGCCGACATGTACGAAGCGCTGCGCAGGGCTGTTCTCGACGGAGTCGTCGGTCCTGCTGAGATGCTGCAAGGTTGGAAGCTTGCGGACCTGATCAAGTACGTCACCGTTCCGAAAGGCTTCGGGAACGCTCCACTCTTCTATATAGTGATGAACAAGGAGAAATGGGACAAGCTTCCGGCAGACATCCAGAAAACGTTCGACACGGTGAGTCGGGAGTTCAGAGAGAGATATGCCATGGGTGCTCAGGAACTGGACATCGAGGGCATAGCTGCTCTGAAGAAGAACGGCGGCCAGGTTATTGCTCTTGACGATGCCGAGGCCAAGAGATGGGAGCAGGCAGTAGCTCCTGTCGTGGCGGCGTACAAGAAAGAACTGGTTGGACTCGGTTTCAGTCAGGCCGACGCGGATGGGTACGTCGCTTTTATCAAAGAGCGTACCGGTTACTGGACCCAGCAGGAAAAGGATAAGAATATTCCGCGGGCATACTAGGCGCTCTGCGTCGGCTGGCGCGTTGCCCAATGACTTTTCTGGGGTCATGGCTTGACAGCGTGCTGAATGGGCGCACGTGCTCAACAGCAGGCATGCAAGCCCTGGCCCCTCTTTAATTCTTTCCGGTCTGTCTTTAGTTGTCCCGACCACCTGGCGAAACGGTGAAGGGTGAAAAAGGACATTCAACGTTTTAAGAGAACGAAAGCTGGAGTCGCATGCATTACGCCTGGGTGATAGCCTTTACCGGTATCCTCGTATTCGTGTTGGCCCAGGGTTTCGGGAAGATGTCTTATTCCGTGATCCTGCCTTTCATGAAGGATGGTCTCTCCCTCACGTACACCCAGGTCGGGTTGATCGGCACGGGGAATTTCATCGGATATCTTATCCTCAGCGTAGTGGGAGGTTTCCTTGCCTCGCGTTTTGGCTCACGAAGAGTGATCTTTGTCTGTCTCCTCGTTACCGGCGTGGGGCTCTTTCTCACGGGACTTTCTAATTCCTTCACCTTCGCTTTTGTGAGCCGTTTGATCGCGGGCCTCGGCAACGGGGGAGTGCCCGTGCCGATGATAACACTTCCGGCCATATGGTTCGCAGCAAGGAAACGCGGGCTGGCCATGGGAATTGTAAACATGGGGGTAGGGCTCGGACTGTCGCTTGCCGGGCTTCTGTTGCCGTACTGTATCAGTTATTACGGTCGGGATGGATGGAGATACGCCTGGTATCTGATGGGCGTGACTGTCGTTGCGTGTTCGTTCGCGTGTTATGCGCTCCTGCGAGATCATCCGCGCGAAAAAGGGCTTACCATGTGCGGCGGGGATGGACAGCAAGAATCGGGAGTGCCCGGACAGGTCACGCTCATGTCTGCGCTGCAGCGGGTAGCGGGCGAGAAAGAGATATGGAAGCTCGGTTGTGTTTACCTCATGTTCGGTTTTTCTTACATGGTCTACCTTACCTTTTTCATTGCCTACCTTACGAAAGAGATCGGTTTTGATATGCTTGAAGCAGGGCGAATATTTGCCCTTCTTGGTGTACTGAGCATATTCTGCGGTCTTCCCTGGGGGATGTTCTCAGACCGGGTGGGCAGGAGGTATGCGTCGATGTTCGCATACCTCACGCTGGCCGTTTCTTTCCTGCTTTTTGCTTTCTACCAGGAACGGATCGGGCTCTACCTGTCGGCAGTGATATTTGGTCTCACCGCTTTTGCAATCCCGGTGGTTACAGCAGCCGCGGTCGGGGATGCAGTCGGTGGTGAGCTTGCATCCGCAGGGTTTGGTCTTGTCACCCTGTTTTTCGGCATAGGACAAGCCCTTGCCCCTTTTATTGGCGGCTGGATCAAAGACGCAACCGGTACGTTCAGCAATGCGTTTGCTCTTTGCGCCGCCGCGGCCATTCTCGGGGCATGCTCCTCGTACTTCCTGAAGAAGCGTTCTTTATAGCCGCACTCCAACCCGCCTTACTATTTCCTCATTGCCTTCGCCGCAGCTATCACCGAGTCCACGATCTGCTGATACCCCGTGCACCGGCACAGGTTGCCCACGAGGGCTGTCCGGACCTGAAGCGGCGTTGGATCGGGATTGTGGTCGAGCAGTGCTTTGGCAGACATGATCATGCCGGGCGTGCAGTAGCCGCACTGGATGCCTCCGTTCCGGACAAAGGCGACCTGGAGCGGGTGCAGGTCCTCGCCCATAGCCAGCCCCTCGATGGTAGTGATGCTTTTCTTGTCTGCATCCACGGCGAGCACCAGGCAGGAAGCGACCGGCTTGTCGTCCATGAGCACGGTACACGCACCGCACTCCCCTTCATTACATGACTTCTTGGTGCCGGTGAGGCCGAGCACATCGCGCAGCACGTCTACCAGCGTCCGGTTGGGTTCGACGTTGATCGTATACGTAACGCCGTTGACTGTCAGGGTCAGTGGTATCATTTCTTTCCTCCTTGGGCGGCGCGATTCATGGCCTGGAGCAGGGCTCGCTTTGTAAGCACCTCCACCATACTGCACCGGTATTCCTGTGATGCACGCACATCGGTAATGGGGCGGCACTCGGTGCCGGCTACCTTGCCCACCTGAGCTGCCGTCTCCTCAGTGAGCACCTTTCCGAGAAGCGCGGCTTCGGCCGCCGTAGCGCGTATAGGGGTCGGGGCAACCGCGCCCAGCGCGATCTTCACATCCGTACAGACGTTTTTTGCGTCAAGGTTCACGTATGCAGCAACACCCACCAGTGCAAGGTCGAGCGCGGCGCGGCGCATGAGTTTGAGGTAGGCGCCCTTGCCTGCGGGGAGAGGAATGGTAATACGTGTCACGACGTCGCCCGGTGCGATGCTGCAGGCCGAGGGGCCTGCAAAAAGTGCTTCCACAGGACAGGTTCGCTCACCGGCAGGCCCGGTGATATGCGCTTGAGCGGAGAGCACCATGAGCGGCGGGGCAGTGTCCGCCGAAGGGACTGCGCTGACCAGGTTCCCGCCGATCGTGGCAAGGGTGCGCACCTGCGGGGATGCCATGACGCACGCTGCGTCCCAGAGTGGTGTGTAGGTCTCTTTGATGATTGTCGAGCCCTCGATCTCGGCCATGGTCGTGAGCGCCCCGATGGTGAGACCCTTCGCATCGGCTTTGATGCCGGAAAGGCCGGGGATTGTTTTCAGGTTGATCAGGTGGCCAGGGGCAACCGTGTGCTGCTTCATGGCGAGGATGAGGTCGGTGCCGCCTGCCAATAGCTTTGCGTCCTTGCCATGGGCGGAGAGGAGCTTGAGCGCCTCCGGAAGGGATGCAGGGGTATGGTAGTCGAATTTGGGTAGTCTTCTTACAAACATCACTTGCCCTCCTTCTTCTTGAGTTCTGCGAGAATCTTCTCGGCGGTGATGGGCAGGTCCTTGATGCGCACGCCTACTGCATCGTAGACCCCGTTGGCGATGGCAGCGAGTGACGAGCAGGAACTTGCTTCGCCTGCTCCTTTTGCGCCAAAAGGACCGTACGGGTCATGTGTGTGGACGTGGTCGACGATATACTCGGGAACGTCGAGGGCAGTGGGCTGCTTGTAATCCCGCCAGCTGAAGTTGAGCATGCGCCCTTTCTCGTCATAGAGAGAATCTTCCATCAAAGCGTGCCCCGTCATGTGGGCAGAGCCGCCGTTCACCTGACCTTCGAGCATGACAGGATGGATAGGCTGGCCCGCGTCATCGCCGTGCGCAGCCCTGATCAGTCTGACCTGTCCTGTCTCCCGGTCCACGTCCATCTCGATAGCCGTGGCAATGAAGTCGATGCCGTGGGCGAGGTTGCCGCGACCCGTCTTCCAGTCGACGAGATCGATGTCGGTTGCTGCCCAGTAGCCCCTGCCATAGAGCGGCGTGCCAAGATCATAGTAGGCGATCCTGACCGCCTTTAGTAAGTTCATGCCCTTCTCAGGGTTACTCTTGATGTAGATGTTGCCCTTCTTGAATTCGAGTTCTTTCGGATCCACTTTGAGTTCCTGTGCCGCGATCTCGGCGAGCTGCCGCTTAAGGTCGTTCGCAGCCGCGATGGTGGCATTGCCGTCCCAGAAGGTGCAGCGGTCGGAGAACATGCCGGAATCGAGTATGGCGGTGTCTGAGTCGGAGGGTCCCTGGATCACGTCTTCAAAGGGGATGCCCAAAACCTCCGCCGCCATCTGGCAGAAGACCGTGTTGCAGCCCTGGCCGATCTCTGTGCCTCCGTGGGTGAGGATCACCTTGCCGTCCTCCTGCAGCTTGAGGAGGACCGACGAGCCGAAGTGGCCGCCCAGGCGCACGCCGGACGGGTGGGACGCGCAACTGAAGCCGATGCCGCGGCCTTTGGGCCGGGCCTTGCGGCTTTCTTTCCAACCGATTGTCTGCGCCGATTTCTCGATACACTCGGGAAGACCAGAGACGTCAATGACGATGCCGTTCGCGGTGGTCCAGTTATCTGTTGCGGCATTGATAGCGCGAATCTCCACCTGGTCGATGCCCAGGTCCTCGGCAACGATACCTATCATCGAATCGACGGCATACTGCGCGAGCACGATCTCCTGGCCCCTCACCGTACCGCAGGGTGCCCTGTTGGAATAGACGAGCTTGCCGTGGTATTCGATCGCCGGCACCTTGTATGGGAGGTTGAGCCATGCACCGAAGAAATAAATGTTGAAGGGCCCTATGCCCGCGATGGGGCCTCCCTCCAGCACGCATTCGGCCTTCAGCGCCATGATCTTGCCATTCTTCTTGAGGCCCATCTTCAGGGTCGCATTCATGGCATTGCGCTGCCGGTATGCGGCAAGCACCTCGTCGTAGTTCAGTACTATCTTGACGGGACGGTTGGTGATCTGCGCCAGCTTGACGGCTGCGAAGTCCACGTCGAATGGATCATGCTTGCCGGAAAAGGCCCCGCCTACGAACGGTGTGACCAGCCGCATCTTCGAAAGCGGCAGGTCGAGTGCCCGGCACATGTGGCGCCACGTGGGGTAGGGGCTCTGCTTGGAACCTTGCAGCAGCACCCTGCCCGTTGCATCCACCTCGGCGAGGCAGGCATGCGGTTCTATAAATCCGACAGCCACCCGCTGGGAGCTGAACGTCTCCTCTTTGATATAGTCAGACTGCTTGAAGCCCTCTTCAGGGTCCCCAAAGACGAAGTCGGACGTGTAGGCGACATTACTCTTACAAAATTCATTGACCAGGGGTGCGCCGGGTGCAAGCGCGTCCTCGGCGGTGAGCACCACCGGAAGCTCCTCATATTCAACCGTGATAAGGTCGAGGGCTGCGTCGGCGGTGTCCTCGTCTATTGCTGCAACCGCGGCCACGCCTTCGCCGAAGTGATGCACCTTGGTAATCGGCATGGGGATCTGGTCCCTGGTGTCAGGTCTCGTGCCGAACGGGATGCCGGGAAAGTCTTTGCCGGTGATTACGGCCATGACACCCGGAAGTTTACTCGCCTTGCTCGTGTCGATGTTCAGGATTTTTGCGTGGGCGTGCGGACTCCTGAGGATCTTCCCATGGAGCATGCCCGGCGCCACGAGGTCTCCGGCATACCGGGCCTTGCCCGTCGCCTTGACCCTCCCGTCTGTCCTTTCTACTGGTTTACCGACCACTTCATATTCGGCCATGGTGCTCTCTCCTCCTTTATTGTCCTTGGATTGTCCTTGGATTGATGTCTGTTTTAGATGACTCCTTCCTGCTCCATCTTCTTCTTGATCACTTCCCTGAGGCCCTTCTTGTCCACCTTACCCACCTTTGTCATGGGCAGTTCGTCAATAAGCTCCAGCCGTTCAGGAAGCTGCAACACGGACGCGCCTTTGCCCTTCAAGAAGGAGACGACCTCTTCGAGCATTGGCTTGGTGCCCGGCCTCGGCACCACGTACGCGCAAATCCGCTCCCCGAGGATCTTGTCAGGCATGGCGACCACCGCCACATCGGCAATGGCAGGATGAACGCTCATCATGTTTTCTATTTCGACGGCACTGATATTCTCTCCGCCGCGGATGATGATGTCCTTGATGCGACCCGTGATCCAGATGTATCCCCGCTCATCCTTTTTTGCCTGGTCACCGGTCCGGAAGAACCCGTCCGGTGTAAAAGTCTTAGCCCTGTCCGCCGCGGATTTGAAATAGCCCGTGAAGATGCCGGGACCCTTGGAAACAAGTTCGCCGTCGACGCCCACCGGCACTTCCTTGCCGTCAGGATCGACGACCTTCAGCTCATCATACGGGCAGATGGGCTCGCCCACACTGCCGCAGATGACCTCGATGCTGTCCCCGGGCTTCGAGCTGGCGCAGGTGCCCTCGACAGAGCCGAACCCATTGATGTACCAGCAGCCGAGCTTCTCGTACACGCTCTTCACCAGCTCCTCGGTGCTCGGCGCACCACCGACCGATATCTTCTTGAGTGAACTCAGATCATACTTGGCGATGTCCTCCATCTGGACAACGCGGGCAATCAATGCCGGCACCGTGGGGATGGCTGTCACCTTCTCGCGCTGGACCCACTCGCAGATATCCTGCGGCTTGACCGAATCGAGGAGCACGAGCTTGCAATGGCTGAAAAATGCTGCTGCAAGGCCCCAATGGACGCTGAGGTTGTGGCCAAGAGGCGTGATGACCATGATCGTATCCTGGCTGTTCATCTCCCACCGGTACGTATGGTATTCGACGTTCGACATGTAGCAGTTGTGGCTCCGGGGGGCGAGCTTGGGTAATCCCGTGGTGCCGCCGGTAGGAAGGATCTGGGAGCACTCATCGGGGTCGGGTCGTCTCGCGTCAAGCGCCTTCAGGTTTTTCTTTGTCAGCTTTGCCTGGGCTATCAGTTTTTCCAGGTCATGGTATTGTGTGGCTCCGCCGGTCCTCACCTGAATCACGTTCTTGACCTGCGGGTTTTCTTTCAGGACATCGTCGATGATAGGTTGGTACTCGATCTTCCCGTATTGTTTGGGCAGAATCCATGCAGTGGGCTCTGTCAGCTTGCAGAAGTGGTTGATCTCCATCTGGTTGTGGCGCGGGATGAGAATAACAACAACGGCGCCTATCTTCTGGAGAGCAACGAACGCAACGACGAACTCGTGCCAGTTCGGGAGTTGCAGCAGGACCCGGTCTTTCGACTTTATGCCGAGTTCCATAAGGCTGATGGCCAGCTTGTCCACCGCCTGCCTGAGCTCCTTGTTGGTCCATCGGCCCACTCCGTCAACCAGGCCGATCTTCTCCGGGTAAACATCCGTGTGTTTGTTGAAGAGATCACCCCAGGTGACCCCCAGCCACCACCTCATGCGGGCGTACTTCTTAGCATCTTTCTTGTCGTATGGTGCAAAACCATCGATTGGCATACAAACCTCCTCTCTATATATTATGTCTATATATGTCTTGACGTGATCTGTGTTTAGACCCTTTTTTCTTTAAACTGCCTTTCTTTTTTCAACACTCTCGCCAGCGCTTCCTCTGATCTCCGCATCGAAACCGAGCTGACGCGAAACCTCTGCTGCTGCGCGCCGCAGCTTGGGCTCGATGAATCGCCGTCTCTGGGGTTTGAAGCGGTCAGAGGGTAAGGTCACGACGATGGAGGCGGCGATCTCCAGGTGCAGGTTGAAGATTGGTGCAGCAATAGCGGAAACTCCCTCGTAGAGCTCATCGCGTCCGTAAGAAAGCCCCCTGGAACGTATATCTTTCAGCGCACGCAGCAGGGCGGGGCGATTCGTGATCGTCTGTTTCGTTAAAGGGTTGAGCTTGACAAGGGAGAGGTACCGCAACAGTTGATCCTCAGGAAGATAGGCAAGAAGCGCTTTCCCGGCGGCCGTGGCGTACATGGGACCGCGGTCGCCTACCGCTATCGAATACTTGAACGGTCGGGAGCAGTCCTCTTTGTGGAGGATGATGATTTCGTTATCCTTCATTGCCGCGATCTCGCCGTCCTCGTTGATGTCAGCAACGAGCTCCCGAAGGACGGGGCGTGCCACCTGCAGCAGGTCGATACTGGAGAGATAGCGGCCTGTCAGGACCAGGAGCCGCGGCCCGAGCCGGTACCGCTTGCTGGATGCGTCGAACGTGACGTAATCGCGCTCGATCAGGTTCGAGAGCAACAAAGAGAGGCTCCCTTTGGGAATGGCCAGGGCCTCCGAGATGTCGCGGTGCGTGGTGCCATCGCTGGCCAGCCCTATGGTTTCGAGAATCTGAATGACCCGGTCAGCCGATTTTACGACTGCCATCTTCGCTCCAACGCGCTATAGTTTACATATGTAAACAATGTTTATATATGTGTGAATTGTCGCACGGTGAAGGTGGGCTTGTCAAGACAAAAATAATTTCCGGGGCTCCTGCAACCGGCCGAATACTGAATGGGGAATATAGATTGACAACGCTTTCTTGCCCCTCTATATTTAGAAACTGATGCATGTCTTGAATACCCAGGCTTGACTGCGGGTCCCCGGGGGTCTTGACCCTGCGCATATATAAGGAATCTTCGTCTCCGTGTTGGCCGTCGATCGACTTATTCTGTGTATTGGCTGAAAGGAGGGTGCAGGTTGAAGATTGATATCTATACACACGTTGTACCTGAGAAATACAAGAAGGCTCTTGGTAAGATAGCGCCGCACCTCGAGCAGGCGACGGACGGCATACCGACGCTCTCTAACATGGAGAAGAGGTTCGCCATACTCGACCGTTACGGAGAGATGAAACAGGTGGCGACTCTGACCATGACCGCTTCGGTCGTCCTCCGCGATCCAGCATATGCCGTTGA
>Ga0316616_100000917_pt1 | contig 10944 bp, 9 predicted proteins | sample OWC_Aug_M1_C1_D1_FD_207660 | JGI IMG/M metagenome (GOLD analysis project Ga0316616, IMG submission 207660) | Wetland soil microbial communities from Old Woman Creek delta, Ohio, United States - OWC_Aug_M1_C1_D1_B | ecosystem: Environmental > Terrestrial > Soil > Wetlands | place: USA: Ohio...
TACTTAACGTAGTAGTACTAGCCCGGATTATTCACAGAGAATTCGTGAATAATCCGGGCTTAACTGTTGTCGCGGGCCCGGACCAAACCGTTGACCTTCGGCCGTTCCTCGGCTAGGCTGTTCTCGCCCCCTCCCGCAAACCGCATTCTCTCGCACAGTTCTCCTTCCGACAAGGAGGTGCCCATACCTCTGGTACCCATATTCGTGATGCAGGGCGCGCCCGCGGGCTTTCCGGGTGGCGCGATACGCGGCGTAGATCGTCGTTAGGCCGTTGCGAAATCCGGGCCGGCCGCCGCCGTTCCCGGCGTCGTCGCAACGGGGGGGAGGCATGATGGCGGAGGCGAAGCAGACGACAGGAACGAGGTCGGGGTCACGAGGCATCGCTGCGGTTCGGTCGGGGCGTGTGCGACGTCACGTCGATCTCCTCGTGGCGACGCGCAAGGGTGCGTTCGTGCTGCGAGGCGATTCGTTGCGACGGGCCTGGCGGATCGAGGAGCCGCACTTCCTGGGGCACGAGACCAATCATCTGACGAGCGATCCGCGCGACGGGACAACCTGGCTCTTGGCGGCGAAGACCGGCCACCTGGGTCCGACAATCTTCCGTTCCACCGATGGGAGGCAAGGCTGGAGCGAGGCGCGGCGGCCACCGGCGTTTCCCAAGGTGTCAGAGGGGCAGAACGGGCCGGCGCTGGACCGAGTCTTCTGTCTCGCTCCAGGGCACGCGAGCCAGCCGGGCGTCTGGTGGGCGGGGTCGGTACCCCACGCGCTGTTCCGTTCAGAGGACGGCGGCGTGAGCTGGGAACTGGTCGTCGGGTTCAGCGACTACCTGGACGGGCTCCGCCAGCAGAAACCGCCCCGCTTCTTCCCCACGCCAGGAGGGGCAATCACACATTCAATCCTGGTGGACCCACGCGACCCCAACCACCTGTACGTCTCCCTTTCCACAGGGGGATCCTTCGAGACCGCCGATGCCGGCGCGAGCTGGCGCCCCCTGAACCAGGGCGTTTCGGCCGATTTCCTACCGGACCCGGACCCCGAGTTCGGCCAGGACCCCCACTGCATGGTCCTGAGCCCGGCCGATCCTGACCGTCTTTACCAGCAGAATCACTGCGGGGTGTACCGGCTGGACCGCCCGGCCGTGCGCTGGGAGCGGATCGGACGGAACCTGCCGGCCGAGGTGGGGGACGTCGGTTTTCCCATCGTCGCGCATCCGCGGGACCCGGACACCGTGTGGGTCTTTCCCATGGACGGCACGTCGGTCTGGCCGCGCACGGCGCCGGGCGGCCACCCTGCCGTGTTCCGCAGTCGAGACGGCGGCCGAAACTGGAGTCGCGGGGCCACGGGATTTCCCACTGCGCACGGGTGGCTCACGGTATTCCGCCAAGCCATGACGTGCGACACGCTGGACCCCGTCGGGCTCTATCTCGGCACCACCACGGGCGAGGTCTGGGGGAGTCGGGATGAAGGCGAGAGCTGGCGACAGGTCGCCTCGCATCTTCCTCCAGTGCTGGCGATCGAGGCGCTTGTGCGATAGGCGCGGCGGAATGCCAGGGAGAATCACGACGATGCCGGTGAAAGTGTATCTTTCGTCCCACGTCCGCTCCTATACCGACGGGCAGGCCGAGGTGACCGCGGAGGGCGGGAACCTCGCCGAGTTGATGCTCGACCTGGAGTCGCAGTATCCCGGTATCCGGTTCCGCGTGATTGACGAACAGGACCGCATCCGCCCCCACATGAACTTCTTCGTCGGTAATGAGCTGGCGCGTGATCTGCAGCACCTCATCGGCGCCGGTGAGCGGGTTCACATCCTGGGGGCCCTGAGCGGCGGGTGACGCGAACCGTCCCACCGCTTTTCCGGACCGGTTGTCGATGAACACAAGCGGCCTGCCGAGCGGGCTTGACTCTCCCTGCCGGGGTGCTAGGGTATGCTTCGGCGTGGGGCGCAAGGAGGAGAGCTCGCATGGAATCGGCAGGCCCATTCCGGTTGGTGGCGCCGGATCGGCTCCAGATCAAAGAGGGTGGGGGCTGCCTCTCGCTGTTCGGCCTTCCGTTCCTTCTCGCCGGGATCTTCGTGGTCCTGATCGGCTTACGAATCGTCCCGATGAGCAACGCCGCCGACGTTCCCACCTGGGCCTGGCCGCTGCTCTTCCTGATGGGACTCGTTTTCGTCGTCGTGGGGGGCGGGCTGGTGCTCGGGCGACGCTGGATCACGCTGGACGCCGGGCGTGGAACCCTCCGGAGAGAGTGGGGGCTCCTCGTCCCCCTGCGGGGCGAGGAGCAGCGCTTTGATGGTTACGACGCGGTGCTGCTCCGGTTCGCGGCGGGCGACTCGGACTCGGCCGATCGGTACACCGTCCTCCTTCGGGCCAGATCCGGCGGCACGGATTGCGCGCTGTCCAGCTCCACGCAGTACGGCGAGTCGCGCGAGCAGGCCGCCGCGGTCTCCAAACTCCTGAAACTCCCCTTGGTGGATGCCACCACGGACCACGAGTCGGTACGCGACGCGGACGGGGTGGACGCGACGCTCCAGGAGCGGTTGCGTTCCGGGGAGGACGCGAGCGCGGAGGCCGCCCGCCCACTCCGGATGCAGTGCCAGGTCCGCGAGTCGAGCCGCGCGGTCGAGATCGTGCTGCCGGGGCCCGGTTTCAAGCGAAGTAAGCTCATCGGGCCTGTCTTCTCCATCGCCCTCCTGGGCTACCTGGCTCCCGGACTCCTCGAATTTTTCCACCGGACCCGCACCCCGGAGACCGTGCAGATCGTCTTCTTCGCCGTCGCCACGTTGATCCTGGTCGTCGTTCCCCTCATCGGGGTCGTCAATGCCGTCGCCCTGGCCAAGCGGGGCGGCAGCCTGGTGACGGCCTCGCCGGAGGGGATCGTCATCGAGGAGCGTAGCGCCTGGCGCGTCAAGACCACTCGCATTCTCGCCGCGGACATCCTCGCCCTTGACTACGGGACGGCGGATACCGCCTTCCAGTCGGCGCGGCGCGGCGCAGAGGGCCGCCTGGCGCAGGCTGGACAACGGATTCCGCCGCTCCCGGGGCCCGGCCGCGAGGTGCCGCGCTGGCTCGGCCTGTTGCGACGGCTGGTCACCTCCAAGGGGATCATCGTGAAGAGCCGGAAAGGACTGGTCGCCTTCGGGGCCGGCCTGCCCGACGACGAGGTCCGCTACCTCCACGCCACCGTCGCCCGTGCGCTCGGCGCGTCGCACGACCACCGCTGGTGACCCCTCCTAAACCGCACGACGAGACCCATCCATGAAACGACCAGATCGCCGAGGCAGCCTGCGGTCTGATCAGGCGGGACTGCGCCACCCGACCCGCCGGGGCGATCTTGCCAGGGGCTGGTGGACAAGTACAAGTGAGCAGGCGCCGAGGATGCGTGGCGCGTGCGCCCATGCGGCGGCGGTTCTGCGATCGGGATGGGGTATCGGGCGAGGCTCGCGGTTCGCCGATCAGGCGGTCACCTGGTTGCCGCCGGCAGCGGTGGCGTCGCGAAGGGCCCCGTGGGCCAGCCGGATCACCTGTCGGTGCCGCATCGTCTCGTCCTCGCGCTCGGCGCCGCCGATGCTCACGGTGACGGTGATGACCACGCGGGGCCCGGTGGCGGGGGTCGGGGCGGTGGGCTTCCTTCGCGGGCGACCCGGGCCGCGCAAGAGAAAGCAATAGGCGGCGATGGTGCGCCGCGCCGCGTCGAGGTGCCCCATTGCGTCCTCGATCGACGCACCGGCGAAGAGGACCGCGAAGCCGTCCCCGCCGTACCGGAAGGGCATCCCTCCGCCGTCAACGCGGCGGAGCTGCGTGGCCACCATGCGGACGATTTGGTCTCCCACCTCGCGGCCGAAGGACGCCCGGAGTCGCTTGAAGTGGTCCACCCGCACCAGCGCCAGGACGTAGCGACCCCCAAGCTGGGACAGGGTGTCGTTCAGTGCGCGAACACCCGGAAGCTCGGTGAGCGCGTCGTAGTACCGCGTGCGGTGCCCGGTCTCCAGCAAGGCTCCGATGAGCACCCAACCGCCGACGGCCAGGAACGCCGTCGGGCTCCATCCTCGCGAAATCCCGTGCAGCGCGACGAACGCGGCCACCAGCGCCCAGAGGAACCCCGCCTCGGTGGGATCCTGGTGGCGAGCGCAACGGGTAACCAGGTAGAAAGCCGCGGCGGCGAATGCCAACACTCCGGTTTGGGGGATGGCCGTCCAGTCTGTCCAGCCGACATCGGCGACACGATGGTTCAGCCACGTTGCCACGGCGGGGCCCTGGCCATGTGCGATCAGGGCGACGCCGACCACCTGCGCGAGAATCGGGATGAGGCGCTTCAGGCTTCTACCGGTCAAGGGGGCGCGTTCGGCCACGACGGCGTAGGCGGCAAGATTCAAGGGAAGGAGGACGGCGACCGCCGCAGCGACCACACGCCCAGCCTCCCCGCGAAAGGCATCGCCGGACCCGAGCCACCGCAGCGCCACGTCGACCCCGGTCAGGAGGAGGAGCGCAAAGACGATCCGTCCGCGGTTGTAGTACCAGCCCAGGAAGACGCCGACCAGCAGGATGAGGACGGCCCAGACATGGACGTACACGTCGACGATGCCCGGTACCACGCCCGGGCGCAGCACCACCAGGGCGCCCGCCACCACCAGGCCACCGGGAAGAAACAGGGCGACGGCGTGTCTCAGGGTCGGCATACGGGTCGATGCCTCCGCCAGAGGTTGGGAGCGAGCACGCGCATGATTGCCCGCTGCCTTGGCTGAAATCAGGCTAACGAACGACTTGACCGCTGGCAAGTAGATACTGCTGTTCCGCGCTCATCGGAGCGGACGGCGTGCGCCGGCGCGGTTTTGGCTTGTTCTCGGAGCCGACGCCTGTAGAATTGCTGGCGGGTCGTCTGCCCCGGGCGGTGTGGCGGCGTGAGCTGCGCGGTACCCCCGCGGGGCGCGCCGCGACGATCCAAGAGATTCCAGGGGCTCCAGCGCGGAGAATGGGTGACATGGGCGGGATCGGCGGCGTTGATCCGAGCGGGCCGCTCTGGGACGGCGGGACGGGCCAGGCCCCCTTGCTGCGCCCGGGGCAGGTGATTCAGGGGGTTGCCGAGTTCGTCGAGGGAGGAGTGGTGTTGCGGGTCGGACCCCTCTCGCTGGCGTTGGTCGGAGACGCCGTGATCAATCTCCAGGAAGGGCAGCGGGTGTGGGGCGAGGTTCTTCAAGGGGACCAGGGTTTCAGGGTACGCTTGCTGCCGCTTCACCGGACCGCGCCGCCCGCTGTCTCTGCGGACCGGGTGTCCGATGTCATGACCCCTACGATCCTCAGCATCCTGGAACACCTTGGCGCGGTCGAGGTCGCTCCCCAGGCCGCGAAACTCCTACCGCCGCAGCTGCCCCCGACACAGACGGCGGTGCGGTTGGCGCTGTCGCTCTTTCTGGCGGAGGCATCGGTCGGCGAGGATCTTGGCTTCCTCGTGCGCGTGACCGGCGAGGCCGCAGCCCGGGGCGCGCTCGCGGCGCAGGACGCAGAATCGTTCGCTGGCCTGGTGCGGCAGTGGCTGCCATCCGACGCCGCATGGCAGCAACGCGGCGCGGCGCCCGTCCCGACGGCGGGGCTGGTGGACGCGATCCAGCGCTGTCTTTTCGCCGCGGCCATCCTGCCGCCGGCGTCGGCGACACAGGACCTCCCCGAGGGGCGCGACCTCGTCGGTCTCATCGTCAGATTCCTCGCGGCGGAGCCGCAATTCCTGCAGCGCACCGCCGTCGCGGACCCTGAGGCTCTCGCCGCAGCGATCCGCGCGTTTCTCGCCGGGCAGGCAACCACGCCACGCGACGGAGCGCCCATTTTTCCCCGCGTAGAAGTCGAGGGTCTCGCCCGGATCATCCGCCAGATCGTCAACAGCCTAGACCCGGCGCCCCTCGACGCCGTGCGCTCCGCGGCGGAACGCACGGGTCAACCCGTCGAGGCGCGCCTGGCGGCAGCCTTGGCGTCGGGTCGGCTGGAGGCCGTGGTGGCCAAGATCGTGCAGGACGTACGGACGCAGATCGAGCGATTGCGCCAGAACGACGGGTTCGCGGGGTTCCTCCGTCAGACGGGGCAGCAGGCGCATTTCGACCAGGCGACGCAGCGGGTGCTGGACCGTCAGACCGGTGGCCAACTCCAGAATCTTCGCGGGCAAGAGGCGCCGTACCTCTTCTTCGAGGTGCCCTTTCCGCCGACCGCGCCGGTCCGGAACGCCCAGATCCACGTCCTGGGCGAGGGGCGAGGCCGGAAGCAGCGGTTCGATCCGCAGAACGCCGCGGTGGCGATCGATCTGACGACGACGCAACTGGGCGACCTCTGGATTGCGCTGGCCATTCATCAGGGCGCCTGCCGGTGCCGGATTCGGGCGCGGACGCCGGAGGTCGTGCGCGCCGTCGCAGCGCATGCGCCGGAGTTGACGGAGCGATTGGGCGCCGCGGGGTACCGCGACGCACAGGTGAGCGCCTCGCTTTGGGACGGGGACCGGATTTCCGAGGCCGTGGGACTCTTTGCGCAGTTCACGGGGGTCAGCGTCCAAGCATGAACGACCCACGCCGCCCCGCTGTCCGCAAGGCCGTCGCCCTGCGCTACGAGCGGGGCAAGGACAAGGCGCCGCGGGTGGTTGCCAAGGGCGATCGTTTGCTTGCCGAGCGCATCGTCGAGATTGCGCGGGCCCACCATGTCCACATCCACGAGGATCCGGGCCTGGTAGCCGCGCTCGCGACGCTCGACATCGACCGGGAGATCCCCGAGCCGCTGTACTATGCGGTCGCCGAGGTGCTCGCCTTCGTCTACCATCTGAACCGGAAGATGGGCGCACCGCCGGGAACCCCGTAAGGAACTTGTGCCGTCCTGCCGGGGAGGCCAAGAATGGTCGGCCGCACAGTCTTCCGACCAATCCTCGGACTGTGCTTGTCCGACGGTCTCCGATGCGCGAGAATCCCCTCTCCACTGCACCCGCTCGATGAAACAAAACCGTGGGAGTGCACTAGACGCGCCATGCCGCCACTTCAGAGCTACGATCCCATCCTGATCGGATTCGTCGAAGGCAAAGGGCCGGTCCAGTTGCATCTCCAGGCCGCCCAGGACGAGCACGGGCGCCTCCCCAGTGATTTCGGGCTCCTCTCGGATGTCAAGAACCGCCGGGCCAGGCGGGCGCTGAACCTCCCGGTGGGACTCGCCGTCCTCGATCTGTTGCGGGACGGAAACGGGTTGCCCGAGCTTCTGGCGCAGTTCTACGAGCGCTGGGGGCGGGACTTCCGGAAAGAGTTCGGGGTCGACATCGCTCGATTCCACCGCTTCAATGACCCTTGGACCTTGGGACAGATCGTCGAAGAGAACCGCGCCGGCCTGGCCGACTGCTTGGCGGTAGACGTCCTGACGTATCTGCACGTCAACGCGTTCGTTCCGCTCTCCACACTGCGGTCCATCCCGGCGGATCGGTTCCCGGAAAAGGTCAAGGAGATCCTGGCCAAGCGGCATCGGAATCCCGCCCACGAGGGTGAGCGGGGGCGGATCGCGCAGGCGCTCGCCCTCCTCCACGCCCGGGATCATCTGGGCACAATCACCCGCCTGTTGGGCACCGACCTGCACCGATGGGCCAAGGAGCGCCTCGCCATCCACGCCGACGAGGTCGCCCGGATCCTCTGGGAGGTGTCGCGGCACGTGCCGGTCGCCGGGGTGGATCGGCTGTCGTTTGTCCGGGGCCGCGACGTCGAGGTCACGTTCGCACCGCGGGACGGCTCGTTCCTCGCGCTCGGCAAGGAGGTCGGAGACTGCACGGCGGACAAGCTCTTCCGGCAGGTGGACCGGGACGTGGAGAACATTTATTGGACGGTCTTTTCCTGGTTCCTGGACCGGAACTACCAGATCCTGAAGGTCCATTACGACGGTGAGTTCGTCATGAAGGTGCACCTGCTGCCCGTGCTGGCGGCCACCCGGGACGGCGGGGAGGTCTTCCTGGCCGTAGACGCCATCGAAACGACGCCGGTCTTCCGTGAAGACACGCGCGTCGGTCACCCCGATCTGCTGGAGAAAAAGGAGTACATATTCGCCCGCACCGTGGAGGAGGTGCAGCGCCTCGCCCAGGCCATGGGGATCGAGCACGTCTATGCGGAGCGATTCTCCAATACGGCGTGGGTTCGCCGGGAGCTGGAGCGGTTCCCCGAGGTGTATCTCCACATCGGGGACATCCAGAAGATCGACGAACTGGAAGATGTCTTCGAACTGGCGAAGCGGATATGTGCCGCAGCCGGGAGAGAGCGCCCGTCGAGCATCTTCATGGAGCTCCAGATGAAGAATACGTTCCTGCTGCAAGGGACGGCGACCGTGCGAGGCGTGAAGGTGTTCGCGATGCTGGCCGGGGACGCGCGTCTGGGAATCCCCATGCGGCGGGTCTTTGGAGTTTAGGTCCCCGTGATCCGCGAGGGGAGCGGGGTGTCGCGATTCTCGGCATCGCGGAGGTCGGCAGGGCCGACGTTCAATTCCTACCGGGTTTACCCCAATTGTATCCGTCCTGCACTCCAGTCGCTCCATGTCTCGCGGTCGGAGGGGTGTCGGTCCGGTTTACGGTCGAGGGTCTCGCCTGCCTCGAGCCGACAACCGCGCATGTCCCGCACAGTGTCGCGTGGAATCTCATCATGTACATGAGAAAGAGGTGTCGGATTCCCTTCCGCGGAGGGGCGGGCCAATTTCCCCGGTCGAGCGCGCCCTGGGATCCCCGAGGCGGAGAAATCAGTAGCGACGAGGAGTTATACTCTCCGTTCCGGAATGGCCCGTCACGGCAAAGAGTCGGAACGGTTCTTGCGACTCCCACAGGGCAGGGGTGGTGCGCCCCATGGCCATTCAGGTTCGGGAGCGGCTTACCCCGTGGAGGGTTTCGGTTTCCCCTGCTGGGTTGTCGTGTGCGTGGGTGGAACTGAGCGACCCTGTTGGGCTGGCGGGGTTTTCTGGAAAAGGCGCTGCTGAACTCGCCCGGTGAGAGTGGAGCGGTCGCATGTCTTCCGGCACGGTCGTGAGACGGCATATCGGGGGGCATCGAACCCGGCGGATGACTCAATTCCCCCTGGTGAAAACCCAACCGACAGGGGACAGGCCGAGGTATCTCATCGTGGTGGCGCCGGACAGGCCCGACCTGCTTCAGTACCTGGCAAGGCAATTTGCAGAAGATAAATGGGTAGAGATTGTCCTCGATCGTCGAAGGCGAGACCTTCATCGCGGACAGTCTCCGGAACCGGGACTCGCGTTCGACCGCCGAAACCGTCCTCAAGACCCGACCGACTCTCCTTCCAGGTCGTTTCTCATCGTTCCGCGGTTGTAGAAAGTCTCCCGGGCCGCACCTCGACCTGCTGGGGAGCGGTGTCCGGATGGACGCTCCGTCGCGGCACTCCGCGTCGGGCGCAACCGCCAGGACCGCGTCCATAGCACACGCTCAAGGTTGACACCGGCGCAGGAATCACCGTCTGCCTACTGACGATCCCCCATGATGTATGTCTCCAGTTGCTTGATCATGAAATCCTTGTCGTCGAGACTCGCCTTCACCAGGTCTCCGATGGAGACAATTCCGACTACCTCGCCGGCAACGAGGACCGGGAGGTGTCGGACGCGCCGCGCCGTCATCAGGGCCATGCACTCTTCCACGGTATGTTGGGGACTCACGGTGACCACATTCGCCGTCATGATTTCGCGAACGGGTGTACCCAGAGACGACTTTCCCCTAAGGATCACCTTCCGTGCGTAATCTCGCTCCGAGATGATCCCGACCAGTCGCGTCGCATCGAGGACGAGGAGCGCCCCGACGTCCTTGTCGGCCATCAATCCCAACGCCTCATACACCATGGTATCCGGTGTGACCGACCAGTACGGGGTTCCCTTGTCGCGGAGAATGTGATCGACGTTTCTCATGGCCCCTCCTATGGGTGTCCGCGGCGACAAGTCAGGTGGAGGTCGCTGAAGAGGTACCCGGACGTCTTCGGGGCGAGTGCCCCAGCAGGCAGGGTGAAGTATGCTCCCCAAGAGATGCTACACCGCCAGGCAGGTTTCTCCTACGTGATTAAGTTCACAGTCTTCGGGGGGGGATCGTTCGGGTCAGGGTGGTTCCTGGGAGTGCCGAACGACGGATGGCGGAGCATGCGCGTGTCCGTTAGATGTGTTGGATTGCCTCCCCAGAGCTAAGGTGGTAGTGTCCGACCCGTGCCCGCAGCCGCGCCCTGGTCTGTGGTTCTCGTTGCATGCGGGCATGTCGGGCGTGTCTGGTGAGTCATTCATCGCGGGGCGCCCGCGGAGTTTTCCAAAACAGGGTCTTCAAGGGAGGCAGCGATGAGATCTCGCCGGAACAGTCATCGGTTGTTGCTCGTCGGGTTGCTCGTCTGTTGCGCCGCGGCGCTCGCCTCGTGCGCCTCGACGGAAATGACGTCGGTGTGGAGGGACTCACAGTATACGGGTGGGCCGCTCAAGAAGCTTGCCATCATTGTCGTGCACAAGGACGATCTGACCCGTCGCAGGGTCGAGGATGAAATCGCCCGAACCCTCATAGGCGGCACGACGCAGGTGGTGCCAAGCTACAACACGGTCCTGGAGAAACTCGAGATGGACCACACGGCGGTCAAGAACAAGCTCGTCGCGCAGGGCTTCGATGGAGCGCTGGTCGCGCGGGTAGCGGCCATCGTCAAGGACGAGACATATCGGCCGCCGGCCACCTATGTGGCCTTCGGCGGCCCGTATATCGGTGGGGGGCCGGCATTCGACAACTTTGGCGGCTACTACGGGTATTCCTACGCCGTGGCGTACGATCCGGGCTACACCAGTGTGAGTACGCGGGTCGTCATCGAGACGATTCTCTACAAGCTGCCCGAGGCCAAGCCCATCTGGACGGGAACGACCGAATCGATGAATCCGAACTCACGGGACGAGCTGGTGGACAAAGTGGGCCGCTTGCTTGGGAAGGAACTGC
>Ga0316616_100000918_pt1 | contig 10944 bp, 7 predicted proteins | sample OWC_Aug_M1_C1_D1_FD_207660 | JGI IMG/M metagenome (GOLD analysis project Ga0316616, IMG submission 207660) | Wetland soil microbial communities from Old Woman Creek delta, Ohio, United States - OWC_Aug_M1_C1_D1_B | ecosystem: Environmental > Terrestrial > Soil > Wetlands | place: USA: Ohio...
TGATGATCCCGTAGGCTATGCCCGTCACCGCGTCGGACGGGACGACACCCGGATCGGACATTCCCAGTAAATTCATGACGCCCCCTCCTTCGAAGAGTTCCCCGGCTTCATTTCTTCCCCGCGGGCAGGAAATTTTCCATAACCCAGATCTCTGCACTCGGCTGTCGGATCGAATAGGCCAGCCGGCGGCCGTCGGGATGGAGGCTGAGGAATCGGGCTTCCGCATCGACCGACAGGCCGAGGCTTCGAGGCTCTCCGCCCTCCGCCGGGAAAGACCAGAGCTCGCACCTCTGCTCCTTTTCCTTCGAGACGTTCTTGAAGGCGATGATGCCCTTGCCGTCCGGCGCCCAAATATAGTTGCCCGAGATCCTCTCCTTCATTTTGACGAGATCGCGGGGCGTCCCGTCCGGCAGGTCGATGATCCTTATGACATTGGGCCAGCCCGGCTCCGGAATGCTGAAGGCCAGCTGCTTTCCGTTGGGGGAAATGACCAGTTCGCCGATATCCGGCGGGGCCTCGGTCTGGAAGAGCTCCCGGCTTTCCTTCGTGGCCAGGTCGATGCGCCTGACGCTGCAGCGTTTCTTCGAGAACTCGAAGTAGGTGTAATAGACGAATTTCCCTTCGGAAGACGGGGTCATGAACTTGATGTTGGCCCCCGGTTCGCTGTCGACATAGAAGGCCGCTTCGCCCGTCGAAATATCGATCCGATAAAGGGCCAGGAAGGTCTTGCCGTCGTTCCCGACGACAAAGATCGAGCGGCTGTCCGGGGCCCAGCGGGGGCGTGAGAAGCGCGTGATCTTCGTCGGGACTTGCCGTGTTTCTCCCGTTTCCAGGGAACGGATCATGAGGGCCTGGCTGATCTTCCCCCCGGGCGCTTCCCGGCTGTCAACAACGAACGCCAGGGATTTCCCGTCCGGCGACCACTGAGGATCGTAGCTCACCCCGACGAGGGCCTGAGGGAGGATCTTCGGAGCCTCGACCACGGTTCCTGTCTTGAGATCTACGGAAGCGACGGCGATATCCACCATCTGGGTGTTGAGGCGATAGAAGAAACGGCCTTCTTGGTCTATTCCGAGCGGATCGACCATCCCGAGATTCCTCCTGACCAGGATAGGCTCGCCTCGAGGCTGAGCGTCTGCAATGTCGATCAGCCAAGCATCGTGCGTCCCCGTGCGGTCACTCGAGAAGAGCAGGCGGTCGGAGCCCGGCAACCGGCCGAGGACCCAGTCGTCCGCCGGATGCTCGACGACACGGGTCTCCTGTTGGCCGTCGACAGAGAAGGCGAAAATGTCGTGCTTCGGCTCCTCCTCCTTTTGGGGAAGGTCGATGTAAAGGAAGCGACCGTCGTGCGAGAACGCCATACTCCGTGGCGCCGTCTTGAGAAGCCTGACCTTCTTGAGGATCCGCAGCGAGCCGTCGTCGGCTGAGATCACGGCCACGCTCCAGCTCGTGTAGAGGTCCTGCACGAGGCTGACGGCGATCGACCGGCCGTCGGGGGACCAGGCTACGGGGAAGGCGAAATCGTTGGGCATCTGATAGAGGATCCGTTCGTTGGATCCGGAGGCATCGATGACGCGCAGCTCCATGGCGCTTGTCTGGCTCATCCAGCTGTAGGCGAATCGTTTCCCGTCCGGAGACCAGCAGGAGTTGGCGGCTAATCCAAAATCTTTTTCGAAGGACCCCTTGTGGGTGACGAGTCTCGTGCTCCCGGAGGCGATGTCCCTGATCCCGAGATTCCCCGTTTGCGGATCGATGAACGACATGGACTTTCCGTCGGGGGAAGGCCGTCCATCGCTGGTTGCGGACGTTCCCGACCAGATCTGCCGGATGTTCGGCCCGAGATCCCCGCCGCCGGCCGCGGGCCGCGTTTTGGCTATGAGCGAGAGCTTCTGCCTGGCCGTCCGGACCTCTTCGGTCCGCTCGGGATAATCGCTGACGACCTTCTGAAAGGCCTTCTCGGCCTCGGCTGTGCCCAGCTTCTCATAGCACAGGCCGATGTGGAGTTGGGCCTTGGCCGCGACCTCACGGCTTTCCGGGAACCGTTTCAGGAGATCTTGATAGACCGCGATGGCCTTCTGCAGATCCCCACCGACTTCTTCCTCGTATAGGCCGGACTTGTAGAGCCCTTCCGCGCTCTGTTGGGCGGCGGCCGAAAGCGCCAAGGCCAAGAGAGTGACCACAACCACGCCTGCGAACGGTCTTGCTTTCATCGTTCGTGCCTCCTCATGACTGATCTCCATGAGGGAATATAGGCGGGGGCGGCGTCATTGGCTTGAAGCCCCGGCCCCTGTTCCATGAAGATTCCGTGAACACCGTTCATCCCGTGAACTTATATCCGGCGCCGCGCACGCCCAGGATGTACCGCGGGTCCTGGGGATCGTCCTCGAACTTCCTCCTCAGCAGCGAGATGTGCTTGTCGACGGTCCGGGCGTCGACGAAGACGTCCTTGCCCCAGACGTTGTCCAGGACCTCGTTCCGATGGACGACGCGCCCCTTGTTCCGGACGAGGAAATGGAGCAAGGCAAATTCGAGGGCCGTCAACGGGACCGGCCGGCCATTCTTCCTCGCCTCGTACTTGGCGAAATCGACCTCGACATCGCCAAAACGGCATGTTTCGATGTCCGGCGGCGGCTCCTGGACCCTTCGGAGGATGGCTTTGATCCGGGCCAGGAGCTCACGGGGGCTGAAAGGCTTGGTCAGGTAATCGTCGGCGCCGAGCTCCAACCCGAGGATCTTGTCGATCTCCTGGCTTTTCGCGGTCAGCATCAGGATCGGGGTCATCACCCGGTCCTGCCGCAACCGTTTACAGACCTCGAACCCGTCGAGTTTCGGGAGCATGATGTCGAGGACGATGAGGTCGAAGGACCCATTCCGGGCGATAGCCAGGCCCTGTTGGCCATCTCTCGCGGTCGCGACCTCGTAGCCTTCGAGCTTGAGGTTGTCCTCGAGCGGCATGAGGATGCTCTCCTCGTCCTCGACGATCAGGATCCTGTTCATATCAGCCGTTCTCCTTTTGAGGGATCGGCAGCCGGAATGAAAAAACGCTGCCAATTCCGGGCTCGCTCTCGACGAAGACCTTTCCCCCGTGGGCTTCGACGATCTCCTTGACCAGCGTCAGTCCCAGCCCGCTGCCCTTGACCGCGCGGGTCAATGCGTCGCCGCCGCGGTAAAAGCGCTCGAAAACCCGGCCGAGGTCCTTCTTGTCGATGCCGATGCCGGAGTCCCGCACGGCGACGATGATGACCTGCCCCTCTCGCCAGGCCTTCACCGAGATCCTCCGCGACTCGCCCGAGTACTTGACGGCGTTATCGATGAGGTTGGTCACGGCCTGAACGAGGGCGGTCCGATCCGACACCAATAAGGGAAGGGTCCCTTTGACCTCGAGATCGATCCCGAAGCCATCATGGCGGACCCTTTCTTGGATCGAACGGACGACCTCGACCAGGAGGGTGGCGATATCCGTTTTCTCGAACCTGAGCGCCGCCCGGCCGCTCTCGATCTTGGCCAGGCTGAGGATATTGTCCGTGAGCAGGGCCAGCCGTTCGCTCTGTTCGAGCAGCACCTCGTAGTACTTCTGCCGGCGCTCCTCGGACGGCACGCGTCCCGATTGGAGCATCTCGGCGAGCTGCCGGATCGAGGTCAAGGGGCTCTTGAACTCGTGGGATACGGTCGAGACGAAATCCGACTTCATCCGCGCGAGCGCCAGCTCGTGGGAAACGGAGCGCAGGGTCAGGATCAGGCCGAAGACGAGGATGCCAGCGATGAGGAGGAAAACGAAGAAGTAGAGTCCCCGGCGCGTCAGCAGGAATGTCTTGATGAGCCGGGGCGGCGGCTGATGGAATTCCAGGCTCCAGTCGGGGAAATCCGAGGCGAAATCCGTCCGGAGCGTCACCGGACCGGCGGCCGGGACCTCCGATGATCGCAGGACCTCGCCCGCGCTTCCTCGAACGATCCACGTCGTGTCTCCCGAGGGCAAGTGCTCCCGGATGGCGGGCATGAGGACATCCTCCGTCAGCCGATCGGCGTCGATGAGGACCCCCCAAGCCCCGGCCGGCGGGCCGCTTTCTCGCTCCGCCGGCCGCTCGATCGAGGCGAGGAACGAGTCGTTCTCGATGTCCAAGACCTGCCTGGAGAAAGGCGGAATGGGCGTATCCGGAACTTTGGAGAGCCCCGCCCTCAATTGCGGGCCCGCGCTTTGCTGAAAAAGGAGCGCCCTTTCCGTTCGCTTTCTTGCTTCCGCTTCTTTTTCCTTCAGGGCCCGGAATTCGGTCTGAGAGGCTTGAACGTCCAGGCCGGCCGGCGGGGCCGAAAGGAGCGTGCCGATGTGGTCTTTGGCGCGCTCGACGAAGAATTCGAATTCCGCCTTCTCGACGTCCCACTCCCGCCGGAGGAGCGATCGATAGAGCCCGAAGCCCGTCGCGAGGGATCCCTGGATATTCCCGAGCCGCCGGTACAGCTGGCAGATCTCCAGGGCCGCCGACGGACCGAGCGGCATACCCCCCGGGATGACGGTCCGGCTATGGCCCCGCGAAATGCGTTCATAGGTCGATAGAGCTTCTTGGAGCAACCCGGATTTCTTCTGGATCCTGGCCAAGGCGTTCAGGATCATTCCCGTGCGGCGCGGATCTACAGGGCTTTCCAAGGCCCTCCGATAGGCGTTCAGAGCTTGGGGAAAATCCTTGTCTTGGAACTCCAGTCGCTGACCGGACCGATAATCCGCCGATAGGTTCGGCCCGCCCGCCGGGGAGGCCTCGGTTTCCCGCCGGCCGTCCGGCACATACAAAAGCCCGGCCTCCGGGAATTGGATGTTTTGAAAGCTTTGGAGGTAGAAAATTTGCTCGATCAGCGGATCATCCGCAGCGAGCTTCTCCAGAAGCGCTTGCGATCCCGGTGACGGCGATCCGGATGATCCCGCGGCCGCAGCGGTCAGGGAACGCTCGACGGACGTTATCCCGGCGTCGACCGCTCCGACGACCTGGCCGGAGGCCCTACGCGTTTTTTCGAGCCTTTCCTTCTCGACGAGCGCCCGGTCGTTTTGGATCCCCCTGAAGGCCAGGTACCCGAGGAGCAGGCTGGGCAGGACTATCCCGAATCCGAACAGAAGAATGATCCTGCGTCGTTGATGCATCGGCCTTTCACCCCAGGGCCATGCGCTCTTTTCCCCGGCCGGCGACGTGGCCTTAGTTTAAGCCACGGTCGCCGCCAATACAAGAACGGCTCTCTGACGCCGGGCTCCCTCGACAGGAAATCTAGCAAATATCGCTCGCGCCGTAGGGATGTTCCGTGGACGTTCTCGTGAAGATTCCGTGAATCCTTGCCGCTCGGGGCCCGCGACCAATCGACATGCCGAAGGCTCAGTGCATCAGCCGCCAGGCCTCCGTCCGGCCCTGGCTCCGCCTTAAGGTTCGGCACTCGAAGAGGTCGCATAGGCAGGTCATGACGATCCCGGCGGCGGCGACCGCCAGGGCGCCGTAAGCCAGGACTTTGATGATCCCGTAGGCGATGCCCGTCAGCGCGTCAGGGGGGACAAGGCCCGGATCGGCTATTCCCAGAAAATACATGACGCCCCCTTCTTCCTATTTTTTCTCGATTGGCAGGAAATTCTCCATGACCCAGACTTCGCCGCCGCGGACCGTGGGACCCATCGAGGAGAACACGATCCGGCTGCCGTCGGAAAGAGGACTGATATAGTTGATCTGGTTCAGGGCCAGCCCGAGTTTCCTCGGTTCGCCGCCCTCGATGGGAACATACCAGATGTCCCACTTCTCTTCGCCTTTGCGGATGCCCGGGAAGAATATGTATCGCCCGTCCGCGCTCCATCTCGGCTGGACGACGTTACCCGTGCCGCTCAAGAACCGGCATAATTCCCGGGCTTTTCCGTTCTCCGTGGAGATGGCCATGAGAAGCCTCTCTTTATTTGGATTGGTTCCCCGAGAATGTTCAAGAGCAGCCAGCCATTGGCCATCCGGCGAAACGGAGATCATGGGAAAATTAAAGGGGGCATTCATCTTATAGACATCCCAAGTCCGGCCCGTTGAAAGGTTTTTCGCGATGATCGATAGCGAGGGTTCCGCCGCCGTCATTTGGACCCCGTGGATGCAATAGACGATCCGGCCGTCGGGCGACCAGGCGGGAGCCATGTACAGCTCCTCGCGAGCGTCCTTATCGCTCGGGAATATCTCCTTGATGTCCCCCGTTCCCAAATCGATCCGACCGATAAAGGTCCGCATCTCGCCAAAGCCCGAGATCATGATCGATGATCCATCCGGGGCCCAGGCCACAGAGCTGACCTGTTGGAGATTCAACTGGGTTTTTTTCTCTTCTCCGGTCTCAGGGGAAAAGACGCAAAGAACATTGGAGCCGTCCATCCTGGGCACCGCCTGCCGAATGTAGGCCAGCCGTTTTCCGTCTGGAGAGTATTCGGGCGCATGGTTGCGCCCTTCGTAAGGAAGCTCCACTCTTTGATAAGTCGCACGGAAGGCCCCAGCTTTCCGATCGAGCGAGGCGAGATAGATCTTCTGCGTATCTTTGCCGTGCCCGTAGAAAAAGGCCCCGTCACGGGTGAACCCGAGAGGGGAGATCTCCCCGATGTCTTTTCGAAGGAGAGCCGCCTCTCCCCCCGGCCGGCCCTCCGTGACCGGGAGGATCCAGGCATCGATCGCTCCGCTCCGGTCGCTCGCGAAAAGGATGTGATCCCCGTCGGGAGTCCAGCCCAGCAGACGTTCATTGGCCGGATGCCGGACGAGCGGACCTTCGGTCTTTCCGTCGGTCGAAAGGAAGTCGATATCGTTCCGAAGGTCGAAGGCGATATGCCGGCCGTCTGGCGAGAATCTCATTTGGCCGTTCATATAGCCGGCCGGGAGCCCCGTTGTCTTGATATGACGAACGGAGCCGTCAGATACGGAGATGAGGGAGAAGGACGGATCGCCCTTCTCCGAATAGATAACCGCCAGGATCTGGCGGCCGTCCGGTGACCAGTCCTTGACCGAAGGATATCCTTCCCCTTGGTAGAGGACACGGGGCTTAGCGTCGTCGAGTCCGATGATCCGAAGCTCAGCCGTAACGCCCATGTCCCACGTATAGGCGATGAGCCTGCCGTCGGGCGACCATCTCGAGCTTTCGGCCCAGCTCCCATCCCAGGCGGTTTGGCCGGTAAGCCTGCGCTTCCCGCCGGCCTGCAGATCATGGACCGCCAGATCGCCCATTTCCCAGTCGGTATAACAGACGAAACGTCCGTCCGGAGAGGGGCCCCCCATAAGCTCGACATCGGGCCCCTCCCAGACAAGGCGCAGGCTCGTTAGAGAAGACCCTTTTTTGAGGGCCGCCTGTCCACCTTGGAGCAGGGCCAATTTCTCCCTGGCGGTTTTGACCGAGTCGGTTTGGCCGGGGTACCTATCGACCACTTTTTGGAACGCTTCCTGGGCTAAGTTGGTTTTTTCCAGTCCTAGCTTTTCGTAGCAGATCCCGATTCGCAGCTGGGCTTGCGCCGCCAGGGATTCGTCCTTGGTCTCCTCGATGGCCTTCTGATAGAGGGCGATGGCTTCTTCGAGGTTGCCCTCGCTGCGCTCCTTGGCCAGGGCCTTCTGGAACTGGTCGTGGCCGCTTTGGAGAGCGAGGGAGCCGAGGCCTGACGCCAACGCCAGGATAGCCGCTGTTATCGCCAGTCGCTTTTTCATGGGTCCCTCCCGCATTTTCGGATCGCTCATAAGGTAGGCCCGCGAGGCTCGGCAAGTGTCATGAAACCGTCACGACGGTGTAATCTTGTTGCCCGACCGATCTCCGGCGTGCTTTGGCTCGACGCCGCAGGACCGTTATCTGTCGAGGACAAGCCTGTAGCCCACGCCGTAAATCGTGATGAGGCGCCTTGGGTTGGCCGGGTCCTCCTCGAGCTTGCCGCGGATCTGGGCGATGTGGTTGTCGACCGTGCGCGTCGTCGGGTACTGGTCGTAGCCCCAGACCTCGTCGAGGAGCTCGTCCCGCCGCACGACTTCGCCGGCCCGGGCGGTCAGCAACCGCAAGATCCCGAATTCCTTGCGCGACATCTCGATCGTTTTCCCGGCCCTGTGGGCCTCGAAGCGCTTGAAATCGACGGATACGTCATCGAAATGGACCTCCGCGGGCAGGTCTCCCGTCCTGGACAGCTCCGCGCGGCGGATGAGGGCCCTGACCCGGGCCAGCAGCTCAGGCACCGAGAACGGCTTGGTCACGTAATCGTCGCCCCCCAGGTCCAGGCCGGCCACGCGGTCGATCTCCTCGCCCCGTGCGGTCAGCATCAGGATGGGCGTCGTGATACCCTCGCCGCGTGCTTTCCGACAGAGCTCGAAGCCGCTCATCTTGGGAAGCATGAGGTCCAGGATGACGAGGTCCGGCTTTTTTTCCTTCAAAACGGCGTAACCGCGCTCGCCGTCCCCCTCGGTCAACACTTCGTAGGATTCGAATTCGAGGTTGTCTTTGAGCCCCCTGAGGATGGCCAGGTCGTCCTCGACGACGAGGATCCTCTTCACGGCTCGCTCTCCAAGGGCAGGATAATGGAAAAGGTGCTTCCTCGGCCGGGCGCGCTCTCTACCATGACGGTGCCGCCGTGGGCTTTGGCGATGTGGGACACGAGCGAAAGGCCGAGCCCCGTTCCCGGCAGGGACTGGTTTTCGCGGGTCGGGACTCGATAGAAGTCCTCGAAAATGTGCTCCTGGTCTTTAGGATCGATGCCGACGCCTTTGTCGACGACCTGGATGACGGCCCGATCGCCCTCCCTCTGCACCTTTAGGCCGATCGTTCGCGAATCGCCCGAGTACTTCATGGCATTGCTGAGGAGGTTCAGCACGGCTTGCTCGATGGCGTCGCGGTCGACGCGGACCTGCGGCAGACCCTCGTCGAGCTGAATGTCGAGCTCGAATCCCTGTTGCTTCAGGGGATATTCCATGGCCCGGGCCGCAGCTTGGACTGTCTCGGGAAGGGAGGCCGGAGCCGGATGGTAGGTCCTCTGGCCCTGCTCGATCTTGGAGAAATCGAGGACGTTGTTCAGGAGCCGGGTCAAGCGCTCGCTCTCGTTGACGATCGTATCCAGGTACTCCGCCTTCGTGGCCGGATCCTTGGCCCGGCCGAGCCGCAGCGTCTCCGCGAACATCCGGATCGCCGTCAGAGGCGTTTTGAGCTCATGGGAGACGCTGGAGACGAATTGCGACCGCATCTCGGCCATGAGGACCTCGCGCCGAATGTCTCGCCACAGGAGATAAGCCCCGAACAGCGTCACGCTGAGCACGACGACCAGCGCCAGGAAGTAGAAAAGCCGTTGGAGCGATCCCTGTTTTGGATAGAGCTTGCCTTCTCCTGCCGCGAAGGCGACTTGGATCCCCTGGAGCCCCGATCCCAGGGACATCCCATCGGCTGACAGCCCGGCTACGAGCTCGACATCCGCGGCGTATTTCGCCGCATAATCCGCGTCCGTGGCGAGGGCGGAGGAGAGCGTCTGGAAATCGACGGCGACGAGCAAGCCTCCTTCACCGGGGATCGCAGGGGACAGACCCACCAGCCAGGGTTTTTGCCCATAGGTTAGCCAGTGGGATTCGGATTTAGCCAAGTTCGGCCCGAGTCTGGGCTCCAAACCCAGGCGTGGGAAGTCCTCCTTGAGGCTCAGAGCCTGTTCCATGACCTGGATCTGTGCGAGGATTTTCCCGAGATGTTCCTCGGCGCCGGACCGGGCGGCGGTTCCGGAGGCCTCGGGGGCGCTGGCGATTATCTGTTGGACGAGGTCCCTAATCAAATACAAACCAGCGGGGGAGAGCCACGTGGCGGATGCGAGCTGCCGTCCGATCCTCTCAATGGCTTGGGGGTACATCGACCCCGTCCGGAGGAGCGGCCCGAAGGCGTAAAAGGACAGAGGGATGCCGTACTCGTCGATGACCTCGGGCGGAAGAAAGAGGATCTTCTCGTACTCCGCGAGTGACTCTTGCTCCCTTTTTATTTTCGACAGGGCCCGGGCCCGCTGCAGGCGGGCGTAGCCTTCCTCGGCCGGAAACCGCGCCGAAGATGCGGCCCTCCGATAGCGCTCGGCGGCCAGGGAGAAGTTTTTCGAGGCGAACTCGGCGCTTTCGGCCTGGCGGAGGACCCGGCTGAAGTCCGAATCTCTCTCGAGCGGCATGGATGTGACCGCCTTAGAGCCGGCCTCCCAGGGCAGGATGAGCTGGGCGTCATTGATCCTGGCGACGAGGACGACTTCGGGATTCAGGTAGTCGCAGCGGGCGAGCCGGCGCGGCTCTTCCGCGATCGCAGACGCTTCCTCCCGGGCGAGGCCGTCCAGGCGCGATGTGAGATCCCGGCCGATCTCCGCAGCCACCTGCCGGCGTTCGTCGGCGGCGCGCTTCAGGGCCAGTTCCCTTTCTTGCTTGACGATCCGCAGCGTCAGGGCCACGAGGACGATGACCGGCAGGAGGACGGCGACAAGGAAGAGCGCGATCTGCTTCCGGCGACCTTCGAACTTCATCGGTGACGAAACCCCGATCAAATTCTATGAGCTTAGCGAACGGAAGTTGTCACGAAAATGTCATGAAAAAACATGCCTGTCCGGCCCCACTTGCCGAGATAGCTGTCAGCCTCGAGGAAGCATAGGCGATGGAATAGGGGCTGTCAAGGATGATTGCGGCATCCTCAGCTACTCTTTCTTGAAGCGGTCGAGATACTCCGCCTGGACCCAGAACGTGTCCCGGCTGCCGTTCCGGGTCGAGGTGAAGAAGAAATATTTCCCGTCGCGCGTGACGTACGGCCGGTTCTCCGAACCCGGGGAGTTGACCTCCTTGCCCAGATGGACGGGCGATCCCCACGCGCCGTCCTTGCCCTTGAAGGAGATATAGAGGTCGTCCCCGCCCAACCCTCCCGGCTTGGTGGAGCAGAGGACGATGAAGCTTTCGTCGGGCGCGACGAACGGATCCCACACCTGGAACTCGGTGT
>Ga0316616_100000920_pt1 | contig 10940 bp, 8 predicted proteins | sample OWC_Aug_M1_C1_D1_FD_207660 | JGI IMG/M metagenome (GOLD analysis project Ga0316616, IMG submission 207660) | Wetland soil microbial communities from Old Woman Creek delta, Ohio, United States - OWC_Aug_M1_C1_D1_B | ecosystem: Environmental > Terrestrial > Soil > Wetlands | place: USA: Ohio...
GAGAGCGTGATGGTCAACGCCGCTGGGAACCACCAGGGTGTCTCCGGGTTCCATGAAAACGAACTCCTTGCCCACAAAGTGCTTCAGCCGTCCTTTCTGGAGATGGATCACCTCGGAGCAATTTCCATGAATGTGCCGCGGGTTCGATTTTTCTCTCTTGATGATCACCCATCCCACGGTGATGTCATCGCACTGGGTCAGCTCTTTGCTGGCGAACCATGTCAAGCTCCCCCATTCCTGGTCCACCCGCTTCTGATCCGCTTCCGCCCGGGTAAAAAGAATTCCTTCCATTTTTCCCTCTTTGCACGCATCGACATTTATCCATGACGGATCGCAGGGGCGATTCATGAATCGCCCCTACCGCCTTTCTAAATCTCTTCCCCCCCTCCTTCTTCTAATAGCAGGCGGGCTCTGATAGCAAGAAGGGAGGTTCCATGGGTTTTAAAATGACCAGAAGAACATAGTACAGGGGAAATCGAGGGTCAATTGAAATATTCGCCCGAGGAGAGGAAATTTTAACAACCCGCCAAAATCCGGGCATTGAAATTTCTTCCTTTCCGGATAAAATGGTTTTTTAAGCGGTTTCGGAGAAAAGAGATTTGGGGAAGGGAGAAGAGAAATGACCTGGATCACCGAACCGGAGAGAAGAACCCCCGTAGTGGGCGAGGTCGACCTTCTCGTGTGCGGAGGTGGTTTTGCCGGAGTTTCGGCAGCGGTGTGCGCGGCCCGTCTCGGAGCGAAGGTCATGCTCCTGGAGAAATACGGGTTTTTGGGGGGACTGGTGACTTCGGCCCTGGTCATCACCACTCCCCCCCTGGATAATGGGATCAACCTTGAAATCGGTGGAAGGTTGAAAGAACGGGGGGTGTATGTTCCCTGCCGTCATTCGGGTGAAGAATCGGAATGGCTGGGCATGCACGCCATAGACCCGGAGTTCATCAAGTATGAATTCATCCACATGCTGCAGGAGAGCCGGGTCGATTTCCTGTTCCATGTTTATATCGCCGGGACGATCATGGAAGGGCAGAGGATCAGGGGAATCGTCCTGGAGAGCAAGGCCGGACGGCAGGCGGTGCTGGCCCGGATGGTGGTGGATGCGACCGGGGATGCGGACATCGCCGCTTTCGCCGGGGCTCCGTTCCGTTTGTTGAAGAAGCCCATGACCCTGATGTTCAATATGGCTGGCGTGGATATCCCCCGAGTCCTGGCGGAAATGGGAAATTGGGGAAACCTCCGGAGGGTGGTGAAAGAAGCGATTGACAGGGGGGCTTTGCCCTTTGATTTGGGGATTGAGAGAGAATTCGGAGCACCGGGCGTCCATGCGGAAAAGCTGGTCTATGAAGGGGAGATCAATGTCTGGTCCGGAAACCTGATGAATATGGATGGTACCGATCCCAAGGATTTGACCCGGGCTGAAGTGATCACCCGGGAACATGCCATGCGTCTGGCCAGATTCCTGAAAGAGAACATCCCGGGCTTTGAAAATTCAAGAATCGAGATGACTTCAACTCAAGCCGGCGTGCGGGCGACCCGTCAGATTATCGGGATGGCTTCTCCTTCCGGGGAGGAGGTCCAGAAAAGCATCTTTCCCGACACGGTGGTGAAGCCTTACGCCTACAGGTCTATGAGACTTCCATACGGGTCCATCCTTCCGCAGAAGGTGGAGAACCTTCTGGTGGCGGGAAGGTGTCTATCGGCGGAGGAGGAGATCCTGGGCCAGCTGCGGCTCATCCCGGTTTGTTCGGCGACCGGGCAGGCGGCGGGAACGGCGGCCGCTTTGGCTCTAGACCGGGGGAAGTCGCCTTCGGAAATCAAAATAGAAGAAATTCAGGATGTCCTGCGGGCGCAAGGAATGGACTTGGGCCTGCCGGGGTAAGCTCAAAGGAGGAAAGCCATGCCGGGCAAGTTCTTCGACGATTTCGCCGTGGGTGAAGAATACGTAACCCCGACGCGCACCCTGACCGAAACCGACGTGGTCCTGTTTGCGGCCATGAGCGGGGATTACAACGAACTGCATACCAGCGAGGCCTTTGGGAGAACGACCCAGTTCGGAAAACGAATCGGCCACGGACTCCTGGGCCTGGCCGTTTCCCACGGGTTGTTCTTCCGCCTGGGCTTGGTGGAGGGGACGGCCATCGCCTTTCTGGGAATCGACTCCTGGAAGTTTGAAGCCCCCTTCTTTCTGGGCGATACGATCCGGGTCAAGGTGCGGGTGGACGAAAAAACGCCGAGCCGGAGCAAGCCGGACCGGGGGGTGATTCGGTTTTTCTTCCAGGTCTTAAAGCAAGATCAATCGGTGATCCAATCGGGATTCAAGACGATCATGATCCGGCGCAAACAAGCCTGATCGGAGAAAAGTGGAGGAGGGACAGAAAATGGCCGGCAAGATCATGGCCGCTGAAGAGGCTGTCAAGCTGATTGGGAATGGAGACACGGTTTCGGTCTGCGGGATCATCGGAGCGCTGGTGCCGGAGAAGGTGCTGGCCGCCCTGGAGAAAAGGTTTTTGGAAACGGCTTCGCCCCGTGACTTGACCGTTGTTTTCCCGGTAGCCGTGGGGGATGTGTACGGATTGGCCGGCGCGGATCACCTGGCCCACGAAGGCATGATCCGGCGGGTCATCGGCGGCTCCTACGTCACCGCTCCCGCTTCTTCGCCCCCTCCGAAGCTGGTGGGGATGGTCTATCAAAACAAGGTGGAAGCCTACAATTTTCCCATGGGGGTGCTCATGCACCTGCACCGGGAGATCGCCGCCAAGAGGCCGGGTTTGATCACCCAGGTGGGACTCAGGACCTTCGTGGACCCCCGGCTCAACGGGGCCAGGATGAACGACAGAACGCGGGAGGATTTGATCGAAGTCCTCCAGCTTGGAGGAAAGGAATATCTCTTCTATCGTTCCTTTCCCGTTCACGCGGCCATCCTTCGCGGGACGACGGCGGATGAGCAGGGAAATATCACCATGGAACAGGAGGGGTCCTTTTCCATCATGCTGCACCTGGCCATGGCCGCCAAAAACTGCGGCGGGAAAGTCATCGCCCAAGTGAAAAGGATTACTCCCCGGGGGCATTTGAATCCCCAGTTGGTGAGAATCCCCGGCATCCTGGTTGACGCGGTGGTGATCGATGAGCAACAGAAGCAGGCCACGGGGATCGATTATGACCCGGCGGTGAGCGGGGAAATGAAAAAGCCCCTGGGGCGGATCGAGCCGGTCCCCCTTAGCATTGAGAAGGTGGCCGCCCGCAGGGCGCTGATAGAGCTGCGCAAGGGGGATATCGTCAACCTTGGGTTTGGGATTCCATCGCTCATTTCGCCGGTTGCAGCCGAGGAAGGCCTGGTCGATCAGGTCACCTTCACCATCGAACACGGGGCCATCGGCGGGGTTCCTTTATCCGGACTTCAATTCGGCGCGGCGATGAACCCGGAGGCGATCATCGACTCGGCCTCCCAGTTTGATTTCCTGACCGGCGGGGGGATCGATGCCGCTTCCATGGCCTTTGCCGAGGTGGACGGCCAAGGAAATGTGAACGTAAGCCGTCTGAACAAGGTCCCCCATGCCCTATCGGGGGCCGGGGGATTCATCGACATCCTGCACATTGTCAAGAGGATCATCTTCTGCGGGACTCTCACTGCCGCGGGGATCGAAGGAGAGATTTCGGACGGCCGGCTCAAGATTGTCAAGGAAGGGAAAGTCATCAAGGGCGTGCGGGAGCTGCAGCATCGCACCTTCGACGCGGCCTTCGCCCGGGAGAAGGGGCAGGAGGTGATCTACATCAGCGAGAGAGCGGTCTTCCGCCTGCAGCCGGAGGGCCTAGTCTTGACCGAAATCGCCCCGGGGATGGAAGTCCGTAAGGACATCCAGCCGGCAGTGCAGTTTGATTTCCCCGTATCCCCGGGCCTGAAAGAGATGGATGCCCGGCTTTTCCGCCCGGAGCCCATGGGGCTGAAAAGCTCCGGAGCATGGCGGTGAGAAAAAATCCGACCGGACTTCAGGCCTGGGGGGCTCCCTGGATTTCTTCCCAGCTTTAAGAGCAGATGAGGCAGGGGACTCCTATTTTACCACCTCCACCTTTTCACAAATAGGCACAAGATCCATTGAAGGTCAGACATTGCCCGGCCCGGAAGCAAGGGCATTGGGCGGAAAAATCATGAGACACCGATCGTTTCTTGGACCGGGCGGGCAGGCCGTTTTTTCTCCGATAACAGGGGTTTTCCGATGTAGGGGCGCCCGGCCGGGCGCCCGAGCGGCCCGCCCCATTCTGCGGAAGCCAAGCGGGATCTCCGGTTAGACTTCTTTCCCCGCCGATGCTTTTCCCGCGCAATGCCCTTGCTTCCGGGCCGCAAGCTTGGTTTGGAGCAGAAAAAGGACTCTTAAAAGTGAAGGTGGGCAAGGTGGCTCCCCGGGTTGTCAGGATGCAAGGGATATGATAGTATCCTTCTCATGGAATATATCAGTACTCGGGGGTCTGCGCCGGCCATTCCTTCGAAAAAGGCGATTATCAAAGGTATTGCAGAAGACAATGGCTTATACGTTCCTTCCTCTTTTCCTTCTTTCGGCCCGGCCCCCTTTGAAGGCCCTCAAAGAAAATCGTACGCCGAACGGGCAGTCAGGATCCTGAGGCCCTTCCTTTCGGATTATACCGATCAAGAGCTGAATACCGCCTGTCGGGCTGCCTACGGAAAGAACTTCGAATCTCCCCAAACCGCTCCGTTAAAAATCCTTGGAGACGGAACCGCGGTTTTGGAGCTCTGGCACGGACCCACCCAGGCCTTCAAGGACATGGCTCTCCAGATCATGCCCCGCCTGCTTTCCTTCGCCCTGAAAGGAGAAAAGGACACATACGAGGTGGTCATTCTGGTAGCCACTTCCGGGGATACGGGGAAGGCCGCGCTGGAGGGGTTTGCCGACGCCGAGGGGGTGCGCATCTTCGTCTTCTACCCTCACGGGGGAGTGAGCGAGATCCAGCGGCTGCAGATGGTCACCCAGCGGGGGAAGAACGTGGGGGCCTGCGCGGTCAAGGGGAATTTTGACGATGCCCAGACCGGAGTCAAGCAGGTCTTTTCCGATTCGGCCCTCAACCGAAAACTGGCTTCCCATCGTTTCCAGCTTTCTTCGGCCAACTCCATCAACTGGGGACGCCTGGCACCGCAGGTCGCCTACTACTTTACCGGGTACGACGATATGGTTGCGGCCGGCAAGGTCCGGCAGGGCCAGCCGATCCTAATCTGTGTCCCCACCGGAAACTTTGGAAATATTCTGGCGGCCTACTACGCCATCCGCTGCGGCCTTCCCGTGTCCCGGTTGATCTGTGCCTCCAACCGGAACAAGGTTCTCGCCGAATTCATCCGCACCGGCGTGTATGACCGGCGGAGGGAATTCTTCAAAACCGAATCGCCTTCCATGGACATCCTGATCTCCTCCAACCTGGAACGTCTGCTCTTTGAGCTGGGCAGCCGCAAAGCGGGCGTGGTCGTTCAGTGGATGAAGGAACTCGGCGCCCAGGGGTGGTATAAAATCGATCCGCGGGGGTTGGGGGAGCTTCAAGGGTTGTTCTATGGGGGCTTCGCCGACGAGAGGCAAACGCTCACCGCTATCCGGTGGGCTTTCGAGAAGCAGGGATATTTGATGGATACCCATACGGCCGTGGGATACAGCGTTCTGCAAAGGTACCGGGAAGAGACGGGAGACGGCACTCTGGCCCTGCTAGCTTCCACGGCCAGTCCCTTCAAGTTCAACCAGGCGGTGCTGGAGGCCCTGAGGCGGGACACTTCGGGAAAAGACGAATTCGCCCTGCTGGATGAGCTTTCGGCCGTCAGCGGGCAGCCGGTCCCGGTCAAGCTGGCCGAGCTGAAATCCCTGCCCGAGCTTCACCGCGGGGTGTGCGAGAGAGACGAGATGGCCCGGGCCCTCTTTCGGTTTCTTAAAATCTCCCTATAAAAATGCAAAGGGCATAGAGTATAGAGCAAAGCGTTAAAAGAGAGCATGATGGAAGCTCAAGCAATGGTCCTGGAAAAATTTAACCAGCCGCTAGGCCCTAAAAGCTTCCCCCTGCCCAAGCTCCGGGAAGGTGACATCCTGGTCAAAATCGAAGCGGCTGGAGTTTGCGGCTCCGATGTGCACATGTGGGAGGGGAGAGACCCGCGTACCCGGCTTCCCGTCATCCTGGGGCACGAGGGAGCGGGGGAAATCTTAGAGATGAAAGGGAAAAAGGGGGATGTGTACGGAATCCCCTTGAAGCCAGGGGACAAAGTTCTATGGTCCAGGGGAGTTACCTGCGGTCACTGCTATTTCTGCAAAGTGAAGATGGAACCATCCCTCTGTCCCCATCGCTTTGTCCACGGGATCCACACCTCCTGCGCCGAGCCCCCTTACCTGACTGGGAATTATGCCCAGTATCTCCTTCTCGACGGGCGGTCTGATTTTTTCCGAGTCGAGAAGAATACGGACCTGGCGTCCCTGGTGCCGGCTTCCTGCTCGGGAGCCACGGTGGCCCATGCCTTCGACCTTTCCGGCATGGAATCGGGCGATTCGGTCCTGGTCCAGGGAGTTGGGCCACTGGGGATTTTTGCCGTAGCCTTTGCCCGTTCCCTCGGGGCTTCACAGGTCATCGTTGTTGGAGGAACGGAAGGGCGATTGGAAATGTGCCAATCCTTCGGCGCATCGCTTCTTCTGAACCGCCACCGCCTCTCTCCGGAAGAACGGAGAACGGCCATCCTGGAGGCGACCGGGGGGAGGGGAGTGGATGTGGCTTTTGAAATGGCCGGCGAGCCCGAGGCCCTTAAAGAATGCATCCATGCCGTGCGAAACGGAGGGGCTTGCATAACCGCCGGGTTCGGGGAACCCCACGGGAAGATCGAACTCGACTGTTTCCAGGACGTGGGGAGGAAGAATCTTCGCCTTCAGGGGGTATGGGTGAGCGAAACCCGCCATACCCACATGGCCCTGCAGCTGGTCTACACCCGGCTTCATGATTTTGCCCGGCTCATTACCCACAGGTTCCCATTGAACCAGGCCGATGAAGCCCTGCGGGTCATGAAATCCCGGGAGGCGGTAAAGGCGGTCCTATTTCCTTTTGCATCATGAACAAAGACAAGACCAAAGAAGACTCCTTTTTCCCCGATACCCTGTTCATCGTCTGCCGGCACAGGAAGAACCAGCCCCAGATTTCTCCGCAGATCTGCGAGAAACGCTGCCCGCGCAATAAGAACTGCCAGGAGTACTTCGATTACCTCCAGCCGGCCATGTTCGCCCGGTACGACCGGAGGGAAGCCAGGGAAAAAACCCGGGAAGATTTTCTCCTGACTGGGGAAGACCTGTCCGGGACATCTCCTTCTGCCGTTGAGGAAGATTCCAGAAAGAGGCGCCCATGAAGCTGTCCCCCGCTGCAAGAGAGAGGATCACCCGGCTTCTCAAGGGAGAGGCCGACACGGTTCCCATCCTGGCCCAGATCAATGAGCATGTGGTCAAGCTCTGCGGAGGGGACATGAGGGAGGCCTATACCAACGCGGCGAAGTTCGTGGAGATGAATCTGGCCGTCTTCGAGTATTACCAGTTGGATATGCCCGGTTTCTATTACGACATATACAACATCGAAGCCGAAGCCCTGGGGCAGCGCCTGACCTGGGAATCGGATCGCATGCCGGACATCGACCGCCAAAACCCCCTGATCCGTCAACCTTCGGACCTGGACCGCCTGCGTCCTCCGGACTTCAAGAAATCGGGCCGGATGCCTTTCGTACTCGAGGTCATGCGGCGATGCTATGATCTTGGGCTCCCCGTGCGGGTCCGCTTCTGCTCGCCTTTTTCACTGGCGGTGAACGTCCGGGGGATCGAGAACCTGCTCCTGGACATCCTGACGGACCCCCCCTTCGCTCACCGGCTCCTGTCCTTCCTGACCGATGACGTCCTGATTCCCTGGGTGCAGGCCCAGCGGGAGGGCACTGGCCAGCCCAAGATTTCCGGAAACGGGGCCGATGCCGCGGCGTCCCCTCCCATCGTGACCGTGGAGATTATGGAAGAGTTCGTCATGCCCTATGTGGCCCGGATGAACGAGAAGATCGGCAACGTGACCAGCATGGGCTACTGGGGGTACAGCTATCTCTACAAGCACCCGGAGAAGTTTTACCGGATGCTCGGGCTGATGGCCTCGATGAGCCCGGGGGCTTTGATGTGCCTGGACCCGGATGTGGCCAAGACAGGACCCGAGCCCTATGCGGAATACGCCCGGGGGAAAAAGATGTCTCTCATGCTGGGGCTTGGCACGCTTCTTCTTCAGGATGGGCCGTTGTCGAGGATCGCGGAGCAATGCCGCCGGTATGTTCTGGCCGGCGCCAGAGCGGAACGCATGGTTATGTTCTTTAACGATGTTTCCATTCATACCGCTCCGCAAAACGTCCATACCGCGATCGCCGCGGTCCGGCATTTTGGAAAATTGCCCATCGAAGACCGTCCCCTGGACTCCTTTCGAAATCCAGAGGCGGAATCGTTCGAATCCTTCATGGGGCGATACGGAGCTTTATGACAGTAGGCATTCCAAATTTCAGGCATTTTTATCTGTGTTCATCATTGGCCCATTATTTTTTTACAGATGAGGTTCCTGCAAAACCGTCATTCCGGGCAAGCGAAGCGCGACCCGGAATCCAGTCCCGCTCGGAGCGGGATTCGAAAAATTCTAGATTCCGGCTTTCGCCAGAAGGAATGACGGAGTAAGGGACCCTTGCAAGACCCTCAGATAAAATAAATGAAAGGGGATTCCGTATGTCCGTTCAAAGAGGACGTCATTTTCTGCAGATTCCAGGGCCGACCAATGTGCCCGACCGGGTTTTGAGGGCCCTGAGCCAGCCGACCATCGACCACCGTGGGCCGGAGTTCGCCCGCATGACCAAGGAGGTCCTCGATGGCCTTCAGAAGCTGATCAAGACCTCGGGGAAGGTCATCGTCTATCCCTCCTCGGGGACCGGCTCATGGGAGGCGGCGCTGGTGAACACCCTTTCCCCGGGAGATAAAGTCCTGGGTTTTGAAACGGGCCACTTTGCCACCATGTGGAAAAACGTGGCTGTCAAAATGGGCCTTCAGGCCGAATTCATCCCAGGGGACTGGCGGCATGGAGCGGACCCGGCGCAGATCGAGAACAAGCTGAAAGAGGACCGGCAGCAGGCCATCAAGGCGGTTACCATCGTTCACAACGAAACCTCCACGGGGGTGGTCAGCCGGATTTCCGAGGTGCGCAAAGCCATGGACCGGGCGGGCCATCCGGCCCTACTGATGGTGGATACGGTTTCATCCCTGGGTTTGACGGATTACCGGCACGACGAGTGGGGAGTGGATGTGACCGTATGCGGGTCTCAGAAAGGGCTCATGTTGCCGCCGGGCCTGGGGTTCAACGCCGCCAGCGAAAAAGCTCTCAAGGCCTCATCTTCCGCCCGTATGCCCAAGTCCTACTGGGACTGGCAAGCCATAATCACCGCCAACCAGACGGGCTTTTTCCCCTACACCCCGGCCACCAACCTCCTCTTCGGCCTGCGGGAGGCCCTTCAAATGATCCAGGAAGAGGGTATGGAAAATGTCATCGTCCGGCACAATCGTTTCGGCGAGGCCGCCCGGCGGGCGGTCCGCACCTGGGGCCTGGAAGTGAACTGCCTGAACCCGCAGGAGTGCAGCAACGCGGTCACAGCGGTCCGGGTCCCCGAAGGGCACGATGCCGATGCCCTGCGCAAGAAAATCCTCGAGAAGTTCAACCTGTCCCTGGGCAACGGCCTTGGAAAGCTTCAGGGCAAAGTTTTCCGCATCGGCCACATGGGAGATTTTAACGATTTGATGCTAGCCGGAACCCTCAGCGGGGTGGAGATGGGGCTGGCCCTGGCTGGCGTTCCCTTTAAGAAGGGAGGAGTCCAATCTGCCATAGACTATCTCGCCGGAAATGAATAGACCTTTTGCAGGGGCGGCTCTCGAACCGCCCCTGCTGCTGGATGACCGACCCAAAGACCCGATGAAAATTCTTTATTACCTTACCGCTCACGGCTACGGGCATGCCGTCCGGACCTCCACCCTCTGCAATGAACTTTCCGAGAACGTCCGGCTGATCTTTCGAACCGCCATACCCGAGAAATTTTTCCATGAAGAAGTGAGGAGGCCCTTTGAATATCTCCCGGGGCAATTCGACTGCGGCTGCATCCAGAGCGACAGCGTGACGGTCGACAAAAGAGAGACTCTTCAGGCCTATGGGGCGATAGCCGAGCAGAACTCCGTCCGCCTGGAGGCGGAGGTGAAATTCTGCAGGGAGCAGGGGGTCGATGGAATCGTGAGCGACATCACTCCCTTCGCCTTCGAGGTCGCCCGCAGGGCCGGGGTTCCCTCGGTGGCGGTGGCCAATTTTACCTGGTTCGACATCTATGAACCCTACGGGCGGGAATATCCGTCTTTCGCCCCCGTCCTGGAAAAAATCCGCCGACAATACCAGATGGCCAGCCTGCTATTGGAACTGATCCCCTCCACGGGAATGGCCTATTTCGGCAATCGGGTGAAAATTCCTCCGGTAGCCGAACCCGGACGGAAAAGGAGCGGGGAGATCAAAAAACACCTGGGCCTGGAGAAGGATCGGCGCATTGGATTGATCTATGTGGGGGAATGGGGGATGGAGAACCTCCGCTGGGGTGACCTGGTCAAGTTCCGCGGGTGGGATTTTGTGGGAATTTACCCTCTCCCGGGAGCCTCTGCCAACTACCACCTAATGGACAAAAAGTCCTTCCCCTACGAAGACCTGGTTGCCTCGGCAGAAGTGATGGTCACCAAGATCGGGTATGGGGTGGTCTCCCAGGGCCTGGTAAACGGTACCCCCCTGATCTACCTGCCCCGGGAGGATTTCGCCGAATTTCCGGTGCTGGAGAAGGCGGTTCAGGAATGGGGGCATGGCTATCGCCTATCCAAAGAAGATTACCATGGATT
>Ga0316616_100000921_pt1 | contig 10929 bp, 6 predicted proteins | sample OWC_Aug_M1_C1_D1_FD_207660 | JGI IMG/M metagenome (GOLD analysis project Ga0316616, IMG submission 207660) | Wetland soil microbial communities from Old Woman Creek delta, Ohio, United States - OWC_Aug_M1_C1_D1_B | ecosystem: Environmental > Terrestrial > Soil > Wetlands | place: USA: Ohio...
CAGGAAATTCGATTATTATCTTCCTGTAATTAAAGATAATGCAGTAATTGGGAACATAGTCGTAACAGTTGATTACGAAAAATATTTTGAAGAGATATTTTCGGTTTTTAACCTGAAGGATTATCAGTGGCAATGGGTTATAACCGATTCCGGACAGATTATTTATAATAACCTGGAAACCCCTGTCCGGTATACGGAAATTGACAGGATAGTCTCAGGTATGGATAACGGAACAAACGGCAATCTGGTCCACAAAGCGTCTCTTGACAGGAAAAACGAGACAATCATTTCATCTTACTATTCAACTCAGCTTTTGCAGAGATCAATTGCACTTGTCTTTTCCGCACCTGCTGATTTCTTTCAAAAATATATTCTGAGGAATTCTTTCCTGATTGTATCCGCTACTCTTTTGCTTATTATGCTTATAATCTGGTTCTTTCTTCGCTTTATTAAATCAGAAAAAGAAGAGAGCAAGCGGCTCAGCGAATCCGAAAAAATGCTTTTCAGATTAATAGAAGAGATGCCTGTCGGTGTGATAATACATGATAAAGAGAGGAAGATTCTAAAAGCAAATAAAGTTGCTGCATCAATATATTCCTATTCAGGAGAACAGGAGATGAGCGGGCAGATTTACCCGGAAGAAGCGGTTACCACAGCAGGAAATTATTTTGCCAAGAATCTTGGAAGCGGATTCAATCCGGAGCAATTCATAATAATTCCGCGAAAATCAGGTGAAATGATTCTCTACAAGAGCAGCATACCCCTGGTTTTTATGGGTAAGGAAGCAACAATGGAAATCCTGAATGATGTCACAATGCTTGAGACCGCAAGACAGCAGGAAGCCAGGGCGAATGAAGCAAAATCTGGATTCCTTGCTCGGATGAGCTATGAAATCAGGACTCCTTTGAATGAGATAATTGGAATAACTGACGTAATTGACAACTACGAGCTTTCTGATGATGTAAGGAATATTGTAAGTCTCCTTCGCAGATCAACAGAGGTGCTTCTTAATATCATTAATGATATCCTTGATTTTTCGAAGATCGAAACCGGAAAAATGATCCTTGAAGAGATTCCGTTCAACCTCAGGGAAGAGATTAAATATTATTCCGAACTGGCATCCACACATATTGCCGGAAAAGAAATCGTTTTTTCCAGTGAGATCGATGAAAACATCCCGGAAAGCATAATAGCTGATCCCCTCAGAATAAGGCAGGTTCTCACCAACCTGATATTGCATTCTGCCGCGAATACTGAAAAAGGAGAAATCAGGCTGCGATGTCACTCCGGAGCGATTGACAAGGGAATGGTAACTCTGGATTTTGAATTACTTGATACGGGTCGCTCTTTTGATAAGGCCAGTCTGAAGAAAATCTTTGGGGACTCCTTAAATCAGGAGGCAAGAACTCTTAAGGGCAGCGATGAGTCAGCTCTGGGAACGATCATAGCTCGGCAGTTAATAGAGCTTATGGGTGGTACGCTAACCGTGGAGACACCTTCGGGGCTGTCCGGTAATGCAGGAACCAGAATACTTTTTTCAATAAGAGTATTTTCCAATGACAGAATGTTGAAAGATATTAATCTTCAGAAGATCAGATCATTTTCAGATATTAAAACCCTTATTATTACGGGACAACAGAACAGGGATGAGGAAATAATAAATCTTTATCACAGGCTGGGACTAAACATTTCTGTCACCTCTTTCCATAAAATGACTGCTGAACAGATCAAAATCAGTTTAAATACGCCGGAGGATGCCTTTAAACTTGTTGTCATAATCGATGAGAAGGAATTTGACGGCTTTGAAGCTGCAAAAAGCATATGGGATCAGGGTCTTGCAGACAGGATAATTATCCAGATGATCAGTTCAAACGATAAGAAGGGAAACTATCTGCGGTCTCTTACTATGGGAATAGACAGTTATCTTGTCAAGCCTCTTGAATCCCTCAAACTTTCCGGAGCCCTGCAGGAGTGCTTCCCATATCTGGAAATTCAATCCGGCTCTGATACTCTCAACAATATCAAAAAAGATATCGGAATCCTGATCGTGGAAGATAACAAAATGAACCTTAAAGTGCTTGGGACCATGTTACAAACCCTTGGTTATAAATATGAAGCAGTTGAGGATGGTTATGAAGGATTCTTGAAAGCTAAGGACAAACATTATGATATCATTTTCATGGATCTTTTTATGCCCGAGATGGATGGCTTTGAATCTTCCAGGAAAATAATTGAAAAAGATAAATCAGTGTTGATAGCGGCATTTTCTGCTGACAACCTGCCGGAAACAAGAAGAAAAGCTGAATTATCAGGAATCAGGGAATTCATCTCCAAGCCAGTCAGAATTGAGGAGCTTAAAAGATTGTTTCTTAAACATTTCAAGGCCGGCTGACAATTAAGTAATACATGAGATCCCCGGAGATAATTTCTTTTAAATATGACGATTCCGGCACAGAATAGAATTGATATTATCCAATTCCTGGAGAAGTTAAAAAGCATTCCGGTAATTGATGTCAGGTCTCCCTCTGAATATCTTACAGGTCATATTCCCGGCGCTAAAAACATCCCACTGTTTGATGACAATGAACGCAGGAAAGTCGGGATTGCTTACAATGATGAAGGCAGACTGAAAGCTATATTGAAGGGACTTGAAATGATTGGTAATAAAATGAGCTCTAAACTCGAGGCAGCCCTTTCGGTTGCATCAGATCAGAGGCTGCTTGTGCATTGCTGGAGAGGAGGAATGAGATCGGAAACAATGTCCTGGCTTTTTTCTCTCGGCAGCATTAAAACTGAGATACTTGAAGGGGGCTATAAATCTTACAGAAATTATATCCTGGAAGATCTGAAAAAGAAACGCAAAATTATTGTTCTTGGAGGAATGACCGGAAGCAGTAAGACCCATATATTGCACAGGATCAGGGATACAGGCTATCAGATAATTGATCTTGAAGCTCTTGCAAATCATAAAGGTTCAGCGTTCGGGTCACTTGGACAACAGCAACAGCCGTCATCAGAACATTTTGCAAACCTGCTCTTTTCGGAATTGCAGTCAGTAAACAATGACCTTCCGGTCTGGATTGAAGATGAAAGCAGGAATATTGGTTCGGTATTTATGCCGGATGATTTTTATAAAAACATTCAGGCTGCCCCGGCAGTTATTTTAATGCTTGATGCCGAAAAAAGAATTCCCCGGCTCATTGAGGAATATGCTTTATTTCCCGCAGATCAGCTTCAGGGATCAGTCATAAAGGTAAGCAAACGGCTCGGCGGAGAGAATGCAAAAAAAGTGCTTGAATCAATCAGTTCAGGTGATTTCAGGGAGGCTGTTCGAATAATGCTCCAGTATTATGATAAAACATATAAGTTCAGCCTGCGCAAAAGAAATGACCGGAATAAAATCTATGTAGAATCTGATACTGATAACGTTGAAGAAAATACCGCTAAAGTTCTTGAAGCATCAAATAAGATAAGCTGGTAATAGAATTTATTTACTGATCGTTATGATCAGCATTCTCTATCCATTTATAAACTTTGTCGGATCGTCTCAGATATTGTTCGATTTTAATTGAGCAATATTCGCCTTTATGTGCTGAAATTGTATCTTTAAGGTCAACTCTTATCTCATCAACTTTTAATTCAACAACCCCGGTAGATGGTCCTATTATGAGAATCTCATCTTCTTTGTTAAGATCACCGTTCTCAAGTTTGATTTCTGCTACACCGATCCTGGTAAAATAATTAGTAATCTTCCCTATGTATAATTTTTTCCTGTCAGCACTGGAACCATATCTTGTGTTCCATTCGCCCAGACGCTGCCCCAGATAATACCCATCCCAGAATCCCCTGTTGAATACTGAGGACAACCTTTTCTTCCATTCTGCAATATGCTCGGCCGAATATGTACCGTCAATAACTGCCCTCACTGCTTCATTGTAACACGCCGAAACAATTTTTACATATTCAGGGGATCTTGCACGTCCTTCAATCTTTAAAACCCTGACCCCTGCATTCAGCATTTTGTCTATGAATCCAATTGTACAAAGATCGCTGGGGGACATAATATACTCGTTATCTATCTCCAGTTGATTTCCGGATTCTTTTTCGGTGACTATATAGGATTTCCGGCAGGTCTGATAACAGTTACCTCTGTTGGCCGACATATTATTCTCATGAAGACTGAGATAACATTTACCGGAGATTGCCATGCATAAAGCACCATGAGCAAACATTTCAATTTTTACAAGCTCTCCCCGGGGACCTCTTATATCCCTTTCGATTATTGAATTATATATCTTTTCCACCTGATTGAGGCTTAATTCCCTTGCTAATACTGCGACATCGGCCCATTGTGAATAAAACTTCAGTGCCTCAGTATTGGAGATATTGAGCTGCGTTGAAAGATGAACTTCGATTCCCTTATGGTAAGCGTAAAGTATTGCTGAGAGATCACTGGCAATGATGGCGCTAATGCCACATTCTGCAGCGGCATCGATTATCTCCTGCATTTGCTTTATTTCCTGGTCGTAAATAACAATATTTACCGTGAGATAGCTTTTCAGACCCTTACTTTTGCAGATCCCGGAGATTTTATTAAGATCCTCTGATGTAAAATTATTTGAGGACCCGGCTCTCATATTCAGATGCTCAACACCGAAATAAACAGAGTCAGCCCCTCCCTGGATAGCGGCCATGAGAGATTCGTAGGATCCCGCCGGGGCCATTATCTCAATTTCTTTTCTGTTCATTCCTGTGAGGATTAAAATTTCAGAAAATTTCTTAGTGTTTGTTCATTACAATCCTGATGCACGACCCTATACCAAGTTCTGAGTGCCTTACATATATACGGCCGGAATGAAATTTTTCAACGATTCTTTTAGCGAGAGAAAGGCCAACTCCCCATCCGCGCTGTTTGGTAGAATATCCGGGATTAAAAATCTTTCTGAAAGCTCTCTTGGGTATTCCTTTACCTGTATCAGTTACGTCAATCAGTATATTCTTATCTGTTTCAGCGATATGATAGGTTATTTCACCGCTTCCCTCCATAGCATCAATTGCATTCTTCGAAATATTCTCAATAACCCATTCAAAAAGCGCAGCGTTTAATGGTATTATAATAACGCCGGTTCTGTCGAAATCTGCTGTAAACTTAATTTTTGATGACGTTCGTGTTTTAAGATAATCGATTGTATGCGAGATAATTGCAATTATATTTTCGTCTTTCAGAACGGGTTTTGAACCTATGCGGGAAAAACGTTCAGTTATCTTTTCAAGTCTTTCCACATCCCTGCTTACCTCGCCTGTGATTGCCACCTCCGGATATTTCTCCTGCAGTATCTCAACCCATCCTGCAAGCGAAGAAGTCGGTGTTCCAAGCTGGTGAGCAGTTTCTTTCGACATACTCACCCAGACCTGGTTATCTGCAGCTTTCCTCGACGATAGAAATGCGAGATAAGCCACAAAGATAAAGAGGATGATTATCCCCATTTGGACATAAGGATAATAAGTCAGCTGAGTAAGTATTATACTGTCCTTATAGTAAATTTTATTTATGTAACCGTTGCCAAGCTCAATAAGAATAGGATCCTTTTTTTTCCGTATCCTCTCCAGCTGAAGCTTAATATATTGCTTGTCGCGCAATTGTTCAGTGTCGAAATTACCGGCACTGATTATACTGTCATTTGCATCAGTGAGGATAACGGGAATTGTTGTGTTATTTTCTATTATTGAAAACGGAAATTCAAGATTCTGATCCGGATCTTCAGGATCGGCTGAGTTTATCATTATTGTTGCCTGGGCCCATAATTCAACTTTTTTTCTCTCTTCGCCTTTAAGAATTTTGACAAGGTATCTGGTATAGATTAGCGATCCCGATCCGGTCAGAACTGCCAGAAGGAAGAGGAAAAGCATCCAAAGTGATCTGTACCTGTAACTCTCCAAAATAAACGATTAATTACTTATTAAGTTTAAGATCCTCTTTGTGTCTGTCGGCTGTTTACAGGAAGAAGGACTATCTTGATTTTATTGTATCTCTTTCTTCCCATATAACCTTAAAACGGGGAGTACTTTTAGCAGGTTTCTTATTTTCAACAGAATCTGTCCGGTACAATCCGTATTCCTCGTTAAGAATTTTTTTAAGTGTCTGCCTTTCTGTTTTAATATCGTTTTTTATCTGATTCCCCACTGCTTTAATATCGTATGATACTTTTACATCGTCTCCTTTATTGGCTATTTTAAGAAGGAGCGAAGTACGTCCAAGCCCGTCATCCTGAACTGATCCGAACTCTGTGGTGTTTGGTCTCGGCTTCCGGAATTTGCTGCTGAGGATCTCTGATAAAAGTACTTTAACATGATATTCATAATTGTTTTCAAAATCGTGTTTGCCGCTTACAGAAAGATCAGCTGCTGACGATCTCACCTCCATCTGCGGTATGTAAAGATAATTGTTTCTGATAAAAAAGTCATTTTCAAGTTCCTCAAAATGAATGTCTTTCAATTCAGATAATTCAATGAATGAGGAAAGTTCCATGATCGGATCAAAGTCAATAAGAGCACCTTTGGAGATTTTATATTTTCCTTCTGCCGTGATTCCCTTTATCACCGGATGGAATAAAGAATCAAGTGGAATGAGCAGTGCAAGAGAACCAGATAATGATCCGTCAAGGTTTTCTGCCTTGATAAAATCCTGGCCAAAATTCTTGAAACAGGTAAATGTCTTATTAATATCTATCTTTTCCAGATTAAAATTGCCCTTTCCAATGAAGGTCCTGTCTGTGTTCTGAGCAATTAAACCATTACCTGAGATATTGCCGTCAAGTGAGTTTAGATTTAAAGATTTAACATCAAGCATCCTGGGCCTGTAACTTACCTCACCATTGATGTAATCAGCTGAAAAAGTTTTGTAGATAAACTGATCAATTTTAAAATCAATTTCAAAAGTCAGATCAGCGGGCAATGAAAATGCTTTCCTTACTCCTTCCGGATTACCCGGATCTGACTTCCTCAGATTGAATAAGGCAGGATCCAGTTTGCTGCACCGTACCTCAGCTTTTATTGTTTTTGGAGCAGGCCTTCCGGAAAGTTGATCAGGGAAACCTGTCATAATGCCTGTCACTTCAAATTCCTGTCCCCTGAAGGTGAATTTGAAATTCCTGGCCACAGCAGTATCCGATAGAGCTAAATCACCCGTAACGTCGTTAAACAGGATACTGTCGTTTCGTAAACCTATTCCGAATGACTTAAAATTAAATGAAGCTTCGGGATGGAATGAAAACAGATCGGCAAAAGTATATTTACTTTTCTTCTGGAATTTTCCGGCCAGATTAAGATCAAAATCGATTACTCCGGCTGCGGTTGAGATATTTTGAAGGTTGAAAAAAGCTTTTATCTCCGAAGGGATCAGCTGACCAGATAATTCAACCCTGCTGTTCAGCGTTCTGAAATCAGTCAGGTCAAGGGATCCCCTGTACTGTGCCGATCCGATGATCCCTGTGAAATCCGTTATTGAAAGCCTGTTGGTTTCAGGTATCATTCCGGGGCCGTTTGTATAAAATCCTTTAAACGAAAGATTATTTATGCTCACAGGGGAACTGTTATACCTTACCCGACCTTCAGACAAATCAAAATTAATTTCAACTAATGGATTGGCAGTTCTTGTGAGCGGACCTGTAAATTTGCACTGTAAATTAAGTATTCCGGCTGGATCGTATGGAGAAACTTTCTCCAGGTATTTAAGCGGAACATATTTCTTTATACCCGTGAGATCAATATTGCTCCCTGTAAATGACAGGTCGAGATTGTTTTCAGAAGACACAAATCCTCCAAGCTCAAAAACATTGTCTTCCACATAGATATTGCTTTTGGAAAACATGATGCCTTCATCTGAACTATGGAGATTGACATCAAAGTCAGCCTCTACAGATCTCGTCATACTAAAATCAAATAACTGAAACTGATCAATGCTGAATTTGCTTCTTGCAGAGAAATCAATTTCATCACCTGAGATTTTGCTTTTGAGACGCCCGCTTGTTGCGAATCCCCTGACCAGAAGTTTTGTGGCCCTGTTGTTATACAGAGCATGAACATCCGACAGGTCAATCCTGTTAAGATCCAGAATAAATTCATCGCCTGTTTCATTCTTGTTTTCGGCGACAAGTTCATAATTGACGAATCCGGATGTGTCAGTGTAAAGATTGAGGTAACCGGTTTTAACTCCGATTCTGTCAATATTATATATCCCCCTGATTATGTCTGTTATCCTGAAATCCATTGTTACCGAGCGGGCTGAAAGCAATGTATCTGTATTAATGCCGTTGAAACAGGTCCGATCATAGCCGGGAGAAGAATGGACCAATACATTCCTGATATCCAGTGAGGCTTTAGGGAATCTCCTCAGGAAAGACAACCTTACTGATTCGAATTCATATTTTGTAAGAAGGTTCTTATTAAGTGATTTCAGGATTATTCCTGCAACCTTATCCTGGACGAACAGTGATGAAGTAAAAAGGATAACAGTTATCACAACTATTACTAAAGAAACTATTTTGCCTATTCTAAAAACAAGTCTCATTTCCCCAACAGAATAACCATTTTGCAGGACATATAACGGGGACAAAGGTAGTTTATTTGAATCAATTTAAAACGACTTAACAAGGAGGAAGCTCAGATCATCGTCAGTCCCTGCTTCAAAAGGAGGTGAACCATAACGGAAGATCCTGGCTTTTCGTGGTCCTGAAAGAGATATTTTCTGATCTTCAATTATAATCATTGTTCCTTCTCTCAAACCTACAACATACATATCACGATTTATTTCAATGAATTCCTCAATTCGCTGTTCCCTTGTTTCTCCTGCATGACCTGAGGGATTAACATCAAGATAATGAGGATTGATCTGAAAAGGTACAAGGTTGAATGCACTGAAACCGGCAGGTTCAACGACAGGCATATCATTCGTGGTCTTTATAGCAGGACAGGCAACATTGGACCCGGCACTCCAGCCTATATATGGTGTTCCTGACAGCACTTTTTCCCTTACAGCACTTATCAATTTATTTTCCTGTAGTGTTTTAAGAAGTTTCCATGTATTTCCTCCTCCCACAGCAATCGCGGGTGCATCTTTTATTGCGCTGACGGGATCCTTAAAATGATGAATTGAGACTATATCATGCCCGATCTCACGGAATCTTTCTGATACTTTTTCTTCGTATGCATCATATGAAAATGTCACTGCCGCATAAGGTATGAATACCGTCCTGACAGGCTTTTTACCGAGAAAAATCCTTATGTTTTCTTTTGGATAATCAAGATAGGGCTCACCCGGATTAGTGGAATTGCTTATAAGTAATAACCTCATTTCAATTGTTTTAATAGTTGATCGGATTCAATTCTTTAATAGAATGATTCTCAGGAATATTATTAATACTCAAGGTATTAAATGAATTTGTCAGGATATTGAATAACAGCAGCTCTCCGGCAAGCACTTTTCCGATTCCTGTAATGATCTTAATGACCTCATTTGCCATTAGAGTTCCTGTTATTCCGGGAAGTACATTAGTAAGCCCAGCATCTTCCGATGCGTTATCTATTGCCTTTTTAATATTTCCGGCGGGATTATAACATCTGTAAGTCGGCCCTCCCATGAAATTGAACACAGATACCTGTCCTTCGAATTTGTACACAGCTCCGTGGACCATCGGTTTTCCAAGGATGATGCAGGAATCGTTTATCAGGTACCTGGTCCCTATATTGTCTGTTGCATCGACAACAATATCATAATTCTTCAGAATTTGCAGCGAATTTAAAGCAGCCAGTTTTAAGTTCAGGGCTTCAACAGTGATCAATGGATTAAGTTGTTCGAGGCGTGACTTAGCGATCACGGTTTTGAGTTTCCCGACATCATTTGAATTATAAAGAAATTGCCGTTGCAGATTCTGTTCATCAACAAAGTCATGGTCCATAATAGTCAGCCTGCCGACACCTCCGGAAGCAAGATGCTGAAGGACAGGACACCCGAGACCGCCTGCCCCGATTACAATAACGGCAGCTTTTTTAAGCAGTTCCTGCCCTCTCATCCCTATTTCAGGGATCAGGATCTGCCTGCCGTATCGTCTTATTTCGCGTTGGGATAATTTATCCTCCGGCATCCTGGAATATTAATTTGAATTACAAATATATAACCCTGCCGGATAGATACAAAATCATTAATTAAAATTGAAAGCCAGACCAATTTCACACGGGAAAAGATCTATGCCTCCAGGTTCCTTACCGGATTTAAAAAGAGGAGTGAAATAATACGTTCCGTAAATACTGAAATTCTCATATCCGATCCTGGCCGTTGTTCCAAGTCGTAACATATTCAGACTGAAATCGTCATTTGATTTTACCTTATCATTATTATCAAAGACCATCTTTGAATGTGAATGAAGTTTAACAGCCCCGATAGCTCCAGCGGCAAGATTAAGCCGCTGATGGTCAGTTGGGATCTGAAACTCAAGGATAAGCGGTACATGCAAAAACAATGTCGTGAACTTTGATTTCTTCAGTAAATCCGGAGGATTAAGGATCTCAATCACTCCGTTTACACCTTTCTGAATATTATTATTACCATCAAAAACATAATTATTCCAGGTAAGACCTAACCCTGTGACAAATCCTGTATGCCGGGTCAATCCAATGCTCAGCTGGGAAAAATTAATATTGAAATTGATTGATTTTCCGGTATGCAGAGACATATAATCGATCTCTTCAGGAATAGAATTACTGTATCCTGAAATTAAATAACTATTGAAACCTGCTTCTGCTCCAGCCCAATGTCCTTTAAAGTGCCTTCTCCTGTTTTCCTTTTCTTCCCGGCTGTCATCATATTTATTCTTTCCATATTCTTTATCTTCCATTTTTCTGGTTTCAATTTTAGGCAGCCTGCTGTCAGAT
>Ga0316616_100000922_pt1 | contig 10926 bp, 12 predicted proteins | sample OWC_Aug_M1_C1_D1_FD_207660 | JGI IMG/M metagenome (GOLD analysis project Ga0316616, IMG submission 207660) | Wetland soil microbial communities from Old Woman Creek delta, Ohio, United States - OWC_Aug_M1_C1_D1_B | ecosystem: Environmental > Terrestrial > Soil > Wetlands | place: USA: Ohio...
TCTCCTTCAGGTAGTTCTTTGCCTCTCCGAGATGCTCTTCATCGATGAAGAATTGCTCGTAGCTGTTGGTGTCCATGAAGCAGTGACCCTCGGCGGCCTGGTAGAGGAACTGCATCTCCCGTTCGAGGAGGTCCGGACGGTTGATTTTCTCACCGGAGCGGAAGGTTCTCTCCAGCACCTGTCCGGTCTCCATGTTCTTGAGTCGAGTCCTGGTGAAGGCGCCGCCCTTGCCGGGTTTGACGTGTTGGAAGTCGACAATGATCCACGGCTTTCCCTCGACCTCGATCTTCAGACCTTTCCGAAAGTCACTGGTGGTGAACATGCCTTTCTCCGTTCGCAGGACGCTCTAGCCAACGGTGGGATAGGGGAGGCCATTCCCGCTACGACGCTCCCTTTCTTTGAGCAGGTGGGCCCACAACGGCGACGGGCTCTTTCGAGTCGACATCCCATCCCGAGGTGGAACCCGGCGCAGCTCGGGTGGTGGGACGGCCTTTCAGATTGTCGCAGAGTTTCTCGATCATGGAGACGAGCTTCACATTGATCTCGGCGGTCTTGCCCTTTCGCTCCAATTCAGCCAGCCGCGCCGCAACTTCCGGGGTCTCCGGTGCCGTCTCGAGGATCGTGCGGTAGACCGCGGCGGCCTTATCGAGGTGACCCTGCTCGGCGTAAAGCTCCGCCATGGTCACCGTGGCAACCTCCGGCTCCTCTTCGGCGGTTGCCTCAACCTCCGGTTGGATCTGAGGCGATGCTTCCGGCTCACGTGCCGCCATGGTCGCGGGAGACTGGACCGCTTCATAGAGCCTGCGATAGAGGGAGGATTTCTCTTCGTCGCCCTTCCGTTCGTAGAGCTCGGCGAGACCTTGGTAGGCGGCCGTGTTGATCTCGAGAATCTCTTTCGCCCTCAGGAGTTCGGATTCGGCGCGGTCGAGGCTGTTAATTCGGAGATAGGAGAGGCCGAGTATCACGCGGGCACGCAGATCGTGAGGATGAAGCCGCAGACCGTTCAGGCAGGTCTCGACAGCTTCCGTGTACATGCTTCGTTCGAACAGAGCCTCGGCCAGGTAGACGAACCCCTGAGAGCTTGGGTCTTTGGTCAGCATTTGCCGGTAAAACTCGACTTCGTCCATGGGGAAACTTCCCTCACCGCCGCGCCGGGTAACGCGGTTTTCGCGCTACTATAGACACTTTCATGAGCCGTGGCAATAGGGTTGTCACCTAGAGATGGCGACCTTGCGATCGGTGTGGCCTGGGCAGCCACAGGTCGCAACCGTGGGCAGAGGGCGATGTACAAACCAGACCATCTGTCGGTCGCAGCAGATGGGTCATGCATGATCTGGCCATAAATAGTAAGCCACCGTCTATAGCTGCTGGGAACAAGATGGCAAACGGAAGGGCCGTGCCTCGGCGGGCGAGCAGAGCGGTTACTTCGTGTTTCCTTCCTTTTGTTTTTCGGGCGGGGCAAAGTAGACAATAAGCTCATCGTCTCTCACCAGCCCCAGCTCCTCGCGGGCAAGATGCTCGATGACTTTAGGGTCGTTGCGCAACCTCGTGATCTCCTGGTAAAGGAGGCGGTTATCCTGATCGAGGGCCTGATTCTTCCTCATGAGTTCACAGTATTCACGGTGGAGTTCTCGCCATTGAAAGAGGCCGCGAGGATCCAACGTCAGGAGAATTGCGGTCGCCGCAAAGAGGGAAAGGCAAAAGAGGCCTAGCCCCAGTCGTTTGACGTGTTGAAAGCTCCAGGCCATCAGGGTTTCACACCCCACGAAAAGTTGACTCTGTCGACCCGGCTCTCACTGTGAAGGCAAGGAGAGTTTACCTGTTTATTTACCATATCCCAGGGGAAAGTGTAAGGTTTTTTGATGGGGATCCCCCGTGCCCGCGAGGTTTGCAGCAATCGGCTGGTATGCGCCCTATACGTGGAAGCGGAAGAAGATGACGTCGCCATCCTGAACGATGTACTCTTTCCCTTCGAGACGCACCAGACCCTTCTTCTGGGCCGCAGCATAGCTCCCCGTCGCTTCGAGCTCCTCGTAGGCGACCACCTCGGCCCGGATGAAGCCGCGCTCCATGTCCGAATGGACCACTCCCGCCGCCGTAACCGCAGGGGTGCCTCGTCTCACGTTCCAGGCCCGCACCTCTCTCTCGTTGGCGGTGAAGAAGGAGATGAGATCCAGGAGCTCGTGAGAGGCCAAGATCACCCGGTCCCGTGCCAAACCCTGCACTCCGAGTTCCGGCATGAACTCGGCTGCCTCCTCCGGCGGGAGCTGGGAAAGCTCCATCTCGAGCTTTCCCACGATCTCAAGAACAGGCGGCCACGTCTCGGTACTCCAGACGGGAGAACCAGTTCCCGCCCCTCCCTCCGCCTGGTTAACCAGAGCGAGCATGGGCTTGGCGGAGAGAAAGGTGTAGCCTCGCAATGGGGGGGCATCGGCGATGGCCGGGTCACTCCGGAGAGGGCGCCCCGCCTCGAGGGTCTTTCGGCATTCCTCGAGAAGGCGGAGCTCTTGAGGCTCCTCCTTTTTCCCTCGCTTGCGATCGGTGGCGATCCTCTCGAGACGTTTCTCCACGACGATGAGATCCGAGATGATGAGCTCGGTTTCGACGCGATCAAAGTCTCCGAGGGGATCAGCGGGGCCATGGAGAGGATGAGGGAAATTCCGCACCACGTGGACGAGGGCGTCAACCGGGCGGATGGCGGTGAGGAAGGCGTCTCCCAGTGGCTGCTTCTTGTCTGCGCTTCCGGAAAGGCCCCCCATGTCTACGTACTCCACCGCAACCTGAGTGACCTTCTGGGGGCGATGGAGCTTGGCGAGTAAGGCGAGACGCGTTTCAGGGACCTTGACCGATGCCAGGTTCGGCCCCCGCTCCGCCCCGGAGAAATCGCCGATGGAGGCCGCGCTGCCCGTCAGGGCATTGAACACCGTCGTCTTGCCGGAGCCTGGAAGGCCAATAATACCGAGGCGCATGGTGCTATCCTGAAGGTGGGTGCCGGGGACCGCCGAAAAGCCTTTGCCGGCCAGTGGCGTTTATGCTATGGACTCTACAACGGTAGGTAGGTCATGTCAATTGCGGCGGAAACACCGCTGATGAGGCTTCCCATGGATCTTCAGCACCTGGTGGCGACGATCAAGGCTCACCCGGATTACCACAAGGTCGGCATGATCGCCTGTCACAATGGCGTGGTGCGCTCGACCTCGAGGGACGGACGGGAGGTGGAAGGTCTGAGGATAGAGGTGAACAGAGAAATCCTCGAGTGTATCCTGGCGGAGCAGCGCCGCCGCCCGGGTATTATCGAGGTGCTGGCCCACGTATTCGAAGGGCCCCGCCGAGTGGGCGATGACGTAATGCTTGTGGCCGTCGCGGGGGATATTCGGGAGAACGTCTTTCCGGTGCTGGCAGAGACGGTGGAGCAGCTCAAGCAGCTGGTCACCCACAAAGAGGAGCTCTTTGTCGACTGAGTCGTCGCGTCGAGAACGAGGAAAGAGCATGGGATGTCCCGACTGCATTGACTGTCCGGAGCCGGGCGCCTGCTGCCGCTACTATCGGGAGCTCATCGTGGGCGTCCTCCTCACCGACGAGGAGGGTCCCAAGTACCCGGAGGCATTGGCCAGCGTTCTAGGGTACTTCCTTCCGCTCAAACCGGGCACCGGCGAGTGCATCTTCCTCGACCATCGCGGATGGTGCACGGTGCACGAAACCCGCAAGCCGGAGGTCTGTCGAAGGTGGCACTGCAGTGACGACTTCGATGAGGAGGGTCGGGCGAGCTGGTTTCTCGAGGAGCACCCCAATATTCTTCGCTGGATCCTCGCCCACAAAGAGTCAGCTTCCATCTACCCCTGCCCCGGTTGAGGAAGAGGGTTGGGGTGAGACTGATTTCCTGGCTTCGGCGATGAGTCGAAGAATGTTGCCGCTCGCCACCAGCTCCAGATCCAGGCCTGACAGCCCAAGAGAGTGCACTTTCCGGAGTTCGTGCCCCGGATCCCCGAAGGGAAAATCACTGCCGAAGAGGAGCCGCTCGGGGCCGTAACTCCGGATGAAGTGGCGCATCTCAGAGGTGGATGCCAGGGCGGTGTCCGCGTAGGTGTTCTCCCGGCGCCACACGCCCGCCCGTTCCAGCGCGCCATAAGAGCCGTTGAGCCCACCCAAGTGGGGGATGATGATCACCGCCTCAGGCGCCAGGTCGTTGATGAACCGGATCGTGTTCTCGAAGCTTTCCTCGAGGACGATGGGGAGCCGGCGAGCGGTGATTTCCTCTAAGATTCGGGCGCAGCGGGGATCGTCATAATGGTAGACGGGTTCGTAGGCGTGCCGGTGCCATTTGATGCCGCAGTAGGGCTGCCTGAGCTCTTCCACGGCGAAATCATTCCAGACAAAGAGATAGGGGTAAATGTGAGCGCTATGGCCGGCGAGATCGAGGAGATAGCGGTTGGCCAGATGTCTGGTGCGGCGCCAGGCGCTCGTGTCCTGGAAGTTGTAGTCGTAGCGGTCGTAGATATCTTCCACTGGTGCGTAAAGGCAGGCCCCGGCGATATCCGCCTCTTCGAGCAAGGGCTCGATAACCTCAAAAGGAAGACTCACATTCTGGATGCCGCAGTGAATATGGCTGTCGATAGCGATCATCAGAGAGATCCGGCGAACCCGTCTCCAGCTCAATCGGTGAGATTCTCCACATTCTGACCGAAAGGCTTCGACCCAAGCTTTTCCTTCTCCTCCAATACGAGCCCGGCTGCGATACCTGCCGCGTCTGTAATAATTTCACGGCAATGGAGGGCATGGTCACGACAGAGCCACTCTGATTGCCATTTCTTGGTCAGTTCTCTGCAGAGGGTCTGACCGTATTTTTCGCGGAACAGATTTGGAACCTGGTTGAATATGCGATAGAGGCCCGGCTTTCCGTAAAGCTGCTCTTTGGCCTTAACCGCCACAACTTTCTTGTCCTCTCCTTCAGGGAGGGAGGGCCTTCCATGGACGGCACCCACAGCCATAACGGCCCCTACCAGGGCGCCACACGTATCACCATAGAGGCCGATACCACCACCGAAACCCGTCGCCAGTTTCTTCACGTCCTCGGGCAGGCCGGTGTCGACCAAGGACAAGACCGCCTCAGTCACACACTCGGCGCAGTTGTACCCTAAAGAGAAGTTCTTCCTGGCCCGTTGTCTGATTTCCTCGATCTTTTCCTCTCTTGTCATGGTCATCCTCCTGTCAGTAGCTCTTGAGGCCTAACGCGTTGGGGGTTTCTCGGGCGCGAAGCCTACACCACGAATCAGCCTGCCTGAACCACATAGAGTGAAAAAGGGCGTAACGGGATTTCGTACCGTACCTCGTGCCAGCGAACCAAGTATAAGCGCTTTTCGCCGAGACGGCAAGGCAAAGGCGGGGTCACTTCCCGTTGCCGGGAGCCCCCGTACACGACGTGATAACCTTGATCGGAAAAAAAAGAAGCGCCTCGCCGCGAAAAGACGCAGGCATGACGCTTCGTGATAACAGGCTCTCCGGATCCCGCGACGCAAGAGGGCGGCAGCCAGAGAATCGCCCGCTTTTCAGAGACGGCCGCAGCCTGTCCACCACGCCTTTGGCTATGTGTCTGCCTCTGTCAAGACGTTCCACCGCGGAGTTTGACAACTCCCAGAACGTGCCGACAGATGAGGCGCATATGATCCAAGATACCCAGAAAAACGGGAGAGGCCTGGGGCAAGCAGATCCCTTCAATCAGACGATTTTCATGTTCTGTTGCCGCATTCAGGCACACTTCAATAAGGTTCTGTGCTTCTTCTTCTGAATATTTCCTGAGAAGTTGATTGTCAGTCTTGAGGAAATCCAGGAGAGATCGCATCAGGCCGGTCTGGTGAGTAAAAACATAATTGACATCAAAGAACGCTTTATCAGTAAAGAGGAGCTTATCAAGAATTTTCTTCCGAATCGGTTCGCCCAACGCGGCGATGTTTTCGCAGATAAGTTGCATGTGGTTGAGGATCTCGTGGATCCGGACCAAGCGGATACGCTCGGCCTCGGGTCGTTTCGCCGTTGCGCTCTCTACCTGCTCCAAGGTCGCTTTGATCTCTTGAGAGGTCACCCCCCGTAGTCTGGTTAGCTCCTGAACGTCCTCAAGGTTGTTGCGATTGAAAGCATGCCGCGCCGCCCCCAACATTCTTCTCAAATTCTCGATGACGGGGCTCAAGGCATCCACGAGTTCGTCGGAGGGTTGATTGAGAGCGGCCTGTGGCTGAGACTCATTCTTACGCGGTTTTTCCTTGGCGACCTTCCTCGCTTCCATCGTGAGCCTCCTCTGTCGACGTTGGTGGGAGCACCAAGCAAAAAAGTTGGACTGAATCCGTCGTCCTCACAGTCGAGACTCAGAGTGTTGAGCACTCTCACCTTGCCGGCTCAATCTCGGTGGGTTGTGAGAAGCAGCTGCTATGGAACAAAACGTCGAAGCCCGCTAGGGAGAAGTCGCACACGAGTTCAATCAGCGCAACAGCTTGAGAAGAGTGCATTACTAGAAACAAACTACACCCACGGAAGGTCTGTGTCAAGGATTTTAGCGGGTTGGACAGATGAAGCGGGGTGCCCTTTCCGGCAGGATGAAGCGACATAGTGCTTCGAACAGGGAGTTGTCGGCGGGGAGCCCTGAACCTATGTGCCCCCACGTGCTCTTTCGTAAGATCCCTCAATCTCCTTGATCAGGACATGCAGCCTCTCATTCACAGGAGTGGGAACGTTGTAGCGCCTGCCCAGTTCGATCACCTTCCCGGCGAACATCTCCACTTCGGTCTTCCTACCGGCCTCGACATCCTGAAGCATGGAAGTCTTTCCTAGGGGGTTCAGGTTCGCGAGAATCGTGTACCACTGGGCGAGATCCGTTTCGGAGAGGTGGACGTTTGCCTTGTCGGCGAGAACCATGACCTCGCGCATGGCGGAGATCATTAGTTCTCTCGCTTCCTGGGAGGTTTGGAACACGGAATAGGGCGCCCGCAGCGCTGCTGACGCCTGGTTGATACCCACGTTGATCATGAATTTCCACCAGAGGGTACGAACCATGTCGGAGGGAGTCTCGTGGGCGATTCCGGCCCGGTCAAAGAGGGCTTGGACCCGCTTGACCCGCTCCGTGAGAAAAAGGTTCTTCGCCTCACCGAAGAGAATCTTGCCCCGGTTGGCGTAACTCACGCGGTTTCCCACCCTCACCGCGTCGATACCGACCGCTACGGCATAGAGAACCGCATCAATCCCGTACAAAGCGCCGATCCGCTCCTCGCTCTCGATACCGTTCATGACCGAGAGGATAGTGGTTTTGCCTCCCACTCTATTTTCCATGTCCCGGATGGCCGCTTCGAGATGGTGGTGTTTTACCGCAACGATCACCAGGTCAGCAGGCGGCGAGCGATCTTCGGGCCGGAGAACAGGGATGGGGTAATGCTTCCCATTGACGTTCACTCCGTCTCGGCGGAGTCGGTTGAAGCGTTCACCGCCGGCGACGAAGGAGACGCAGTTCCCGTCCATGCTGTAGAAGATACTCGCATAGGCCGACCCCATGGCCCCATGACCGATCACGGAAATCGTCCGGATAGATGGCGTCATAAGCTACCTGCCCGCGGCTTGCGTGAAGCTCTCCGGGGCGATAAAAAGAGTTTTGCAGCAACCCTCCAGCACGCGCCGGGCGCGAAAAAAGTCGTACTCATAGCGTGTTTCCACAGCCTGCTAGGAGAGGGGGGTTGTGAGGACAAACCTATGCCGCCCCCACATTTTTCAACCGCACTCTCGAAGCGACGAAGTGTTAGTTCAGCTGCAGTTCTGACGCCTTGTCGTGGATCAGTTGAGCCCTGCGGATCTTGTCGAGATCGGTTCTTCCGTTAATCGCAGCGACGAAATCCGCAAAGGACTCGTAAGCCTCCCGGTTCCGTTCTCTTTTTTCTTCGGCGTTGACTTGGTCAAAGATCATATCGGCAAGTGAATTCAAGGAAGACACTAATCTCTGCGAAGCGAAAACGTCCATTGCAGCAGCCCGCTCCTTGCACTCTTTCGCCAGATGGAGCCATACCTCCTTATGAAGAGGAGCAGTGGCCTCAAAAACTTCCTGTTCTGACACCGGCTCGTTCAGAACGATCTTTACCGCTGGATAAAGTCCCGGATTGATCGCCAGCTCTAAAGATTTCTTTTCCTCCACCATCGTTTTTCCTCCTCTGCTTGATTGTTCGGGCAGGAATTTGCCATAGATTGTCTCGCTTCCCGTCGAATGCTGCGAGGTATAATCGGTAAGGGTTCTCCTATCGTCATCAGAGATGTCAACAAACTCAACGGCAATACCGTAAGCATGGGTGATGTCGTCAAGGCAATAGATGTTCGAGCGCACGACTCGAGCCAATACCGATGGAGCATGTTCGGCTGCGGCGATATCGCCAAGTTTGAAAGAGATCATCTCATGCAACTTGAGAAAGGTGGTGGCACAAAGGAAGGCGCCGCCGGCGCTAACATTTCTTATTTCCCCCCGCATCGTTCCCCACGGCCCTTTTATGGTCAGGGGCCACTTCACGTTTACCCTCCGATGCTGGCGCTTTTCCTGAAGAGGACCAGTGTCCCAGGGATGAACAGGTTCTCTACCCCCTCGGCGGTCCTTGCCGCTTCGCCTTTCGGGACCGGGATAGCAAGTATCCTTGATCAGTCTTCGGTCTTTCCAGAGACGGCGCCTATCTCTACCCGAAGGCCGAGTCCGGAAGCCCTCGCGCTCTTCGCTTGCCCTTCGCCGGTAGTGCACTCTTCGACTGAGCGCGCCTTGGACTGTCGACAGCAGTTCGTCCAGCTCGAAGGGTTTCTGCAGGAAGCCGTAGACTTTCTTCTTGAGCAGCTGCGCGGCTACGTCTCTAAGAATGTGCCCGCTCATGAGAATGACGAGGGTGTCGACGCTTCTGCTGCCGATCCATTCCAGGATCTGCGAAAAGCTCCTGTCCGGGAGAATCAGGTCCAGGAGAACGAGATCGAAGTCATTCTCGGCCAGCAAGATCTTTGCCTCCCTGCCGCTGAGAGCAGTGAGTATTTCGGCGTCGAGGACGCCCAGGAACACTTCCAGGCTCTTGCACAGAGAGGGGTTGTCATCAACGATGAGGATCTTGGGCCTATACGACATGGTGAACTCTACGCGTGAGAAGCGTGATTCACTCTAAGCGTTCGCCCCGTGGGCAGATCTTAGGCTCAAAGCCGTGAAAGAAATTCCCCCAGCTTCACAAAGTACAGGTTGCCTCCCGCCCAGTAGGTGTCGTTGTGACTCGCACCAGGAAGGACAACAAACTCCTTGGGCTCGGGGGCCAGCGCATAGAGCTGGCGTCCAAGCTCTATGGGAACAATCTCATCCCGATCGCCGTGAAAGAAGAGCACCGGCGCTCGGAGTCGGCCGATCTCGCCCGCTGCGTTCAGACGATCCTTGAGCCACCGTTCCAGTGCGGGCAGGAGATAATGGGCCCTCGCCATGGCACCCATGTTGGTAAAGGTCGACTCCAGGACCACCCCGTCGCACCTCTCTGTTGCGCCGATGTGGACTGCGGCAATCCCCCCGAGGGAGTGGCCGGAGACGATGAGTTTGGCCCCGTAGCGGTCCGCCTGCTCCCGCGCCATGCGACCCGCCGCCTCGGCGTCAAGGTAAAAGCCCTTTTCGCTGATCCCGCCGGTGCTCTCGCCGTAGCCACGGTAGTCGAACATGAAGACGCTCACCCCCGCGTCGTGGAACCCTGTGAGAATGTCAACCCGGTGTGAGATGTTTCCGGCATTCCCGTGGCAGTGAACGAGGAGATACCTGACCGGGTGGGCGAGTACCAGCCAGCCGTGGAGACGCTCCCCATCACTCGTCGTAAACCGTATGTCTTCGTAAGGAAGGCGCACAGTCGCCGGAGTGTGAGTCATGGCCTTTTCGGGGAAGAAAACCTGGCGCTCGATAAACCAGTTGCAACCAATCGTCAGCAGTCCCACCAGAGATACCCCTAGGAACAGGATGCCGCACCTCGCCGATTTTCCTAGCACCATGGCGGTCGTTTCCGCCTCCGTCGAAACACCGCGGCACCGAGAACAGCCGCCGCCAAACCCAGTTCCCTCCAGGCTCCGTCACGGCCTCGCCATTTCACAGCTCCTTGAACACCTTGGCCAGAGACTCACCCGCCACGTGGAGTTTCCATTCGTTGAGATACCCGAAAGGGGTCACGGTGACCGAGTAACCACTCTCTTCCAAGCGTTTTCCGGCTTCCTCGATGAGGGGCTCGGCGAACTCCGCTGGCGCCTTGCTCGCGGAGAGGTGATTGAAGGAATGAAGGACCACGGTGCGGGAGTCAAACTTCCCTGCCAGCCATTTGATGTTCTTGGTCAACTTGGTGAGCACCTTGCTCCGGCGCTCCCGATCACCCTCCTCCACCTGGTAGAAGACGACCACCGCCTGGCGGCACTCAGCCTCCGTGTCCCGATCGGGCGCTTGCTCCAATACCTTCTCATAGGTCTTGAACCAGAACGAGGGGGAGTAGAAGAGAATGATCTTCACGGCAGTGTATCCCTTGAGTGTCAGGTGCGAAAATATTCGCTGATGATACACTTCCCCGTTGGACGTGGTCAACCCGATAAGGACCCAAAGAATGCGCTTCTGAGATCCCGGAAGCCGGCCATTCTTAGCTGATCTTGGCCCGGTAGAGGCGGAGGCTGTTGGAGACCACGGTGATGCTGCTGGAGGCCATCGCCAGCGCGGCCAGGATGGGGTGAAGCTGCCTCAGAAAGAGGGGAAGGGAGTCGATGGGGTAGAGCGCTCCCGCAGCAACGGGGATGAGGATGATGTTGTAGAAGAAGGCCAAAAAGAGGTTCTGTCTCACAGTTCTCATGGTGGCACGGCTCAGTTGCACCGCCCGGGAGACCCCTAGGAGATTGCCGCTTGCGAGGATGACGTCCGCCGCCTCG
>Ga0316616_100000924_pt1 | contig 10917 bp, 11 predicted proteins | sample OWC_Aug_M1_C1_D1_FD_207660 | JGI IMG/M metagenome (GOLD analysis project Ga0316616, IMG submission 207660) | Wetland soil microbial communities from Old Woman Creek delta, Ohio, United States - OWC_Aug_M1_C1_D1_B | ecosystem: Environmental > Terrestrial > Soil > Wetlands | place: USA: Ohio...
ACAACGGAGTTTTTTCTTATCTCTATAAGCATGCGTCAAGTGACCTTCAGGTTGTTCATGTTACCTCCGAACATCTGTTCCTTAAGAAAGACAGCCCCACCTTCCAGGGAAGGGATGTTTTTGCACCATGCGCTGCATGGCTTTCAACCGGAATGGAGCACAATAAATTCGGGGATACAATTACCGATTATCATAACCTGCAGCTTCCGGTTGCAGTGAGACAGTCTAGCCTGCTTATTCAGGGGGAGGTCCTTTTTACAGACAGGTTCGGGAATGCCATAACAAACATCACTGAGACCGACATAGATGACCTGCGCAGGTTACAGGCAAGTGATATTAAAATATCGCTTAAAGGCAATGATATCCAGCTTTTTAAATATTATTCACAGGCTGAGGGAAGGGCAGTGTCTGCTCTGGTCAATAGTTCGGGCTATCTGGAGGTCTTCATTTACAAAGGGAGTGCTGCTTCGGAATGCAATATCCTGCCCGGCGACGAGGTGAAGGTCTTTCTCTCTGAAAAAAGCAGTTAACCACACAGCACGCAGAGATAACAGAATAAATCCTAGAGGCTAGACAAAACACGGGCAACCAATTGTTGAATCATCTGGATGCTTTCAGGCAATAATACTTGACAGAAATACTACAGTATTATAATTTAATATATGTTGAGATTGTCTACAAAAAGTCAGTATGGTGTAAGGGCCATGTTCGAGATAGCGAACAGCTATCATTCGGGGCCGGTGACGATAAAGGAGATAGCAGAAAAGCAATCCGTATCTGTACCTTTTCTTGAACAGATATTGAATACCCTGCGGAAGGCCGGGATTATCAAGAGCGTGAAAGGTCCGGGCGGAGGGTATGTGTTGAGCAAGGAACCGGTCCATGTCAGTATTGGAGCCATCCTCAGGGAGCTCGACGGCCCGGTAGCGATAACTTCCTGTCTGGACCCCAAGGAAGGATGCATGAGGATCGACGGGTGCGTCACGCATCTCTTATGGAAGTCACTTGGCCAGAAGATAGAGGCTTTTCTCGATAATATGACCTTGCAGGATTTGATCGATGGCCAGCCGTCTGCGACTGTGTGCAAGGGCAACAGGAAGAAAAAGGGTGACGTGAAAGGGTCGCTGATTAAGTTATCGCTATGAAATTTATTGAGAATGTTAAGCCTGATGTAACAACTGACATCGTATATATGATGTGCCCCATGCATTTGCTGAAGCTGCAGGAGCAGATAAAGGAGCTTGAACAGGGACAGATACTCGAAATTATGACTGATTATGACGGTGCACTTGAAGATATTCCTGCATGGTGCGAAAAGACCGGCAATGAATTCCTCGGCATGGAGGAGACGGAAGATTTTTATAAGTTCTATATCAAAAAGCTTACGAGGTGATTATGAAAAAATGTTATTTTGACCATGTTGCAACGAATCCCCTGCATCCTGATGCGCTCGAGGCGATGATGCCTTACCTTAAAGAGGAATTCGGTAATCCCCTCAGTATTTATGAATACGGCACCAGGGCAAAGAAGGCTATTGAGGATGCCAGAGAACAGGTCGCCGCTCTGGTCAATTCAAAACCAGCGGAGATTATCTTTACTGCGAGCGGAGCTGAAGCGAATAATTTTGCCCTGAGGGGTATCGCCCTTGCAAAACAGAATGAAGGCAAGCATATCCTGGTTTCGAGGATGGAGCACCACTCGATCCTTAACTCTGCCAGGTTTCTTGAAAAAAGCGGTTTTGTCGTGACCTATCTCTCGGTGGACAATAAAGGTAATGTGGACCCTGAGGCTGTCAGGAAGGCGATAACAAAAGAGACTATATTGATATCCGTGACACATGCCAGCAGCGAGGTAGGGACAATCGAACCCATAAAGGAAATAGTGAAGGTCGCAAAGGAGCACAATATAATTGTCCATACAGACGCTGTGGCCACGACCGGCAATATACCTGTTGATGTCAAGGACCTTGGCGTTGATCTTCTGAGCATGGCTGCGCATCAGTTCTATGGCCCGAAAGGGGCCGGGGCGCTTTATATAAGGCAGGGTTTGAGGATAGTGCCGCTGATCTATGGGGGAATCCAGGAGACCGGCAGGAGGGCCGGGACTGAAAATGTCCCTGCTATTGTCGGTATGGGCAAGGCCGCTGAGCTTGCCAAAAAAGAGTTGCAGGACAGGATGGCCTATTTACGGCCTCTGAGAGACCGCATTATCGATACCATGGCCGGGGTAAAAAATGTCTTCCTGACCGGTGACAGGGACAACCGGCTGCCGGGTCATGTGAGCTTCTGTGTAGAATTTATTGAGGGGGAGGCTATGTTGCTGCTGCTCGCTGCAAAAGGTATTTTTTCGGCGAGCGGCTCTGCCTGTTCGTCCAAGGCGTTAAAGGCCTCGCCTGTACTGCTTTCCATGGGAGTTCCCGCAGGTCTAGCGCAGGGGTCGCTCGTGTTCAGTCTCGGTTCAGGGAACACTCCGGAGGATGTAGATTATCTGCTTGAAGAGTTCCCGGCGGTCATTAAGAGATTACGGGATATGTCGCCGTTTGCACAGGGATGGGGAGATAGTGACAAAGCCGGAGAGTGTAAAATTTAGCCCGCATTATTCATGAACTATCGAATAATGAGGCGGGGCATGGCATTCCTGCTCATTCTCGCTGCGCTCCGAGGCTTTTGGGGGTCAATAACCCTGCATGGTGAAGTTCCCGAAGACAACAGGCCAGGATGAGATTACTGTAAAGGTCAGGATGAGCAGGATGCTCAGAAACAACCACTTCTTTTCCGCCTGCACGACTAGCTCTCTGAGTGACCCGATTTTCTTCAGAGGTTGGAAGACCCCGGGCAGCAAGCCGAACAAAACCCCGCAGAAGAGGCTTATGTAAATCGGATATCCGATGAAGTGATAGTACTTCTGAAAGATGTCAAAAGGGCAGTGATGAGAAGGCAATTCATATATATACAGTGAAATGAATGAAACCATGGCAGCAATCGAAATGAAAAAAAGGAGCAGGGAGAGAAGGGATACAACATATCTGAGGGCTGCTGCAGGGTTTTTCAGACAGAGGAGTGCGACAATGATGAAGACAATGACAGTGGAATAGAAGGTCACCATAGCCGGTCTGAAGCTCAGAGAGGAAAGTTCGCCTGCCAGACCTGAAGTCGCTGAGCTGAAGAGGGAACCGCAGCAGGAGGTGATCACCTCCGGGTTTAGTCCCAGGAAATATCGCATTTCGAAAAATAGATCGAAACCTACCAGGGCTGTAATTACACTCAGTGCTGCATATTTAGACCTGATCAAAGGAAAGTCCTCTGCTTTCTGGTCAAGGCCGTTCAAAACTATCCAGAACGACGCCGCAAAGAAGATGATTATCTTTGCGTAGAGCGCATACCAGCCGACGGGATTTGCGTTAAGCGACCCTGTAGCGCACATAGCCCCTACAAACAGACTATGTATATCGTCTACGGTGTACATAAAAAGCAGCGTGGAAAGGATCTCGAAGCCGAGGGCGTATTTAATGATGGAAGAGATCAGGTAGGTCTTTCTTTCCAGGTTCAACTGTTTTTCGGAGCTGCTTATGAAATCCCAGCCTGCCATTATCATGGTCCCCTGAAACGATGCAAAAAGCATCATGACAAAGACAATGCAGGAACCGACGAGGAGAGCCAGAATACCGGGGTGAAGTATCATCGAATAAACGGCGACCACAGAGGGCGCATAGATCTTACTTTGTAAAAAGACGAGACAGCGACTGTTCTGTTCTGCTTTTGGCTGCTTACTCTGTGGTCTTTGACTTGTTTAAATATCAAAATGTATTCTCCGTGCCCTTGCTTTGAGCGCCTACTGTTCACTGTGGTAAATATATTTTTAGGATCATGTAAGCCTAATGTCCTGTATACGTCCGTCCCTCATCTCCACGATACGTTTTATAAAGGGATGATCGTAGACAAAGGGGTCATGTGTCGCTATCACGACTGTCTTGCCGGAGACGTTCAGGTCCTGTAAAATCCTGAGAAGGTCTGTGGAGAGCTTTCTGTCGAGATGGGCGGTGGGTTCGTCGGCAATGATTATTTCAGGCCCGTTGATCAGTGCCCTCGCAATGGCCACCCTCTGCTGCTCACCTCCTGAGAGCTTGTTGACTTTCGTATTCATCCTGTCCCTGATGTTCAGGTCTTCCAGAATCTTCTCCCCGCGCAGCCGCATGTCCGCAAAAGATATGTCGACCGGGTAAAGCGGGAGTAAAATATTCTCTAGCACGCTCACGTTCCTTATCAGGTTGAACTGCTGGAATATAAAGCCGAAGGTCCTGCGGCGTATCAGGGTGAGAAAGCGTTCGGGGAGCTTCGCGATATCCCTCCCGTCCACCACGATACGCCCTGATGTCGGGCGGCCCATGCAGCCGATCAGGCTGAGGAGGGTGGTCTTCCCGGAACCGCTCGGCCCCTTCAAAACGACCACCTCGCCCTTATCGATATTCAAAGTTGCAGACTCAAGCGCCCTGACTTCGTCCGGTTTCCGGGGGTTGTAAATCTTCGTGACATTTTCAGTCCGGATCAGGCTGTCCATCGCAGGGTCAGCTCCTCATCACGTTTTCTGGGTCTGTTATGGCGGTCTTCCAGGAAGGGATGATCGTGCTTGCCACATACGGCGTCACCGTGAGAAATGCAAGTACGAAGATCTGGTAAATATCTATGTATGGTGTCAGACGGAATGCAGGGAAGAGCACTGACCAGCCTTTTATGACAGGTGATAGTATCGTAGCGTTGAGGAAAAAGACGTGAATGTACGCAGCGATCAGGCCGAGTAAAAAGGAGGTCAGGGATATTACAATGCCCTCCCAAAACTTTAATTCCAGGATGTCAGCTGTGTCCCAGCCGATCGCCTTTAGTATGCCAATCTCATGTTTTTCTTCGGCGCTGATGCCGGTCGCCTTGTCCCACGCAAGTATACAAAAGGCTATGAGGGCGGAAGAGAAGATCGTCAGCATTATGCCGCTCCTCCAGTTAAAGACAGCATCGTAAGTTCTTAGGATCTCGCTCTTTGTTATAGGTCTTGTATCTGAGTGCGCTGTTCTGATCTTGCCGGCTATCGTAGCCACTTCATTAGGGTTATGTATGGTCACGGCTATGTCGGTGGCCCTTCCGGCAGGGAGGTCAAAAAATTGCACAAGGTCTTTGCTGCTCATTACAATGAGGTCATTGGTGAGTATGTTCGACACTGAACGGAACGTCCCTGTAATGTGGAACACTACTCCTGTGTTCATGCTGTTGATCAACGCGAGCGTGTCGCCGGTGCCGACAATCCGCATACTCCCTACGCCCGCGCCTATCACACATTCGCGTGGAGCAGACGGCATCCTGCCTTCAAGCAATGAGAGTCCGGGAATGTCCCCGTCGATTCCGATGAGGGTATAATTCGAATGCGACAGGGAATCATAATAGTACCCCCAGTACCTGGGCACCGCAGAACCCACCCCGGGGATCTCGCTGATTGTTTTGACGTATTCCATTGGGATGAGATCATGCCGTCCTGCGGACAGTCTCTGGACGATCAGGTCCGGAGTGTCGATCAGTATATGCGAGGCCTCAAGCTTAAGGGAATACGTAAGAAAAAGGACCGAGGCGAGAATTGCTATTGTAAGCGCATAGACAGCAATGAGAGAAATATTCCTGTATTTTCTGCGAAGGAGGGAGGAAAGCGCGTACTCGAGGATCTTGAGGTGCCTCACTATGGTCTCCCCGGTGTTATGGCTGTCTGTAAGACTATACTCTCAGGTCCGATGATGGAACCTGCAGGAAAATGTTCAAGAGAAGAGGGAAAGTCCTGAAAGGGGGTGAAGATATCAGCCTGAGAAGGATGTCTTGTATAGCGGGCCTCTGTCCATAGGGAAAGGTCGGTCAGTTTTAAATATCTTACCAGTTCCCTTTTTGCCGGCACTTCATCCCTGTTCAGCACAGAAACTGTTGACCGGCTGTATAAAAAAAGTGTTGACAGGAGCAAGAGTTCAAGAAATGTGAAACCCAGGAAAAATTTATGTTTTCTCATGCGGTTCCTGCCTGGCGGAGAGTTTAATTATATATTCAAAATGCATTTTTTTATTCTACTCTAATGCTACAAAAACAGCAAAAAGGATTGCCTGATTTAGGGTGCCGGTGTAATATGAGAACAAAGCTGTGAAACTCCGGATACTGCTGATTAACCCCTGGATTTATGACTTTGCCGCGGCGAATGTATGGGCGCGGCCTCTTGGTATTCTGGGCGTTGCAGAATGTCTCAGCCTCTACGATGTTGAATTTGCATTCATAGACTGCACGAACAGCGTCAGACTGAAGAGCTATGGAAAAGGCAGATACAGACGGGAGATAGTTGACAAGCCGGATTGTGTGAGAACGGTCCCGAGAAGATTCGGCAGATACGGAATAAGTGTCGGGGACTTCAAGGATGCTATAAAAAAAACAGCGCCTTTCGATGTTGTTCTTATGACTTCAATTATGTCCTGGTGGTATCCCGGAGTACAGACGGCCGTAGAATGCATACGTTCTGTTTCAGGAAATATTCCGGTGGTTCTTGGAGGTATCTACGCCACTCTCTGGCACAGACACGCTGTCCGGACATCAGGGGCTGATTTCATTTTTATGGGTCAGGTCAGCAATGACATAACCTTCGCCTTTCAGACCTTCGGTTTCAGGCTAAAAAGGAAGAAAGAGAAGGTGACCCCCTTTTACAGGCTCGGACTCTATGAGACCTGGCCCTTTGCCCCTCTCCTGACGAGCACAGGCTGTCCCTTCAACTGTCATTACTGCGGTTCTGGATTGTTGAACAGCGGTTTTATCCAGCGGAAGGCTGAGAGTGTGCTGGATGATATCAGTGAATTCTATTCGATGGGTGTCCGGGATTTTGCCTTTTATGACGATGCGCTCCTGGTAGAATCAGGCTCGCATATTAAGATTATCCTTAAAGAAATTATTGATCGCAGGATGGACCTACGGTTCCACTGCCCCAACGGCCTCCATGTGCGTATGATCGACGATGGACTCGCAAGACTGCTGAAGATTTCCGGTTTCAGGACACTCCGGTTGAGTCTTGAAACAGTCAATGCAAAAAGGCAGAAAGACACCGGTGGGAAGGTATCATCAGAAGATTTGGAACAGTCAGTCAAGTTACTGAAAAAGCATGGCTTTACAAAGGAAGATATCGGCGTTTATCTCATGTATGGTCTTCCGGGACAGGAGTTTGATGAAATCAGGGATGGGGTCGAGTTCCTGAAGTCGCTCGGTGTAAGAATCAACCTGACCGAGTTTGCCCCGGTCCCGGGAACAGAGTGCTGGGACGATCTCATTTCCAGCGGGATCATCAGCCAGGACATAGACCCGCTGCTGACAAACAATTCTGTTTTTTCCTATTTTTTTTCCGGATATGATCCCGAGGAAACAGAGAAGTTAAAGCTTTCTGTCAAGGAATATAATTCATGCCGGGACACATAGAGAAGCTGAAAAAATATTTCCCGGAATTGAGGACATATTCCGAAACTATCTGCTAAAATACTCTGGTTGCCGGGATAGCTCAGTTGGTAGAGCAGCTGATTCGTAATCAGCAGGTCGACGGTTCGAATCCGTTTCCCGGCTCCAGTTTTTGCCAGTTATAGCAAGGGGTTGCGAGTATTTTCGCAGCCTTTTTTTTAGTGCTTCCTTGTCGTTATTCCGCTGGCGCTCCTGTTCGGCCTGGAAAGCTGCATTCGCGTCGTCAATGCGCTTTTGTTTCTGGAACTTCTGCCGCTCCTGCAATGCCCACCCAGGATCAGCGGTTGGCTGCATGCTATGTTGACGCCTTGGAGCGCGTCAGCCTTGTCTTTTTCAACTCTCAGTTTCTCCCATTCGATTTCTAACAATTCCTCTTCGTATTTCCGTTGACGTTTCCGATCTGCCGCAATCTCCGCATTCGCGTCGTCGATGCTCTTTTGTTCCTGGAACCTCTGCAGTTCCTCGAATGCCCTCTCAGGATCAGCGGTTGGCTGATTGCTATAATGTTTCAGGTCATCTTCAGTGTAGACCTTCGGTTCTTCAGCAAAAGATAGGCCGGCAAGAAGCAAGACTGCGGCGAGAGTCAAAACTTTTTTCATGATATCACCCCTTAAAAATTCTCTGCTCAGATTATCCTCCCGCACACAATCTTTTTCAATGATAATCTTTCAACAGGGATCTGATGCAGCAAGTCCACACCTTCAAGAAACCGAAACTCCGTCAAGAGTGTAACCAAAATAAAACATCTTCCATGAAATAGCTAACTTCTTTTCCTTCAACTCCCGGGGTCGACGGTTCAAATCCGTTTCCCGGCTACAGATTTACCCTATAGAAACAGGAAGTTACAGCCTTATCTGAAACGGTCTGTGAAGGGCAGATCGATGACGGACCTGTTCAGCCTTCTCTATCAGCGGCAGGCATAATTTCAGCGACCTTCCTTATGATCTCTCTGATAGGTGCGGGTTTTATTAGGTATCTCAATTGCCTCGCCCGAAAGAATTCAGTATGTGATTGGTTGGGCGATGCTGTAAAGAATACGATCCGTTGGCCGATCTGGGGGTCGATAGCAGCAGCCGATTGGTAAAATTCGATGCCATCCATCACAGGCATCTTAACATCAGAAATTATTACGTCAAAATATTTTTCCTTCACCTTCGCAAGTCCGTCCCTGCCGTTTACCGCGGTCTCGACTTGTCCTATGTCAGAAAAAAGCTTTCTTAAAAACTCGGTAATCGGCAATTCGTCATCGATAATAAGAATTTGCTCCTTCCAAACTCGCGGCAACCTCTTGACAATATGGAGGTGATTGCGACCTTCCGGCTGAGATTCCAGAAAATTTTCTATCTCTGAGACATGGTGGTGCATGTTTGCCGCCATAGACATAAACTGTCTTTCCTCTTTCATAGTATTTACCACATACATGAAGATATGGTTCCATTCAGAAAATTCCGTCATTGCGGTGCAGTTCAGGACATTGTCCCTGCTGCAGTTATCTGCGCGCAACAATTCCAGATTTCTTTCATAGGTACCTGCAATCTGCTCTTTGGTGGTATCGTCTACGATAATCGCAGGCGACGAAACCAGATGAAGTTCCAGATGCTCTAACGCGCCTTGCATGGCCTGGAAATGAGATTCTTCTTCCTCTGCCAAGTGGAGAAGAAACTCAGATAACTTTCCATCTTTTTCAAAACGTTTCGACGCCTCTTTGTAAAAGGTGCCTGCCAGAGTTTCGATCTTAAGAAGCCATTCGATTATTTCTCTCATGTTTTGTATAGTATATTATTTAAAAAAGTACCTGTCAAGATAGCGTATAAGTTGCATGCAAATGTGACGCTCCCCCTTTTTTATGGCCGATGCCGCAAGATTCGACCTCATTATCTGTTATGTATGAGACCGCTAATAAGTCTAATTCGCCGCCTTGCTGTTGTCTGAAATCAACTCCTGATGGATGGAACATCCGGTTATTAATGCTTTGACATGCTTTCTGCTACATGATAGAATTCATCCGTTAATTTATTGCGTCAATGTTAAGGGAAAAATAAAAAATGAACCTGAAGAAGATCGAAAAGGGTGTCAGGCTGATTCTTGAAGGGATCGGCGAGGACACTGAAAGACCAGGCCTCAAGGGCACACCTGACCGTGTGGCAAGGATGTATCAGGAGATTTTTTCCGGGCTCGAGACCCCGACCGAAGAGATACTGAAACATTTAGAGGGTGAAAGCCATGATGAACTGGTCCTGCTTAAGGACATCCCGTTCTATTCTGTTTGTGAGCATCACCTGCTTCCGTTTATCGGGAAGGCGCATGTAGCCTATATCCCGGGAGCAGGAAAGATCGCGGGGATCGGAGAACTCGCAAAGGCCCTTGAAATTTTTGCAAAACGTCCGCAGGTGCAGGAACGACTGACTGCGCAGCTTGCAGATGTTATAATGCAAAAGTTGAAGCCTAAAGGAGCGATGGTTGTCATTGATGCTGAGCACCTCTGCCTTTCCATGCGGGGCATAAAGAAGCCTGGCGCGCGTATTGTGACCTCCGCGGTGCGTGGGATCTTCAGGTCAAAGGAATCTACACGGCAGGAAGTCCTTGAACTGATAAAGAAAAAGGATTAAAAGATACTTTCCACTGACACTGCGGTTATTTAATACATCATTCCCACAGCTCTTTAGCGAGAAGCCCGTCTTTTCGAGGGTTTGGGGTCCTCGGACCCTGCCTTCCTGCCTGCGGGCAGTACTGAAGATTATTTTGTTGACTTTATAAACAAATTCTATATACTTATAAATATTAATTACAACCCAGGAGGATTAAAATGGCTGCAAAAATTATAAGCGGAACAGAAATTGCCGCACAGATACGGGCGGAACTCAAGAACGAAGTCAGAGAAATGAAAGAGAAGAAGGGTCTTGTGCCCGGACTGGTGACCATACTGGTGGGTAAAAATCCGGCTTCAGTCAGTTATGTCACAGGGAAACACAAGGCTGCGGACGAAATCGGCTTCCATTCAATACAGGACGACCAGCCTGATAACGTATCCGAGGCTGACCTGCTGAAGCTCATCGACAAGTACAATAAGGACCCGAAGATAAACGGCATACTCGTCCAGCTCCCCCTTCCGAAGCATATAGATGAAAAGAAGGTCCTTAACGCCATAGATCCGGACAAGGACGTCGACGGCTTCCATCCCGTCAACGTAGGGCGTTTGATGATAGGCGGCGACGAGGTGAGGTTCCCTCCCTGTACGCCTGCAGGCATTCAGGAGCTTATCGTGCGCTCCGGCTTCGAGACCTCCGGTGCCGAAGTCGTTGTAGTGGGCCGTTCGAACATAGTCGGCAAACCCATTGCCAATATTATGCTCCAGAAAGGCAAGGGCGCCAACTCGACAGTAACCATAGTCCATACCGGTACGAAG
>Ga0316616_100000925_pt1 | contig 10912 bp, 7 predicted proteins | sample OWC_Aug_M1_C1_D1_FD_207660 | JGI IMG/M metagenome (GOLD analysis project Ga0316616, IMG submission 207660) | Wetland soil microbial communities from Old Woman Creek delta, Ohio, United States - OWC_Aug_M1_C1_D1_B | ecosystem: Environmental > Terrestrial > Soil > Wetlands | place: USA: Ohio...
GTAGGTCCCGGTATGCAAGGTAGTAGGTGTTATCAAAGGTGAGTGTTGCATAAGATTCCGCTCGGATAGTGTCTTCATAGACATTGGAAAAATCTGGTTTGGGATTGTTGGCCATGGGACAGCTGGAAATAGTTGCTCCTAGATATGTATTTTTGTTTGTCGGTGATTGTGAAGGTATTGATTGAGAAGCAAATCGCGGACCAAAGCAGGTTTTATAAAAGCAAAAATAGCCCTAGGCTGATTTAAAAACATCGAAGGCTATCTGTTAGTATTTAAAATGACTGGGAAAAACCAAAAAACAGCAGTTAAAACAAAAAAACAAAAAAAGAGAGAAGGATGGATGGGAATCCTCATTTCCTAGATCATGTCGCCGATTTCAACACCGTCTTCTTCATCAAGTAAGGTTGAATCGATCTCGGATGATACTGTATCATCATCGACATTTCCATCTTGGTTGGTTTGATTGTCTGTGTCTGGTACTGATTGGCTGAAATAGGCATACGAAACAGTCACCGTAACTAAAAGAATCAGGAGGAAAAGGAGAGAGATTATTTTTTTATTCATAGGGTTCACACCTGATTCTTTGGCCTTAATAGGGCTGGCCATGCCCATTTCCATTGCCGTGATGTTCCATGTCCTCAAGCATTTTCTGTGTGTGAATCTTCTTTTTAATGTTGTCCTCTTTAATCTCTGAGAAGATCATATGTCGTTTTTCTTGTGTCATCTGATTCACCATTTTGCGAAGTTGTAGTTTGACGAGATCCAAACTGATATTACCGTTGATATAGTCATTAATCAGTGAGGTGTTTGTTTCTCCGATGATTCCATAGAGTCGATAGAGTTGATTCATGTTGAATTGTCGTATCCAATGCCGTAGACGCATGCTGCAGTTCTGAAGCTCATCACTGGTGATATTCTTGAGTTGTTCCTTAATCATTGCAATCGTCTCATTGTCAAGGAGTAATCGGAGTGTGTCTCTGAACTGTTTTGTGAGATTCTTTGATTCGTTTTTTAGTTCAACGAAAACTTGGACGGAGTCGTTTGCTGCAGGGTCTGCTCCACGCACGTTCTCAAGGACCTCGCTAAGGTTCCCAAGGATATGCTCAAGCTCTGTGGTCGTGACATTGAGTCCTTTGAGGACCTGCACGGTCATGACTCCTTTTAGGATGTTGGTGAGAAGCGCTTTTTCCAGTTGGAGCAACCGGATTCGTGCGCCAAGGGAATTGTTCATGATCCCGACTTCTCGCTCTGTGTCATTACCGTAATGATGTCCGCGGGGCATTTTCGTTGTATTGTTCTGTTCGTCTTGGTCTTCGTCTTGGGTGGTTCCTTGGTCGTCTTCATCTGCTTGTACTGCGAATGCTACGGAGAGAATTGATCCCAATAGCATCAGCACCAGGAGGAGATTTGTTATTTTTTTCATAAGGTTCACATCTTTTTCTGTGCCAATTCATTCTGGCTGTTAGTTATTGTATGGGATGAAACAGCTTATGTATTTTCACCGGAACAGAGCGGAACATACCGAGACATGGAGAAAAAAAGTTATTGTTTTTTAAGACGAATGAGGTTAGACATCCCGATTTGTTCTTTCTCGATGAGGCCTTTGCGTTCCAATCCATGGATATTCCTGGAGACTGATGCCTTTGGTATACGGAGTTCTTTTTGTATATCGGTTTGGGTCATGGGGACGTTTTTCTCCTGGAGCAGGTGTAGGATTTGTTGTTGTCGAATGTTTAAACCTTTTAGATTTATCTGAGGGGCTCTTGCCGCTGTCACTGGTGTGGATTCTTTTGTCTTTTTCTCCTTAGAATAGAAATAGATGATCAATAAGCTGACCAAGAGGATTGCTGTAAGGAGAAGGATAAATATCATATTTTCTTGAAGGAATGATTCGTCTTGTTTTTCGGTCTGGTATTGAATGAGTATGGAGAGCGATTCGTTTTCTCCGAATCCTTTAATAAGGAGGCCGCCGAGGTTTTCTTCGATGCGGATGGATCCAGATGTTTTTATGTAATTAATAGAAGAACCTTTTGGGAGTAATAAATCGTAGACAAACTCGGAGAACGTCTCTGTTTTGGTGATGTTAAGAAGCCAATAGCTTTGTTGTTTGGAGGTGTATTGCTCAGTGTTTTGTATGGTAAGGTTCTGGTAGTTCGTTACTCCTTCAATGGTGACAAAACCTGAAGGGTCGACCCTGATGGTGAGATCTGCGTAAAACTCAGCTGCTTGGAATGATGGTTCAAAGATTATAAGGAGGAAACTGAGTAATAGTATCAATTGAACGATATGATAGAGTTTTTTATGGGTTCCCATCACAATCCTCAGATCTTTTTACTAAGAAATGTTTTTTTCTTTGTTTCCTGAAATAATATGGTTTGTTATTAAAGTTTCTTTATTAGTTTGATGAAAAATTTTGTGGAAATTAGATGATTGTATAATCATTTTCATCAGGTGAGAATTTAAGCCATCATGCTTCATATTACAGAGATTAATGTTCAGAAGAATGCATATCGATTCAGCGATACTGCAGAGCGGGAATATTGTCTAATAAGAAGAGCGAAAAATTAATCGAATATGGTCTTTTTTTACGCTTAAATTTAACTGTCGTGTCGAATGGTAGAGATGGTATCTAAATACTCGATCGCATATCGAACATCTTCATGGTTTTTCTACGTCGATTTCGACTGTGTTTTTTTGGATAGGTTAGGATGCCACAGGGAGGGCACCATTGTTGTTATCGTATGATGATAAAGAAGAGGAAGACAAATCCATCGGCGGTTTTTGTTATTGGATTCACACCTGGTACTTCTGCTTTCACAGTTACACTAACCTTTCCTATCCCAATGACAGGACGGTCTGTTATTATGGAAAAATCACCTGCGGCAATGGAATCAATCTGACCTGTTTTTTGTTTCCCTGCCAGAATAAATCCACCGTTGAGGGAAATGCTCCAGTTCACTTCAGTTATCTCGATTGTGGAAGGATTCATAAGCTCCGCTTTTATTTGGAAAAAGCCACCAGAGATATTTCCAATGAGTAACAGCTGTTCAATGGGAATAACGGTAATGTAATCCTCCTTGACCTCTGAATCGGATATCGTCCCATCGGAGATGGTTAGGGATACATTGTATGATCCGGATTCTTCAAAAACCCAGGTAGGGTTCTGTTCTTGTGAATCGATGGTTCCGTCACTATCAAAATCCCATTCCCATGAGATAATTGTCGTATTCTCTGCAAGCGATGCATCAAAAAACTTAACAGTTAACGGAGCAGGCCCCTCGGTGATATCCGCAGTGAAATCCGCGGTAATTCTGACGGGATATCCACCAGAATAACAGGTAATCTGTCCTTCTCGCCCCCCAACAACCAGCTCCATAGAGGTATCGCCAACAACATCTGGTATCGAAGTGATCGCATCAACAGGGGATGCATAGGGTCCTGACTTAAGAACTGTGCCATCAACCCCATCAAGGAAATACCAGTTATTATCCGTATAGAGTGTTCCAACAACAACATCATTGATACCGTCCCAAGAGATATCCTCGATTTTTTCTACCACTGCAGGTTTATCAGCCACATAAGCACTCCAGATGAATTGTCCAGTGAATCCATCGATGAGGTATGTTATATGACCGCTACCATATGCTAAGAGCGCAGGCATGATGTCGGGATGGCTATCGCCATTCACATCATCAAGTTTCGAGAATCGTGTTATTATGACGTTTCCGCAACTGTTTTGCCAAATTTCAGTTCCAGTTGAGGTTCCTAATCCATAGATATTTCCAACGAAATCTCCAGCAATAACATCTTTAATTCCATCCCCTGAGAGATCGTCTATCTGTTCAAGTGCCCAGACAGAAGATCCTTCAACGGTAAAGGTCCAAAGCAAAGTTCCTGTGGTTCCATTAATCCCAACAACTTTCCCAATAGTTTCTGCGTCATTTGAAGCACCTGCGACTGCATCAGGGTGACCATCACCAGTGCAGTCCTCAATACCGATAACAGAAAAAACAGGTCCGTTCAATGGGCATTCCCAGATAGACGTACCAGTAATTCCATCTAAACAGTACACACGTTTCGGGCCGGTACCTGAGGAATCATCTCCTGTCGCTGCAAGAACATCAATAATATCATCACCATTATAATCAAACCGACAGTCTACCTGATAGACCCATCCGCCATCACCGTATTCTCCAGTGTCGTGTTGCCAAAGAGTTTGACCCGTTCTAGCGGAAATGGTAAAAATTGATCGCCCACCCCAAACGGTCCCGACCACGATATCGGGATGCCCATCATTGTCGATGTCATCTGTTATTGAAAGATCGAGTTGTGAATACACTGAGCCAATCATGGATTCCCAAAGGGTATCAGCACTTGAAAATGAGTTACCATTAAGACAACGGATATAGTCATCCTCTGAACCAACAATCAAATCACTTCTTCCATCTCCATTGATATCATAAATCGCAGACATGGCTTTTGGGCTGGTATCATAAGAATTATCAGGGACCTGATACTGCCAAAGTATTTGACCAAGCGGATAGGTTTCGAAAACACCGGTTCCTTGTATTTGTACTTCATAGGGATTTGCATCAGGATCATTATTTGTAATTGTCACAATACCGTTGTATGAGATTGGTTCCTCTGGTTGAAACCAAATACCGACTTTCACCGATGAAAGAATGTCAATATTTATCGGAAATGTTATTGTGGTATCTATTGTGAATTGAGCCTCATTACTGGAGATATCCGAGATAATTACAGGTTGATCTCCTAGATTGGCTATCTCCATGAACCATCGGGTATAGGCATGAAGACGTACTTCCCCATAATTAAAGATAGGTTCAGGAAGGTAGATATCTGGACCAGGATTCATCGCATTTCCAACAAGATTAATTTGTACGGTTGGATGAAGAGGATCATTTGAGGAGATTGTGGCATTTGCATTCAAGGGACCATAGTTTAATGGAGCATATATAAAAGGTAATGGGATTTGATTTCCCGGGGATATCGTAATCGGAAATGTAGTTGAACAGGTAACGTAAGGTGATCCAGTAATTGTGACGTTGTTGAGGACAAGTGGTGCGGTTCCGGTATTTTGCACTGTCGCATCCCAAGATATTGATTCTCCAACGGTAACAGGACCATAGTTATGGAACGTTTCCACAACATTGATAGCTGGGGTTCCAGATCCTCCAAGATCAACTTTGTAGAGGTAGTCATAAGTCCCCTCTCCATTATCACAATACCAAAGGTATTGTCCATCATAGACCACCCCGGCAGGATCAATATATTCAGAACTATGGCTTTCTACTACAGACCCTGTTGTAGTATTTATTTTATAAAGGGCATCCCCCCAGTAATCCGCCATCCAGAGATACCCATTTTCCAAACATAAATCCCATGGTTGATTATCTGGGGCATTAAATTGCTGAAGTATGTTTCCTGAAGTATCAACCTTGTAAATCATCCCCGGATCTGGATAGTAGCGAGAAACCCAGAAATTCCCATTATCATACGCTATCCCTGACATATAATGAGTTGGAAGATTAAATTGTGCAAGAATCGAACCATCCCAGCCGAGCTTCATCGCTACCGCCGGTGTTGAACTACTCCCCGGGTGGTCCGTTACCCAGAGATATTGTCCGTCGTAGGTGAGACCATAAGTATCATCTTGTGGACCTGTAAAAAGTAAGGTGTAGCTGCCCGTTTGGGGATTAATCTGGTAAATATTATTACCAAGTGTTCCGTATACGCCACAGTAGAGATAGGTTCCATCAAATGCAAGTCCTGATGCATCTGCGATTATCGGATACGTCGCAATAATCGACCATGTTTTTGGTGGCATAATCTGTCCTAAGGCGAGTTGGTAGCGATACGTTGATATGTCATCGATTGACGAAAAATTTTTTTCTTTGACTACTTGTTTTTCCAAATGATTTTCTTGTGCGGTTCCATTTAAACCAATTCCTCCAAATAAAAAGAGGATGCATATCATAAAAGAAAATATTTTTTTCATAGTAGCTCCCTTGAAATGTATCATTAACATTATCATTATTATTTAATTGTTTCTATACTGTTTTTAGACGGTCGTATCCCAAATTACTTCCTCCCTGTTTATTAATTATGATATACTTTTTTTATCTGAATGAATTAAAGAGTTTTTATCCAGAACCCTATTCATGGCTTGTATTAATTCTGTTTTCAGCCATTTGTTCCTTCATTGGATGAACTGTAGGAATTACTAATAAAACGAAATGTTTTTATAGATGTGCTTGTATACAAATTTTTAGAAAAAAGAACGAATGGAGGTAGACCTTATGGCACTCATAAAAGGAAAAAAAGACAAATTAGCTATACGACCTACTGAAGGAAAAACAGGGGAAATCTCCCCACGAAGACCCTATGATATCTGGACCGACATGGACCAACTCTTCGACCAGTTCCGTACGAACTTCAACGATCTCTTCTGGAGACCCAACACCAGTCTCCTCAGCACCTTCGATGACCTGCGGTGTCCTATGATGGATGTCGCAGACCTCGGGAACCGATACGAGATGAAACTAGAAATCCCTGGTATCCCCAAAGAAAACATCAACATTGAGGTGTCACCAACAGGCATTGAGATTTCCGCGAAACACGAAACCGAGGAAAACGAGGATTCCAAGAACTGGCTCCGACGTGAACGCAGCTGCACGAGTTTCTACCGCAGTGTCGAGTTCCCAGATAAGATAAAAACAGACACCGTCGAAGCAGAATTTAAAGACGGAGTCCTCAATCTCTCCGTACCAAAGGCAGAACCCAAACCAGAGACCAAATCAACCAAAGTCAAAATAAAATAAACAACGCTCCTTCCTATCTTTTTTTTCATTTTTTTTTTGAAACAATCACTCGCAGGTAAGGATTTCTTTTGGTCTTGTTTCCTGATACGATTGCAGATTTTTCTGTATTCCTTTACCTATCCAACAATATAAGCAGAGACGCTCTTTGGGTAGTCCAATGGCCTCTACCATATCATCTAACAACTGATACTGCAGGGACGTCACCCCAAGGTCTTTTCTGATCCACTCAACCATCTGGTGATACTTCTCTGAGGTAGGATTCAGATACTCTGAGACATCCTCGACATCTTTCCCCTCAAGAGCACAAATCGCCCTTCGAGCGACCAGCTCTTGGATCGTCCGCGTCGACAGATTATACACACAGGGAAACATTAACGGTGGACAGGCTGGCCGTACATGCACCTCTTTTGCACCTGCTTGCATCAGCTTCATCACCGTGTAATTCTTCAGCTGTGTCCCTCGGACGATGGAATCCTCACAGAGCACCACTTTATTCCCCTGTGCGATCGCATCGTTTGCGATAAGTTTCATTAACGCGATGCGGTCCCGCAACTCCTGGGAAAGAGGGGTATAGCTGCGACCATATCCTGGAGTGTATTTAATGAGCACCCGGCGGTACGGCATCTTTGACTCCATGGCATACCCAATCGCATGGGCGACACCAGAGTCCGGTATCCCGGAGACAAGATCCGCTTGTACGGTGTCTCGTTTTGCAAGGAACATTCCACAATTCTCCCGAACCTTCTCGACATTGATGCCCTCGTAGGTGGAGGCTGGAAACCCGGTGTAGACCCAGAGGAATGCACAAATCTTACTGCCGGGGCGACCTTTCTTTTTCTCCTCAAGACCCTTTTTGCCTAGAAAAATAATCTCACCAGGGGCGACATACTTCTTCACCGTAAAACCCAGGTTGGGGAAGGCACAGGTCTCACTGGCGACCGCAGTCTCCCCGGTTTTTTGACCGATGGCTAGAGGGGTGACTCCGTTTCGATCCCGGGCGCAGTAAATCCCGTTCTTTGTGAGAAGCAGCAGCGATATTGAGCCGATGATCTTCTCATACATCCGTTCGATCCCATACGTGATGCTTTTTCCTTCGTTGATCAAATGCGCGACAAGTTCAGTGGTGTTGATGTCCCCCCGGTCGATCTCGCTGAACGTCACTCCTTTTTCGATAAGCTCCTTTGCAAGGGGTTCTTTATTGGCCACCAGACCCGCGCAACAGATGGCAAACGCCCCGAACTTGCTTTCAAACGTTAATGGTTGTGGATCCCGATCGGAGATGACGCCGATCCCCAGATGGCTCTTGATTTTATCCGAACCTTCGTAAAACTTCGATTTGAACTGGGAGTTCTTGATATCATGGATCTTCTTCACCGGTTGTCCGTTTTTTTCGATGAATGCGATGCCACCATACTCCGTCCCCAGATGCGTATGATAATCAGTTCCATAATACAAGCTTGAAATACAATTGTTCGTACTGACGACACCGAATAGCCCACTCATAGTCTCCCCCTTTCTTAAGAACAAAGAAACTCATGAATTATATATAAGGATTATTAAAAAGTCAAGTAACGGTATACCAAAGTGAGATATGAGTGCTGCACTTCTACGTTCCGATTGGTAAGAGGAAGAGCGGGAGGGACTCCCCATCCAGGTGTAACACGGATTGTAAAGCAGGAATATTACCAGGGAGGATAAGGGCTGCAGAGAGATTCCACGCGGTCGCCTCTAAAAGCACATTTTGAGCAGCAGCTCCTGCCTCGAAATACCAGAACCGACGATCCTCCTCCCCAGATAAATCATCTTTCCCTGGGGGACGAGTCATTTCAATAGCAAGAACAGGAAGAATGATAAGCGGTGCCGATGCAATAGATGGTTGACCAGACGCTTCAGCGATCTCCTGGCGATAGTCACCAGAAACTTTCTTGAAAAGATACGTTAAAATCGGCAGACCGATGAAATCCACCTGGTATCGGTTAAATTTTACCAGCAGGTTCGGTTGATAGTAAAACACCCCGTTTTCTGTAACCGCGTACATTTTGAAAGGATAATATCCATGAGCGCTGGGGACCGCACGATGCCGGATGATGGAATTGCGCTCCTGGTCACTCCTATCAACATACGGGGAGAACCCATAGGTGCACCAGAGAAACTGACTGATCTCTGCTTTGGATAAGGTTCCATTAAACGAGGTTGACTCATTCCGTGTCTCTAGGGCAGTGCTTAAGGAAATCGGTGAGGTTTTGAGTCGGGGAAAGGTGGAAAACCACAACGGTCGATTCCGAAAATCATACGCAGAGATCGGATGGCCAAGCGGCATCACAATCATCCCTTCCTGGTTCTCTGGGATGCCCAATGGTTCGATCGCAGGAGGAATCTGTCCACACACCACCGTACCAAGCCCCAGGGCATTGGCCATCAGCTGGATGTTCTGACCAATCTGACCAAGCTCTGCACCACCAAAGCACGAATCAGCCAGGGTAGTATCATAACACAACCCCAGCTGGATTGGTGCTACGTACTGCCAACCAACCTCATCACGCCAATCCCCCGCTTTGAAAAAAACCAGTGAATGGTTCACCGGATTATAGATATACGCAGCATCCTCCTTCAACACATAGATGATCCCAGCAAAGCTAGTGTTAATCCCTGGGATGGTCCGATCACCATCAGACTGAAAACCACAGGCAGCCCATAGGATAGTTGACAACTCCTCATCAGTCACGGTGTCATTGGTAAAATCACGCACAGACATCCGACGAAACATCGATTCCTCCAGTTTCATCTCAACAGACAGTGGTAGAGGCAACAGATATTCATCCCCGGACTCAGCTATCGCGAACGGCAAAAACATCGTGCTGCAAAAGACAACACAAAACACAATACAAAACACTTTTCGTACCCAACTCCCGTTCAACATGAATGATTCACCGATAAATAATAATTCAGACCAGGGATATAAATCTTAGGAAAGAGGATTCTGTACAATTATGAAGACCTCTGAAATAATAATGTGTTGTCGGACAAAATGATTTTGTAAAAAAATGAATTTTTTTTATTGGTGTCATTTTATCATTTTGAAACAATGCTTCGATACATCTTAATAATAGCAATGACAAAGAGTATCATACATTGAGTAGGGAGGTACTGGTACTTGACCAACACACCACATCACACGACACCTGTTTTTTACCGCAGAAAAAACAACGGTTGCACCTCCTGGGTTTTTTTCCTAGTACTTTTAGATATCTTTTTCGTCGAGAAACACCAGCAGAGACAACCCATCACTGTCTCTCATAAAATCCGAGGAACAACAAGCATAAAAAAACATGACGAACAACCTATGGAAACAACAGGAGTGGGGGACGACTGATGAACCGGCAACAACTCACCTATCTACGAGTCGTTGCCCTTATCATGGCAGGTCTGGTAACATTCTTGACCATTGGGAATCTTTTTACCATCGCGACAAAAGGAATCTCAGTCACGCTCCCCTCGGAAGAAGAAATCGAATGGTCCATTGATCCGCTGAAAAAGGAAATCCTCTTCCGCACCTCATTTTCTGTTCGAAATCAAGGTGCCTATGATATCCGCGACATCGATATTTCCGCTCAGCTTGTAAAAAAAGATCATACACCACTCGTCTCGTATGAAAAACAGGGGCTGGTGGTGCTTCGTGGTACCAATACCACCTTTGATCTGTTCGTCCCAATCGATCTGGACACCATCTCGTTCTTCGACTGGTTCAGTCTTATCTACAAGAATACGACGCTACAACTCCTTCTCGACATCGATGCGTTATATATGTTTGGACTTGTGGAGTTCACCGCCAATGAAACAATCGACATCCCCTGGACCCAACCACCCCTTAACATCTCCGATAATCAGACTATTCAGGCAGGCATCCGAGGTCTGTGCACGCTCTTTAACATCACGGAGAACGGATCAATCACGACAATAGGAGATATCTTCTCCTTACTTTCCCTCCCGGAGATCTGTTACTCCTCAGGGAATGGATTTGTCTTTAATCTGACGATTACTCCCTATTCAGAATCGGTACAGAACATCAG
>Ga0316616_100000928_pt1 | contig 10905 bp, 11 predicted proteins | sample OWC_Aug_M1_C1_D1_FD_207660 | JGI IMG/M metagenome (GOLD analysis project Ga0316616, IMG submission 207660) | Wetland soil microbial communities from Old Woman Creek delta, Ohio, United States - OWC_Aug_M1_C1_D1_B | ecosystem: Environmental > Terrestrial > Soil > Wetlands | place: USA: Ohio...
GCAGGGACGATGCCCTCCGCGCGCGCGAACAGCACGCCGGCCGCGAAGCACTCGTTCTGTGTATAGGCCGTCGCTTCGATCTTGCCCAGCTGCTTGAGGTGCGACACCAGCGGCGCCATGCCGTGGTAGCGCAGGCCGCCCGCGTGGAAGCCCGGCGGCGTGAAGCTCGAACCCAGTGTGTGCATCTTGGTCAGCGGCGTCATGTGCCCGGTGTCGCCGAAGTCATAGGCGTAGCGTCCGCGGGTGAGCGACGGGCAGGCCGCCGGCTCCACGGCGACGATGCGCGGGCTCTTGCCGCCGCGCAGCCCGTGGCCGATGTACGGAAACGCGATGCCCGCGAAGTTCGAGCCGCCGCCGGTGCAGCCGACGACCACATCCGGCCAGGCATCGGCCATCTGCATCTGCTCGATCGACTCCAGCCCGATGACGGTCTGGTGCATCAGCACGTGGTTGAGCACCGACCCCAGCGCGTACTTGGTGTCATTGCGCTGGACGGCGAGTTCCACCGCTTCAGAGATGGCGATGCCCAGGCTGCCCGGGTGATCCGGCCGCTCGGCTAGCACGCGCCGCCCGTATTCGGTGTCAGGGGAAGGCGAAGCGATGCAGCGCGCGCCGTAGGTTTCCATCACCGCGCGGCGGTACGGTTTCTGGTCATACGAAACGCGCACCTGGAAGATCAGCACTTCCATCCCGAACAGTGACCCCGCGAAGGAAAGCGCGGTACCCCACTGGCCCGCACCGGTTTCCGTGGTGAGGCGCCGCACGCCCGAGTTCCAGTTGTAGAAGGCCTGCGGGATCGCGGTGTTCGGCTTGTGGCTTCCGGCCGGGCTTACGCCCTCGTACTTGTAGAAGATCTTCGCCGGAGTGCCGAGGGCCTTCTCCAGGCGGTGAGCGCGGTAGAGCGGCGACGGCCGCCACAGGCGATATATGTCACGTACGGGCTCGGGAATCTCGATCTCGCGCTCGGTGCTCACTTCCTGCGTGATGAGATCCATCGGGAAGAGCGGCGCGAGATCGTCCGGGCCGATCGGCTTCAACGTGCCCGGATGCAACACCGGCGGCAGCGCCACCGGCAGATCGGCCTGGATGTTGTACCAGGACCGGGGCATGTGGGATTCGTCCAGGACGTACTTGGTGGGTGCGCTCATGCCGTGCCTCTGCTGTTCGGAACGGGGCAATTATCGGACAGGTCGCAACACCTGCCAGGCATCGACGCGCGAACAGGGGGCGCGCGTCGCGCTGCTTACCGTTCCTTGCCGCTAACGCACCACGTCTGCTCGCACGGGATGCCGTTGTAGTCCGCATCCATTTCCACGCCAGGGCAGTTCGCGAGAAAGAACTTGGATTCCTCGCACGACGTCATCTGCGAGCAGCGGATACGGCCATCGCAGCGGTAGCCGCCTGGGGCTGGCGACGAATAGAGCGGCGCCGAAGGGTCAGACGCCCCGCTCGACGCGGCGCCGTTGGAGTCGCGCCAGAAGTGCGTGTAGGCGTAGACACCGCCCGCGACAAGCACCGCCGCGACGGCGAGCCCAGCCCACGATCGAGCGCCCCGCCCGGTGTGGCGCGGCTCTGGCGTGTGTGTCGTGCGCATCAGCTTGTGCCCCGGCCGTTGCACATTGACCGCGCGTCGCTGCCCGTCGCGCCCGGCCTCGACCTCAAAGGTCAGAACCTCGCCGATCCTGGGGCGCCGCCCATCCGCCGGGAACGCCGAGATATGGACGTAGACGGGATCGCCGCCCCGCTGCGGCACGATGTAACCGAGGCCGCGGTCGTCGTTCCACTTATCGAGTTTGCCTTCGAATCGCATGGGTCCTGCTTGTAGCCGTCGTTGGCCATTGTCGTATGACCCCGACGAATCGCAAAGGAGCCTGGCAGGGGTGTTCGCCACTTCGCCGCCGAGCTTGATCGCGCAAGCGCGTGACCTCCACCGCGGCCGGATCAGTCGCGCGAGATGACGCGGACCACCGATTCCTTGTAATTGCGAAACCCCATCCGCTCGTAGAGCTGGCGCGCACCGACGTTGCTGCTCATCACGTGCAGGAACGGCGTCTCGTGGCGCTGCATCTGTCGGCGGATCAGCTTGAGCATCAGCCGCCGGGCCAGGCCGCGACCCTGGTGGTCGGGGTGCGTGCACACCCCGCTGATCTCGCGCAGCGCGCCGGCGTGCATGCGCTCGCCCGCCATCGCGATCAGGCGTTCGCCGTCAAAGACACCGAAATAGTCGCCGAGCTCGATCGTGCGCAGGCCGAACGGGCCAGGGCGCGTCAACTCGGCCAGCGCCAGCGCCTGCGCCGCATGCTCGGGGCCGAGCGGCACCGCGTCCGGCGCCGCGTTGTCCTCCGGTATGGCGGCTTCCCAGATCATCTTGAACATGGTCGCTTCGAGCTCGATGCGCCAGCCGTCCGGTGCGATGCCGGACCAGCCGTCGGTATAGAAGTGCTCGCCGGGCTCGCAGAGGGGCACAAGCGCGGCGAAGTTCGGGCGCGCCTGGTCGGCAAAGCCAATGATCGGCGAGAAGCCGCGCGCGTAGCGGCGCGCTTGGTCGCCACCGGCCGAGAACTGGGCGTGCGGGCCGGTCAGGGCGTGCCAGACGATGTTGTCGAGCAGCTGTTTCATCGTGTGCGTGCCGGCGGCGCGCAGAGTCGATAGGTGGCGCGGTCAGCGGGCGGGCTGGTCCGTTCGCTCGCGGATCAGCAGGCCCGTCGTCGAAACCCGCACCTCGAGATCCACCGGGCGCGACACCGCGACGAATGAGGCGGAACCGTACTCGGCATCGAGCAGCGGTGCCAGCGCAAGGTAGCGCCGCCGCAGTGTGAAGAGGTCAAATGGCCTAGGGCTGCCGAGTGCATGCACCGTGCGCGGCTGCGCCTGCTCGTCTTTCAGCGACTGATAGCGGCCGGCGATGCGGTCCAGCTCGTACGCGGTGTGCAGGCCGAGCCGGTGCGCGAACGGCTTCCACTTGAGGATGTGCGCATCGACATAGATCTCGTCGCCGGCCAGCGAAAAGCGTTCGCTGCGGCCGTCCGGCAGCCGCACGATCGCGTCGAAGCGCTGCGGCCCGGCCGGCTCCACGCGTATGGTCGCGGCCACTTCCTCGCGCGTGAACGGCGCGTAGCCGGCGGTGCCCACCGCCACCAGCGCCGCCAGCGCGCCCGCGGCCAGCAGCGTGGCGCCGAAGAACACGCGGAGCACGAACGAGAACACGCGCAGCCGCAGTAGCGCCAACAGGCTCCCCAGCAGCGTCAGCAGCCCAACGACCAGCAGCGCCGCCGCGGCGAACAGCCACAGCGGGTCGAACACGCCGGCCGCAAGGAACTCGAGCCACGGCTCCACGCGGGTGAGCGATGCAAGCGTCATACCGTGCTGTTTCGTGAGGGGAAGGGCGCCGAGGTTACTAGCACCAATGCAGCTCGCACAGGATGCCGGCGCCGTTGCCGTCTATCTTCGAGTCGGGCTAGACCGCCTCCGACGAAGCGGATGGTAGCTCGGCATTGAGCAGGAGCTTGCATCGGACGCTCGGCGACAAGGGCAATTCCAGCTCCGAGAACCTCGTCGGCATCCTCGGTGCTCTGCAGAGGAAAACAGACGTCAGGTTGGCCGTGACTGCGAAGTAGTCGCCGACGGCGTGCGCGCGCGCACCCCAGGCTGCGATGGCCTGCCGTGACGGTCGGGCATCCGCTGCACGACGGCCTTGAGAGTCGTATGCTGACGGCCGCGGTTCAATAGATAAAAAACACACGAGGAGACATCATGGTTCGTCACACGTTGGTGATGCGGGCCCTGCTCGCGGCCGGCCTCGCATTTGCATTGACGCCCGCTTCGGCGCAGGACAAAGCTGCTGCCGAGAAGCCGTTCAAGATCGGCATCGTCACCTTCCTGTCGGGCGCTGCCGCCGGCCCGTTCGGGGTGCCGGCGCGCAACGGCGCCGAGGTGATCGTCGAGGCGATCAACACCGGCAAGGTGCCGGCGCCGTACGCCGGCACCGGGCTGGGCGGTGCGCCGATCGAAGTGAGCTTCGTCGACGAGGCGGGCGGCACGACCAAGCAGGTCAACGAGTATCGCAACCTCGTTCAGCGCGACAACGTCGACGCGGTGATCGGCTACATCTCCAGCGGCGACTGCCTGGCGGTCGCGCCGGTGGCCGAGGAGCTGAAGCGGCTGACGATCTTCTTCGACTGCGGCACGCCGCGCATCTTCGAGGACGCAAGCTACAAGTACCTGTTCCGCACCGGCGCGACGGCGACGATCGACAACACGGCGGCAGCGCTCTACGTGACGGAGATGAAGCCGCAGCTGAAGACCGTTGCTGCCATCAACCAGAACTACGCCTGGGGCCAGGATTCGTGGAACGACTTCGAAGCGGCCATCAAGGTGCTGAAGCCCGACGTCAAGATCGGCACCTCGCAGATGCCGAAGCTGCTGGCCGGGCAATACGGCGCCGAGATCTCCGCGCTGCTCACCAGCGACGCCGACATCGTGCACTCGAGCTTCTGGGGCGGCGACGCCGAGGCGCTGATCCTGCAGGGTGCGCCGCGCGGGCTCTTCAAGAAGTCGACGGTGCTGATGACGGCCGGCGAGCCGACGCTGGTGCGGCTCGGTACGCAGGTGCCGGAAGGCACAGTGATCGGTGCGCGTGGGCCCTTCAACGTGTTCGCGCCGGATACGGAGCTCAACCGCTGGTTCCGCAAGGTGTACGAGGAGCGCTACGGGGTGGTGCCGAGCTATCCGGCCTACAAGATGGCGCAGGCGCTGCTCGGGCTGAAGGCGGCATACGACAAGGCGCAGGCGGCCAACGGCGGCAAACGTCCGAACCAGGACCAGGTCATCGCAGCCTTCGAGAACCTGACGTTCGAGGGACCGGGCGGGCCGGTCGCGATGTCGCTCGGCAAGGGCCACCAGGCGGTGCAGGGCACGGCCTACGGCACCGTCAAACACGAAGGCGGCAAGGTCACCGTCACCAACGTCAAGCGCTATCCGGCCTCGCGCATCACGCCACCTGACGGCGTGAAGAGCGAAGACTGGATCAAGTCGGGGTTCAAGACCGCGAAGTGAACGCGCGGTAAACGGAGCGCGGGCATCGCGGCGCGACCGCGGCGCCTGCTTCCGAGCCGCTGCGTTCCACACTCGGCGAGGAGCCCATGGCCGGCCTCGTTTCCGTACTGATCGACGGGATCGTCTACTCGTCGTATCTGTTCATCATCGCCGTCGGCCTGACGCTGATCTACGGCGTCATGAAGATCCTGAACATGGCGCACGGCAGCCTGTATGCGCTCGGCGCCTACGTGGCCGCGACGCTGGTCGGCGCCTGGTTCAACGGCGGGCTCAATCCCTACGGCAGCTTCGCGCTGCTGGCGCTCTCCGCCATCGCGGTCGGACTCGTGGCCGGTCCGCTGATCGAGCGCGGCCTGCTGCGCTTCATGTACGGCAAGGACGAGATCGTGCTCGTGCTCGTCACGTACTCCGTGTTCCTGATCCTCGAGGACGTGATCACGCTGATCTGGGGTGTGGAGTCGTATTCCGCCTACCAGCCGTACGGCCTGCTCGGCAACATCGACCTCGGCGGCCTGCCGTACACCGTGTACGACGTGCTGCTGGTGATCGTCGCGATCCTGGTCGGCGTCGCGCTCACGCTGGTGCTGACGCGCACGCGCCACGGCAAGCTGCTGCTGGCGGTGATCCACGATCGTGAAGTCAGCGCGGCGATGGGCATCAATGTCGGCCGCGTCTACTTCGTCACGTTCACGCTCGGCACGATGCTGGCCGCGCTCGGCGGCGCGCTGATCGCGCCGAAGGTATCGGTGGTGCCGGCGATGGGCGTCGAGGTGATCGTGCTCGCGTTCGCGGTCGTGGTCATCGGCGGCCTCGGCAGCCTGCCGGGTGCGGCGCTCGGCGCGGTGATCGTCGGCCTGGTGCGATCGGCCGCGGTGCACTACTGGCCCGAGGTCGAGCTCTTCAGCATCTACCTGGTGATGGCGCTGGTGCTGATCGCTCGGCCGCGCGGCCTGTTCAGCACGGCAGAGGCGCGCAAGATATGAAGGCCGACCGGGCATGAAGCTCAACCGCGCGCTCGCCCTCGCGGCGCTGATCGCCGTGGTGCTCGTGGGCGGCCGCTGGCTGCCGGGCTGGGCGCAGAGCCTGATGATTCTCGCCCTCGGAAAAGGGCTGGTCGTGCTCGGACTGCTGCTGCTGATGCGCTGCGGCCTCGTGTCATTCGGCCAAGGGCTGTACTACGCGCTCGGCGCCTACGCGGCGGTGTCGATGACGCGCATCGCTGGCCTGCCCGAGACGCTGCTGAGCTCGGACGCCGTCGTGATGCCGCTCGCCGGCGGGCTCGTCGCCGGCGTGATCGCGTTCGTGCTCGGCGTCCTGCTCGCGGCCTACCGCGGCATCTTCTTCGCGATGCTGAGCCTGGCGTTCTCGATGATCCTGTACGGGCTGCTGATCAAGTCGTCGCTGCTCGGCAGCAGCGACGGTTTCAACATCGCGTTCACCAGTGCGGCCGGCTTCCCGCTGCCCGCGGGCTCGCACCTGTACGCGCTGTTCGTGGTGACGGTCGTGCTGGTCGCGCTCGCGCTTTACGGCACGCATCGTTTCCTGCGGTCCCATACCGGCCGCCTGGGCCCGGCGATCCGCGACAACGAGCTGCGCGTCGAGTACATGGGCGCATCGGTGCGCCGGCTCGTACACCTGAACTACGTGCTCGCCGCGGTGTTGTCAGGCATCGGCGGCGGCCTGGTGGCGCTGTCGATCCGCCACATCGACCCGGACCTCGCCTACTGGACCACCTCCGGCGAGTTCGTGTTCGTCGCCATCCTGTCGGGCACCGGCAACGTGATCGCGCCCTTTCTCGGCTCGCTGGTGTTCGAGTGGATCAAGAGCATCGCCTACCAGTACACGCCGTACACGTGGCAACTGGTGCTCGGCACCGCGATGCTTCTGGTGATCATGTTCCTGCCCTCGGGGCTGTGGTCGCTGTTCACGCGGCGACGCAAGGGCGCGTGATGGCGATCATCGAAACCAGCGGCGTAGTGAAGAACTTCGGCGCGGTGACCGCCGCCGCCGACCTGACGGTGCGCATCGAGGATGACACGGTGGTGGGGCTTATCGGCGGCAACGGCGCCGGCAAGACCACCTTCCTCAACATGCTGACCGGGTACCTGAAGCCGGACCGCGGCACCATCAGCTATGCCGGCCGCGACATCACCAGGCTCGTGCCGCGCGAAGTCACCCGGCTCGGCATGTGCCGCTCGTTCCAGATCCCGCAGCTCTTCGGCAGCCTGACCGTACGCGAGAACCTGCTGGTCGCGCTTGGCGTCGTCGTCACCAACGCCAAGGCGTGGCAGGGTGGTGTCACCGTGACCGGCGACCGCGTCGACTTCGCCGCCGACGCCACGCTCGAGCAGTTCGGGCTGCAGGAATGGCGCGACCGGCTGGCCGGCGTGCTGCCCGAAGGCGTACGGAAGCTGCTCGACATTGCGATGGCGATGGTGGTGAAGCCCAAGGTGCTGCTGCTCGACGAGCCCACCAGCGGTGTCAGCGCCGACGAGAAGTTCGCGATCATGGACCGCGTGATGACGGCGGTGCGCGCCGATCGCGTAACGATTCTCTTCGTCGAGCACGACATGGACATCGTGCGCCGCTACGCCGGCCGCGTGCTGGCGTTTTACGAGGGGCGGATCATCGCCGACGGCGCGCCGGACGTGGTGCTCAACGACGACGAGGTGCGGCGCTACGTCGTCGGCACGATCCACGCGGCGGCAGTCGCACGCAAGGTGGCCCATGCTCCGCATTGAGAATTTGAACGTGTCGATCGGCTCGGTCGCGATCCTGCGCAACGTCGCACTCAGCGTCGAGGGCGGCGAGTTCGCGGGGCTGATCGGCCGCAACGGCGCCGGCAAGACCACGCTGATGCGCAGCATCATGGGCATCCTGCCGGCGCAGGCCGGCACGATCACATTCGACGGCGCGCCGCTGACCGCGCTGCCGGTGCACGGCCGCGCCAAGCTCGGCATCGGCTACATGCCCGAAGACCGCCGCCTGATCCCCGACCTCACGGTCGAGGAAAACATCCTGCTACCGGCGTGGGCCATCGGCCTCGCCGACGCCGCCAAGCGGCTCGCCACCGTCTACGAACTCGTTCCCGAGGCGCGCGAGTTCGCGCACCGCAAGGGACTGCAGCTCTCCGGCGGGCAGCAGAAACTCGCCGCGCTGGCGCGCGCGCTGATGTGCGGCACGCGCCTGCTGCTGCTCGACGAGCCGTTCGAGGGCGTGGCGCCGGTGCTCGCCCGGCGGCTGGTGGACGTGATCGGCCGGCTGAAGCGCGAAGGGCTGTCGGTGATCCTGTCCGAGTCCGACCTCGCACACTCGAGCGACATGCTCGACACGGTTCACCTGATCGACCGCGGCGCCGTCACGCGCGGCCAGCTCGAACAGGTTGCATGAACACAAGGAGGACCCAATGAAGATCCACGGAGCCGTGCTGCACGCAATGGGTGCGGCCACGCCCTATGCGCAATCAAAGCCCCTGGCGATCGAGGCTGTCGAGCTCGACGCCCCGGGCCCGGGCGAGGTGCTGGTGCAGATCGCCGCCGCGGGCCTTTGCCACTCCGACCTCTCGGTGATCAACGGCGACCGGCCGCGGCCGACCCCGATGCTGCTCGGCCACGAAGCGGCGGGCATCGTCGAAGCGACCGGCGCCGGCGTCGAAGATCTCAAACGCGGCGACCACGTGGTGATGGTCTTCGTGCCGAGCTGCGGCCACTGCGCGCCGTGCGCCGAAGGCCGGCCCGCGCTGTGCGAGCCGGGCGCCGTCGCCAACACCGCGGGCACGCTGCTCAGCGGCTCGATGCGGCTGCACCGTAACGGCCAGCCGCTGTACCACCACCTGGGCTGCTCCGCCTTCGCCGAGTACGCCACGGTGTCGCGCCGCTCGCTGGTGAAGATCGATCCGGAACTCTCACTCTCCGAGGCGGCGCTCTTCGGCTGCGCGGTGCTCACCGGCGTCGGTGCAGTAGTCAACACCGCGAAGCTCGCGATGGGGCAGACCGCGGCGGTGATCGGGCTGGGCGGCGTCGGGCTCGCTGCCGTGCTCGGCGCGGTGTGTGCGGGCGCAGGCCGCATCGTCGCGATCGACCTGGCCGACGACAAGCTGCAACTGGCGAAGAGCCTCGGCGCGACCGACTGCTTCAACGCAGCGTCCGAATCGATCGTCGACGAGGTGAAGGCGGCCACGCGCGGCGGCGTCGATTTCGCGATGGAGTTCGCGGGCTCGGTGAAGGCGATGGAACTCGCCTACAAAATCACGCGCCGCGGCGGCACGACGATCTCCGCCGGCCTGCCGCCGCCGACCCACATGCTGCAGGTGCCGCACGTCAACATGGTCGCCGAGGAGCGCACGATCAAGGGCAGCTACATCGGCACCTGCGTGCCGGTGCGCGACCTGCCGCGCTACATCGCGCTGTATCAGCAGGGACGGCTGCCGGTCGACAAGCTGCTGAGTGGCAGGTTGAAGCTCGAGGAGATCAACCTTGGGTTTGATCTGCTGCGGGAAGGGAAGGCGGTGCGCCAGGTGGTGGAGTTCGCACACTGAGGAACCGGGCGAGAGCGCGGCTTCATGCGCGCTTCAGACCCCGCTTAAGCGGCGCCGCGCGCCCTCTTCGTCTGACAGCCGCGTATTTCGACCTCGGCTCGGCTACCTGTGGCGTTGACGCGCCTGTGCGTGCCCAACGCACGGACTCGGACACGTCCGCTTCGGTCAACCCCAGCGTCGCGAGCTTGGCGCGAACGGCAACAGTTTCGGCAATCAGAGCTTTCGCTGGAATGCCAAGGCTCTCGTGCAGTCGGCGGATCATGGCCAGCGTCAGCGGCCGCTTGCGGTTCAAGACCTCGTAGACGCGGTTGCTCTTGCCGATGAGTGGCTCCAGATCCTTCACCGACAGGCCGCCCTGCTCCATCCGGAACTTGATGGCCTCCACCGGGTCAGGTGGACTCATCGGAACGCGCCTGGCTTCATAGACCTGAACCAACGTGACCAGGACGTCCAGACGGTCTCCCTCCGCGGTGCCGGGAGCGGGGTCAGCCTCCATCAGAGCGGAGATCTCCTTGAGGGTGGCCTTGTAGTCTGCTTTAGTGCGGATGGGGCGGATTTCCATGTTGTCCTCCGAGGCCGCTCAGGCCAAATCAACGGTCTCTGCGTCGACTGCGTCGTACTCCTCGTGGGTGCCGACGAACTTCACGTAGACGACCTGCAACTTGTAGGCAATGGCCACAACCAGCCGGTAGTCGTTGCCCTTGATGTTGAAGACGACGCGACGGTTCTTCAGGATGCTGGCACTGCGGTATCGCTCCTTGATATCCGAGGGCTGGGTCCAGGACGCGTTCGTTGCCTCCTCGAACCAGGCCTTCAAAGGCTGCTCGGCGTCGGGATGCCGCATCCAGAAGGTTCTTAATGTGGAAACGGCGATCACGCGCATTTAGGGCAGAATAGTCCCAAAATGGGACCTGCGCAAGCCCCGCGGCGACCTGCGGCGTTACATACTGAAGGCCCGCCAGCGCAAGTAGATTGGAAGAATCAGATGGCACTGAACCGAGATTTCAGGTCAGGCTAGCCGTGACTGCAAAGTAGGGGCTACCGATACCCCGCCGCCTGCAATTCGAACAGTTCCGCGTAGCGCCCGTCCTGTTGCACCAGCTCGTCGTGCGTGCCGGCGGCTTCGACGTGGCCGTCGACCAGCACGACGATGCGATCGGCCATGCGCACGCTGGAAAAGCGGTGTGAGATCAGCACGACGGTCTTGCCGTGGGAGAGTTCCTTGAACCGCTCGAACACTTCGAACTCGGCGCGCGCATCGAGCGCGGCGGTCGGCTCGTCGAGGATCAGCAGCTGCGCATCGCGCATGTAGG
>Ga0316616_100000931_pt1 | contig 10884 bp, 10 predicted proteins | sample OWC_Aug_M1_C1_D1_FD_207660 | JGI IMG/M metagenome (GOLD analysis project Ga0316616, IMG submission 207660) | Wetland soil microbial communities from Old Woman Creek delta, Ohio, United States - OWC_Aug_M1_C1_D1_B | ecosystem: Environmental > Terrestrial > Soil > Wetlands | place: USA: Ohio...
GAACCCTCCTGATCGTCCTTGGAATACCCCTTATCGATACTGTCTACACCGTTGTCAGAAGAATTCTTTCCGGTAAATCACCTGTTTGGGGTGACAGGGGCCATCTTCACCACAAACTTCTCGATTTAGGGCTTTCAAAAAAACAGGTTTCCTACTTTTACTGGATATCTACAGCCCTTCTCGGCATTATGTCGCTATATCTGAACAGCACTTACAAGTTGTATACTGTTATTGGAATTGCTATTCTACTAGGAGGGTTTTTTATATGGTTGAAGTTTCAATCCAAATCTTGAAAGTTGCCCGTCCTATACACTGGATCAAAAATCTTGCCCTTTTTGCCGCCCTTTTTTTCACCTCAAAACTTTTTAATCCATTTCTTTTTAATACTGTGTTTTTGGCATTTATTTCTTTTAATCTTGTAACTTCCGCTACCTATATTTTCAATGACATAATTGATGCTGAAAAGGACAGAAAACACCCTATTAAAAAATTCCGTCCTATTGCATCAAAAAAGCTCCCAGTAAAAATCGCCGTCCTTGAAATCATCATACTTTTGGGGCTTGCTTTTATATTATCCATAAACCTGAATTCCCTTTTTCATTTAACATTAGCTAGCTACCTCGTGTTACAAATACTATATAGTCTGGTACTTAAAAATATCTCCGTTTTGGATATTCTTACAATCGCTTTCGGTTTTATTATTAGAATTTACGCAGGGGCGTTTGTTATAAACGCTCACCTTTCTGTTTGGTTTTTACTTTGTGTAATCTCTGCCGCACTTTTTCTTGCTGCGGGGAAAAGGAGATCTGAATTAAATATTCCGGAATCTTTCGGGGGTACGACCAGGACGAGCCTCTCAAAATACAGCCGCGAACTTATTGATTCGTATGTTACTATGTTTGGCAATGCTGCATGGCTTAGCTGGTCCCTTTTTGCCTTTTTTGAATCACCAAAGGCTTCTGTAGATATCTGGCTTTTCTTCGCGGAAATATCAAGAGCTACTACCATTAACAAGATCTTAATGTCAACCATCCCAATTGCAATCTATGGCATAATGCGTTATGAAAGTATTATTTTTGAAGGGAAAAGCGAAGCCCCGGAAAAAGTACTTATATCTGATAAGGGGTTGATTATTTCAATGATCCTTTGGTTGTCAATTGTTTATTGGGTACTCTACGTTGCAACAATATAATCCACTTCAAACTTAAGTCCCTTTGGAAGTAACGGTTTTTTACACGTGTTTTTACACGGGTTTTCCGGAATCTGTGGCAACAATCTCTCTTTCGAACAATTCCGAGTATTGACTGGTAATCCATCCGACAACTCCTTTTTTAAGATCTACTTTGAACCAATTCCCCGACGGGTCTTTGTCTACATACACATATTCTTCTCCGGGCCTTACCTGACCAATCTCTTTCGCCGACGTTGACGCCTCATCCCTTACCCTTAAAAATCCTGTAGGTGTATCCAACACCTTAACCATTCTTTCATAAGTCTTCTTATTTTGGTCCTGGGTAACTGAAGGGATAGCCTGTTCAGATTTTGATAATTTTAACAATGCAACAAGTTTATAACCGTCTTCCAAGTTGACATCAATTATCCTATCTTTATACCCAACCGCCGAAAACTTAATCCTGTGTGTCCCGCGATCTATCGAGGACGAGTTAATGGGGGTTGTACCCTTACTCACCGAATCAATTTCGACCTGAACATTTTCCGGGTCGCTCATAATACTAATTCCCGTGGACTTGCTCGATGGAAGTTTTTCAAATGTAAGTATTTCACCTTCAGTGTAGATATCAGACGAACCGAAAAATCTTCTGACTACGGTTTCTACACCCGAAACCAAATTTATCCTCCCCTCAAAAGGAGGAAGCGGTGTCCCAAAAGTATCCGGAACCAATCTCAACGTAACCTCACCCGGCTTTCTTAAGCTTGTATATGGCGTCCTTCCTACGTCTTCTCCATTTATATATACGGTTGAAGCGGGACTCGTCTCTATCAAAAGACCACCGGTTTTGGGAACGAAGAAGTTAAATATTATAAGACTAATTCCTGCGAGAAAAAATATTCCAAGAAGAGTTATAAGCAACGCTCTGAATTTGTTCATATAATCAAATACTATATTATCCTAAAAAATCTGAAATTGGATTTTAACAAAAGAATAACCTCTTGACAACCATCACTAGAATTTATACTATAAATTAGCACTCTAGTGAAGTAAGTGCTAACTTAGCTTTAAAATGCATGGAGTAAAAAGGGGGTGAAAAAAATGGTAGATTTGGTAAAAAGAGATCCTTTAAGAAGTCTTTTTTCATTGCCAAGGTGGACGGACGACTTCGATGACTTATCTTTTTCATCACAAAGAGGGTTAAGAGTACACGAAACAGATAAAAACATCGTAATTGAAGCCGTTGTGGCCGGAGTTCCCGCATCCGACGTTAGCGTACATATTGACGACGGGGTGCTGACAATAAAAGCGGAAAAGAGTGAGGAAAACAAAAAGAAAGATTCATTTACAGCCTCCTCATTCCAGTATTATTACACGTGCGCATTTTCCGGAGGACAATGGGATAAGGTGGAAGCCGAGGTTGAAGACGGAGTAATGACAGTAATAATACCAAAGACAGAAGCGGCAAGGCCAAGAAAAATTACCGTTAAGGCTAAAGGAAAGTAAAATTTCAGGTGGGTTTTCAATGATTAGAAAAGGAGTAGGATATAAAAGACAGAAGTTAAGCTTCTTAAAAGAAACTTACCGGACCGTGCATGCGGTTCGGCAGGATCTTAAGGAAAGAGATACTATCGTTTCTTACTAAACCCAGCTTGATAGATCCATCTTTTCAGAAAAACGGCGTCTTCAGAATAAACTTGGCGCTTTCGTAGATCTATAGTAAAATACAAATCTAGGGATTCTTAGTCTACAGGCCACGATCGCGTGGTGAAGTGGAAACACGGGTGTCTGCAAAACATCTATGCGAGGGTTCGATTCCCTCCGCGATCTCAAAAAAATATAACAGATTGCCTTTAAGTCGATTTATCCAAAACTACTTCAAAAACTGGTCACGCAGTTTTTCTCCTTCAAAAGGGAGTTTGAACAGGGGGGCAAAAATACATACATCAAAAATTGCCGCGAATAAAGGCAAAAGCCCGAGAACAATCAACACCGGAGAGACAAAAAGTCCTGCAGAAACAATTATCGCACCTGAAATAAACCTTACCGTTCTTCCGTTTGTCGATGATAAATATTTAAATATATTTTTCATAAATAAATATTGTTAGGGTGAACTTTAATTTTATTATACTTATTACTTAAAAGTAAGAATTGAAATCGCTAAGGTTTATCCTTTATCTTAAGACGTGGCTTTTGTTGAATTAGACAGCACTAAACAGATTTGGCCGGCGGTATGCTACCACTGTCCCGCAAGACAGATTATCAACTCCACCAGTGTTATTTGTAATCCGGATATTTTTACTACAAGGTCAAGGCGGGGATATTATTACTCCCGCCCGTTTGAGTGCCCGTCATCAAACGGTAACGACAAAGGCTGCAAACCAGAACAGTTATTAAGTTTACAAATGAAAAAAACGGAGTAATTGTTCCCTAAGTTGTCCCTGTTTTTATATTCGTGAAATTTGCTTTTCGGCGTTTCACGGGGTATAATTGCCACATCTCGCAATATTGCGAGATTTTTTGTTGAAGGAAAAATTATTTTCCTTTGATTGCCACCAGGTTTAACTTGGTGTTTATATTTCCTGGTATTTAGTTTGCTAAAACGGAAATATAAAACGCTTCCCCAAGACGGGCAATTTGGGGAATATGATAAAACTTACACTAAATCTCCCTGCTGAACGAAGGCTGGAATTAAAGTTGATAAAAAATCGTTTGGCAAATCCCAACACTCCCCTTTTTCCAAAACCGGGAGAGATATTGCGTACCCGGTCCGGAAACAAAATCTCGAGAGTGTTCAGGCATGTATTCGAAAATAAAAAAATCCAAAAAGTGCTTGGTTTAAATTTAGCCGCCATCTTTCTGTCAACTTCTTTAATGCAATTCCCTTTTCAAGAAATAAATGCCGTCGATGAAGATTTTGTAACAAAAGCCCCGTTTGTCCTTGAAACAAAAAAAAGTATTCAATATCCCGTAGAAAAAATCACAATTACACAGGGTTATAAACTATTTCATCCGGGACTTGATCTTGATGGAATTACCAGTGATCCAATCCGGCCAGTTATGGACGGGACGGTTGAAGCTATTAACTATTCCAGATTCGCGTATGGAAACGCTGTCTTGATAAACCACGGAAGTGATATTACAACTCTTTACGCTCATTTATCCAAAATATTCGTCGAACCGAACCAGGAAGTAACAACCGATACAGTAATTGGGGAAATGGGTGCAACAGGACATGCTTTAGGAGACCATCTGCATCTTGAGATAAGAGATACCGGAAAACCGATAAATCCTCTAACGGTTTTACCTAATAAGTAGGTTTCAGGCTCTTTCTACAATAAGCTTGCTAGCCGCCAAAGGTAACTCTCTATCATAGTCGTTTATCGAAATCCATCTATGCCTCCCTTTTTCTGGTTCGCAATTTACAATCTTACCTTTAAATTCAGTTATAAGAAAAGCTCTCGGTCTTTGAAGGTTACCCTTCTTGGTAAAATCACAAAATTCCCCAAGGTCGAATTTCTCCGTAATCTTTACACCTTTTCCAAACTCCTCTTCAACCTCTCTATCTAAAGCCTTTTCGGCCAGCTCTCCTTCCCGAAATTTTATCTTTCCACCCGGTATAATTGTCAGGTTAGAATATGTCGCATCAGATTCCGGTCTGTCCTCAACTAATATTTTTCCCTCTTTATAAAAAAGAAAAATTACTCCCGTATTTTGTAGGGGAAGTATTTCTTTTCTTTCCATGTTTACTCTTATCTATTCTAAACTTTTCCAGATATACCAACTGGCAATGGTTCTGTAGGGTCTCCAGCGTAAAGCAAATTTCTCAATTTGTTTTCTATCCAATCCTCTTTTTATAACTTTCTCAAAAGCGTTTCTAAGCCCTAAGTCTCCTGAGGGGAAAATATCAGGTCTTCCAAGAGAAAACATAAGAAACATATGCGCCGTCCACTCCCCTATCCCTTTTACGGAAATGAGTTCTTTCATAATTTCCTCATCCGGCAATTTATCCAGCCTGTTTATTTTCAACTTATTGCTTAATACCTTTTGCGACAAATCTTTCAAATAACTAATTTTCGCCCTCGACAAACCGCACTCTCTTAAGTCTTCCTCCGTTAGGGTTAATATTTTTTCAGGTGTTATTTCAACATTCTTTGTTGCACCGATTCTCCATTTATGTTTTATGCTATTCACCTCTTTTTTCCTATCCCTAATTTTATCTTTTATCCTATTGAATATTGACGACGCGGCTTTCATTGACAGTTGCTGCTGGGTAATGGCATCAACCAAATCTTCAAAATAATATCTTTCATTCCTGGGTTTTAAATCACAGTGCCCGAATTTTTTAATCAAAGGAGAAATATATCCATCTTTTGACAAAAACTCTTCTGCATCTTTCCACATTAAGAGATTATATTTAAAAAAATAAGGTTTGAAAATTGTTAATTACTAAATGAAGTTAGTAATCCATTCCACCCATTCCTCCTGGAGGCATTCCACCCATCGAAGGAGATTTTTCCTCAGGGATATCTGTAACCAATCCTTCTGTAGTTAATACCATCATGGCAACAGATGCTGCGTTTTGAAGTGCCGAGCGGGTAACTTTCAAAGGGTCCAAAATCCCAAACCCCGTCATTGATCCAAATTCGCCGGTCAGAGCATTGTATCCAAAGTCGACATCTTTTGCGTCTATAATCTTTCTAAGTACATATCCATCGTCTTCCCCGGCGTTTTTGGCGAGCCAACGTGTAGGCATTTCCAGTGCGTCTTTGACTATTTCGATACCAACTCTTTCGTCTTCGTTATCAAATTTAAGGGATTCAAGAGCTTTCCCGGCTTTAATTAAGGCAATACCTCCCCCGGGAAGAATTCCTTCTTCAACGGCAGCTTTTGTAGCTCCTACGGCATCTTTAACTCTTTCTTTCTTTTCATTAAGTTCAACTTCCGTCGCCGCTCCAACATTGATTTGGGCAACTCCTCCTGAAAGTTTTGCCAATCTTTCTTCAAATTTTTCCCTGTCAAAGTCAGAGTCCGTTTCAGAAACCTGCCTTTTAATAAGAGCTATTCTGGCTTTTATTTTTGCGCTTTCACCCTTGCCGCCGATTATTCTTGCATTATCTTTATCGGCCCAAACCTTATCGGCACGACCCAGATCAGAAACCTCAAGATTTTCAAAGGTTCTCCCCGTATCCTCACTTAAAACCGTACCTCCTGTCAAAACCGAAATATCTTCCAGCATTTCTTTTCTTCTGTCTCCAAATCCAGGAGCTTTAATTGCCAAAACGTTAAAGGTCCCTTTGAGCTTGTTTACAACCAAGGTTGCAAGCGCTTCCCCTTCGACCTCATCGGCAATAATCACAAGTGTTTTTGAAACCTTCACAAACTTTTCCAAGAAAGGAAGAAGGTCGGAAACTGAGGCAATTTTCTTATCGGTAAGAAGAATATACGGGTTTTCAATCTCTGCTTCCATCTTTTCCGGATTTGTTACAAAATACGCGGAAACATATCCGCGATCAAACTCCATACCTTCTTTATACTCAATGTCGATTGTCATTCCCTTTCCCTCCTCCACCGTAACAACTCCGTCCCGACCGACTTTGTCTAAAGCTTCTGCAATGGTTTTTCCGATATCCGTATCTCCCGCGGAAATGGTTGCAACCTGTTCAATCTCTGCTTTATTCTTTGTCGGTTTGGCAATCTTTTTAAGCTCTGTTACAACTGATTCGACCGCCTTCTCGATACCTTTCTTAACAATCATCGGGTTGGCTCCTGCTGTAATATTTTTCATTCCGGCTGAAGTAATTGCATGTGCAAGAAGTGTAGCCGTGGTTGTACCGTCACCGGCAACGTCATTAGTTTTACTTGCCGCTTCTTTAACAAGCTGTGCTCCCATATTCTCAAACGGGTCTTTTAATTCAATTTCCTTAGCAACGGTTACGCCGTCATGAACGATGTTCGGTGCTCCCCATTTTTTATCCAGAGCAATGTTTCTCCCTTTTGGTCCCAAAGTTGTAACAACAGCTTTTGCTACAACGTCCATACCCTTAAGCAGGGACTGTCTTGCGTCATCCGAAAATTTTAACTGTTTACTCATGGTCGTTTAAGAAACAACAACTGCCAATATATCATCAAATTTTGCAAACAGGTATTCTGTCCCGTCGATCTTAACCTCGTTTCCTCCCCATTTCTTGTAGATCACAACGTCACCTATATCGGCGGGTGATTCCTTTTTAATACCGTTTTCCGCTATTTCCGCCTTCCCCGCAGCCAGCACTTTTCCTTTCTGGGGTTTTTCGTTAGCAGAATCGGGTAAATAAATACCTGATGCGGTTTTTTCTTGCGCTTCCATGGGCAAGATAATAAGATAGCCAGGAGTGGGTTTTAAGTTTATCTTTTTTACAGAATTCTTTACCTTCATAATGTTAGCATTCATTGAATACGAGTGCTATTGTATCTTCAACAAGAAAATATTGTCAAGAGGTAAATTCAATTATCCTCTCAATGTGTAATTCCAAAAGTGAAGAGCCCTTTTTTTAATTCCGAAGAAAGAGTTTTAAGTAGAACAATTTTATCCCTCCTTCTTGTAAGTGATACTGCGTCTATCGTCTTTTTATACGCCGCGTTAACTGAGGTATTTATTCCTTTCGGACCATCGTAAGTTTTATCCGCAAGATACCAAGAAGTGGCGATGGGGGCAAGAGCAACAACCGAACCCAACACTCTATCGTTTGTTAATTTTTCTCTCTGCGACACTTTGGGTGAAGCCGGTGGGGGTATTCCCAACTCCTTGTAATAGCTTTGCATTTTTTCATAAGATCCGTCGCTTGCCAGATATTTTAAGAAGTCCCACGCAAGTTCCTTATCGCCAGACTTTCTCCAAACCGCCTGCGCCCAATATGTTGCGTATGAAACATCGGGTTCGTTCGGGTCATTCTTTCTCACCTGAGGGACAATAATTGTTCTGAACTTCAGGTTGGGACTAATTTTCTTTATCTCACGCGCTGCCTTTGCGGGAGCAAAAATCATTACCGCCTTCCCGTCTGCAAAAGCGGTGGTTGAAGACGGCAGTGAGCTATTCCAAACCTTCGCTGTTGAATAATAATCTGCAAAAGAAAGCAGTGCTTCAAACGATGTCTGCTCAACCGTCGGGTTGGTATTCGGAGAAAATAGATTTGATTTATTCTCCAACAATAAAAGCGCAATGATTTCCTGCCAGTAGTCAACATTTTGCGTAATTCCGAGTGCCGCACCCGACTGTAAAATGAAACCCTTTCCGTCTTTTAACGTCAACTCATCCGCTAGAGTTGCAAACTCATCCCAAGTTTTCGGATAGGTTTTACCGGATCGGGAAAAGATATCCTCATTTACAAAAAGTGTCAATGCGTCGTATTCCAAAGGTATACCGACAATCCCTTCCGTTGTCTTAAAATCTTTTGATACAACCGAGTAGTAGCTTTTTGAATACTCCTCCTGGCTGTAAACATTAGCTGGCATGGGGTCAAGTTGCTCAGCCATCATCGGAACCCAACTATTATGAATAGTGAAAACATCGGGTCCCTTTCCGTCTTTAAGGCTGTTTAATAACCTTTCTCCGTAATCTATTTCCGATTCAACAATAAGGTTAATTTTTGCTTTCGGATTGTCCTTGAGATAATCTGCCACCATTTTTTTCGCCACAACCTCATCAATCCCTAGACTCCACCAAACAATCTCTCCCCTTTTTGTCGACACGCCTTTATTCTTAAAAGGGTTATATTTCAAAAAAATAAACAGTAAGGGAACCAGGATAATCAAAAAAGAAATTACCGAAACAACAACTTTTAACGTTTTCTTTAAATTTATCTTGGGTTTTGGTTGATACTTAAACTCTTCCACCTCTTTCGCAGGTATGTTCTGGGCGGTTTTGGGATTTACTGGTGGGATTGAAACCTGGTCTTTGACGGGAACCGCTCCCCTTTGAGGTATATCGCTTTGTTTCTCTTGCGATTGAGAAGTTGTGTTATCCATAAAATTAAATTAAAGACGAAAAAACATATCCTTTCTTCGCTTTAATGTTAACACAATCTTTTCAACATTCTCCAGTATAGAACTATCAATTAAGAACTTTTGATAATTCTACATATAGTTCGCCCATGATAATATTCTATTGACAAAATGTTAACAATTTTTCGAAACTCGATATAATGATTTATATTTTAAACAGCGTTTATATCCCGTTTTGTCTGAATAAATAATGGCAAAAATATTTCAAACAGATAAACAAAAAGTAAAAAGACAGAAGTTTTTAACTTCGGTTACCTTATATTCATTTATTTTATTCTTTATGGTCATAGGCTCGGAGATTTCTATAAGGGCATATTTTGATAACAGGATTTCAAATAACGTATCTTTTAAGGGGATAAGTGTTTCGGGAATGTCGCGGGAAGAATTTAACCAACTTATAGGCAACTTGTCAACAGACTATACCGAAATAGAGATTAGTGTCGGTTCTGAAAAATATCGGCTAAACCTTGGGGATATAAAGTATTCATTAGATGCCGATAAAAATTGGCAATTGTCTTACAGCTCAAAAAAAACTTACCTTAAAAATCCCTATCTCTTGTCGTTTCCGTTAAGTTTAAGGAGTGTTTCAGTTAAACCAATAGTATCATACGACAAAGAACTGCTGTCTGAAGAGGTGGATAAAATTCTATCTCTATCCTCCATAAAACCCGTTTTTGAGAAAGTTGTTCTTGTCGGCGGAACTATACAGCTGATTGGGGGGAAAGACGGGTATTTGGTTGATAAAGATGATGCGATAAAAACTGTTATTAACGCCCTTTCAGAACAAATAGGGTCTGTAACTTTTGAACTGCATCCAGTATCTTCAGCTTTTGATGACATAAAAAGAGAGTCGATATTAAAAGAAGCGGATGGACTTGTCGGAAAAACGATTTTAATTAATTTTGAGGAAGATAGCTACAAACTATCCGACTCAAAATTGATCAGTACTTTAAACGACAGGGCTGAAAACGATTATACAAATATTTCAGAAATTGTAACTGAAGCGTCCGACAAATTTAACAGGGATCCAAAAGAACCCATCTTTGTTTTTGAAAACGGAAAAGTTACCGAGTTCTCTCCTTCAATATATGGTGTTTTCGTTGATCAGGGTGTGTTGTCCACACAAATTATAAACCAGAGAAAAATATTATCGGAATCGGAAGATATAAATATTACGATTGATCTTCCTTTTATAAAAACACTTCCAAAAACGCAGACCGAAAACATTAATAACCTGGGAATAAAAGAAAAAATAGGCAGCGGAATTTCCTATTTCAAGGGGTCTATTCTCTCAAGAATCCACAATATAAAACTTGCCTCATCAAAATTCAACGGAGTATTAATATCTCCGGGTGAAACATTTTCTTTTAATAAAACGCTTGGAGATGTTTCCAAAGTCACCGGATACCAGCCGGCATACATCATAAAAGACGGTCAAACAATACTCGGGGACGGGGGCGGTGTTTGTCAGGTTTCTACAACGCTTTTTCGAGCAGCACTAAACACCGGGCTTCCCATTATCGAGCGAAGGAGTCATTCATATAGGGTTAGTTATTATGAGCAAAGTTTTCCCCCTGGGTTAGACGCAACTGTTTTTGATCCAACGACCGATCTTAAAATTAAAAACGACACAGGAAACCACATCCTTATTCAGACGATATTTAATGAAG
>Ga0316616_100000932_pt1 | contig 10883 bp, 9 predicted proteins | sample OWC_Aug_M1_C1_D1_FD_207660 | JGI IMG/M metagenome (GOLD analysis project Ga0316616, IMG submission 207660) | Wetland soil microbial communities from Old Woman Creek delta, Ohio, United States - OWC_Aug_M1_C1_D1_B | ecosystem: Environmental > Terrestrial > Soil > Wetlands | place: USA: Ohio...
CGCTGTCCAGAATGTCCCTGAGTTGTCGCTTCTCGTTCTCGACGCGAGTGAGCGAGGCGTCGATTGCGTGACATTCTGGCCCTCCGGACGCCCGGTTACGACAGATCGACCGTCGCGCGCGAGAGCAGGCAACATGCGCGCCGCGCTCGCGGAGCGGCCCAGGTCCAGCGGTCCTCCACGGTCAGAACCGCGCGACGAGAAGGGTCAAGTCATCCCGCGGAGTGCCGGCGGCCAGGAACGCGCCCACCGACGTCAGGATGACATCCCTGATCTCCTCCGGGCCGGCGTCGCGCCGGGCCGTCAGCAGCGCACGCAGCCGGGCCTCCCCGAACTCCTCGCCCCTCGGGCTGGCGGCTTCGACGAGCCCATCCGAGTACAGGACGAGCGTGTCGCCCGACCGGACCTCGCGGCGACCCTGCTGGTAGCGGGCGTCGCCCAGGACGCCGAGCACCGGGCCCCCGGTGTCGAGCCCGGAGAGGTCCGTCACGCGACCCCCGTCTCCGACGAGCATCGGTGGGAGGTGTCCTGCGTTGACGTAGTGCAGCGTCGACGTGGTCGGGTCGTAGTACGCCCAGAACATGCTCGCGTACCGGCCGCCGGCGGCGCGCTCGCACAGCAGCCGGTTCAGGCGCTCCGACTCGCGCTCGTGCTGCACGCGCGACTCCGTCCACGCGGCCGAGCGCACGGCGCCGTGGATCACGCCCGTCACCAGGGCGGCGGGGACCCCCTTTCCTGAGACGTCGCCCACCACCAGGGCGACCCGCCCCCCGGGGGCCCGGAAGGCGTCGTAGAAGTCGCCGCTCACCTCCTCGGCCGGCCTGTAGACGGCCGCCAGCCGCACCGGCTCGACGTCGTCGGTGCGGGAGGGCAGGAGCGCCGTCTGCACCTCGCGCGCGATCTCGAGCTGGGCTTCCAGCCGGCGGCGGCGCTCGTAGGAGCGGAACCCGGCGGCCGCGACCACCACGGTCGCGAGGAGCGCGAGCGCGCCGGAGCAGCTGATCGCGAGGTCCTGGCGAATGGGCCGGAGCACGGACGCGTCCCGGATGACGAGCGGGGCCGCGATCTCGACGGCGAGCACCGAGCGTGGGCCTCGGCCCGGGATGGATCCGGGCGGGCGCGCGGCGGTGCTGGCCGGGGGCGCGAGGCCCGTTCCGCGGAGCGGGAGCACCTCGACCACGACCTCCCCCGCGGGCGAGGGGACGACCTTGTACAGGGGCATGTGGTCGCGGAAGTGCGTGCTCTGCTCTTCCGAGGTGAAGGTGCGCCCCCCGCCGTCCCCCCGGCGGGCCAGCACGCCTCCGTCCGGAGACCGCACCTCGACCCACAGCGCATCGTCCAGGCTCGGCCCGGACTCGGAGGCGAGCACCTCGCTCGAGAGCAAGGCCGGCATTGCGGAGCGCCGGAGCCTCTGCTCGATATCGACGACGTACTGGGCGGCCTGATGGCGCACCTGCTGGACGGCGAGGATGCGCCAGACGCGGAAGTAGTCCCGGACGGAGTTCGCGAGCAGCAGGACGGCGAGGAGCGCCGCCGCGATCAGCCACGCGTTGACCCAGCGTCGCGTCCGCGCCGCCTGCGAGCGGCCCGATCGCCGGGCGGGGGCGGTGCTCCTCATCGCGGGGGCCGGTCCGTGCCAACGGGTCCGGCCCCGGACGGAGAGAACGCCCGGCGCCAGAAGGCGAAGCCCCCGTCCGGGAGGCCTCTCACGATGTCCTCGTACACGTGGCCGGCGCCCTTCACCTCCGCGAACTGGTGGGGGATGCCGAGTTCGGTGAGCAGCTCGTGGAAGCCGATGATCGCCGAGCGGAGCCGGGCGTCCTCGTCCCCCGCGAGAAGGCGGATCGTGCAGCCCTTCCGGAGCGCGGGCGCGTTCTCCCGGGCCAGTGTCCAGGGGCCGTTCGCGTCGTAGTACGCCTCGTCTTCTCCGAACGTGTCGAACGTGCGCTCCCGGGGCTCGTCCTTCAGGTCCGGCAGGATCGCGGGGGCCACGGACGAGATGGTACCGAAGAGTCCCGGGTACTTCATCCCGAGGTGCAGCGCCCCGTAGCCTCCCATCGACATCCCCTCGATGCCGCGGGACTCGCGCCGGGCGACGGTACGGTACGTCGCGTCGACATGGGGGACCAGGTCCTTGACGATGACGTCTTCGATCGGCCGCTTTCCGTCCTTCGAGTTGACGTACCAGCCGACCGGCAAGGCCTGCGGGAGGACGACGATCGTCTCCGGCACGAGCCCCGCGCGAATGCCCCGGTCGACGTGCTCCACGGTCCAGGCGCCCTGGCGTGCGTTGCCGAAGCCCCCGTGCAGCCAGTACAGGGCGGGGTAGCGCCGTGCCGTCTCCTTCTCGTAGCTCGGGGGAAGGTAGACGAGGTAGCTCCCCTGCGTGCCCTTCCCGCGCGCGGGCATCTCGAAGAGGTGGTAGGTGGTCCCCGGCGGCGCTTCAATGACGGGGTCCACCCACTGCTCGGACAGCTCGGCGATGCGCGAGGGGCTCGGGGGAGCCTGGGCCCGTAGGGAAGGCAGAAGCCCGGCAGCCAGGACGACGGTCAGCACCGCAGTGGCCCGCGGCGTCGTGATTAGCCTCAGTGCGCGGGTCATCGGGACTCCCTCCATCATTGGGCTCGTCCATCCGCGTGCTCCTCGCGGACACTACACCACTCCGGCCTCGACGAGGCCTCGCCGCTCGAATCTCCGGCCTCTTGCTTGGACCTCGGGGAGGGTCAGAAGGTTGGTCGCGGAGAGCGGACACAGCATGTGCTCTCTACAGATTGTGTCGTCCGCTGGCAGCGACGGGGGATGCGGCAGTAGTGTATGGGGACTTGCGCGGGCAGATCCCTTGACCAAGACCGGCTTCTATGCCGATCGGCTCCAACGGCCCTCGTCGAGGGCGTTCCCCTACGGACTCGCGGTCCGCCGAATGTCCGATCGGGCGCCGAGGATCGCGGCGGTGCTCTTCGCCAGCGTCCTGCGGGCGGGTACGCAGTGCAGGCCGCCCACGACCGTGGCACGGTGTCCGACGCTGAGCTCGGCCGGACCGAACGATAGACGATAGTCCTTTCGATCCGCGGCTGCCAGGGACGGCAAGGGCAGCCGACCGACCAACGCGATCGAAACGCGCGCTGGCAAGGCGAGGAGGCCGCGACGGTCTTCGCCGATCCGCTGGCTCTGATCATCGAGGACGAAAGCCACCCTGAGAACGCCCGCATCATCGGCGAGTCGCTCGCAGCGCGCATCCTGCTCGTTGTCTTCATCGAGCGGGACCGTGACTTCGTGAGCTTGATCAGCGCACGGCGCGCCACGCGGCACAAGAGACGTCGGATAGGGCAACGCATGGACAGCTCGAAGGACGTGCTCTTCCTCGTGCTCAGCTCGCACGGCTCGGAGCGGCAGCTCTCGGTGTCGAACCGGACCTGGCCGCTCGAGCAGCTCGACGCGACAACCCTCCGCAGGGCCCTCGACGACTCAGGGGTCAGTTGGCGCGTTGATCGTGATCTCGGCCTGCCACTCGGGCGCCTTCATCCCCGCGCTAGCCGACGAGGGCACGGCGATCTTCACTTCGGCCGCGGCGGACAGCGCGTCCTTCGGTTGCGGCGACGACCGCGAGATCACGGAGTTCGGAGCCGCCTTCGTCCGCGACGCGTTGCCACGCGCGACTTCCCTCGAAGCGGCAGGCACGCGTCGGCGCGGCCATCTCAGCCCACTGGCAGTGCATCGAGGCCCAGCGCGATCTGGGTTCGCAGGGGGCGAAGCATGCCGATCGGCCGAACTCGCCGGGCCGGACTAGAGCTGCTCGGACGGCCGGTTGAGGAAGGAGCTTACGGCGTACGCCGCCACTGTCCCCGAAATGTCCCTTTCTGAATCCGAAACGGACTCAACCAGCCCGAAAGCCAATCCGCTAAGTCGCGTTGTGGCCTGGATCGAGTGGGTCCGGTTCGTCTGGCGTAGGAGGGTCTTCCCCGGTTCGAATCCTACCTGAGGAGCCATCCCGGGCTCGTCCAGGTCGGCGCCCAAGCCGCGCTGGATCGCGAGTTGCAGCGAACGTCGTGCGCTCGCTGTCTCGCGTTCCGCGAACCGAGAACGGGCGCAGCGCCGCGCTCGACGCCGCGGGAACCCCCGGACGCCGCCCACAGGTGATCAGGGCTGGGGCTTGACCATCCCGTGCATGGTGAGCCAGCTCACGAAGGCATCGAACCAGCCGGTGCTGGTCGTTACCTTGGGGTACATGCCGAAGCCGTGACCACCCTGTTCATAGAGGTGGAACTCGGCCGGCTTCTTGGCCGCACGCCAGCTCTCGATCAGTCCGAAGCCGCCATTGGCGAAGAAGGGATCGTCGGCGGCGAGCGCGACGAACAGCGGCGGAGCGTCGGCCGGGACGGTCACCGGAGCCAGCGGGCCGTAGATGTTGCCGATGAACGCCGGCTTGGCGTCCTGCCCGACGAGCGCGGTCGCCATGGTCAGCATCGCGCCGGCGGAGAAACCGACCATGCCGATGCGGTCCGGATCGATCTTCCACTCGGTGGCGCGGCGCCGGATCAGGGCGAAGGCGGCGCGCGAGTCCGCGATCTGCGGCGCGAGGCCGGCCATCATCTGCTGCGGATCGGGGCGCGGAGGCCGGCGCCCGGTGTTCGAGAACATCTCCTTCATCGAAAGTTCGAATCCGGCCATGTCCGCCGGGGTCTGGTTCAGCCGGTACTTGAGGACGAATGCCGCAACGCCCCGCTCGGCCAGCGCGCGGGCAACGTTCCAGCCTTCGTTTTCCATCGATAGGGTTCGGAAGCCGCCGCCTGGAGCCACGACGACGGCGGCGCCGCTGGCCTTGGCCGGGTCGGGCAGGAACGGCGTGATCGTCGCCACCGTGACGTTGCGAGCGAACCGGCTGCCATACTGGGAGTGCCACGATTCCTGGGCCGTCGCGCCGGGAAGCGGATCGGTGCCGATCTCGATCGCATTCGGCTGATCGGGGATGGCGATCGGCGTCATCTTGTCGTTTGCCTGCGCGAACAGCGGCACCGCCCAGGCACAGGCCGCCGCCAGCACGGCCGCCCGGAGCGCGCCCCGCCGTGCCGAAACGAGCGTCGAACGCATCACCATAGCTGTTTGACTCCCCTCCTGAGGACTCACCGGTTCGTACCGGAAGCCCGTGAATCGTCACACATGATCACGATCCGCGCAAAACAGGTCAAGGCACCTGCGGAGAGGGAGCCTCTCTAGTCCCTGAACGCGAGTTGGGCGAACTGATAGTCCAGCCTCGAAGGCTGGGGTTCACCGTCTGCGACACTACGCCGCTTGCATGCGGCTCGAGAGCCTAGACGAGGTGGTGACGAATCGTCTCGGCACACGAGGTCCCGGGCCCGGCTCGGCGTCGAGTGCTCGTGCCTCCCGCCACGTCTCTACACTCCGGGCGAGTTCTGGTGGGAGCGCAACCCGCGCACTCGGCGCCTCAATCGTCGCTCTCGCCCTCACCCGGGTGGGCTGCGTCGGGAGATCCAGACCTCGACCCGCCTCTTCAGCAGCGGGAGGGGCATGGGGCCGTCCGCGAGCAAGGCCTGGTGGGATTCCGGGTGCGCCTCCCGGAACGGGCGGCCGACCAGCGTCCGGTAGAGCGCCCAGACATCGGCGAGGGCGAGCCCCGCCGCCGCCAGGACCGCGATCCGCCGTCGCGTCGGCCTCGACATGCGCAGTCCCCGGTTCGAATCCTACCTGAGGAGCCAACTCCTTCGCGGCATCTCACTCGAATCTCAACGGCCGCTCACGGTTTGGTGAGGACTCCGCGGCCGGGCCGCGCTCATACTGCGAGCATGAAGACCACTGTGATGAGTCCCGTCAAGGGATTCACCCTCATCGCCCTCGGCCTGGCCGTCGCGGCCATGGGAATCTATGTGGCCGCCGCCGACGACGCGCCAGGCGCCGCGGTCATCGGCATGGTGCTGATGGTGGTCGGAGTCGTGCTCGGTGTGAGGGCCGCGCGCAACCGGCTCCCGATGTGGGCTGCCCGCACCGCGCTTGCCGTCGGCGTCGTCGCCGCCGCGCTCGCGGCATTTCTGACCCACGGGGTCGTTGTGACGGCGCCCCTCTTCCCGCTGCCGCAGGAGGTGCCATCGGTCGTCGACTCGCCGCCGTCGCCGCGATATGCGGCGGCCGTCGAGCGCGCGCGGGAGCTCGTGCGCGCAGCCGTATTGGAGCAGAACCTGCCCGGGGTGTCCGTGGCGGTCGGTGCCGGCGGCACCGTCGTCTGGGCCGAAGGGTTCGGATGGAAGGACGTCGTGACACGGGCGCGCGTCACCCCGGACACGCGATTCAACATCGGCACGGCGGCGTCCGCGGTCACCGCCGCCGTCGCGCCACTCCGGCTGACTCACACCGGCTCTGACTCGGCGGCAGAATGGAGTCCTGAGCATATCGGGGAGCCAGAAGAGGACTTCCCGCTCTTCACGATGATCCGCCACGTCGTATTCAGGCCGATCGGTCTCGCCCCTGCGCAGCCATTGCCGGGCGATCGCGCGACGTTCTATGTCCCGAGATCCGATGACAATCCCCGCCGTGGACGACGGCTGATGTACATGCGCGACCTGGCCTGTTGCGCGAACGGGATGGCCTTCTATTCCACGCCGTCCGATCTCGCGCGCTTCGCGCTGGCGACGAACCCCGGCAGCCTCCACGGTGAGCTCGCCGGCGGCATGGTGATGTCGCTGATGACGGCGCGCGACAGCGGCATCGTCGTCGCTGTCACGTCAAACGTGGCGCACGCGAACACGTCCGCGCTGGCGCGGCGAGTCGAGGACGCGTTCGCGGAACGGACGCGATGACGGGTGAGCTGGAGGGTGGCCATTCGCGCGTCGGTCGTCGGTGAACAGCGGATTGGCCGCAGTGACGCCGTTCGCGATGCCGGTCCAGTCTACGAGGTCGGTGCTCTTCGCCGCCGCCAGGTGCGAGCCGAAGATGTAGTAGGTGCCATCGACCTTGATGACCGACGGGTCGTGGACCGCCACGTTGGCGAAGGTCAGCGGCATCTGCCCGCTGGCCACCAACAATGCATGAATGCTTCTCTTTGAAATCATGGCGTGCATCGCGGAGGCCAAACAGCCCATATTGTCCGACAACTGCAGCGATTGCGGTCGTGACGCTCCGCCCGTTTTCGGCCCTCCCCCTCGCCTTCGCACGAACGCGCCAACTTTTCGCAGCATTAGGCAAGGTCACGGTGGCTATGATCAGCGAGGACAGCCGTGACCTCCGTGCGCGCCGGCCCGCGACCACGTTCGCCCAACCGCTCCCGAGGAGATGTCCCATGAACACGAATCGTTCGCGACGCGAGTTCCTGGCATTCGGGCTGGCCGTACGCGCGACCGGACTGGCTTCCGCCGCGGACCCCGCGAGGTGGTCGTCGCCGCCGGTCTCCCCGTCGCCCGGCTCGCCGGTCAAGTTCGCCTACCGGGCCCTCGGGAAGACGGGCCTCAAGGTCACCGCCGTGGGCTTCGGCTGCATGACGACTTCCGACGCCAGCGTCGTCGAACGTGCCGCGGACATCGGCATCAACTACTTCGACACGGCGCGCGTCTACATGGGCGGCAACAACGAGCGCATGGTCGGCGCGGCGCTCAAGCGCAAGCGGAAGGACGTCATCCTGTCCACCAAGTCGATCTCCCGTGACAAGCAGGGCGCGTTGGCCGATCTGGACACGAGCCTTCGGGAGCTCGGCACCGACTACGTCGACATCTGGTACCTGCACCTGAAGAACACGCCGGCCGACGTGACGGACGACCTGCTCGAGGCCCAGCGGATCGCCAAGCAGCAGGGCAAGATCCGTTTCTCCGGCGTCAGCACGCACGAGGGGTACCAGGAGCTGATCCCGCTGGTGGCGAAGAAGGGCCTCGTGGACGTCGTCCTCACCATGTACAACTTCTCGATGGAGAAGGCGGTGGGGGAGGCCATCGCGGAGGCGAGCAAGGCCGGCATCGGGATCGTCGGCATGAAGGTGATGGCGGGCGGCTTCCGTCGAAGGCCGGCGGGCCCTCCTCCCTCCGGTCCCGGCGCTCCGCCGCCGGGCCCGCCTCCCGGAGCCCCGCCCCGTCGTAGCCGTCCCGAGCCTCCGGCGCAGCTCCAGCAGCCGGGCGCCATGCTCGCGGCGCTCAAGTGGGTCCTCAAAGACCCGCACATCCACACGACCATCCCCGGCATGCAGGACATGGAGCAGCTGGACGAGAACCTCCGGGCCATGGCCGAGCCCTACGGAGCGGCCGAGGAGACGCTGCTGGCGCAGCAGCTCGAGCTCATCACCCCGCTCTACTGCCGCACGTGCGGCAGGTGCAGGGCGGCCTGCGCCAAGGGGCTTCCCGTGGCCGACGTGCTCCGTTACCTGAGCTACGCCGAGGGCTACGGCCAGTTCGCCCTGGCGCGAGAGGAGTACGCCAGGCTGCCCCTCGAGCTGGCGAACGTGCGCTGCCGCGACTGCGGGCACTGCACCGTGAGCTGCCCCTACGGTGTCGAGGTCGCGGCCCGCCTCAGCCGCGCCCAGGAGCTGTTCGCATAGCCCGCGGCTGCCCGCCGTGGCACGACGCCATCAGTCCAGCCTGCGGGAGGCTCGAGAAGGCGTACCGGTTCGGCGAGTTGGGGTGTTGCGCCCGAGGGGTGCGGTAGTAGTCGTAGCCTTCCCGATAGAGCGCCGGCGTGCGATCGGTGAAGCTCGACGGGTCGTCCGGCACCACCGGGACCAGCCGCACGGGGTCGACCGAGCTGACGCCGTACCCGCCCGGGCCATCGCTGAACCTCCCGCAACGACACCTGAAAGCACCACCGCGGATCTTCCGAGGAACTCGCGCCTCTCCTGGTCGACCATCTCGTTGACCATGTCGAACTCCGTTCGCCAGCGGTGGAGGACGTCCATCGATACGACCGCTAATCGTTCGCCCGGCACATCAGTTCTTCGGAGCGGCCTCCACGCCTGACAAGGCCAGCACCGGTTCCGGGAGGCGGGCGCCCTCGATCTTGATCGCCGAAACGGACGCATTCAGCTCCCCGAGCTCCGGCGGCGTGAACCGAATGGCAACCGCTCCGATGTTCTCGAGCATGTGCGCCATCTGTGTCGTGCCCGGGATGGGCACGATCCACGGCTTCTGCGCCAGAAGCCACGCCAGCGCGATCTGGGCGGGAGCGGCGCCCTTCCGTTCGGCCCACGTCTTCACCAGCTCGACGAGCTTCAGGTTCTGGGGCAGGTTCTCCGGCGAGAACCGGGACTCGCCCTTGCGGATGTCACCGTCGGCGAATCGCGTCCTCGCGTCGATGGCGCCGGTCAGGAATCCCACCCCGAGCGGGCTCCACGGGACGAAGCCGATGCCGAGCTCCTCGCACAGCGGGACGACCGACTCCTCCGGACCGCGCCACAGCATCGAGTACTCGTTCTGAACGGCACTGACGCGCAGCGCCGCATGGGCGCGGCGCAGCGTCTTCGGCCCCATCTCCGAGAGGCCCCAGTGCAGGACCTTTCCCTGCGTCATCAGCTCGCGGACGGCGCCGGCGACGTCCTCGATCGGGACCTGCGGGTCGACGCGGTGCTGATAGAGGAGGTCGATGCGGTCGGTGCGAAGGCGCTTGAGCATGCCCTCGACCGCGCGCCGGACGTGGCCCGGCTGACTGTTGAGGCCGCCTCTCCACGCGCCCGTCTCCGGGTCGATGTTCCAGCCGAACTTGGAGGTGATGACGACCTTGTCCCGGAATGGCGCGACACCTTCGCCCAGGATCCGCTCGACCTCGTGTGGCCCGTAGGCCTCGGCCGCGTCGAAGAACGTGACGCCACGGTCGAAGGCCGTCCGGATGATGTTGAGCATCTCGGCCCGGCGGGGAATCGTCGTCTGATAGGTGCGGCTCATGTTCTGGACGCCGAGGCCGACGCTCGAGACTTCCAGCGTCCCCAGCTTCCGCCGCCCCGTCGCGTGGGCGGCGGCGCTGGGGGAGCCCGTTGCTTGCGCAAGGGCTTGCGCATCCGTCCCGCCCAGCAGCGACGCCGCCGCGAGACTGCCGGCCGACCCCAGGAACCCGCGACGCCCCAGTTCGAATCTGCGCTCTTTAGCCACGTGTGGTCGTCCTCCTCAGCAACTCCGTCGCGCCGTCCTCTGTCATGGATCGGACCGTTTCCCTGACTCGGTGCTCAGCTGCGTCACGTCGAGCCGCGCCTTCCGCGGATCGGGGCCCGCGCCTGCGGTGCCATCCGGCCGGAAGTCGAAAATCACGTCTTTGGCGGGATCGTGGCGCGGCCAGGTCGGCAGGCCCGCACCATTCGGGTCGCCGGCCCTGGCGAAGTTGACCCAATAGCTCTGGGCCAACCGCGAGACCGCCAGATCCTCGGGCGAGAGCGTCGTGCCCGGGCGAGCCGCCAGCGTGCCGAACACAAAGCCGATCTCGCCACCGTGCGGGGCACCCGCCCGCAGCTGCTCCCGCATCGCGGCTTGTACGTAGGAGAAGCGGTAGAGGTAGACGGGCGAACCGTTGGCCGCGAAGGCATTCGCGGCAAAGCGGGCCGGCTCGGCCTGGCCGAAGTCGTCGTTCGCCCTCGCCACCAGCACGGCCAAGTCTGCCGATCCGTCGGGATCGTAGGCTGCCTTCGCCTGGGCGCTCCACTGACCGTACCGAGCCCACAGCTGCTCCTTGCTGGCTGCCTTGACCCGGTTGCCGGCCGTGTCGGCGCTGTTGCTGCCGGCCATGAACGGCACGCGCGGCTGGCGGCGAGCCTTGTAGGCGGTTTCCGCCGTCTCGGTGACCAGCCTGCCGTCGAGGACCGGCGTCGTCTCGTAGGACGGGACGCTCACCCCCGGCTGGGCCGGCGCGCCGCGAAGGACCTCTTCGGCGCCCAGGGCGCGCAGCCTGGCCAGCGCGGCCGCGTCCGTGCCCTC
>Ga0316616_100000933_pt1 | contig 10883 bp, 10 predicted proteins | sample OWC_Aug_M1_C1_D1_FD_207660 | JGI IMG/M metagenome (GOLD analysis project Ga0316616, IMG submission 207660) | Wetland soil microbial communities from Old Woman Creek delta, Ohio, United States - OWC_Aug_M1_C1_D1_B | ecosystem: Environmental > Terrestrial > Soil > Wetlands | place: USA: Ohio...
TGAACCTACCCGAGGTGGACCTGATTTCGACGAAATGGACCGATCACTTTGCGGCGGGGGAACGCTCACGTATGGTGAGGTTCCTCTCCGTTAAAAGACATAAGCGACATAATGGGAACCCGCCCTCCTTTCACCTTCTCAACGGCAAGGAGGTCACGCTGGAGGTGCTGCCCATCAAAGGCGAAAAGAAATACATCGTGATCCTTGATGACATTACTGATCGTCGCCGATCGGAGAAGGCCTTTTCGGAAGCCTATGCAGACCTCGAGAACCGCGTAGAGAAACGTAGTGAAGAGCTGGCGAACGCCAACAAGACCCTCAGGGAAGAACTGGCGGAGCGCCGGCGTGTCGAGGACATGCTTCAACAGAGCCGGAACACCCTGCGGTCGGTTTTTGACAGCATATCGGATCCGCTGATCCTGGTTGACAATCATCTCCACGTCAGGATGGCCAACCGGAGCACGCTCGACTATTTTAATTTCGATGATTATTTCGATATCCTTGGAAAATCCTTCCTCAAGATCGTTGAGGGCTGCTACGACGATAGCAAGCTCCAGTCGATTCGGACAGCGATTACAAGTTTTGAAAAAATGAGCTTTGAATCTTCGCCCCCCCGGCAGTCCGGAGTTTATAAGAAGACTGTCATTTACCCCCTACAGGAGGAGCACAGAAATCTGGGTTCCGCCATTATCCGGATAGCCGATATTACAAAGGAAAAGAATCTTGAAAAAGAAATGCTTCAAAGCGAAAAACTGGCCACCCTGGGTCTCCTCGTGTCGAGTATCGCGCATGAGCTCAACAATCCCAACAATTTTATCATATTCAACACACCTATTCTGAAGGACTACATCAAGGCCATCCTTCCCCTCCTTGAGGAACAGTACACCCGGAATCCGCAGTCCGAGATCATGGGGATGTCTTATATCGATCTGCACGAAGACATCATGAAACTGGTCACCAATATTGAACATGGTGCACAGCGAGTCAACGCGACCATCAGCAAACTCACGGGATTTGCAAGGAAAAGGAGCGGCAGCGACAAAAAGCCCGTTGAGCCCGGAGAACCGATCGAAAGGGCCGTCGCCATCTGCAGGAGCGAGATTAAGAAAACGGTCAAGGACTTCGAGGTCCGTGTCGAGGGAAACCTGCCCACGATCATGGCGGATGCCGAGGCGATTGAGCAGGTGATCATCAACCTGCTGATCAATGCGTCGCAGGCATCGGACAAAAAAGACTCCTGGATCAGGCTCACGGCGTTCCGTGAAAAAGAAAACGGGAAATATCTCAACATCGAAGTGTCGGATAACGGCTGCGGCATGGATGAAAACACCAGGAACAGTGTCTTCCTTCCCTTCTTCACCACAAAAACGGACGGGACGGGAACGGGCATCGGTCTTTATATCGTCGAGAGCCTGGTTCAGGAGATGGGGGGAAAAATCACTGTTCAGAGCGAACCGGCCACAGGAAGCACGTTCAGGATATCCATCCCGCTCCAGCAACCCTGAAAGACCGGGTGCAGCGATCCGGTTTTGTCATGTCCCTCTTCTGGTCCGGTGCAGCAACGGAGGGATCCATCCTCCCCGGGCAAAACATCTCAAACCGACTTCATCGACGAGGGTCAAACGCTCTTGCATCCGGCTGATCGAGTCCGGAACCCTGTCGATATCCGCTCTTTTCGCCCCTCCTTCCACCTATCCTTAAATTTCATCCCTGTCTTTCACGCCGAGGCCGGCGAATCCACGGAACCGAACCCTCCCGGAATGAAAAGCGGCATGTGAAACGTACCGTAGGGGAAACCCCGTTGATCTGCCCCGGTTTCTATGTTAAAAATTCCTACCGTTTCTCCCCTGAGATGGATGGCCTTTCTCTAACCGGATATAACGGTCGATGAATGATGCATCGTGCTGAAAAACGAATGACGGCGTCCGCTCCGATGGCTCGCAAGGTTTACAGGTTGTCCTCGATTCGATTTGCCTCCCGGATGATTATTCCGGCAGTTGCCCTCCTTCTCCTGGTCTGTGCCTGCACGTCCCCATCACAGCAACCCGCCCCATCACAGGGAAAAGAAAAAACCGCCGTTGTTTTGGAAAAGCGGCAGCCGGCAAATCCGGGGGTCGGCTTCGCGTCCCGCCACAAGTGGATTGATCATTATCAAAAACACGGGCATGAATTTGGATCGATTTCAAAAGAGCAGTACCTGCTGAAGGCCCAGGAACTCCGTGACCGCCCTGCTGGCGGAGACATCCTCGAGCATGTACGGAGCGACGGCGTCACGACACGCTTCGACCGTGCATCGGGCGATTTCATTGCATTCAACGTGGACGGCGTGATCCGGACCTACTTCCGGCCGAACGACGGCGAGGCCTATTTCCGTCGCCAGGCCCTCAGACGTCATTAATCATTACGCATTCTGAAAGGCAGAGAGATGGTCGGGAAAGATCCTGTATCGGATTTCTTAAAGGCGAGGGGCTGTCCCGCGCACGTGATCAGGGGCGGCCTGATGGGTCTCATCGAGAGCTGGGAAACCATTGTTGAGTCCGTGGAGAAGGGCTACAGCCTCGGTCTGGACGACTATCTGAACGACATGGACGGAAGACAGCTTATCGAAGAGGCTCTCGGCTTTGCACCGGAAAAGGACAAGAAAAAGTACGCCGATCGCCTGCGACAGGCCGACGCCCGCATGAAAAAACTTCTCGCTCCGGCAGGCAAGTGCCTCTGGGGAGACGAGGTCGCGGAGGCGGAGGGCTGGTCCGCAAGGAAAAACTGGTGGTACTACATGAAACCGCTCAAGGGCGGCCACGATCTTCTTGAGGAAATCGAAGACCTCTGAAACCCTGCGAGATATCGGTTCTTGTTCTCTGGGGTTTTTTCTGGTACGTGACTTTTCGCACCTTTTTTTTAAAGCAAACTAAACAGGGAAAGGAGAATGATGATGCAGGGACTTTTCACCCTGACGCCAGCGGAATCGAAGAGGCTCCTCGGAAAGGCCCTCGCGGCCCTGCCCGAGGTCCAGAACGCGAAGACAAACGGCTACCTCCTCATCAGCCGGGGTTCGACGACGGCCTACGTTGCAGAGGAACTCCTGGGGGAAAAGGTCGCAAAGGATAGGCTGATGGCCGGGCAGGTCATCCGGGGGGTGCTCTGCGTGCTGAGCGCCGAGGAGAGGGCCAAGCCCATCACATTCCACAAGAATCAGGTGCTCCCTGTCGAGCCGGGGACCGTCCTCGACAAGCTCACGCCCGGCGACATCCTCATCAAAGGGTGCAATGCCGTCGATCCCTTCGGAAACGTAGGCGTCCTCATGGCAAGTCCCGCAGGCGGCACCATGGGGCAGTTTTACATGGCCATGAAGGCCCGGGGTCTTGAAATCATTTATCCCGTGGGTCTCGAAAAGCTGATCCCCTCCGTAGAGGAAGCGGCCAGATACGGTGGAATTCTTGCGCTGGGCCGGACCATCGGGGCGCGCGTGGGGATAGCCTGTGTGGCCGACGGCAGGGTTTTTACGGAGATCGAGGCCATCGAGAGCCTCTTCGGTCTCGACGCCGTCTGTTACGCCGCGGGCGGCTGGGGCGGGGCCGAAGGGTCCGTGACGCTCATCGTCGAAGGGCCTGATGAAGATGTGAACCGCTGTCTCGATTTCATTGAGCAGAAAATCAAGGGGGAGCCTCCGCTCCCCGGCGTGAAGGGGCCCTGCAAGACCTGTCCTATCCCTTGCAGCTTCAAGGGGAAGGACACAAAGGATCTTCCCGATTATTTGAAATAGTCTCGAAAGGAGATGGGCATGAGACCGAGAATCGGAAGCAAGGCGCCGGATTTCACGTTGCCGAGCCACCTAGGACGGAAGATCAGGCTGAGTTCCCTCTATGGGAAAGGCCCCGTCGTACTCGCCTTCTTCCCCCTGGCGTGGACGCCTATCTGAACGAACCAGATCCCGTCTTACGAGGCGGAACTAGCCAAGTTTGCGGGATTGAATGCCCAGGTCCTGGGCATCAGTGTCGACCACATTCCCTGCCTGAAGGCATGGGCCGAGAGTCTCGGCGGGATTTCCTTCCCGCTGTTGAGCGATTTCAATCCCCTGGGGGCTGTGGCCCGAAAATACGGTGTGAAGAGGAAAGAGGGTCACTCGGAACGGGCGATCTTTGTCATCGACGAAAAAGGGTTCTTCCGCTACATCGACGTGCACGACATCGACGATCGGCCGAGCAACCGCGTGCTCTTCTCGGAGCTCAAGAGGATTTTTGGCGCGAAAAAAAAGAAGTCATAACACTGCTCGAATAAGCGGAGGAGTGTTCGCATGCACCGCCATGTAAAGATACTGATTCTATGCGTCAGCGCCGTCATTGTCCTTTCAGGCTGCGCCGTCGAAGGATCAAAATACTCTGAACTGAGGACTTCCATCGCCCCGGTTCAAACGGACATGGGCAGGATCTATTTCTACAGACTGGCGGAGGCTGTTGGCTCACCCTTTCAGCCAAAAGTCCTCCTCAACGGCGAAGAGGTGGGAAACTCCGCGCCGGGCGGTTTCTTTTATGTCGACCGCCATCCCGGCAACTACAAGGTTTATCTCTCGAATGAAAAAGAAAAAATAGTGGAGTTTACACTCGATCGAGGCCAGACGCGACACATACGAATGTCCGTCGCCCTCGCCACCCTTACTTACCGCGTGTATCCGGAACTCGTGATCCAGGATTTCGCCGAATCGGAGATGGGGTCGCTTCATTATTCAAAATGAAAAAAGCGAGTCGACAGGGCATTTCGAAAAAGACATGAAGTGATACCCTCGATCCGGATCCGGGTTGGGCGGGAATCGGGAGACAAGGGTTAGCCGCTTAAATCCTCTATCCGGACGAGGTACCACTTTGCGTCGATCTTTCTGAATTTGTAGTAGACCAGGACGCGATTATCTCTGCCCTTCAATCTCAAAGCGCATTCATCGGGGCTGTCCTGGGCCGTCCTCATGATGGCGATGTCCCAGTCTCTGGGGTTGAAGTCGGTGAACTTCCACTCCTTCCTCGAAATGTTCTTCCTTTGGGCAGTCTCCGCACCCTCACCATCCTTATAGAGGGTGATCTCCAGGGGAAACCTCGTGTGATCGCGCTGGAACTTCTTGGAAGATTTGAAGTTGATGTAAAAGGCCTTGAAGGGATCCGCATCTTTTACATCATTCTTGAGACTCCATGCCGTATCGTAATCAAAAGATCTCATGACCTTGCCGGCCTGGTCTTTGTTGATCTCCCCGGTCATGTTCCCCTTTTCGTCATAGGTGTATTCCGTCCAGAGGGTGACCCTGCCGTTTTCTTCCGTGTAATCTTTGGTCAACTTTCCGCTGTCATTATACAGGCGCTCCTGGAGATAAACGACACCTCCCTTTGCGTCTTTATCGACGGACTTCGTCACCCGGCCTGCCCCGTCATAGGTTAGCTCCCTCGAGCGGATGACTTTGCCGCTTCCGTCCTTCCTCGTCTCCCGGATCCGTCGGCCCCGGTCATCGTATTCCCTCTCCGTCCATCCCTGAATCGACCCGTCATCGCCCTTGTGATATTCCTTGACGATGCCGCCGGGTTTCACGTTGCATATTTGGCCATTCGCGGGACCGGCTGCCAGGATAATCGCCATCATGATCACCCAGCACATTCCAAGCATGAATCTCGCAAAACTCGAACTTTTTTTCATGAGACCTCACCGATAACCTTATGTCAGGCAGGTTTAACAGACCGTATTAATGCAACACATCTGCCAGAATCACGGTACCGGCAAAACCTTTTTTCTCCATTTCCGCCCGGGTTGAGGGTCTCCCGGATGTAAAACCGCTTGCCCGCCTCCACAAAAAAGGCTATTTAAAAAACCACAATTCTTTAAAGAGGTTTGCGGATATGGCTCAAGCTGAAATTCTCAATCTTGCCCTTCTGGTTATCACTATGCTTCTGTGGGGGACAACGCCCCTCATGGAAAAGGTCGGCCTCAGGGAGGTCGATCCCCTCATCGGTGTCTTTCTTCGCAGCGCAGCCGTCGTTATTGTTCTCGCCGTTGTCTTTCTCTTCTCCGGCCGATACAGTGAACTTGCCAGGGTCTCCCCGAAAAATCTTGCCCTCTTCGCCGGAAGCGGCATCATGGCAGGGCTCGTTGCCATGTGGACCTACTTTTATGTCCTCAAAAGCGGGATGATGTCGCAGATTGTACCCATCACGGCCTCCTATCCGCTCGTCACGGCGCTTCTTGCATTCCTCGTCCTCGGCGAGAGTTTCTCCATCCAGCGCGTCGTCGGGATCATCCTGACGGTGACGGGGATCATCCTCATCAAGCAGAGTTGAGGGGATGTCCGGTCGAATCTTGAACCACTGACGAATCTGATGTAATTGATACGAAATTCCATTTGAAGGATCTCTCACTGATGAAAACGACCCGTCTCGAGACGATCAAGCAGATCCGGATCCTCGCTCACATGATAAAGGAGAATCTCATGACGGACAACCTGGGTGATCTCCTCTTCGCTCAGAACGAAATGGAAAAACTGATCATCCAGTTCCACGAGGAGTTCCCGGATCTCATTAACGCCGGGGAGTTCAAGACCGCAAAGGACGACTATGATGCCTTCTTGAATCTTGTCGATGCGACCTATGCGGAGGAGATTGAAAAGTCCGGGTAAAGGACCAAGGCTTGAAAACAGGAACCGCAAATCTACCCCTCCACGGAGGAAAAGCCCCCGCCTGGCTCTTCAGCCGCATGAAGGGCCTGGCCCGGGAAATTGCCCGTCTCATCCTCTACGATTTCGGCCCCGACGAACTCCTTCGGCGTCTTTCGGACCCTTTCTGGTTCCAGGCTTTCGGGTGCGTGCTGGGCTTTGACTGGCACAGCAGCGGGCTCACCACAACGACCTGCGGCGCCCTCAAGGAGGGCCTCCGGGGCATGGAGCACGAGATCGGTTTCTTTGTCGCCGGCGGGAAGGGCCGGGTGTCCCGCAGGACGCCCGACGAGATCCTCCATCACGGAAAGCACATCAACACGGATCCGGAATCCCTTGTCTACGCAAGCAGAATGTCCGCGAAGGTTGACAGCGCAGCCGTTCAGGACGGCTACCAGCTCTACCACCACGTCATTTTCTTCGACCGGGACGGCAGATGGGCCGTCGTCCAGCAGGGCCTCAACGACGAAAACCGCTACGCCCGGCGCTACCACTGGCTCAGCCTCGACAAGGTCGATTTCGTCTGTGATCCCCACCAGGCCGTCTGCTGCGAGAAGAAAGCCCTCACCCTGAACCTCGTCGCCCGCGAGGGAGAAAAGAACCGCCTGGCATCCGCCCGGATCTCCATCGAACACCCAGACAGGGTCATGGTGGAGTTCAAAAAGATCCAGACTCTGGCACTACCGGCTCGTCATGATGTGACTCCCGACCTGATCGGCCCCGATTACTTCCACAGGATCCTGCTCAAGACCTATGAGGAGCAGCCGGGAAACTTCGAAAGCCTTTTGGGACTCAACGGGGTGGGCCCGAAGACCTTGAGAGCCCTCTCACTGATGGCCGAACTGGTCTACGGGGCGAAGCGCTCGTTCCGGGATCCCGCCCGCTTCAGTTTCGCCCACGGCGGCAAAGATGGCCACCCTTATCCTGTAGACCGGCAGGCCTACGATCAGTCGATCGCCTTTCTCAGAGAGCTTGTAAACTCATCCCAAATCGGACATTCAGAGAAAAAACGGGCTTTTGAAAGGCTGAAGGCCTTTTGCGGGGACAAGTGCTTAGGTCTCTTTGTCCCGGTCCGGGCCGGCGAAAACAGCCTGCCAGGAATGACGCGCTTTATTCGTAAAAGTGTTCCGGACCTTGTTCAAAAAACCCTCACTTAACCATTCCGCAGCATGCGCACTTGACGGAATCATGCCATCGGGATATCCACCCGACATGTCTTCGGTTTGCAGCCTTGACCACAGTTCATCCTTTCATCCTCTGGTGAAATAAATCCCTAAAAACCTTGAAAGTTTTCATTTTTTCAACCGATATAATTGTTTGTCGGCAGCACTCGACCATTGAAATATTCATGGAATTAATGACTTGACCGTGATCAACATCTGCATGCGGAGCGGGGTTTACCATGTCAATTCTAGACCAGATAAAACCAATTTTATGGGGAATATCAATAAGTTGTCTTTATTCCCCCCGGGGAAAACCAGAGAGCCTATGTGAACGGTCTGTAATCACAGAAGCATCTCTCAAAAAAGACGTCAAAAAGGTTCGAAGCTTACCGGCTGACGCAACGGCGCAGAAACCGAAAAAAACGTCGTATCCGGGAAACGGATCCCGTATTGACATAACGGACAGGAAAAACGAGGGGCTTTATCGCACCCTCGCGGAGAGGTCGATGGCCGGCGTGTACGTCGTCCAGGACGGGAGATTCACCTACCTAAACAAAATGGCTGCCTCTTACGCGGGGTATGAGCCCGAAGAGCTCATCGGCACGAACGCGATGGCCCTCGTCCTCCCCGAGGACAGGGAAAAGGTTCGCAAAAGAGGGACCCAGATGCTGCACGGTCTGAGCGCCTCACCCTACGAGTTTCGCATACGCACGAAGGATGGGGGTCTTCGATGGATCATGGAGACGGTGACGTCCATCACTTTCAATCACAGACCGGCCGTCCTCGGAAACTCCATGGATGTGACAGAAACAAAGCTCACGACGGAAGAGCTCGAGAGAGTCCAGGGGCAGCAGAAAGCGCTCTTAGACAACATTCCCGACATCGCCTGGATGAAAGATGCGGAGGGCCGCTATATCGCCGTCAACGAAGCCTTCGGCAAGTTCTGCGGGAAGGACACCGGTGCCGTCATCGGCCGGAGCGCTTTAGAGATCTTCCCCCCCGAACTCGCGCAGCGCTTTCACGCAGAAGACCAGGCCGTCATGGCAGGGCGACGGAGAACGCTCGTTGAAAAATCCATCGTGACGGAAAAGGGCGAAGAGGCATGGCATGAAACCATAAAAACGCCGATCCTTAACGAAAGGAATGAAGTCATCGGGATGGTGGGGATCGCAAGGGACATCTCCGAGCGCCGCAAGGCCGAGAAGGTCCTTCGCGAAAGCGAGGCCCGGTTCCGCCTGCTGGCCGAAAACGTCAAGGACGTCATCCTGCTCACCGGGCTGGACGGCAGAATCCTTTATGTCAGCCCCTCCGTGGAGCAAATGATCGGATATCCCCTCGATGAACTGCGGGAGAAGAAATATCGCGACGTCATGACGCCGCGAACACTGCTCGCGGTGAAAACGTACCTCAAGGAAAAAATCTGGAACGGCAAGGCCGCTCATCTGGATCCGGGGAGACCGAGCGTGATGGAAGTCGAAGCCGTCTGCCGGGACGGCTCGGTAAAAGACGTTGAAGTCAAGTTCAGCATCCTATTGAACGATACCGGTGAGCCTTACAGAATTCTCGGCGTGATGAGGGACATCTCGAAACGCAAGGCCGCCGAGAAGGCCTTGAAGGATAGCGAAGAGCGCCTCAGGACCTACCTCGATTCGATGCAGGACCTCGTCTTTCTCAAGGATGAACAGTCCCGGTTCCTGATGGTGAACCACGCCTTCGAGCAGTTCGGTGGGGTCAAGGAACAGGATATTATCGGGAAAACAGACGCTGATTACTACCCTGCCGGTATCGCCGGACCGTTCATGGAATCCGACCGTAAAGTCGTCGAGGGGCAATCAATGGTCGCAGGCGAGGTTACGCTCGGAAGCCGGTGCTTCGAATGGCGGAAATTCCCCGTAAGCCTTGGCGACGGCCGCATGGGCGTCGGGGGATGCGTCCGTGACATCACCGAACACAAAAGGGCCGAAGAGGCCCTGCGGGAAAGCGAGGCAAAGTTCAGAACTCTGGCCAACAACATCCCCCTCGGTGTCATCATCCATGAAAACGGGGTTTTGCGCTATGTCGGTGCCCAAGTTGCCGCCATGCTTGGATATGAAAACCCCCATGAATTTATCGGTTCACATGTCATGGATTTTATTCATGAGGATGATCGCCCCCGTGTTTTGGAGATTTCAAAGCAGCGTATTACCGGCGAAGCCGTTCCTGACGTCTACGAAGCCCGCCTGATTCGAAAGGACGGGGCGTCGATGGATGCCCTGATCCACTCGGCCATGATGATCGACGAGGGCGGGAGAAAAGTCACCCTCACCGTCTTCACGGACATCACCGAGCGCAAAGAGGTTGAGGCGGCCCTGAGAGAAAGCGAGGCCAAGTTCAGGGTCCTGGCTGACAACACCCCCTTTGGCATCCTGATCCATCACAACGGCATCATACAGTACGCAGGGCGGGAAGCCGGCCGCATGGCGGGATACGAGAACGTGGGCGAATGCATCGGACGCTCCATCATGGAACACATCCACGAGGAGGACCGTGCGCGAGTCGCAGACATCACTCGCCGCAGAATCGCCGGAGAAGACGCCCCAAATCAGTACGAGGCCCGGCTCGTCCGGAAAGACGGATCTGTCATCGATGTACTCATATCCGCCATGATGATCGAATACGGGGGGCAGCGATGCACACAGTCGGCGCTCATGGACATCACGGAACACAGGAAAGCCGCCGAAGCCCTTCGACAAAGCGAGGCAAAACTTCAGGGTCTCCTGCGAGCCGCCCCGATCGGAATCGGCCTGATTCGCAAGCGTGTCTTCGAGTGGGTAAGCCAGGGGCTCTGCCTGATGACGGGTTACTCACCCGAAGAACTCAGCGGCAACCGTGTGGACTTTCTGTACGCCGATCGGCAGGAGTCCCTTCGCGCCGGGGCTGCCCTGCGCAAACAGCTTTACAGGAAAGGCGTCGGGTCCGTTGAGACAAGATGGAAGACAAAAGACGGCCGGGTGATCGACGTGGTCCTGAGATGCGCCATCGGGGAAGGCGCGGGGAGG
>Ga0316616_100000935_pt1 | contig 10879 bp, 11 predicted proteins | sample OWC_Aug_M1_C1_D1_FD_207660 | JGI IMG/M metagenome (GOLD analysis project Ga0316616, IMG submission 207660) | Wetland soil microbial communities from Old Woman Creek delta, Ohio, United States - OWC_Aug_M1_C1_D1_B | ecosystem: Environmental > Terrestrial > Soil > Wetlands | place: USA: Ohio...
CAGTTGTCGCCGCCGGCCGGCTGCATGGCGACCAGGGCGCCGACCTTGAGCCACTCGCCGGGGATGGTACTGAGCAAGGCGCCGAACCCGCCCAGGCTGACATCGTCGACGACCCAGCTTTCCATCGCCACGGCATCGGCACGTGCCGGTAATTGCCCGGAAAAAGCCATGAAGGCGCTGGCCAGGCCATTGACGACAATGGCGCGCTGCTTGACGCCGTGCCGGTCATGGCGCCGCTGCGGTGGAATCGGCGCCAGATAGGCAGCGAGATGGCGCAGCACCGGGAGCAGCGCCTTGGCAGAATACTGGCCGCCCAGGTTGATGTCGCCTGGCACGTCATGGCCGCGCTCGAGATCATGCAACAGCGACCCGATGCCGGCATGCGCAGTCCCCGGCTTGAAAAAGCGCTGGGTCGGCATCGCCTGGGCCGGCATCCGGGCCAGGCGCTGAGGCGGCTGGGCCAGTTCCAGATCGACCCAATACACACTGTCATGCTCGACCGTCACCGAGAGCACGAAGCCAGGCAGGAAATGGGCGATCAGCCGCTCGGCCAGTTCGATTTCCTGCTGCAGCAGGCCGTCCATCGAGGCCGCCAGGAAGGCGACGGCCTTGACGAATTCCAGGTGCGGACTGGTCACGCCGGGCACATTCGCATGCAACTGGATGGAACGCGTTGCCACACCGGCGTTCTCGGCATATAGCAGGGCCGCCCCCAGGCGTTGCCAAAGTGCGCCACGCGATGGCCCGTAACGAAACTGTTCCCACTTCAAGATCGCGGCCAGCGCCGCGATCAGGCGTGCCGCAAGGGCCGGCAGCGCCTGCCGCAATTGCTCGCCAACCCGGCTCTTCTGGCCGGCGGCCGCCAGGCAGCGCTCGTAGCTGGCGGCGAGCACGGTCCAGAAGCCGTGACTGATCGTCCACAGGCGCTTTTCCTCGTTTCGCGAAAGACGCGGTGTATACAGGTAGTCCCGGTTCAGGCGCCTGATATGCGGCTGCGCTGCGTCGTCCAGCAGGCTGACGGCTTCGTACAGGCGATCTTCGGGGAAGTTTCCGGTACCCGCCAGCGATTCCAGCCAGCCAACCACCTCGTCGAGAGCCTTGAAGGTGTTGTCGCCGGGAATTTCGTTGATGAGCCGCCGCAGTTCCCGCGGGTCACCCAGCGGATGATCGATCTTTTGTCCGACAATGGCAGCCAGACCCCGCAGCTTGTTCAGCATTCCATCCCCCGATCAACCGCCGGTCTGTTCTGCCGGATCCGATTTCATGAAGCTACAGTCTACCCCGGAATCCTATTTGCTGATGACCGCCAGCGCTGCCTCCAGCGGGGCGCTCGAAACCTTGATGATGCCGTCGAGCGGATGGTTCATTTCGAGGATCAGGAAGACGGCCGCCGACATCGAGAGGGCGCAGGTGAGCATTGCGATGACTGATGTCGAATTGCGCGGCGCGATCAGCCCGAGGCCGACGAAGAGCTGGATCAGCCAGAAACCGAGGACGACTAGGAAGACCTGCGGCAAAGGATTCTGCATCTGCTCGAAGATCAGCCAGCGCGACTCGGCCAGGCTAGCCATTTGTGCTTCGGCTTTTTCCTGAAGATGCTTCTGCGCGTCATTCTGGGGCGACAGTTTGCGGATGGCTTCCGCAACTTCATTCATCCGCGAGGCATCGCTGCTAACGACGATGGTGGTGACATGCGCCTGCCGGCCCGGCCAGATGCGCTCGATGCTGGCAGCGACGTTCTGCTGGAGCAGCACCCGCGCGGGCCGCGCTTCCGGCCCGTAGTTGGCGAGCGTTCGATCGAGCGTGATGATCTGCGCCCCGCTCTGGGTAAGTTCCGAGGTCGCCGTGTCGAAGGTGCCTTTGGCTGAGCTGACGAGCAAGCCGAGGATCAGCGCAACCAACGTTGCCAGCATGCCGGTGGCGATCTTGAGCAGGTCGCGGGTCCCTTCCTCTTCATGATGCGGCGGCAGGCGGTGGCGGAGAAAGACGGTCAACAGCAGGCCGCCGCAGCTGCCGGCGAGAATGAGTATCGCAATGATGGTCGAGGACATGAACGCCTTTCAGAACGGGGCTGGGCAAACCTGGCCATCCCCCACCCCGGGGCTACAGGCGGAATTGGACACCATGGCCGGTTGCAGGTCAATGCTGACGCTGCGGCGGCCGGCGGAACATGTAAAATCCAACCTTTGATTGCCTCCCGAACTTTCTCCCATGCAGCAATACCACGACCTGATGCGACACGTCCTGGAAAACGGACACGACAAGTCCGACCGCACCGGTACCGGGACACGCTCGGTCTTCGGCTGGCAGATGCGCTTCGACCTCGCCCGCGGCTTTCCGATGGCGACTACCAAGAAGCTGCACTTGAAGTCCATCGTCCATGAACTGCTGTGGTTCCTGCAGGGCGACACCAATATCGCCTACCTCAAGGAAAACGGCGTCCGAATCTGGGACGAATGGGCCGACGAGAACGGCGATCTCGGCCCGGTCTACGGCAAGCAGTGGCGGCGCTGGGAGACGGTCGATGGCCGCGTCGTCGACCAGATCGCGCAACTCGTGTACAGCCTGAAGAACAACCCGGATTCGCGCCGCCACATCGTTTCCGCCTGGAACCCGGGCGATGTCGACCGCATGGCGCTGCCGCCCTGCCACTGCCTGTTCCAGTTCTACGTCGCCGGCGGCAAGCTCTCCTGCCAGCTTTACCAGCGCAGCGCCGACATCTTCCTCGGCGTCCCGTTCAACATTGCCTCCTACGCGCTGCTGACCCTGATGCTGGCGCAGGTCTGCGGCTACCAGCCCGGCGAGTTCGTCCACACCTTCGGCGATGCGCACATCTATTCCAATCACTTCGAACAGGCCCGCCTGCAGCTATCCCGGGCGCCGCGCGCCCTGCCGACAATGTGGATCAACCCGGCGGTCGACGACATTTTTGCCTTCAAATTCGAAGACTTCCGGCTCGACGGCTACGATCCGCACCCGCATATCGCGGCACCGGTAGCGGTGTAGGCACGATGATCCTCGGCGGCGACCTCGGCGGCACCAAGACCCTGCTGGCGCTGGCCGAGAAGGAGGCGGCTGGGGGCATTCGCATCGTCCGCCAGCAACGCTTCGCCAGCGCCGACTACCCGACTTTCGAGCAGATGCTCGACGAATTTCTTGCCGGCAGCCCCTCCATCGACGCCGCCTGCTTCGGTGTCGCTGGGCCGACCGACGGCCGCAACGCCAAGCTCACCTACCTGCCATGGTCACTCGCGGCAAGCGAACTGAGCCACCGCTTTGCCATCCCGCGCGTCACGCTGGCCAACGATTTCGCCGCCGCCGCCCACGGCCTGCCGCTGGTCGAAACGGATAGAATTCTTACACTGCACGCCGGCCAGCCGATCGAACACGCCCCGCGCGTCATCCTCGGCGCCGGCACCGGCCTCGGCGTCGCCGGGCTGGTCTGGCAAGGCGATGGCTACCGGGTCATCGCCGGCGAAGGCGGCCACATCGGCTTCGCGCCGCAAACTGGCGAGCAGGGCGAATTGTGGCGCTGGCTGCTGGAACGGAATGGCCGGGTGACGACCGAAGACGTTGTTTCCGGCCCCGGGCTGGCACGGATTTATGCCTTTTTCGGCGGTCGACCGCGCTCCGAAGGAAGTCCCCCTGGGTGGCAGCAGCCTGAAGCGATCGGCAACGCCGCGCTGGCCGGCAGCGACCCGCTTGCCGTTAACGCCCTGCGCCTGTGGCTCGAATGCTACGGCGCCTTCGCCGGCGACCTCGCCCTGCACTGGCTGGCGCGCGGCGGCGTCTATCTGGCCGGCGGCATTGCCGCCAAGCTGCTGCCCGGCACCGATGCCAATCCTTTCATCGATGCCTTTCTCGCCAAGCGCGAACACCGGCACCTCGCGCTGGACATGCCGATCCGCCTGGTGACCGACGAAAGCCTGGGCCTCAGGGGAACGCTGGCGCTCGCCGCCGGCTAAGCCAAGGCCGGTCTTTGTTCGAGGCCGGTAATTGCCGGCAGGAACACCTCGGTCACCAAAACTTGTTGGCCGCCAAGGCGATGCCACGAGCGCCGCGCCCACAGAAATTTTCCGCTTTCGCCGTGAGCGGCTGCGCGCCGGAACAACGGATGCCGGGCGTCCAGCCGGCAATACTCGATGACCCCGCGCCGGAATCCCGGCCACGAAAACAGCAGGGAACCCAGCGAACGGCTGCCAAGACGCGACAACCAGCGCGTCAGGCGGCCGTTGGTCGCGGTCGATAGCGTGGTATGGGCAAAAATCACCGGCACCCCGTCGCATTCCAGCACGACCTCGCGCACCCAGGCATTCCGGCGGACTGGTGACTCGTCCGCCAGCGGCGTCGCCTTGCCGTAACGCAACAAGCGTACGCGAAAGTCGCGGCACGCCGCCTGGCAGCGTGCCGTCAGTGAGCCGGACTCGGTCAGCCAGTCACGCAGAGCACGATCCCCCACCCCGCCGCCGAGGCGGGGATGCCATTGCCGGGCTGCCATTACCGGGGACGCGGCGCCTTGTCGAGGCCACCCAGCTTGACCCCGGGCTTGATGCCGCGCTGGGCGAACCAGCCGAGATTCATTTCCAGCGCATAGCGGGCGGGCTGCCGGGCGCAATGGTTGTCCTCGGTCTGCGGCTTCATGTCCTCGATATTGATGATGTAGCCTTCGTCGTCGATGAAGGCGACCGACAGCGGAATCAGCGTGTTGCGCATCCACATGCAATGCGTGTTCGGCTGCGTGAAGACGAAGAGCATGCCGCGCTGTTGCGGCATCGCCTGGCGATTCATCAGGCCGACCTGGCGGTTCTGATCGCTGGCGGCGACCTCGGCCTCGATGCGATGGAACCCCGCGTTCAGCTCCAGCACGGGCATGGCGTTCTGGGCCCAGGCGGCGCTCAACGTCAGCCCGAACAAGGCACCGACAACTATCCTATTCATTGAATTTTCCTTGTAAATCCATGTAACTGCCTTCGATCTGGCGCCACGCACCGGGCACCAGTCCATCCAGCGTTACCGCTCCGATGGCGGCGCGAATCAAGCGGAGAGTAGGATAACCGATTGCCGCCGTCATCCGCCTGACCTGCCGGTTCTTGCCCTCGGCGATGCGGATTTCCAGCCACGACGTCGGGATCGCGGCGCGGAAGCGGATCGGGGGGTCGCGCGGCCACAAGTTGGCCGGTTCGTCGACCCGGCGCACCTTCGCCGGCTGCGCGGTGAAATCGGCGAGCGCGATGCCGGCACGCAGGCGGTCAAGCGCCGCTTCGTCGGGAATGCCCTCGACCTGCGCCCAGTAGGTCTTCTCAAGCTTGTGCTTTGGGTCGGCGATTTGCGCCTGCAGCCTGCCGTCGTCGGTCAGGATCAGCAGGCCTTCGCTGTCGGCATCGAGCCGGCCGGCAACATAGACGCCCTTGAGCGGAATGAATTCGTCGAGCGCCCGCCACTTGCCCTCCGGCGTGAACTGGCTGAGGACACCGTAGGGCTTGTTGAAGAAGACGAGGGTGGACACGTGGGCAGGCTGAGGCGGCAAACCACGATTTTCGCCTATTTTTTGCCGTCGACCCTAGGGCCAGCCTTAGTTTCTATGGCCGCAGCAGCCTCAGTGATAAAAGGCGTAGCCGATCAGGATCGCCCCGACCAGCCCGACCGCATCGGCGATCAGGCCACCGGCCACGGCGTAGCGGGTCTTCGTGATGTTTACGCTACCGAAATAGACGGCCAGCACATAGAAGGTCGTCTCCGTCGAGCCCTGGATGATCGCCGCCAGCCTGCCCTGGAAGGAATCGACGCCATAGGTCGTCATCACGTCGACCATCAGCCCGCGCGCGCCGCTGCCGCTGAGCGTCTTCATCAGGCCGACCGGCAGTGCCGGCACGAAATCGTCGTTCAGCCCGAGCGCCAGCACGACGCTGCGGATGCCGCCGATCACGTAATCCATGCAGCCGGTGGTACGGAACACCGAGATCGCCACCAGCATCGCGATCAGGTAGGGAATGATCTGCACGGCGACGCCGAAACCCTCCTTGGCGCCGTCGACGAAACTCTCGTAAACATCGATGCCGCGCCAGGCCGCGACGGCAACGAAGAGCACGATGATCGAAACGATCAGTCCGCTACCAAGTAGCCCGATCATCTCCGCCATCTGCTCGGGCGGCATGCCGGCCAGCCAGAAATACAGCCCGCCCATCAGCGCCGCGAAGCCGGCGAAGAAGGCCAGCACCGGCTTGCAGAACAGGTTGATGCGCTGCCAGATCGCCACCGCGACGAGCCCTGCACAAAAGGAGACGAAGGTGCCGAGCAAGGTCGGCAAAAAGATGTCGGCCGCGTTGAAGCCGACCAGCCCCTGCTTGAGCGCGATGCTCTGGCGAATGGCGATCACCGAGGTCGGGATCAGCGTGATGCCCGCCGTGTTGAGCACCAGGAACATGATCATCGGGTTGCTGGCGGTATCCTTGTGCGGGTTGATTTCCTGCAGTTCGCGCATCGCCTTCAGGCCGAGCGGCGTCGCCGCGTTGTCGAGGCCGAGCATGTTGGCGCTGACGTTCATGACGATGCTGCCGCTCGCCGGATGGCCTGCCGGAATGTCGGGAAAGACGCGGCGGAAGAACGGGGCGACGACGCGGCTGAACAGTTCGATCAGTCCGCCGCGCTCGCCAATCTTCATCACCCCCAGCCACAAGCTCATGACGCCGACCAGCCCGAGCGAAATGTCGAAGCCGGTCTTGGCCGTATCGAACAAGCCGTTCAGCACACGCGTGAAAATATCCAGATCGCCCTGCAGCAATTGGACGACCGCCGCGACGAAGCCGACGAGGATGAAAGCGACCCAGATTCGATTGAGCACGGGCGGATGATGAAATGGCTGAAAGGCCGTCAGTCTATCGGCGCCACCGGCAACTGTCACCGTGACGGCTTGTCGCCCGGCTCATTGCCAAGCGCTCAAATCGCTTACGGGGCGAACACCGGCAAGTCCCAGTCCGCGCGCCGGCGCTCGTATTCCGCCTGCGGCAACTGCACCAGCAGCGGCGCCGCCGCGCCATCCAGCCAAGCGGCAATCCGGCTCATGTCGGCCAGCGCCATCGCCGTGCACCCCGCCGTCGGCATGCCCGGCGCCTCCCACACATGCAGGAAAATGCACGACCCCGCCCCCGCAACCACCGGATCGCAATTGTGCCCGACCACAGCGCCCACGGCGTAACGCCCATCTCCGCGCAGCATGTCCTCGCACGAAACCCAGTCGGGCCGAGCGATTGCAGTTTGATCGACGATCCGGTTGTAATTCGCCGAAGCCGGGTCGTCGATGCACTTGAGATCGCGGGTCGCACGCAGGCAGGGCAGCTTCGCGGCATTGGCGAGAGTGCTGCCGGGCTCGGCAAGGCCGAACCGCGCGGTGACCGCGAAAATACCCGCCGGGGAACGTCCATCGCCCTCACATTTCTGCCGGCCGGGCATCGCCGGATGCAAGCCCCGCCCCCAGGCCAGCCCGGCCCGACCCAGCGTCACCGGCACCATCGCACCGTCCGCCACCCAGCCGCCCGCCGGCAGGCGGGTAAACCGCTGCAGGCGCCCGAGCGGGGAGTCCTGACCGGAGGCAAGGCAGAGCAACAACTGGCGGGAAGCGGCAGGCATCGGGGGCATCGTGCGGAGTCGGCGCAGGCGAGAAAGAAAATGACGATTTTGCCCGATTTTGGCGGTCGACCGCAGGCGCATCCAGACCTGCCGGCCCTTCGCGGCGCCCAAGGCCAGCGAATCTCCATTTCATTTGCGCGACTGGCCCTGTAGACTGCGGCTATTGACCGCCCGACCACCTGGAGAAAAAACATGCAAGGATCGTTTGAGTACAAGATCGATGCCAACGGCGACGAAGTTGTTCTGGGCATCGACCTGGACTCGGTTTGCGCCAGGGCCCTGGCCCGGCTGGATCGTTACATCAACTGGGCCGACGTCCTGAAACTGACCGAGAACGATCCGGAAGCGGCCTACGCCGCGGAGCGCCTGCATACCGCCTTGCAGCACCTGGGGCGCTAGGCTCGCGACGACCGCCCGGCGGCAGGCAACCCGCCGCCCGGATTGCCGGGCGCATGCTTAGTGGCTGGTCCCTTCCGACTTGCTGATCTTGTTCCAGACGTTGTACTTGCCGACCGGCTTCTTCATCGGCAGGCGCTTCACTTCCTTCAAAGTCGTGGCGTCGTAGATGATCAGCGCGCCGTCCATTTCCCACAGGCTGGCCAGCACGTACTTGCCGTCTTTCGTGAATTCCACGTGGGCGAAGGTCTTGCCCGGCTCGGGCTTCAGCTCGGCGACGACCTGCAGGGTTTCCTTGTCGATGATCTGCATGGTGTCCTTGAATTCCTTGCTCATCATCGAATCGGTCCACGCGTAGCGGCTGTTCTCGTGGCTGCGCATGAAGAAACCGGGGCCACGGGTCTTGATCTGCTTGATGGTCTGCCAGGTCTTCATGTCGATGATGCTGATCACGCCCTCGTTGAGGTTGGGCGTCGCCATCACCGTCCGCCCCTGCCAGGTCCAACTGATGCCGGAACCAAGGTGAGGCATGCCGGGCAGTTCGAGGTCGGCAATCTTCTTGCGCGCATCGAGATTGACTACCTGGCCGCTGACCGCCGCCTTGGCGTCGTTGCGCGAGGCGCCCATCACTTCGTCGTAGCCCTGGGTGAAGTAGAAATCGTCGAGGTAATCGTCGAGCTGCGTGCGCTGCGGGTTGAGGAAGCCTGGGACGAAATAGCCTTCGCGGTACTTGAAGTCATGGACCATGCCCACCGCGACATCCGGCGCCGTCGGGTTGTACGAGACCTCCCAGACCTCCTTGACGTCCTTCAGCGCGGCGACAAAGCTTTGCCGGGGCGAAGCATCGTAGACGGCCGATACGCGCGAACTCACCTTGCCATCCTTATCAGCCACCGGCAGGATTTTCTTGAAATTGAGGTCGGCATCGAGGATGACCAAGCTGTGCGGCAGATAGTTGGCGACCGCGACCCACTTGCCGTCGCCGGAAACCGCCGCGTTGCGCGTGTTGATGCCGGCGCGCACCTCGGCGATGACCTTGAGGTTCCACAGGTCGAACTTGGTGATCCAGCCGTCGCGCGAGGCGAAGAAGACGTAGCGGCCGTCCGGCGTGAATTTCGGCCCGCCGTGCAACGCAAAGCGCGACGGGAAGCGGTGGATCGGTTCCAGCCTGTCGCCGTCGAGGATGGAAACGTGGTGGTCGCCGCTTTCGACGACAATGAACAGGTTCAGCGGGTCGGCGCTGAAAGCGGGCTTGTCGGGCAGGCTGCCAGGCGCGAAATTGACGATGCGCGAGGCGGTGATTTCCTTCTCGCCCCACACCGGCATCGGTGTGATCGGCGTGTAGGCGTACTCGACCAGCGCCTTGATTTCGTCGCTGTTCAGCTGTTGACCGAAGCCCTGCATCTGCGTCGCCGACCGGCCTTCACGGATGACCTTCTCGGCTTCCGCCTTGCGCAGCCGTGCCAGGTTTTCCGGGATCAGCGCCGGGCCGATGCCGCCCAGGCGATCGGGGCCATGGCAGGCGGCGCAATGCTGTTTGTAGTTGGCGGCGACATCAGCCGCTTCGGCCAGTTGCGCCATGCCGAGAAGGAACCAGGCGGCAAATCCGGCAGGGACGAGTATTCTCCAGTTCACAGCCCGATCTCCTCGTCGGAAAGATAGCAACCCGGGTCCTCGGCCCACGGGTCGCCGGTCATCTGCTGGGCACGGACACGGGTGTTGCCGTTGCAGATTTCCAGGTAGGCGCAGGCGCCGCAGCGCCCCTTGACGGCACGCGGGTACTGCTTGAGGCCGGCCATCAGCGGGTCGGAGGTATCCGGCCAGATCTGCGAGAACGGCCGTTCCTTGACGTTGCCCAGTGTGTAATGCCACCACATGGTGTCGGGGTGGACGTTGCCGAGGTTGTCGATGTTGGCGACGTTGACGCCCGACGAGTTGCCGCCCCACTGGCGCAGCTTGGCTTCGACATGCGCCGCCGAATCAGGAAAACGGCGACGAACCCAGTGCAGGAAATAGACACCGTCGGCGTCGTTGTTGCCGGTGGTGAATTCCTTTTCCAGTCCGCGTTGCCGGTATTCCCAACAGGTATCGAAGAGGAGGTTCATCGCCTGCCGGGTGAGCTGGTACTGCGCATCGTCCTTGCGGTTCTTGTTGCCACGCCCTGCGTAGTTGAGGTGCGAGAAATAGAAGCGGTCGATGCCCTCGTCCTCGACCAGCCTGAGCAGGCCGGGCAGGTCGTGGGCGTTGTCCTGCGTCATCGTGAAGCGGACGCCGATCTTCAGGCCAAGATCGCGGCACAGCCGGATGCCCTTCAGCGAGGCCTCGAAGGCGCCATCCATGCGGCGGAACTTGTCGTGCGTCTCGCGGATGCCGTCGAGCGAGACGCCGACGTAGTTGAAATCGCACTCGGCGATCTTGTCGATGTTGCTTTCGTCGATCAGCGTGCCGTTCGACGACAACCCGACGTAAAAGCCCTTGGCCTTGGCGCGTTTGGCGATGTCGTAGATGTCCGGGCGCAGCAGCGGCTCGCCGCCGGACAGGATGAGCACCGGCACCTTGAAGCCCTTGAGGTCGTCCATCACCGCATAGACCTGCTCGGTATTCAGCTCGCCGGGGAAATTGGTGTCGGCCGAAATCGAATAGCAATGCTTGCAGGTCAGGTTGCAGCGCCGGATCAGGTTCCAGATGACGACCGGGCCGGGCGGATTGCGCCTGGGGCCGAGCGGCGTCTGCGCGGCGATTTCCTGCATGTACTGGGAAATACGAAACATGGTGTTCCTTGTTCGAGGCTTCGGCGTATTCAACGGCAGCGCGGGATGCGATGCATTGACGTGAGTCAAGCGCAGAAAGCATGGCG
>Ga0316616_100000936_pt1 | contig 10877 bp, 8 predicted proteins | sample OWC_Aug_M1_C1_D1_FD_207660 | JGI IMG/M metagenome (GOLD analysis project Ga0316616, IMG submission 207660) | Wetland soil microbial communities from Old Woman Creek delta, Ohio, United States - OWC_Aug_M1_C1_D1_B | ecosystem: Environmental > Terrestrial > Soil > Wetlands | place: USA: Ohio...
ACCTGTACGCGGCCCGCGGTCTTGTTGACCAGCGAGGCGATGATGCCGATGGCGGTGGTCTTGCCCGCGCCGTTCGGTCCGAGCAGCGCGAAGAAGTCGCCCTGCTCGACGTCGAGGTCGATGCCCTTCAGCGCCTGCACGCCGTTGCGGTAGGTCTTGGAGAGCTGGCGCAGCGAGAGGGCTTTCATGCGGGCGCGGGCGACGGAGCGGGAGCGCAGGTTAATGTGCGGCCTACCCGACGGCAAGGCGATCAGCCGCGGGGGCGGCGCCCAGCGGCCTGCTGCGGCGGAGGGTCGTCGGCACCGATCAGGCACAGGCCGATGCAGTGGGCCCATTCGAGCGCGGCGGACGAGGAGCGGCTGGCGGCCCCGACCAGCACCTGCCAGAACCGTACGTGGGAACGCCAGCGCGGCCGGATCGTCGCCGGGTGGAGCGCCAGCTCCGCCAGTTGCGACGGTCGGCACTCGACGAGCCAGCGGCGAGCGTCGGGAGCGAGCGAGAAGACGACGCCGGAGACGAGTTCTCCGCCCTCGACCAGGCGCCGCGCCAGGAACACGGCCTGGTGGGCGAACGACTCGCAGCGACCCGGCGGTACACCGGTGCGCCCCGCCGGGCGCCCGTCCTCGACCCGTGCAGCCGGCGCCGTGCCCACCGTGGGCGGAATCACCAGCTCGAACAATGCGAACGGCACCGACACCAGCCTCGCGAGGGTGTCCGGATCCATCGCGCCCAGGCAGCCGCGGACAGGCTCCGGCCAGTCGAATCGCGGATCTGCATCGCCCCGCGCAGCCAGCCCGAGCTCCAGGTACTGCGCGTTCAGGTCGGCCAGGTCACGACGGAGCCCGGGCGAGAGGAGCGCGTCGTGCAAGGGCAACAGGGCCTCGGCCGGCGGCCGCTCGGTGGGGTCGTTCATGGTGAATTCTCCAAATATGGTCCAAACGGACCATATTTGGTTATAGACTGACACATATGGTCCGGTTGGACCATATATGACGGATATCACGAGAAACAGGGGAAGCCCGTCATGCGGATTACCGACAGTCGCTACGACCGCGACCGCCAACGCCTTGCAGTCGCCTACCGCCTCATCCGCCACGAGGCACGCACCCAGACCATCCGCCAGGCCACCAGCCTGTCCGGCGACCGCATCCGCAAGCTGTACCGCGAATACTTCAAGGGCCAGCCGGTCCGCCCCGTACGGCGCCGGCGCGGGAAGTCGCCACGGCAGATGTCGTTCTTCCGCCGCAGCCCGGTCCACGAGCTGCAGGCGGCTGCGCTCGCGGCGCTGCTGCGGCACTGCGGGTTCATCAGCCGGCCCCAGGCGTTGTATCGGCCGTCACTGGACGAGATCAGCCGGTTCTGCGACGTGTACGAGGCGTTCTGCAGCCTCTGTCCCGCCACGGTGATCTCGTTCGAGCACGCCTGGCACCTGTGGCACGTGCTGGTCCGGCTCGACGAGTTCGTGCTGGCCCGCTGCCCGGACTGCCACGGCACCTGGATCCGGGACACGCTCGACCTGCTGCCGGACAACTGCCCCGCCTGTCGAGCGCACCCGCCCGACTGAGCGCGCCGGGTTGCTAGACTGCGCGCCCGGATCTTAACCAGCAGCGACGTGCGCACACCCAACGTCTTCGCCGGCTCCTACCTCGACCGTGCAGCGCACCTGCGCAAGGACACGGCCTACGTGGCCGCCGCGCTCACCGACCCGGCCACGCTGATCGCCCCGCTCTGGCGCGCGCGCAATCTCGTGCATCCGCTGGAACAAGGCTGCTGCGCCGCATTCGTCTCCGTGACGCACGAGATCCGCACCGCGCTGCCCGACGGCGAGTTCGTGCTGCTCGGCCAGTTCCGCGGCCGCGCGTGCTTTGCCGTGGATCTGCCGCCCGCCGCGCAGCCGGTGGCGCCGCCCGGGGCCGCCTTCGAGGACCTGCGCAAGACCGGCGCGCTGCTGCCGGAAGACGAAGCCGGCCTGCTGGCGTATGCGCGCGCCATGGTGCTGTGGCGGCAGCGGCATCGCTACTGCGGCAGCTGCGGCGCACCGACGCACGCAGAGAGCGCCGGCCACGTCATGAAGTGCTCGAATGCCGAGTGTGGAGCGGAGCACTTCCCGCGCCTCGACCCCGCCATCATCGTGCTGGTGACCGACGGCGAGCGCGCGCTGCTCGGTCGACAGGCCGCGTGGCCACCCGGCCGGTATTCGACGATCGCCGGATTCGTCGAGCCCGGCGAGAGCCTCGAGGATGCGGTGGCGCGCGAGGTGCTCGAGGAAACCGGCGTGCAAGTCGTGGAGGCCGAGTACCACTCCTCGCAACCGTGGCCGTTCCCCTCGTCCCTGATGATCGGCTTCACCGCGCGCGCGGCTGCCGGCAGCGTGCCGCGCGCCGACGAGGAGCTGGAGGACGCCCGCTGGTTCACGCGCGAGCAGATCGCCTCCGGCGAGCCACGCCTGCCGCCGCGCCAGTCGGTGTCGTTGCGGCTGATCGAGGACTGGTACGACTCGGGGGCCGCCGTGCCGCTGCGCGCGACGCCCGGCTGGGCCTCGCAGGGCTGGGGCTGAGGCGGCAGGCGCAACGCGTGGGCTTCGAGATCGTCTTCGTGCTGGTGGCCGCCTTCGGCGCCGGCCTGATCGACGCCATGGCCGGCGGCGGCGGGCTCGTGCAGGTGCCGGCACTGTTCGCCGCCTTCCCGAGCACGCCGCACCCGACGCTGCTCGGCACCGGCAAGATCGCCGGCTTTGCGGGGACCACCAGCGCCATCTTCCGCTTTGCACGCCACGTGCAGATCGACTGGCGCCTGGTGCTGCCGGCCGCGACGGCCGCCTTCGTCGCGGCAATCGCGGGCGCATGGATCGCCACGAGCATCCCGCCCGAGCGCTTTCGCCCGCTCGTCCCGGTCCTGCTCACACTCGTGCTCGCCTACACGCTGCTGCACAAGGACTTCGGGCTCGTGCACCGTCCGCGCGCGCAGGGACGTCGCGGCCGCGCGCTCGCGGCCGCGGGGGCCGGCCTGATCGGGCTCTACGACGGCTTCTTCGGCCCCGGCACGGGCAGCTTCCTGGTGTTCCTGTTCATCCGCGGCTTCGGCCTCGACTTCCTGCACGCCTCGGCGTCGGCCAAGATCGTCAACGTGGCCGCCAACGTCGCGGCGATCGTGCTGTTCGGCGTCACCGGCCAGCTGATGTGGCTGCTCGGCCTTGCGATGGCCGCCTGCAACGTCGTCGGCGCGCAGGTCGGCAGCCACCTCGCGATCCGGCGCGGCAGCGGCTTCGTGCGCGTGGTGTTCCTGCTGGTGGTGGGGTCGCTGATCGCCAAGACCGCGTGGGACGCGATCGCGAGCAGCCTCTGATTGTCGGCGCCCCGGGGATGGGGCAGGATCCGGTTCGCGGCTGCAACATCGCCCCGTCACGGACAACGCATGGACACCCCCCTCGGCCCGCTGGTCGGCATCGCGCTCGGCATCGGCCTCGCTGCCGCCACCGGTTTCCGCATCTTCATCCCGCTGCTGATCGCCGGGCTCGCGGCGCGCTTCGATGTCGTGTCGCTCGGCGATGGCTTCCAGTGGCTCGCGAGCACGCCAGCCCTCGTCACGCTCGGGACGGCCGCCATCGCCGAGACCCTCGCGTACTACATTCCCGGCGTCGATCACGCGCTCGACCTGATCGCGGGACCCGCGACCGTTGCCGCCGGCATCGTCGCGAGCGCCGCGGTGATGGCGGACGTGCCGCCGGCCCTCATGTGGCCGGTGGCCGTCATTGCGGGCGGTGGCGCCGCGGGCCTGACCAAGGGCAGTACGGCGCTGCTGCGCGCGAAGTCCGGCGTCATGACCGGCGGGCTCGCCAACCCGGTCGTCTCCACCGTGGAGACCTTCGGTGCCACGGGCGTCGCGCTGCTCGCGATCGTGGTGCCGCTGCTGTGCCTCGTGGTCGTCGTCGCGCTGCTCTGGTGGGCGGCGCGCAAGGCCGGTCGCCTGCTGTTCGGGCGCCGAGTCACGCCGCCGCCACCGCCGACCGCGGGCTGAGCAGTTCCGGGCCGGCACGGCCTTACAATGCGGCCATGTGCCTGCTCGTCGTCGCCTGGAAGTCGCACCCGCGCTATCGCCTCGTGGTGGCCGGCAATCGCGACGAGTTCCACGAGCGGCCGACGGCGCCGCTCGGGTGGTGGAGCGACGAGCCCGGCATCCTCGCGGGACGCGACCTGCGCGCGGGCGGCACGTGGCTCGGCCTGTCCCGCACCGGCCGCTTCGGACTCGTGACCAACTTCCGCGACGCGAACGGCGCCGCTGCCGACGCGCCGTCCCGCGGCGAGCTGGTGCCGCGATTCCTGCGCGGCGCAGCCGGGGCCCGCGAGTGCCTCGACGCCCTGTGGCCCGTCGCCGCCGCCTACGCGGGTTTCAACCTCCTGCTCGGCGACCGCGACGGCCTGCACTACTGCACGAACGCCGGTGACGTTGCGCCGCGCCCGCTACCGCCCGGCGTCTACGGGCTCAGCAACCACCGCCTCGACGAGCCGTGGCCCAAGCTGGTGCGGACGCGCGAGCGATTCGTTGCCGCGCTCGGCGAGGCGGAGCTCGACGCCGCAACCCTGGCGTACATCCTCGCCGACCGCACGCCGGCTGCGCTCGATGCGCCGCCCGACGCCGGGCTGCCGGCGGACCTCGAGCGCGCGCTGTCGGCGCCCTTCGTGCGCCACGACCGCTACGGCACTCGCTGTTCCACCGTCGTGCTGGCCGAGCACGACGGCCGCACCGTGGTCCACGAGCGGCGCTTCGACGCGTCGGGCACGCAGACTGGCGCGAGCCGCATCGAGTTCGTGGAAACCGCCGCATGAACCCGTCGCGTCGGCCAGGATGGCTCCCGCGCATCGCGGCCGCAGGGCTCGCCGTGCTGGCGCTCACGGCCGGCGCCGCGACGCACGCGGCGGAGCGCATCAAGATCGACATCGTCGGCGTGAACGACGCCATCGCGGACAACGTCCGTGGCTACCTCACCCTCACCCGCTACGCACAGCGTGACGACCTCACGGATGCGCAGGTGCGTCGCCTCGCCGACCGCGCCGTGGATGAAGCCGCCGATGCGCTGCGCCCCTTCGGCTACTACGATCCGACGGTCCGCAGCCGCACGACCCGGGACGACCCGCGCTGGATCGTGCGGCTGCGCATCAACCCGGGCAAGCCGGTGATCATGCAGTCGGTGCAGGTGCAGATCACCGGCCCGGGCGCCGACGAGCCGGTGCTCGCAGCGATCGCACCCGCCAACCCGTTCAAGCCCGGCGCGCAGCTCGACCACGCCGCCTACGAGAGCCTGAAGGCGAGCCTGCTGCGTGCCGCTCTCGACCTGGGCTACCTCGACGCGAAGCTGACCCGCCGCGAGCTGCTCGTCGACCCGCCGCAGTTCACGGCGTCGGCCAGCATCGAGCTCGACACGGGCGGCCGCTATCGCTTCGGCGCGGTGACCGTCAGGCAGGACGTCCTCAACGAGGACCTGCTGCAGCGCTTCATCCGCTTCCAGAGCGGCGACACCTTCTCGAACGACCGCCTGCGCAGCACGCAGTTCGCCCTCGAGGACAGCAACTACTTCGCGGAGGTGCGTATCACGCAGGGCCGGCGCGACCCCGCGACGCTCACCGTGCCGGTGACCATCGAAGCGGACCCGATCAGGCGCAACCGCTACACGGCGAGCATCGGCTACGGCACCGACACCGAGTTGCGCGGCCGCTTCGCGTGGGACGATCGCCGCGTGAACTCGCGCGGCCACCGCTGGCGGTTCGAGATGACCGGTTCGGCGGTGCTGCAGGAGGCGATCGCGCGCTACATCATCCCGGTCGGCGATCCCGCGCTCGAGAAATTCGAGCTGTCCACCGGCTACATCAACGAGCAGCTCGGCGACGTCGACAGCGAGCGCTACGAGGCGACCGGCGCACTCACGCAGGCGATGGGCAAGTGGCAGCGCGTGCTGTTCCTCAAGCTGAACGACGAGCGGTCCGACTACCCGGACGGCACCAGCACGCACGACCTGCTGCTGATCCCGGGCATCAGCTACGCGAGCATGCCGCCGAACTTCCTCACCGGCTGGGTGCGCGAGTCGGCGTACTACGTGGAGCTGTCGGGCAGCCCGTCCACGCTCGGCTCCGACGCGTCGTACCTGCGCTTCTACGCCCGTGGCGAACGGGTCTGGCCGATCGGCGGGCCCTGGTACCTGCGGCTGCGCGGCGAGGTCGGCACGAGCTGGGTGGACGAGTTCTCCCAGGTGCCGGCCTCGCAGCGCTTCTTCGCGGGCGGCGACCGCAGCGTGCGCGGCTTCGCGCTCGATTCACTGAGCCCGCCCGCCGAGGGCACGCAGACCGACCAGAACTCCAACAACGGCGTGGGCGGCGAGCACAAGCTGGTGGGCTCGATCGAGATCGAGCGCGACCTGCCGCGGAACCTCCGCGGCGCGATCTTCTACGACACCGGCAACGCGTTCAACGACTGGGGTACGCCGCTCGAGTACTCGGTGGGTGTCGGCCTGCGCTGGCGGCTGCCGATGCTGCTGATCGGCCTGGACGTGGCCCAGGCGCTGTCGGAGCCGGACCGGCGTCCACGCCTGCACCTGAACATCACGCAGGTGCTGTGATGCGCCGCGCCCGCCTCGTCATCGCCTTCCTGCTGCTGCTGCTCATCGCGGCATCCTGGACCGGGGCGCACCGCCTGCTGCACACGGAGGCGGGACTGCGGTGGGCGCTCACGCAATTGCAGCGGATTCCGTCGGTGCGCATCGATGCGCAGGGTGCCAGCGGAACGCTGGCCGGTCCGCTCGGCATCCGCCGGCTCGTGGTGGAGCACGACGCCGTGCGCGTCGAGGCGGAGGGCGTGCGGCTCGACCTGCGCGCGAGTTCGCTGCTCGCAGGCAACGTGCACCTCGAGGAGGCGTCGGTCGATCGCGTCGAGGTGACCCTCAAGCACCGTGAGCCTCCGCCGCCGAGCCCGCCCGGCTTCCTGCCGCGCTTCCTCGAGATCTCGGCCCCGGACCTGCGCGTGTCGAACGCAGGATTGCGGTTCCAGGGTGGTGCCCGCGTCGCGGTCGCCTCGATCCGCGGCGCGCTCGACATGTCCCGCTGGCGCCTCGGCCTCACGAATCTCACTGTGGACGACCCGGCCGGTCACGTCGACGGCACCCTGGTGCTGCGCGCCACCGAGCCACTCGGGCTGCGCACGGCATTGAACGGCCACTGGCGGCTGCCCGACGGCCGCACCTATCGCTTCGCCGCCGCCGCCCGGGGTCGGCTCGACCGGCTCGGAGCCACGGTGGCGCTGTCCGAGCCGGCGAACCTGTCGTTCGTCGGTTATGCGCTCGCCCTCGACGTGGCGCCGCGCATCGTCGGGACGCTCCGGCCCACCGACTTCGACGGCTCGCCGTGGGTGCCCGCCGGTCGGTTCCCGAAAGTCACGGGCTCGGTCGCGTTCGATGCCACGGCCTCCGCGTTCGGGCTCGACGGCACGCTGAGCTCGGACGCGTTCGGCGACGGTCCCGTGCGGGTGCAGGGCAGCGGCCACTGGGAGTCACCCACGCTCGCCATCGATTCGCTGCGGGCATGGTTGCCGCGCTCGACGCTGGCAGTGTCGGTCACCGGCTCGGCGCGCCTGCAGGAGGACGCCCCGGCGCTGGACCTGAGCGGCGAGTGGATCGCGCTGCGCTGGCCGCTCACGGGTGAGCCGCAGGTGGAGAGCCCGCTCGGCCTCTTCAGCCTGAAGGGCGCAATGCCGTACGCGTTCGACGTCCAGACTCAAGCACGCCTGCCGGTCATCGAGGGCGCGCCCGAAGCGAAGTTCACTGCCGCGGGCACGGTGGACCGCGAACAACTGGTGCTGGACCGCTTCGACGGCGAGGTCCTGCGCGGCCGGCTGGCGGGCAGTGGACGGATGTCCTGGGTTGGCGAGCAACCGTGGAGCGCGCGGCTCGAGGCGAAGAATCTCGACATCGCCGTCGTCCGACCCGACCTGCCCGGGAAAGTAAGCGCCGTGGCCACCGTCGACGGGCGCGGCTTCACGCCGGCCTCGCCGTGGACCGCAAGGCTCGCCTCGCTCTCCGGAACGCTGCTCGGTCGCGCGCTCACCGGCCGTGGCGAGGTGGCACACCGCGACGGCAACTTCGACCTGCGCGGGGTGCGCATCGCCAACGGCCCGTCGCACGTCGACGTGGACGGGCGCTGGGGCAGCACGGTGGACCTCAGGTGGAACGCGAACGTGCGTTCGCTCGCGCTGCTGCATCCGGACCTGCGCGGTGAATTCGTATCGTCCGGCACCGCGCGTGGCACTGCCGCGCGCCCGCACGTGAAGGGAGACCTGCAGGCCCGCCAGCTGGGCATCGGCAGCGCCACGGTCGCCTCGCTGCAGGCGGACGTGGACCTCGATGGCACGGACCAGCGCGATTCGTGGGTGGACCTGCGGGCCTCGGACGTGACGTTCGGCGGAGTCACGTTCGATCGCGCGAGCTTCGATGCGCGCGGGCGGCTGGCCGAACACGGCGCGGCACTCGAGCTGTCTTCGCCGGGGGCCGGTGCCCGGGGCCCGCCGGCGTTCCGTGCCCGGCTCGCAGCCACCGGCGCATACGAGGGCGCGACCCGCACCTGGCATGGAGAGCTGCGGGACGTGGCCGCGGCGTTTCCGGACGGCGGCGCGACCCTGCTGCAGCCCGCTGCCATCAGGATCAGCCCGACGGGCTGGCGGGCCGAGCCGGTCTGCCTGGAGACCGGCGCCGCACGACTGTGCGGGGAAGGCGAGGGACGCTCGCAGCCCGGCTCCTGGCGGGTGATCTACAGCGCGCAGGACTGGCCGCTGCGCCGCCTGCTGAGCTCGCTGCTCGGCTGGAAGGAGTTCGACGGCCGGCTGCAGGCCGCCGGCTGGATCTCGCAGGAGCAGGGTCACGACTGGATCGGTGGCATGACGCTGCTGCTCGACGAGCCGACGCTCGACATCCCGCGCAACCAGTTCCGCACCGAGCGCATCGACCTCGGCCACGGCCGGGTCGACCTGTTCGCGGAGCCGGCCGAGATGCGCGCCAGCGTCAACCTCGATTTCGCCGAAAGCACGAGCGTCGAGGGCGAAGTGATCGCCACGCGCACGCCGGGCGAGGACGCCGCAGACTACCCGTTGCGCGGCACGATCCGCGGCAAGTCAGCCGCCCTGACCGCCCTCTCGGTGTTCGTGCCGGAGATCGACCGCTCGGAGGGCAGTCTCGACGCCACCGTGTCAGTCGGGGGCACGCTGGGCGAACCGCGCTTCAACGGCGACTTCCACGTGCGCGACGGCCGCTTCGACCTGTATCGCACCAACCTGCAGCTGTCGGCGTTCTCGCTCGACGGGCGCTTCGAGGGCGACGATCTCGTGTTCCAGGGCCGTGGCACGACGGCCCGCGGCGCGCTGTTCCTCGACGGGCGATTTGCCTGGCCCGAGGACGTGATGACCGGTGAGCTGCACCTGAAGGGCGACCAGTTGATGGTCGCCGACACACCGGACTTCCGCGTCGTCGCCGCACCCGACCTGACGATCGCCTCGGGAAAGGACGGCATCGCGGTGCGCGGCGAGGTGCTGATCCAGACGGCGCGCATCTCGCCGAGGGACCTGAGCCTGACGGTGGGCACCTCGCCCGACGAGAGGATCGTCGGCACCGAGGAGCAGGACACGGGTCCGTCCACGCTCGAGCGGGTCCGCAGCCGCGTGCGCGTGACGCTCGGCGACGACGTGCGGGTGAACATCTATGGACTCAGGGCCAAGCTCGCCGGGGCGGTCACGGTGATCACGCGGCCCGGCGACGTCGTGCGCGGCAACGGCTCGATCCGCGTCGTCGAGGGCGAGTACAAGGCCTTCGGCCAGTACGTGCGCATCAAGCGAGGCGTGCTGTCCTACAGCCGCACGCCGCTCGACGACCCGACGCTCGATCTCGTCGGCGAGCGGGAGATCAAGCAGGAGGACATCGTCGTCTGGATCAACGTGCGCGGCACGCTGTCGTCGCCGTTCGTCACGCTGAGCTCGGAACCGCCGATGCCGGAGAACGAGGCGCTCTCCTACCTGCTCACCGGCCGCTCGATCAACACGCTGCAATCCGGCGAGGCGGCCTCGCTCGACCGCGCGGCGCAGAGCCTCGCGATCGGTGGTGGCGGAGCGCTGCTCGGCGGACTCGGCAACCGCCTCGGACTCGACGAGGTGTCCGTCGAGCAGACCGGCGAGGAGGACGCCTCGGTGGTGCTCGGCAAGTACCTCTCGCCCAAGCTGTTCGTGAGCTACGGCATCTCGATCGTCGAGGCGATCAACACGATCAAGCTGCGCTATACGCTGAACGAGCGCTGGTCGCTCAAGGCCGAGGCCGGCCTCGAGCAGAGCGGGGACATCGAGTACAGGATCGAGCGCTAGTCGAAGTCGGTCGGCAGTGCGCGCTCGCGCCAGTGCTCGAGCATGCGGGCGACCTGGCGGGGGGTGCTGCGTCCGATCGACATCGGGGGCAGCGCCGCCGGATCGAAGAAGTCCACGGCATCGGTCTCGTAGCTGCCGCGGGCCTCGCCGCCGGTGATCTCGCAGAGGAAGAACGCCTTCCAGGAGTGGTGCAGCGACTCACCGTGCCCGTGGCGACTGCGATCGTAGAGCGCCGCGAGCTTGACCGCCCGGGTCCGGAAGCCCGACTCCTGCTCGATCTCCTTCTCCACCGCCTGCGAGGGTGACTCGTTCACGTCCGCCCAGCCGCCCGGCAGAGTCCACAGCCCGTCTGCGCTCTCGCGCACCAGCAGCACCCGGCCGTCACGGAACACGGCGCCGCGGACCTCGACCTTGGGCGTGACGTACCCGCCCTGCGCGCGCCACCCGGCCAGCAGTGCCTCGCGGTCCACGACCGAGGGGCCGGCCAGCAG
>Ga0316616_100000937_pt1 | contig 10874 bp, 11 predicted proteins | sample OWC_Aug_M1_C1_D1_FD_207660 | JGI IMG/M metagenome (GOLD analysis project Ga0316616, IMG submission 207660) | Wetland soil microbial communities from Old Woman Creek delta, Ohio, United States - OWC_Aug_M1_C1_D1_B | ecosystem: Environmental > Terrestrial > Soil > Wetlands | place: USA: Ohio...
CCCGGAAGGTGTCGATCTGGTCGTAGATGGACTGGCTCGCCATGTGGGGGAACATCGCGACCTGGGCGTCGAACGAGGCTGAGAACGCGCGGCCGAAGGCCCGGGCGTCCATGGCGCGGATCGCGGCCCAGCAGTCATCCGCGGCAACGGCGAGGGCGCGCGCGCCGTCGGGCGTGATGCGCGTGTCGGCCAGCGCGCTGAACTCGGCGGCCCGGGGGCCCAGCGGCACCAGGTGCAGGCGCCGTTCCAGCCACGCGAGCACCTCCTCGTCGTGCACCGATTCGATGGCGTACGGCCAGTAGGCCCCGTTGTACTCGAGACGGTTCAGGCCCGGGTAGACGATGCCGATGGCGTCCTGCGAGCCGGCCACTTCCTTGGTGCCGGGCGGATTCTCGTAGCTGAACAGCACCTTGGCCACCTGCTCCTTGTTGCCCTGCGGCAGGTCGGTCCGCCAGAGTTCGATGGCTTTGTTCCTCGTGCTCGAGGCCATGCCGCTGCGGTTGTTGAACTCGTGCGTCGGTTCGATCGAGATGGTGAGCACGGCCCCGGCGTGATGGCACGAGACCCATGGCTGGTCGAGCCAGCCGCCGGCGAGATCGATCCGGAACGGGATGGTGCAGGCCTGCCGCAGGGCCGTCGTGCTCCGGGCGGGCAGGCCGCCGTGCGGGAGTCGGCGCAGGACGAGGTACTCGATGCCCAGCTCGCGGCAGAGTTGCGCCTTGCTCTCGTGCGCGCCGTCCTCGTTGACGACGAACACGTCGGGCCTGATGTCACGCAGCTCCTCCACGAAGTCGAGCAGGCCCATGCCGCGGCTGATGCGGCACTCCTTCACGCACCGCAGCGACTCGATGAGGTACTTGCGTTCGTCCTGCGGGTTGACCGGGTAGCGCCCCTTCAGCCGGAACACGCATTCGTCGTTGCCGACGGAGACGTAGAGCTCGCCGTGCGCGGCGGCCTCGGTCAGGAAGGCCACGTGGCCGCTGTGGAGGAGGTCGAACGTCCCGCTGACGAAGACCTTGCGCGGCATCGGTCGCCTACCGCGCCAGCGCCCGGGTGGCCCGCACCTGCTCCGCGATCCACGGGTACGTGAGCGACAACCCTTTCTCGAGGTCCACCCTGGACGTCCAGCCGAGCGAGTAGATGCGCGCGTTGCTGAAGTTGCGCGAGTGCACGCCGACCGGGCCGTCCACGTGCCGGATGGTGATGCGTTTGCCGGCCACCTTGGCCGCCGTCTCCGCCAGTTCGTCCACCGTCACATACTGCGGGCAGCCGATGTTCACCGCGCCGTGCAGGTCCGACTGCGTCAGCAGGTAGATGCCGTCGACCATGTCGCTGACGTAGGTGTACGACCGCACCGCGGAGCCGTCGCCCCACACGTCGATCGTGCCGCCGTCCTCGATCTCGGCGATCTTGCGGCACATGGCCGCCGGCGCCTTCTCGCGGCCGCCGGTCCACGTGCCCTCCGGCCCGTAGCAGTTCTGGAACCGCGCGATGCGCACCTGCATGCCGTACCGCCGCTCGTAGGCCTCGGCGATGCGTTCCGAGTAAAGCTTCTCCCAGCCGTACTCGTTGTCCGGATGCGCGGGCACCGCCTCGGCCTCCGTCATCTCGGGCTCGCCCGGCTGCATGTCGCGGTAGACGCACACCGACGAGGAGAAGAAGTAGCGGGGCACGCCCAGCCGCGCGGCCTGGTCCGTCATGTAGATGTTGATGAGGGCGCTGTTGTGCATGATCTCGGTCTCGGCCGAGTGGATGAAGCCCATCCCGCCCATGTCCGCCGCGAGCTGGTAGACCTCGTCGAAGGTGCCGCCGCCCACCGTGAGCGCCTCGCGGCAGTTGGCCTCGATCCGCAGGTCCAGCTGCCTGAACTCGTCGGCCCCGTCCGGCGACCACTCGTGCCGCTTGATGTCGACGCCGCGGACCCAGTAGCCGAGGCCGCGCAGCTTCTTGACCAGGTGCATGCCGATGAATCCGCCCGCGCCGCATACCAACGCTCGCTTCACAATCGTCCTCCGCGATGAAGTGTCCCGTGCAGTTACGGCTCGGCGGGGCCGGGCCCCGACGCCTCGCCGGCCTGGTGCGCTTCGAGCAGCCGCTCGTGCCCGAGTTTCAGGTGTCCCTGCTCGACCTGGTCGACCCCGGCGGCGCTGATGGCCAGCATGCCCGAGTCGAGCCGCTCGATCCAGCCTTTCGCCCGGAGATACCAGAGGTGGAACTCGACCAGTTCGACCGGGGTCCGCAGCAGGCGGGCGATTTCGTACTCGCCGAGGCCTGGCAGGGCCATGCTCCGGCGGCGCTGCACGTAGAACAGCGACAGCATCCGCTCGCGCGTCTCGCGGTCTTCGCTGAACGAGGTGCTGCTGCCGGCCTCGGACACCAGCCTCCACTTCCGGTTCCAGTACTCCTGGTAGGCCGCGTCGTACCCCGCCCGCGCTTCCGGGTCGGAGAGGACGCGGTGCGCCTCCACCAGGCGGCGGAAGCGCTCGTCATCGGAAGACCCGCCCTGATCGGGGTGGTACTTCTTCGCCAGGTGCCGGAAGACGCGTTGAATCGTGTCGTCGTCCGCGTTGGAGCTCAGCTGGAGCAGTTCGTAGTAATCGATGAACGTCGTCGGATCCACCCGTCGACCTCCCCTCGCGGCGCCGGGGGCGGCACCGCCGGCCGGTTCATCCAAGTATTCGTTGCCGACGCCGGAAGTCAAGGAGTTTCAGGCGCGCGGCTGGAGGTGTAGACTTGGCCCGAACGGCTGGCTGACGGCAGACATGAGCATACCCGGTTTCCTCGGTCCCGCGGCCCGGCGGACCTCAGGCAGGTTCCAGCTGGTGCACGTCGAAAGCGGCGCCGTGCTCGCCACGCGCGCGATCGTCGGCGGCGGCCGGAGCCGCGGGGCGACAAGCCTCGCGGGCGGGTGGCAGGACGATGTCGTCAGGGTGGTGGCAGGGGCGCGGTGGATCAACACGTGGTCCAGCCGCGCGCCGCTGGACGTGGCGTTTGTCGGTGCCGACGGGACGATTCTCGAGATACGGTCCGGCCTGAAACCGAGGCGCGTCGCCGTGTCCATGAGGGCGCATGCGGCGATCGAAGCGCCGGTCGGCTTTTTCGAGCGCAACGACATGCAGGCCGGCGACCGCGTGGCGATCCGGGAGGCGCAGGCCGCGCGGCCCGTCCGGGATCTGATCGCCCCGCCGCGCGAGCTGGAGACGGTGCCCCCAGGCATCCAGGAACTCGATGCCGATTCGGACCCGTGGGGCGTCGGATCGGCAGAAGTTGTGGTGGCGCCCGCGGCCGCTCCGGCGCCGGCTCCTCCGCCGGTGGCGGTCGGTCCGGCCGCCAAGGCACCATCGGCTCCTCGGGAGGCCCCGGCCGTCGCGGTGCCCGTGCCTGCGGTCAGGCCGAAGCCGCGGCGCCCACTTTCACGTGGGGCGGCGCTGTCACAGGTGCTCGCGCGCCAGACGCCTATCGAGTGGTTCGAGGCCGTGGCGATCGTGCAGGGCCTGTGCAGCGTGCTGCTCGAGGACCCTCCGCCGGGCGGAAGGCGCGTACCCGAGACCGAGGACATCGCCATCCTGCCCGAAGGCGGGGTCGAACTGCTGGCCGAAGGTCCGGCCGACGCGCCGGTCGTTCGCGTCGCGCGCCTGCTGCACAGTCTCGCCGAAGGGACGGCATTCCCGGTTCAACTGCGGCTGCTCGTCTTGCAGGAACTCTCGCCGACACCCGGGTGCAAGTCGGTCCTCGAGTTCTCCACGCGGCTGGCGCTGTACGAGCGGCCCGGGCGCGCCAACATGATCCGCGCGGTGTACGAACGATTCACGCGGCTCCCGCCTCGCGAGGCCGAAACGGCGGCAGCGGCGCCGACAGCCCCGGCTGCGCGGCCCGCGGTAGGCCGGGAGGCGTGGTGGCGGCGGCGCGCCGTGCTCGTGACCGGCGGCGCCGTGGTGTCGTTCGTCGTGCTGTACGCGCTGGGTACGTGGCTGTGGGGCGTGGTTGCACCGCCTCCGACCGGCGCTCCCGACACGCGGGGATCGGTGGCCCGGGCGGTCGGTGACGCCGGCGCGTCGGTGGCCGAAGCCGCGACGGAGAGCGCCAGGACCGTGTCCGGCTGGTTCGGCGCCAGGCCGGAGCCGGCGCCCGCCTCGGAACCCGCCGTCGAACCGGTTGAGATCGTGCTGCAGCCGTCGGGGTCGGCGCCTCGCAGGCCCGTACCGAGGACCGCGACGCCGGCCCCCGCTCCGGCACTGACCGAGGCGCCCGAGGAGCCGAGGCCCGTGTCCGCCGACCCGAGCATCTTCACGGCCGCGAACGCGGATGTCGTGCCGCCGGCGCTGGTCCGATCGCGCCTGCCGTCGAGCCCGCCTCCCGGAGTCAGCCCCGACGACCTGCCGGAGGTCGAGGTGGTGGTGTCGCCGCAGGGGCAGGTTGAATCGGTGAAGCTCGTCACGCCGGACGCCGGTGTGCTGCCGTCGATGATGCTCAGCGCCATCAAGAACTGGAAGTTCGACCCGGCGACGCGCAACGGCGAAGCCGTCCGCTACCGGCTCCGGATGCGCCTGACCAATCAGCGTCCGGGATAGGGGCCGGGACGGTGCGCATCTGGGGAGTGTTGTCGCTTGGCGTCCTGCTGATGACGTGGCTCGCAGGGGACGACATCACCACCGACAACGCCAGGACATTCCCGCTCGAATACACGGTCCTCGCGCTGGCCGGCATGTGGTTCGCCGCGCTCGGCGTCGTGCTGGTGCGCCGAGGGCGGACCGGCGCCGGTGTCGCGTCGCTGGCAGCCGTAGGACTCGGCGTGGCGGCGTGCTGGGGCCTGCCGCACCACTACGGGCCGTTCTCACCGCTCAACTACCTCGTGTACGTGACGCTGGCCTGGTTCCTCGGGCTCGCGATCCGGCTCGTCGCGCGGCCACTGCCCGCCGCATCGCCGGGCGGCGAGGTCAGATGATCGGCCGGCCGACGCCACCCTTGCGGAGGAGCATCTCCCGCCAGCCGTTCTGCAGCAGGAAGGAATCGGCGACGCGCATGCCGTCGAACAGCTTGATGATGTCGCGGTTCTGCATCCAGCCGTGCCGCGTCAGGACCGACTCGTAAGCGCGCAGGCGCACGTGCGACTCGTCTTCCACGACGAACCGGGTGCCGCCGATGCAGACCTGGTTTGCGCCGCCGAAGAAGCCCATCACCGCCCCATCGTCGCGCACCGCGCGGACGACGACCGTGGCGAGCGCCTGGGCCGCGGGACGGTCAAGGTAGTCGAAGACGTCCCACAGCAGGACGCCGTCGACCGACGCATCGCCGAGCGTGAACCGCTTTGACAGGAACTCCGGGATTTCGCTGCCGCGGCCGTCGCGTGTCAGGCGGTCGAGGTCGGCGGCGAGATCGCCGATGATGACCTTGCAGCTCAGCAGGCCGCCGAAGTACGTGACGTTGGCGCCCGAGAACGGGCCCAGGTCGAGCAGCACCGGCGCGGGCCTCGCGCCGAGGAGCGCGAGAAACCGTTGCAGCGTCTTCGACGTGACGACCGGGCCATCGGGGGGCCGCGGCTGGGCGTCGGCAGGGGCCGGGGGCTCGTCCGGCGGCGGCTCGGACCGCAGCCGCGACAGCCAGCCGCGCAGACCCCTCACCGAGTCGCCGCTCGACAAGACGTGGCCTCCCGCCGATTCGGCACGTGCCCGTTACGCGCCCTGAATGCGCGCGGCGCCCGGCCCGGACGGTCCAGGGGGCAGCGGCGCGAGCTTCGCTTCGGGCTTGGGGGCCGGCGCGGATGACGCGGGCGGTGCGGGCGCCGCCGGCTTCTTCTGCATGTCCACGCTGCCGCGCAGGTGAGCGCCCTCGGCAATGGCCATCACCGGCGCAGAGATGTCGCCGTCCACCGAGCCGCTGTCGCGGATGTCCAGCTTCTCGCTGGCGGTGATGTTGCCGGCGACCTCGCCGCGCACGACGACGATCTTGGCAAAGACCTCGGCCTTGATCTTCGCGTTGGGGCCGATCGTCAGCACGTTGTCGCGCAGTTCGATCTTGCCCTCGACCGAGCCCTCGATGAAGAGATCTTCGTGACCGCTCAACTCGCCCTTGAAGACCACCGACTTGCCGACAATCAGAACGTCTTTGTCCATTTGGCGCTTCGCCTCGGTTTCCGGTGCCTGCACGCGCGGGGCCGGCGGGACCACCGGTGGCGGCACGGGAGCCGCCGGGCCCGTAACTTCACGGCCGCCTTCGGGCGGCCGCACCGCATCGCCGCGTTTCCAGATCGCCATAGTCCGCCTCACCCCCGCCGTCGGCCTCTACGTTGACACAGCAGAACGGCACCTGTCGACCTGAAGTCCACCCGGGTAGTCATCCTCGGCGCGAGGGCACCGATTCTGGTACCTCAGCAATAGCCTTGCAGACCGCGTGCCAGCTTGACGCGGTTCGGTCCGCCCGCCAGAACGGGCCAGTCGATTCACTCTGCAAGTGGAGCGTGCCGCTTCTTGCCTGGCGAGCACGTAATTGTTACGCGACAGGGTAGCGCCGGCAAACGCTTCGGTAGAGTTCAACTCTGCGCGGGCCGGCGCGACCGTCGGGACGGTCGTCAGGGTCACCGACTCGCGATCAGCGGCTCGGCCGGCGGGCCGAACGGCGCGATTCCGCCCTGCGTGCCGGGGAGTGCCCTGTGAGCGTTGTCAGCAAACAGAGCGTTATCCGACCCTGAGCATCTCCGCGCACCAGCCGATCAGCAGGACGACGATGACCAGTATTCCGATGGCGAGCGCGATCCGTCTTCCGCGTTTCGTTCTCGGTTGGTGCCTCACCAGCCAGTCACGGTACTTCGTGAAGACGTCCCAGAGCCCGTACAATGCGAGAGCCAGCACGACGATGATGACAAAGCCCAGCATCCAGTCCTGCATGGCTGGCGTTCCACTCCTGGACTTCCGTCTTCAGTTCATCCGTTTCCAGAGGCGCACGCCGACCAGGACGAGAAAGATAGCGACCAGCAAGACGATGACGGGGTAGTTCATGGCGGGCCGATTGTAGCGCACAGGCGCCCCAATCGCCCCCGACCGGGGGCTGGTCCTGGCTGGCGTCACCGACGGTGAACGGCCGCGAAAGCAGCGCGATCCGCTGCCGGTTCGGGACCACTCACCGGTGCGTAGCGTAATGCGCCTCGGGCGTACGCAACGAGGGCCACCGCGAGGGTGGCCCGACGAATCACTGGCGCTTGACGCTCCCGACCAGCACCGTACCCGGCTCCGTGATGAGGAATCGCACCTCCTGATTCGCGCCCTGCCCAACGAGAACGCCGGTCAGCTGAGCGGTTCCGATCGAGTCCCGGACTTCGGCCGACGTGGTGCAGTCGGCATTGACGACGTAGGTGCCCGTGAAGGGGTTGGGCACGATGGTCCCCGCGACGTTCACAGTGCCTCGGCCGTACAAGTTCCCGCGGCCGTTGTAGGTGAGCAGGCCGACATTGGCGACCGGTAGACGAGCGGTGGGAGGGCCAATCACACCCTGGCTGACCAGCAGGTACTGCCCCTTCAAGTCCCCAACCGAGCAGCTCCCGACCGTCATCTTCGTCCGTGTGCCAGTGGCGACGATCCATTCTGTCGTGGAGACGGTGCGGACCTCCTGGTTCGTGCCTTCTCCCACGATCACCCCCGCGCGCTGCATCATCACCGACGGGACCGAGTCGGTGTAGGTGCAGTCAGCGCCGACCGTGTATGTCCCGGTCACCGACCCGGGAGGAAGCGGGACGCCACCGAACGTGGCGCGGTAGGTCGCCGTCAACGTGCCGGCTCCGTCATACGTCACGACGGCGACGTTGGCCGTCGGGAAGGGGACTGGCGGGAGGCCGGCCATCCCGATGTCCACCACCACTGTCCCTTGTTCCACAAGGCCATAGGAACCCTTGAGTGTAGCCACCGAGCATCGGCCCTGTGCGCTGGCGGCCGGGCCCGTCACCACCAAGGTCGCGAGTGCGACGACGAACACGAGAGCGAGACGTTCCTTGCCAAGCATGAAACCTCCTGATCGATGCACCGAATGCGTGAAGAACTTGGGGGCACCGGTTGCGGGGGCCACAGGCTTATGGGGCGCGCGTGACCGGCGGAGGCCGGCCGTCGGCTGTCAGGCAGCGGCGGGCGTGGCGCGTCATTGCGGACTTTCCTCAGCGCCGTGGTGCAGTAAGCGATGGATTGCAACGATTCTACAACCGTCTACCGGCGGCAGGGGGGCGGCCTCGGCAGGACAGTGAGAATGTGTATCACTACCGCGACACCGGAGCGGCAGCCGGGGGAGGGCGCACCGGGCAGGAGGTGCAGTGGGCCTCGAGCCGCGTTTGCTAATCGCCTGCCGCTGCGACAGCCATCCCGACAACCACAAAGAGAAGGATACCGCCCACCACCAGCCAACCGACGAGACGACCGTGGCCTCGGGGCTTCGCGATCTCCTTAACGTCGCCGCGAGACGTCTGCTGAACCACGTCGGCGAGCGCCGCCAACTTCTGATCACCGTCGAAGATTCCGTCCTTCGACACCCGGAGAGGCGCGGCTGCGCTCGTTGCGCTACCGCTCAAGACGGCGGGCCACTTCGGCCCGACACCGACGAGGAACTTCTCGACCCCTCCCGGCAGCTTCGGGGCGGTGGGCTTGAGTGTCACGAGGGTCGCCTCGTCCGCGAACAAGATACGGACCCTCGTGGGTTGGCTTCCCGTCACGGTGAGGACGATCTCAGTGCCGGGCGTGAGCTTCTGGGCTTCCGGCCAGTCGATCGCCTTGCCCGGCTTCTGACTCGCCGAGGCGGGTGGTGCCACGAGCAGAGCGATGAGGATCGCCGCGATGATGCGCCTCATGTGAGCCCCCTTCTTGCCGCTCAGAACGTAAATGCCACCGCCACGCCCTTCGTGCGCGGCGTGATCAGAGGCGCAACCGAGAGGCGCGCGTTGCCGGAGGTGCCAGGCGCCCGGTAGACCTCATGACTACGGGTAATGAATGCTCCGACGAGAGTTCCTACGCCGGCCCCAATGCCGGGAAACAGGTAGCCGCCCATCGCTTCCTCGCCGGTCTCCGCACTTGCCGCAAAGACGAATCCGCCGACGACACCGGCGCCGATGCCGATGAGGCATCCGTAGCCCTTCGACCGTTTCAGTCGCTGAACGCGTCGCACGCGCTCGGCCGAGAGCGTGGTTCCGCCGGCCGTGTCGAGCGTGATCGACCTGGCATCGAGCGCAGTGACCTTTCCGCTCACCTCCCGGTTCTCTGTGTCCGTTACTCGTACCTTGTTGCCCACGTTCAGAATCCCGCCCAGTTGATCGAAGGACTTCGTTGGTTCCTGTGCGGCGGCGAGCGCCGGCGGGATGACGATGAAGAACGCGGCGAGAGGTGCCCACGCGACGAACTGACGGGCGGCGGAGGACGCTCTCATAGTGACCCTCCCGGCAGAGCGGCGGCACGCCGCTCGTGTCCTGCCAGTAGATGCGACAAACCGACGGTAAACGGCTCAACGTCCGATGAACACCGGGGAGGTGGTGGGCAAGATCGACGCCAATATGCGCCCGTGAACAAGAGTGTCAAGGGCGCCTCCGGCCGGTCGCGAGATTCTGTATCCATACTGCGACACCCGAGCCCCAGCCGAGGGACGGCGCACCGCGCAGGGGGTCCACCGACGGGACTCGCGGCAATGTGCTACTGCGGACTTCCCATCATCGGCTACGCGTGCCGCGTGATAGGGTGCTGCCATCCGGGTACAGGCTGATGACCGAGCACCGGTCCGTCACCGGAGGAATCGAGGCTCCCGCCTCATAGAACCCAGCCGGTAAGGAGGGGAGCATGAGGAAGTGCCCGCGCGGTGGCGAGGACACCTCAGACGTCGCAGTGCCACCACTCACACGGAAGAAGCCGTGGCTCCGCTGGCTGCTCGTCGTAGTCGTCGCGGTTGTCGTGGGAGGAGGATTGTACGTCCTCTACGCCGTGATGCATCTGTACGAATGGGCGATGACCCCGATGGAAATGACTGAGGACCGAGGTCGGGCAATCTGGGAGCCAATGGTCCCGGCAATGATGCTCACAGATGAAAACTGTACGGTGACACGCAGGTTCTACAACGGGTGGCACAAGGCCGAGAAGGACTTCTTCTGGAGCGTGGAATGTGAAGACGGACGGCAGTTCGTGCTTCAAGTGGAGACGAGGACCGGCGGCCAGAAGAGGCTGGACTGCTCGGCAGCGAAGGCGCTGAAGGTCGGCTGTTTCGAGCCGATCGAACGGCGATCAGTGCCGCGATAGGCTAGACACCGGCGGCCAGGCCGACAGGCCGAGTGGCGGGATTCGGCTGTGCCCGCCACCGAACCCAAGGCGTAGCGGCTGGAGGCCACCACCTCCTGCTGGCCACCAAGCTGTTGATGGCACGTCCCCGACGGGAACCGCCCGGGAATGCAGTCGCCAGACCCGCATTGACACCCGCGAGGCGGCGTGAAGGCTCAGGCGTACACGGACGAGGGCCACCGCGCAGTCTCGTTGGACGCGCTACTGCCGTTGCAGCGTGAACGTGCCGTCGGCGGCGCTGCAGTTGCCTCCAGCGGTAACTGCCGTCGTGCCCGCCAACACGTTGCCGCTAGCATCAGCCGTTCCAGACACCGTCAGCCGGGCGACGCCACCGGGCGCGTAGCCGGTCAGGTTGACCGTTCCCCCAGTTACGGAGCCCGTGACCTGGACCGGTTGTGTGAAGCAGAACGAGTCGCTGACAGTCACCGTACCTGTGAGCGCCTCGCCCGTCTGGGTGAACGTGGCCGCCAACGCTCCCGTGAGCCAGTAGCTCTGCCAGCTGCCTCGCCACGATCCAGCCAGGTTCGCGCGCACCTGCACCAAGGCCGTTCCCACGAGACCTTGGTATCGAGCCCGGACCTC
>Ga0316616_100000938_pt1 | contig 10874 bp, 4 predicted proteins | sample OWC_Aug_M1_C1_D1_FD_207660 | JGI IMG/M metagenome (GOLD analysis project Ga0316616, IMG submission 207660) | Wetland soil microbial communities from Old Woman Creek delta, Ohio, United States - OWC_Aug_M1_C1_D1_B | ecosystem: Environmental > Terrestrial > Soil > Wetlands | place: USA: Ohio...
CTGGAGACTCTTGACCGTAATCGCCCCGTTGGAATGGACGGAGACCGAGCCGATCGTCGCTTCGCTGTCTGGAGGAACGGCCGAGGGGTTTTTTGAAGCCTGAAGGGATGTCGATGGGATCACCGTGAAATCCCCTACCTTGAAACTTAACTGAGCCGTGGCAGGAAGTCTGAAATTGATGGCACCTTGAGTGAGGTGTAGTTGATCGTTTCGATCAAAGGAAAGGAGGCTATTTTCCCCCACGTTAATCTGGCTATTGTTTTCTAATGTAATCAAGGAGGCGCCTTTTTCCGTCTTTATTTTGACTCCCTGAAAAATTGGAAACTGTGACAGCTCCACGGGCTTCCATACCGCCTTCCTGGATTCAAACTTCACGTCCCCCCTTGAAACCATCTCGCCCAAAGGGCGCCCAATTTCCTTGGCCTCTGCAATCATGGTATGAAACCCGTTTGCCAGAAGCAAGAAGGATACGCATAGGAAATACACCAAAGCCTTGAAAGCAAATCCTCTTCTCATGCTCTTACCCTCCCGGCGGATGTTTGAACTTCTCTCTTTTTTAATCTAATCATCACTAAGAATGCTGACGAAATCTTACTCACAACTCGATCATTTGTCAATAGAAAAAAATTCACAAAGTTGCCTTTCCGTAAAAGAGATTCTTTTGATGTCCATTGATGTCAATTGATGTAAAAATTCCGCGACTTGGAGGGGCTATCACTGCCCTTGGGAAGTTTCTAAATGAAGCCAAACACTGGCGGTTCTATTGAGATAATCTTGACGTTGCTTACGGAGGGAGTTCTGGTTGACGAGTGGCTTATTCGACCCTACACCCTTACCTCTTCCAACCTGCCATCGAACATCAGTCTTAATCCATAGAGAAGTTCGGCCTTTGTAAAAGGTTTGGTCATATAATAATTGGCGCCCAGATCATATCCTTTAAACATATCCGTCTCTTCGTTTTTGGCCTTAAGGACAATCACCGGCAAATGCTTGGTTCTTGAATTCGATCTGACCTCCTTGATGACCTCCCATCCCCCCTTTCTCGGCATCAGGATGTCACAGATGAGGAGGTCAAAATCGTCTCTTTCCAATTCTTCGATGGCCTGTTCCCCATCGGCGGCCTCCATGACCTCATAACCCAATTTAGCGAGATGGATTCTTAAGAAGTTGCGAACCACCTCTTCATCATCCACGATCAATACCCTTCTTTTCATGCCGCAACCCTCCTTGCAGAAAACCTGACGGTAAAGGTGGCTCGACGGATCATCAATCAATTAGGCTTATTTTTTCGATTCTTTCAGAAACTGAGCAAGAAACATACCAATTGAAAACCATCGGGAATACACCGGGGTAAATGCTTCTTAATCTTAAGAAATTTAGTAACTTACACGCATTCCTCCTCTGCCTGGCTTTTCTCCATTTTAACCGAATAGTTCCGATTTTTTTCCACGCCTTGACAATTTTTCAGGGTTAATGAAGCTCCCCGCCCACCCCGTCAGGACGGGGAAGGTACGGCAGCGCTTTCCGGGCACGCTTTTAACTTTCCATTGACTTCTTCGTTCCTGTTTAGTAGGCTTCTATTGAATCGAGGAGATGAATCGGATATCAACTATGAACGGAGCGCCCCATGTACAATCAATTTTTTGGCTTCTCAGAAAAGCCTTTCGAGCCCACTCCAGACCCCAAGTTTCTCTATCTCCCACGCAGCCACCGGGAAGCACTGGCTTCTATGACGCATGCCATCAAGAATCGAAATGGCTTTATCTCTATGACGGGAGATGTGGGAACGGGGAAAACCATGCTCATTCACGCTTTGCTCACCAATCTCGACGAGAAGGTGAAAGCCGTTCATATTTTTCACACCACCCTCACCTTTGACGAATTGCTGAAGACCATCCTGAGTGAGTTGCACGTGGCCAATATCAAGGAAAACACGACGGACCTTGTAAATCAACTGGCTCAATATGTACGCCAGCTGAATTCCAAGGATGAAATGCTTGCGATCATCATTGACGAGGCGCAGGACCTCCCCCCCATCGTGATGAAGGACCTCCAACTGATCACTCCTCTGGAGTCGAAGGGGATGAAGATCGTTTTCGTGGGTCAACCGGGTTTTGAAGATAAGCTCAACGCAGAGGATCTGGAACCACTGAAACAGAGTATAGAGACCAGACGTCAAATCAGAGGCTTTAGCGAGGAGGAGTCTGCGAAGTACATCGATCACAGACTGAAATTGGTTGGAAGGAGCAGTTCGGAAATATTCTCCCCGGAAGCCATTTCTTTGATTTGCAGCTATTCCCGGGGAATTCCACGGGTGATGAATGTCCTTTGTGACAACGCCTTGCTCATGGGCTTTCGTTCGTCCACGAAAAAGATCGAGGTTGACATGATCCATGAGGTCATAAAGAATCTGGAGGGTCCAAGCCGCCGGAAGATGGTCCTTTCTTCAGCCGCCGTTACCAACAAATTTCACGCGTTCCCCTTCGGATTAAACTTTCTTTTTAAAAAAGCGACGCTGATCATCACCCTATCCTTACTTTGTCTGGGAGCATTCATTTTTCTTACCCATCGATACCTACAGCAAAAATCCACAGAAATGTCGGAAATCAAATCCCTTCAAACTCACGAGGTCGATACCACCCCCCCCTCGAAGTCAACCTCTTCTCACAAGACTCCGCCTCCCCCTCAAAAGACTCCACCCCCTGCTCCTGTTGCCGCCCTGGACAGGGATTATACACTGAAGAAAATTGTCGCCGTGAAAAAAGGGCAAACCATCTCCCAACTGGCGCAGGAATATTATGGGATGGTCAATTTAACTCTCATCGATTTGCTCCTCGAGTTGAACCCCACCATTACCAATGTCAATCTCATCCTCGTCGACCAGGAAATTAAGATCCCGAATATCACGGAAAAACTGCTGATCGTCCCATCCCCTGATGCTACTTATAAAATTCATGGGGGGACATTTGAGACTCCCGATCCTGCCAAACTCTACGGCGATGAACCCCCACTCAAGGGCAAAAAAGTCGAGACCCTCCCCCGCAGCGTCTCACCCCGTGAGACTTGGCATCGTGTGTTGATTGGGAAGTTTGACAATAAAGAGGAAGCGTTGAAAATGATATTTCTCCTTAAAGAAAAAGGTCTCCTGCCTGCTTTCGGGGGCCTGTCAAAATATTAAATAAAATAGGGGCGCATCCCTTTTTTCTTTAGGAATGGGTCGGGGGCAAGTGCTCCCGGAAGGGGCACAATCAAAAAGGTACGCTCATGTGAGTGAGGAGTTTATGAGGGAACAGGTGAGTGTGTTACAGGGTCTGTGCAGTTAAAGTGTCCTGACCAGCACTTGATTTGACGGACACTATGAAGATAGCCCTTCTTGCGAGTTTTCACCTACAAAGCCCTTAGTCTGAGATGACTCTGAGGGTTGGCGATTACGGGAAGAAATGTGCGTAACAAAAGTTGCAAGGGAAAATTTATGAAATTGTGGCCAGTTCTCTCTCAGCTTTTACCACCCAGCCGTCGGCACCGCATTCTTTGAAGAGTCCTATGGCTTTGCGGAGATTCTCCTGGGTTTTTGCTCTATCTCTTTTTCGTTTAAATAACTCAACATATAAAGAATAATCCTTTCCCAGATGAAACATCATACGATTTCTCTGATCGGCTTCGATGGCCTTTTGGATCCAGTGTTCTGCCTCAGAAATGTGTTGCTCATCAATATTCAGTAAAATCTCACCAATATGCCTTTGAATCCAGCCTTCAATTGCTTTCACCTTATTATTTCGTGAATGAGCATACAAAGATTCTAAATCGACATCTTTCTCTTTGGTCATCACTTTTGATCTCATTGAAGCTACTTTTCCAAATCCCACCATGGAGGGAAATAATCGATTGCGCTCGAAAGCCCAAGTCCCTTTTTCGCAATGTTCTTTAGACCTTGGGAAGTCTCCCATCTCAAAATAGGTCTCTCCAAGGTGAAATTGTGCACCACCGTCCCAGGCATGGAGATTGATTCTTTCACAGAATTCTAGTCCCTTCAACAGAAATTTTTCAGCTTCTTCAAGCAAACCTTTCCCGTAACAGGAAGCTCCGTGAATTACGCATGCCATTGCCTTTGTATAAATATCCCCGCTCTCTTCGGCAATCTGGAGACCCTCGTTCGAAGTCTTGAATGCCAGATCTATTCTTCCCTGCTGCCAATAAGAAAAGTAAACCAGGTTGCTCTTTATTATTCCGATCCCCCAAAGATTGTTTGCTGCCAAATTAATATCAAGACCTATTTGTAAATAGTTTCTTGATCTTTCAAATTCGCAGTGCCAACCTAAAGCACATCCATACCATTGGCTTGCCAAAACTAAGCTAACAATGTCCTTCACCTCTTCCGATATTTTTAAGGCCTCTTCCAAAGTTTTAAATGCCCTGGGATAATCTTCTTCCACATAAGAATAGTATACGCCCAGGATGGTATATATCTGGCAAAGTCTCCTTTTATAATTGCGCCTTACAGCCAAATCAACAATTGGGTCTATTGCTTCTTTGGCCTCAATATAATAGTTCATTTGAGCGATATAAAGTCCAAGAACTGTCCTGGTATCAATAATCTGTTTTTCAACGTCCTCTGTCCGGGGTAATCGTTCAAGAGATGTTACTCTTTTCCTTGCATAGGCAATCGCATCATTCAACGAAGCTTTCTTTTCAGCTTTCCTGCTTGCAAATCTCGAATACTCAGCACTCTTTAAATAGTTTACACTCAAAAAATAGTGCTCAGATAAAACTTCGTACTGCTCACTCAAATTATCTCTGTATAATTCCTCGATAGCGTTTCCAATCTCTTCATGGAGCTTTTTCTTTCTTTTAGCCAAGATCGAGTCATAAACTACTTCACGGGTCAGGGCATGTTTAAAGACATAATTCGATTGTGGGTATATGCCTCTCTCATAAAGAAGTTCTGAGTCTTTAAGGATGGAAAGATAAGAGAGTAATTCTTTTTCCGACAGACCCGTTACACGATTTATCAGTGGGTAGCTGAACTCTCTCTCAATAACAGACCCGGTCTGAAACACTTCTTTTGCCCCCTCAGGCAAGGAATCTACCCTTGCCATAATCACATCCTGGATTGTTGAAGGAATGGCAACTTGGCGAATATCTTTTATTAGTTGATATGTATTATCCTTCTTTTCAATGATCTTCAGGTCCTTAAGGGATTTTATAAACTCCTCAATAAAAAATGGGACACCCTCCGTCTTCTCAAGGATTAACTCATCAAGAGACCCTTCAGTCTCTTTTGTGCCCAAGATATGGGTCACCATCTCAAAACTTTCCCTGTTAGAAAGGCGATGCAAAGTTAGCTGATTGTGATAGGACTTTGCGCCCCAGGTGTGCACGAACTCAGGTCGATAGGTGAATATCAACAAAACCCTTGACCCAGGTATGCTCTCCAAATGGCTTCTTACTAAATCCTCTGAGCTTTTATCTATCCAATGTAAGTCCTCAAAGGCTATGATAAGAGGCCGTATCTCAGAACCCTTAATAACAATCCGCTTTATTGCCTCAATAATTCTATCTTTCTTTGCTTCAGGACTCATGGAGATCCGATCAATTCCACTATCCTTGACCGAGAGAAGCTCAAGGAGATAAGGGAGGGTTGAGGGTTCATCGACTTTCATTATTTCCAGGCTTCTTTTGACCTTCTCTCTGATCTCTGTATCCCCTTCTCCCTCCTGTATATCGAAGTTTGACTTCAAGATGTCTATGACCGGATGATAGGCTACCCCCCTGCTGTAAGATAAACATCTTCCTTCCAAAAAAATAACATCTTCATTGGCAACAGCCTTTCTGAACTCATATAAAAGCCTGGACTTACCACAACCGGCTTCAGATATGATGGAAAAGGCTTGACCCTTCCCTGACTTGGCTCGTTGGAATCCATCCAATAGAAGCTCAAGCTCCCGCTCCCTTCCAACAAGAGGAGTTAAACCCCGCTCTGCACTGACATCAAATTTTGTCCTCCTTGTGCTGGGAGCAATCACCTGGTAAACCTTAACTTGCTCTTCCTTGCCTTTAATCTTCTTTTCTCCCAAGGCTTCAAATCGGAAGAATCCTTCAGTGAGTTTGAAGGTATCCTCAGTCACATAGGTGGTGCCGGGTTCTGCTAAACCCTCCGTTCGAGAGGCTAAATTTACTGTGTCTCCAACAGCCTTGAACTCTACCCTTAGATCATTACCGAGGGTGCCAACAATCACTGGGCCTGTATGGATACCGATCCGCATCTTGATGGGAGGCATTCTGCTTTCGCTTTTGAGTTGGTCGCTGAACTTATTTATTTCACGATGGATGGCTAAAGCAGATCGAATAGCTCGCTGGGGGGCATCCTCCAGAGCAATGGGCGCTCCAAAAAGGGCCATAATCCCATCACCAGTCAGTTCATTGACTGTCCCCTCATAATCATGAACCTTGTGGATGAGAATTTCGTAGACCTGATCCATTATGGAATACATTTGTTCAGAACCGAGCTTTTCAGTAAGCGAAGTAGACCCTTCCATGTCACAGAACATCACTGTGACCTGCTTCCGTTCACCTTCGATCCTATCCCTTTGCGTCAGAATCTTTTGGGTTAGACCTTTTGGAAGGTATCGCTGAATTTTTGCAAGCTTTTCCTCAAAGGAGAGTTCTTTAGAAGGTTGTTCTAGAGAAATAATTCTTATTTCATGCCCACATTCAATACAAAACTTACTACTGAGAGGATTCATCTTCCCACATGCTGAACAAGCAATCTCCAATTTACTGCCACATTCGCTACAAAATTTAGCTCCCTCAAGAATCTCAGTTTGGCATTTCGGGCATTTCATTCTTGGGCTCTCCTTCGACAGAGACCCACGGGGCAATTATAAGAGATTGAGGTTGGTTAGGTGTATAATCTCTGGTCTTCCGATCTGATCAAAGACTACTTCTTTGGAACAGAAAGGTCAACAAGAATTAAGGATTATCACTTGAAAGGTTGAATGGAAGGAGGATTTTAGAAAATGAGGATTTCAGGAACTCACCACCACCACACTTGACAATGTCTGTATGGTCAACTCCTGAGTTTCACGGTTAAAGGAGGCGTGGGGAAGAAATTGGGAAGAAATGGCGGTTGAATCAATTCTTACAATCTTATATCAAATGCAACAAAGTACAATTATTCGGGAAATGGTCGGGGCGAGCCGATTTGGCGGGCAAGTGCCCTTGTACAGGGCACAATATCAAAATTGATTTCATCTCCTGGAAGTCTCCGCTTATGGCGGAGAACTTCAACGGCCGGTCCGGCCGCCTCACCTTCTCGGCGGCGTTACCGGCGAATTGTTAAGAACTCATTTTCCCCCATCCGCAGAACTCCTTACTGATTTCTCCCATATCACGCCGCCATGTAGGGAATGTGAAGAATGAATTTCCTTCTTCTCAACAGACATGGCGGACGATTTTTAAAAAAATGATTAAGATAGCATATCGGCGTCTTGTCATTGACAATCCGATGGGATTAGGTTAGAAAAGTAACTACCACATTGTGGTATAATGTAACTTACGATCCTTCCAAGAAATGCGAATCTTTTAAAGGCGGGGAGTGGAATGTGGTTATGCTCAGCTGACAGCCGAGTTTCCAAGGTATGAAAATTTAGCCACTCAGCCTTTTTGGATCACCGAGAACCAAGCGATCATATCAAAAAATAGGGCAGGCACGGGAAAATAGCCTTTGCTTCGAAACCTGTTGTTCTATGCCAAGCCAATATCCAACACGTAGGAGAAAAGGAGGATCATCTATGAAATGGAAGGGGCGCTTATTGACGGGTACTTTGTTATCTCTTCTCTTTGCCGTATCCGGGATTGCCGGTGACCAGGTCAAGATCACCAGCTTTCATGGGACCGACAGACTGATGGCGGACGCATTCAAGAAGTCCGGCAAGTATTTCGCCAATGCCACGATCACTTCTGCGACTGCGGATGCTACAGGCAAAGTCACCCTCAATTTCACGGTCAAGGATAGAGCCGGGAAGGGGATCGCCGGCCTCAAAGGCATCAGCTTCAGCATCGCCAAACTCGTTCCGGCGGGAGGCGGCGAGAGTTTCAACAAGTGGGTGCCGTATATCTGGCGTTCCGAGGTGGTGAGCGGGTCAGCCGCTGGCAACTGGCCGAAACCCGATGGGACGGCCGCTGACCAGGGCTACCGCGAGGACAAGGGCACCTTAACCGACAACAAGAATGGCTCATACCGATACGTGTTTTCCACCAATATATCCAAGACCAAGACGCCCGTTGCCGGGACGGCCATCCCTTACGACCGAAACCGCCTCCATCGTGTCACGCTTATGATGGGGGGACACGACGGTCCCACGGCGACCGCACACCTTGACTTCGTTCCTGACGGTTCTACCGTCAAAGAATCCCGCAGCATCGTCGAAACGAACACCTGCAAGGCTTGCCACGGGACTGAGTTTCATGGCCACGGCGGCGATCGTCTGACCGTAGAGAATTGTGTCGTCTGCCACGCGCCAAACACCAAAGATGCTCAAAGCGGTGAGAGCCTCGACTTCAACGTCATGGTACACAAGATCCATGCCGGCGGTGAACTAGCCAGCATTCCCGGACCCGACGGGAAGGTGTGGGATGATCCCTCCACTCCGGCAAACGAGGCTGCGGACAACGGCCGCTACGCCATCTGGGGTGACAAGAACACAAAACACGAGTGGGGGAGAGGGGAATTTCCAGCCGTCCTCCAGAACTGCATCAAGTGTCACCAGGGCTCGGGAGCGAATGTGGACAACTGGAAGAAAGTGCCCTCGCGAGTCGCCTGCGGGTCCTGCCACGATACTGTGAACTTCGCCACCGGCGCCAACCACAAGGGGGGGCAACAGACCGACGACAGCAAATGCTCGAGCTGTCACCCACCCTCCGGGGCTCATGGTGGGATCACCGAGGCGCACGAGTGGTTCAAGAAGGACCCTCGAAACATCCCGGAGTTCACCGTCGACCTCATAGTCTCCAGGCCCCGCAATGGGACCCACTTCGTGGCTGGCGAAAGCCCGGTGGTGACCATTGTTCTTAAGGAAAACGGCAAGCCGATTGACCACACCACGGTGGTCGAAGATCCCGACGGCCCCGAAGGCTGCGTGAAGGCAGGTTGTCCACCGAAAGACGGAAAGTTCGCCGTTGCCTATCTGTTCGTTCATGGACCCCGGGCGAAGCCCAACCCGGTCCTCACGACGACTGCGCGCGTAGCGGTCCTGAGCACCGGTACCGGTCCCTTCAACCTCAGCGCCGCGAAGGAATTAGCTCTGAAGGTGGATGGAGGCGAAGATCTTTTCACCGTCGATGTCACCGGAGGAGATAAGGTTCTCACAGGCACGATCAACGTGCCCGTCGCAGCCGGAAAATTCGTCGACAAGGCCGCGGCGACAGCCCAGGAGATTGTGACCTGGCTCAACGGGAATCCCGCGTTCAAGGCCCGCGCCATCGCTTCCCTCGACAAAGGCAAGGTTGCCATCCGCAGCAGAAATCTCGGCAAGATCTTTTCGGTCCAGTTCACGACAAGCGATGTGAACACCGTGGTATTCGGCAACAACACAAGCGTGGAAATGGTCGGCGGCTTTCTCAGCGGTTTTTTCCCGAGTAACTCCCTCGTCAGGTACGCGGACCCCACCCAGAACGATCCGAAGGTCACCTGGACGAAAGACGCGATTACCTACGTCCTTGATCCGGTCGACGACCTGAAGCCCGGGACCTACGCAGCCTTGGTTGAGATCACTGACCGAGGACGGATTGACGAGAACAATTACCAGACACCATCCGTCGCCAAGAGGACCTTCCAGGTAGGCACGGCGGCCGAAGAACTGGCTGTGGCCGGCAACTGTGCTTCGTGCCACCAGGGGCCGAACGGCCGGGGGTTCGTGCTTGACTACACCCGTCATTACAAGATATTCGACAATGCTGCCGTGGACCAATGCGGTGCTTGCCACGACTACCAGCCCCGGAAAGTCACCGTGGAGTGGTCCGGCGGCAACCCTCTCTCGAGGCGGGTTCACGCTGTCCATTTCGGCTCGAAGCTGAACTATCCCCTTACCACCGTTGCCTATGCCCCCGGTGACCCCGTAAAAGGAAGGAACTGGAAGATCACGTTTTCACAGGATGTTCGGAACTGCGAGACCTGCCACCCCGTTCGAACCACGAGCGGAACCTGGAAGACCGAAGCGAACCGGCTGGCGTGCGCTGGGTGTCATGATTCCGATGCGGCCAGGGCACACATGAGGGCCCAGACGTGGGACCCCACTCCGGCCAATCAGTGGAATGGTGATGAGGCTGAGTCCTGCAAACTCTGCCACTGATCGTCACCAGGGCAGCTCGATTACTCGCTGGAAAAAAGGAGCGGCGGCTTGTGCGGCGTTCCCTCCCTATTGGAAACGGGGACGATGGAGGACCAGGAAGGGTCGCGGTAGGCAGGCTGATCGCCCCGCCCCCGCGTGGTTAAGAAATATTTCGATGCGGGTTCAGTTCTTTATGCAGCCGTTTAAAATGGAAACTATTTCATGCTTCCCAGAATAATAACTTTATTGAAATAGGTGGCGGAAATCCATGATAGACAACGGTAGAGGTCAACTCAGTTAACCCACGATTTGGGTCATCGTTTTTATTGCAAAATCCAGGTTAAGGATGGGAGTAAGCTGTTGTAACGATGGGCCGATCGTGGATTTGCGTCAAACCCTGCCTCTTGAAAGTATCTATGATAAATGGTCGGGGCGAGCCGATTTGGCGGGCAAGTGCTCCCGGAGGGAACACAATCAAAAAGACACTTCATCTCCCGAAGCCATCCGGCCTATTCGGATGGCTTCACGGCCGGTCCGGCCGGCTTC
>Ga0316616_100000939_pt1 | contig 10868 bp, 9 predicted proteins | sample OWC_Aug_M1_C1_D1_FD_207660 | JGI IMG/M metagenome (GOLD analysis project Ga0316616, IMG submission 207660) | Wetland soil microbial communities from Old Woman Creek delta, Ohio, United States - OWC_Aug_M1_C1_D1_B | ecosystem: Environmental > Terrestrial > Soil > Wetlands | place: USA: Ohio...
CGGCCGTAGGCATTGTTGTAAGTGAGAAGCCCGACCTTCGGGGTTTCGCCTCCCTTGTGGGTGGCGCGGATGTATTCCAGAACGGCGTAGCAGTCGAGTCGATAGCTCCCGAAGGGGAGATACATGTATTCAATCGGCGCCTCAAGAATCTCCCAACTCGTTGAATAGTTGATGGTGGGTATCTTGTATTTCTGGACGATCGGCTTTGCGGCGAGTCCCTCACCGGCACCCCAGGTGGCGATCATGTCCACCTGATCCTGGGTCGCAAACTTTCTGACCGCCGTCACTGCCTCGGGAACCTTGTAAGCCGTGTCGACGAGAATCATGTCGATCTTTCTGCCGGCCACGCCCCCCTTGACCTCGTTGACGTAACGGAAATAGTCCTGCTGTCCCTTGGCGTGAAACTGCCCCCAGGTAGAAGCGGGGCCCGTGAGATTGATGGCGGCACCGACCTTGACCGGATCGGCGGCTGATGACTTGGCCGGCAGGCAGAGTACCGCAAAAATCGCGACCATTAGGGTCGTCATGAGAAGATATCTCTTCATCGTTTATCCCTCCTCAATTGAAGAAAATAAAAAAGCCGCGGTTTTCCGCGGCCTCGAAACAAAAAAGCCGCGGGCCCTTTTCCGGTCTGCCCGCGGCTCAATCTCTCAGAAGTTCATGTCATGAGCGCCTCAGGCAGACCCCGCCAAAAAAGCCGAAAAAGCTAAAAAAACCGAGGTTGCTGCCTTTAACGCATGACATTTCGGGTTGACTCCCTCTGGTGAAGTGGGTTCATTCATAAACGAAGGTGTTTTAAATGTCAAGGGAAAAAATATATTGGCATCCGAGGGATAGGGCGCTGGAAGCCTGGTGGCCGTCATCGGTTGTGCTCACAGCGGTTTTATGGTATTCATCCTGAAATTTTTCAACGGAGCGGTTGATGAATCCGGAAATCTTTCGGGAATACGATATCCGTGGTCTGGTCGGACGGGATCTCGACTACGAACTGGTCTACAACCTTGGACGGGCCATAGGCACATACGGGGCCGAAAAGGGGGTCCGAACAATGGCTCTGGGGAGGGATTGCCGCCTCAGCTCGGAAGAGTACGCCGGGGCCCTGAAGGAAGGCCTGATGGCCACGGGGATAAGCGTCACCGACGTGGGTCTCTGTGCCACCCCCATGCTCTATTTTGCCATCCGGCACTATCGGAGCGACGGCGGCGTGATGGTGACGGGAAGCCACAATCCGCCGGAGTTTAACGGCTTCAAGATCTGCGTGGGTCCGGACACGATCTACGGCGAGGAAATTCAGGCGTTGAGACAGATCATGGAAAAGGGGGCGTACACTGCTGGCCGTGGTGCCGCCGGGACGGCTGAGGTGACGGAGGCTTACGGGGATTATCTTTATGGGAATGTGAAACTCCGCAGGGGACTCCGGGTCATCGTCGACGGTGGAAACGGTACGGGCGGGCACTTTCTCGTGCCGATCCTGGAGAGGCTCGGCTGCCGCATCACATGCCTGTACTGTGACATGAACGGCCGTTTTCCAAACCACTTCCCCGATCCCACCGTCCCGGAAAATCTGAAAGAACTCATCAAGCGTGTTCTCCAGGAAAAAGCCGATGTCGGCATCGGCCTCGACGGTGACGGCGACCGGATCGGCATCATAACCGACGAGGGGAAAATCCTCTGGGGGGATGATTTGTTGCTTCTTTTCTCCCGCTCTGTCTTGAAGGAGAGGCCCGGCGCCACCATCATCGGGGAAGTGAAATGCTCCCAGCGGCTCTACGACGACATTGAGAAGCACGGCGGGCGTTCCATTATGTGGAAGGCGGGTCATTCCCTGATCAAGGGGAAGATGAGAGAGGAAAAAGCCGTGCTGGCGGGCGAAATGAGCGGTCATCTCTTCTTTGCCGATCGCTACTTCGGCTATGATGATGGCCTTTACGCAGCCGTGAGGCTGCTGGAGATCCTGTCGGGGACGGAACGGAAATTAAGCGATCTTCTTGGCGACGTACCGAAGAGCTATACAACGCCGGAGATCCGGATCGACTGTCCCGATGCACTCAAATTCCGGGTGGTACGGGAAGTGAGCGACTATTTCCGAAAAGACTACAGAACCATCGAGATCGACGGCGTGCGCATCATCTTCAGCGACGGCTGGGGGCTCGTGAGGGCTTCAAATACCCAGCCGGTTCTGGTGCTCCGTTTCGAGGCGTCCACCCCTGAAACCCTCCGGATGGAGCGAAAGAAGGTCGAGGACGTGCTCAACGCCGTCCTGATGAAACTGGGCGCCAGTACCCAAAGAGGCTGACAGGCTTTATGAACCGGTTCCGCGTGTGTCTCGTGGCCTTCCTGTGTTTTTTATCTCTGCACACGGCGATTCTCTGTCAGGTTTCCACACCCGAGGCAATCGGCCAGGCGATCCTGCCCGGCGATTCAGACCTGACGAGGATTTCCGTCGGTCCTGCCGTTCTCCGGGTCGAGGTCGTCTCCACGCCGGAAGCGCAGGCCCGGGGGCTCATGTTCAGGAAAAGCCTCCCCTGGGACCGGGGGATGCTTTTTGTTTATGAGAAACCGCAATGCCTTGACTTCTGGATGAAGAATACGACCATTCCCCTTGACATCGCCTTTATCTCTGCCGACGGGACGATCACGGAGATCCTCCCCTTGACTCCGCTCTCGGAGAAGACTCGAAGTTCCCGCTCTCCCGCCCTTTACGCCCTCGAGGTGAACCGGGGCTGGTTCAAGAAGAAAGGTGTAAAGGTCGGTCACAGAATACGGTTCTGACGGAAAAGGCCATCCGAGAAGATGGCCCCTGAACGATTCTGATGGCTCTGCCCCGAAGTATACTTCGGCGGTCTTCACCCCGTTATAAGATCCCGAACTCTATCTTCCGTATTCGACGATCTTGATCAGCGTGCCGGCGGGCACAGTCTGTCCAGCTGTCACACCGTTGAGAATCACCACGTCCTTCATTTTGTCATCGGGCACACCGAGCGTCCGCAGGGTATTCTCGATGGTGTCCGCCTTCTTTGTGAGCCGGATCCTGACGCGATCCGGCTGCACGCCCAGCTTCTTGGGATCTTTTAATTCGTCAAAACCGCTGAACGTGTCGCTGAAAGTCTGCTCATACTGGGGAAAAGTACGCTGGGAGCTCATGCCGTGGAATGTTAAAATTGCCGCTTCTTTCTGAATGAAGAAGGACAGGACCCTGACGGTCCCTTTCTGGCTCGTCACATCGGAGAGGAGCCGCCGGGCCGGGAAGCCGTGAACGCGGATCTCCTCGTTCCCAAGGATGTGGGCCTTGCTCTTGGAGACAAACTTCTGTGCCGCTTCGGAAGGCGTCGCCCCCGGGGACCCGGAAAAGAGGATCACGGCGTCTTTCTTCTTGCTCACCATCTGGACGGCTGTGGGGGTGTCGTTGACCTTCCACTCCGCCGGCACGGGAAACTGGAACCCCATCGCGGGATGGTAATAGAAACCCCCTTCCGAGTATCCCTGCCTCGGGTCATCACCGTAGATGATGCCGTCGATCACTCTCAGGTAGTTTTCCCGTTCAACCTTCGGGTCCTTGAGGCCCATTTTCTGCTGCATTTGTTTCGATTGGGTACGGATGGCTACTTCACGATCCTCGGGGCTCGGATGCGTGGAGAACCAGCTCGGAAGACCGCTTTTGTCCGATTTGGGGTCCATGCGCTGGAGGGTTTCGAAAAAGCCCGCCATCTGGGAGGCGTCGTATCCCGCTTTCGTTGCATATTCAACACTCAACGAGTCGGCTTCCCGCTCGTTGTCCCTGCTGAATTTCAAAAAGAGAACGCCGACGCCGAGCTGCGCGAGGCTGGACAGATCCGGGATGCCCAATATTTGAAGGCCTATGGACAGCCCCGTCAGACCATATTGAGCCATCTGAGCCTTGCTGATCTGCTGTGCTGAATGACGGGCCGTGACGTGGCCGATCTCGTGGCCCATGACTCCTGCGAGTTCCGCCTCGCTGTTCAGTTGGGCGAGGATTCCCCGGGTGAAATAAACATAGCCTCCGGGGGCGGCAAAGGCGTTGACCACGGAAGCATCGAGGACCTTGAAATGCCAGTCCAGATCGGGGCGGTGGGAGAGTTTGCCGAGGCGCTGGCCCATTTCATTGACATGGGCCGTCATCTTCTGATCGTCGTAGAGGCCGTACTCTTTGATGACCCCGGCATCGCTCTGCCGGCCGATTTTGACCTCATCCTCTTCACTGACCAGCATCAGGTCCCTATCGCCGGTGACGGGGTTGACGGCACAGGAGACGGTCAGAAGCGCCGCTCCGACAAGGATGAACCCCTTCAGCGTTGACAGAACACGCTTTCTCTTCATGTTTGAACCCCTAAAAAACGTCGTTAATCGGGTCTTGGAGCATCGGAGACGTCCATGACCGGCATGTTGTGCTCCACGAAGATCAGCCGGTCTGTCTCAAATCCCCAGGCCTTGGCTCTGGAGATCAGGCCGGTGAGTATCTGCTCGTCCAGCATCTTTTCCCGGGAGAGAATCCACAGATAGGATCGGCTGGGACCCGTGATCATGGCGTAACCATAGTGTTCCCTGTCCAGGGCGATGATGTGATATCCCCCCCAGAAGGGGCCGAAAAAGGATACCTCGAGACTCCCGATATTCTTCTCGCCGATGAAACGGGCCACACCCCTGATTTCTCGCCACTGACCTTTTTGAGTGTCAAAGCCCCTGTTCACAACCTCGATATCGTCCCCGATCCCCCTCGAGTATTCGGCCGTCACATTGGCGAGGCCGCGTTCGAAGGCGTGGTCGAGCCTGGCGATTTCGTACCACTTTCCCAGGTAACGGCCGGCATCGAAACTGTCGACGGCCTGAAGACCCTCGGGGATCCCGGTACATCCCAGAAACAGGATCAAAAGGCCAAAAACGGCGATGCGCGATCTCATGTCGTTATTCCTTAAAAAATGATCTTGTAAGGGTGAGGCCGCGGCTCTTTGCCGCAGCCTTCGCGTCATCATGGTCGGAGCGGCAGGATTTGAACCTGCGTCATCCTGCTCCCAAAGGTAAAGGGTGTATGTGGTATATAATAAATTTAATTACTTATAAACAGGATTTTTACCTGCGCCCCTTCATTTTCCGCCCTTTAGAATCAAAATCTCACCCACGATCACTACCTACGATCACAGCCGTCCTTCTTTGGCCGTGAAGCCCCTTGACTTTTTCTGCTGTGTATTTATACTAAATATAAAAGAGTGAAAGCCCGCCTGAACTTGTGTTCCATCTCCGAATGCAAATCTGTTCATGTCTGCTCATCTTCTTTCGGTAGTTTCCTGAATCTCCATTGCTTCAGACAGCCATTGGCTACTTGCCGGTTTCCCCGGGCGGGCAAATTGCCCCAACGGGCTCGAGGAGGTGTCGCCATGACATTGAAGTGTGTCGACTGCGGACGGATCACGCTGAAGCTCAACGCCGAGAACAAGTGTGATGAATGCGCCAAGAAAGACGAAGACAAATACGAATACATGAAGCGCTACGTCGTGAAACTCGACTTCCTCAACGAGAACTACACAAGATGAGTTCCTGTATAAACTGATCTTGCCGCCCTTCGCCTGCCTATAATCTATTCGAGTACCGGCCTTCTCGAAGGCTGAAGGGGAATTTGCGGGCCATAGCCTGGAAAATCACAGAAGAAGGTACTGGGTCATGAAATCCGCTCCCACCCGAGAAAAAAGGGTCACGCTTTTAACGTAACCCTTTGATTTTACTGGTCGGGGCGGCAGGATTTGAACCTGCGACATCCTGCTCCCAAAGCAGGCGCGCTACCAGGCTGCGCTACGCCCCGATGATATGGCTCATGGCTTAGGGTTAAGGGCTAAGGGTATTTTTTTGAGATATTTTTTGCCTAGCGCCCTTTGCCTTAAACCTTTTGCATTTCTCGATCCAGCCACTGCCTGAACTTGGCAAAGGCCTGCCCTCGATGACTGACGGCATTTTTCACATCCGGAGAAAGTTCCGCGGCCGTAAGGCCGAGTTTCGCATCTTCAAAAACCGGATCATACCCGAAGCCTCCTTTTCCCCTCGGCTCGAGTATGATCCTTCCCGGCCATCGCCCTTCGAAGGTCTCATAGGTGCCGTCGGGCCGGAAGAGAACAAGAACGCAACGGAATGCGGCGCTCCGTTTTTCGGGCGCGACGTCTTTCAGATTACCGATAAGCTTCAGAATATTTTTTTCGTCCGTTGCGTCCGGTCCGGCATACCGGGAGGAGTAGATGCCGGGTGCTCCGCCCAGGGCATCCACCTCGAGGCCCGAATCGTCGGCAAGTACAGTGTCCCCGGTGATGCTTGAAACCGTTCTGGCCTTGAGCAGGGCATTCTCAAAAAAGGTCTTCCCGTGTTCCTCGATGTCCGGAATGTCCGGAAAGTCCTTGAGGGAACGGAGCTCAACATTGCTGCCCCGGAGCATCGACCGGATCTCGTTGATTTTGCCCTGATTCTTTGAAGACAGTAAGATCTTCAGCTGATCACGTCCCCCGCGAGTTCCATCTGCTTGCCCGTCAGGTAGGCGCTCCCCAGGAGGGCGAGGTCGATCATCCGATCATGCAGATCCCTGGAAAAGGGCGTTGCCTCCGCCGTGCCTTGGATCTCAACGAAAAGACCCTGCCGCGTGATGACGAAATTCATGTCCACCTCGGCCGATGAATCCTCTGCATAGTCGAGGTCGAGGAGAAGCTGTCCCTCCACAAGGCCCACACTGACGGCATTGACCAGATTGGTCACCGGCATGCGATGGATCAGGCCCTGTTCTTTCAGTCTTCCGAAAGCCTGGATCAGGGCGAGGCAGCCGCCGGTGATGGAGGCGGTACGGGTGCCCCCGTCGGCCTGGATGACGTCGCAATCGACGACAATGGTTCTCTCCCCGAAAGCCATCAGATCCGTAACGGCCCGCAGGGAGCGCCCGATGAGCCTCTGGATCTCGAGGGTCCTGCCGCCCTGTCGGCCTCGCACCGCTTCACGGGCTGTCCTGACATGCGTCGATCCGGGAATCATGGAATATTCTGCGGTGACCCATCCCCTGCCCGTGTTTTTCAGAAAAGGCGGGACCCCTTCATCGACGGAGGCCGTACAGATGACTTTCGTGTTCCCCATCTCGATCAGGATGGCCCCTGCGGGATACTTGAGAAAACCCCCGGTGATCTTCACTTCCCGCATCTCGTTCCATTGACGTCCGTTGACTCTCATCAAAAGAATTCCTTGATCGATTCGGCGAGCGCGTGAGAAACGAACCGCTGCATCCCCTCGTCGGTCAGTTTCTTACGGTCCTTTGGGTTCGTCGCAAAACCGACTTCCAGGACGACGGCCGGGATGTTGAGACCCTGCAGGACCAGGACAGGCCCCTCACGAAGCCCGCGATCCATCCTGGGAAAGACCTTTTCCATGTGAGCCTGGAGGATTTTGGCAAAACGGACGCTTTCGTTTAAATGTTTGGTCCGGACCATGTCCTTGACAATCTCTGATGACGCGGTTTTGTGCCCCTTGCCGGATGTCGATGCCCGGAATCCCTGGAAATAAACCTCAAAACCGGAGGATTCCCTGTCGAAACCCGCATTGACATGAATGCTCAGAAACAGATCAGCCTCTGATTTAATGGCCTCCCTGACCCGGTCAGAGCGGGGCACATCGGTATCACCCATTCTCGAAAGCTGTATCCGTATCTTCTTTGAACCTTCGAATTCCTTTTCGATGAGCCGGGCGATGGTCAGGGTCGTGTCTTTCTCGAAAAGGCCCGTCGACAGCCGGACCCCTTCATCCTTTCCGCCGTGGGCGGGGTCGATCAGGACAACAAATCGCCCTTCCCTGTCCTTCGCCGTGACGGTAGGGGGGAACAGACACGCGCTGAAAATAAGAACCAGAGACAAATAAATCGAAAAATGAGCACGTTTCATAAAAGTGGTCTCTCTGCGACGGGATGGAAAAAAACGCTTATACAGTAATCGCTTGCCCCCTGTCAACGGCTAGGTCCGTCTCAGTGCATCTTTTTTTTGTCCGTCTTCACATCCGAGACCCGCACCCGTTCCACCGAGATGACGCTTTTTAGTTTTTTCAAGGCCGCCACGACTTCGTTGAAGTGCTTGAGGTCATGGACTTCGAGGTCGAACTCGCAGACGGCGATCTTGTCCGGCGTGGTGTCCACGGTCGCATGGCTGATATTGACGTCGAGCGAAGAGATGCCGGCACTCAGTTCCGCCAGAAGCCCCTTCTTGTCATGACAGACGACCCGCGCGTGGACGGGGAAAGTCTGTTTGTCTTGGACGTTCCAGTGAACCTCGAGGAGCCGCTCCGTGTCGAGGTCATGGACCATCGGGCAATTGGTCGTGTGAACGATCATGCCCCTGCCCCTCGAAATATGCCCGATGACCTCATCCCCCGGCAGCGGATTGCAGCACTTGGCGAACTTGACCATGATGTCGTCAATACCGGTAATCGAAATACCGGCCGATTCCGGTTTTCTGAATTTCTTGAGGATCTTCTCCGGGAGCGAATCCTCATGCTTTTCCTCACCGGGCAGGAAGCGATTCACAATCCCGCGGGCTGAAACCTTCCCGTAGCCGATGAGCGCCATGATGTCGTCGATATCCGTCACGGACTGCTCTTCGCAGATCTTTTTCAATTCATCGGACTTGAGAATCTGGGCGAACTTCATGTGGTGCTTCTTGAACTCCTTTTCCAGGATGTCACGGCCCAGGGCGATACTGCGGTTCCGCTCCTCCGTCTTGATCCAGGCTTTGATCTTCGATATGGCGCGGGGCGTCACGGCATGCTTGAGCCAGTCCTTGCTGGGGTGATGCCCGGCTTGTGTGACGATCTCGAGGGTGTCTCCGTTCTGAAGCTCATACTTGAGGGGCACCAGGTTCCGGTTCACGCGGGCCCCGATGCATTTATTTCCCACGTCCGTGTGAATGCTGTAGGCGAAATCGATCGGTGTTGCCCCCTTGGGAAAAGCCTTGACCTCACCCTTCGGGGTGAAAACGTAAACCTCATCCGGGAAAAGCGCGACCTTGAGGTTCCGCATGAACTCCCGCGGATCCTTCAGGTCCTGCTGGACCTCGAGAAGATCCCTGAGCTTCCGGATCTGCTCTTCATCCCTGCCCCGGAGCAAATCGCCCTCCTTGTATCGCCAGTGCGCCGCGATTCCCGATTCGGCCCAGAGGTGCATCTCCCGGGTCCTGATCTGGATCTCCACCCGCTCCCCGTAGGGTCCGATGACGGTTGTGTGCAGAGAGCGGTAGTTGTTTGCCTTGGGCATGGCGATGTAGTCCTTGAAGCGGCCGGGGACGGGTTTCCACAGCGCGTGAACAACACTCAGGGCTTCGTAGCACTCCTTCACCTTGTCGGAGTCCAGGATGATCCGGAAGGCAAGGAGATCGTAGACCTCGTCAAGATCAATCTGTTGCTCCTGCATCTTCCGGTAGATGCTGTAATAGTGCTTGGCCCTCCCCTCGACCTCGCCTTTCAGTTCGTAGTTCCGGATTTCCCTTTCGATGATCTCCCGGATCTCCTTCGTGTACTTTTCACGCCCTTCTTGTTTCATGGCGATCCGACGGGCCAGATCCTGGAATTCCACCGGCTGGAGGTGCATGAACGCGAGGTCCTCCAGTTCCGTTTTCATCCAGTTGATGCCCAATCGGTTCGCAAGAGGTGCATAGAGATCGAGGGTTTCGCGGGCGATGTATTTCTGTTTGTCCTGTGCCTGATACTGCAATGTGCGCATGTTGTGGAGCCGGTCGACCAGACGCACCAGGATGATCCGGATGTCCGATGACATGGCCAGGATCATCTTCCTGAAATTTTCCGCTTGCCGTTCCTCCTGGCTGGCCATGGTGATCTTGCTGATCTTCGTGAGGCCGTCGACCAGAAAAGCCACGTCCTGCCCGAAGGCCTTTTCAATCTCTTCGAGCGTTGCCAGGGTGTCCTCGACGGTGTCGTGAAGGATTCCCGTGGCGATGGAAGCGGCGTCCATGTGCATGTCGGCCAGCATGTATGCCACTTCCATGGGATGTGTCATGTAAGGCTCCCCCGAAAGCCGGAGCTGTCCCTGGTGAACCGCAGCCGAATAGATGTAGGCTTTCTCGATCATCTCGAGATCAGCCGGTTCGAGATATCGCTGCACTTTGTCCAGGATGTCCGTGATTCGGATCATGTATGCTTTCGCAACCCTCTCTTGACGATGCCAGAGATAGCGGCCGGGATCTTCTCCAGCTTCAAAGACTTCGTCTTGCCGGTCTTCCGGACCAGGACCTCCGCCTCACCCTCCGCGAGTTTCTTGGGGCCCAGGGTGATGCGGAGAGGGATGCCGATGAGGTCGGCGTCGTTGAATTTGACGCCGGCCCGCTCATCCCGGTCGTCCAGAAGAACCTCGATGCCTCTTTTCCTGAGTGTCCCGTAGAGGTTTTCCGCTGCTTCCGCCGCTGCTCTATCATTGACGTTCACGGGAACGATAATGACCTGGAAAGGGGAAACCGGCATGGGCCAGATGATTCCCTTGTCGTCGTTATTCTGTTCAATGATCGCTGCGACGGTCCTTCCGACCCCGATGCCATAGCAGCCCATGACCATGTACTGCTCCCTGCCGTTCTTGTCGAGATAGGTGGCGTGCATGGCCTTGCTGTATTTGTCCCCCAGCTTGAAGACGTGCCCCACCTCGATCCCCCTGGCAAACCTGAGGCGGCTCCCGCACCTCGGGCAGGGATCCGCTTTCTGGATGATCCGCAGGTCGGCGTAAGCCTTAACCTGGAAATCTCGGCCGGCATTGGCATTCCTGATGTGGTGATCTTCCCTGTTCCCGCCCATGACAAAGTTGACCATGTTCATCAAAGAGTAGTCGGAGTAGATGTCGG
>Ga0316616_100000941_pt1 | contig 10864 bp, 8 predicted proteins | sample OWC_Aug_M1_C1_D1_FD_207660 | JGI IMG/M metagenome (GOLD analysis project Ga0316616, IMG submission 207660) | Wetland soil microbial communities from Old Woman Creek delta, Ohio, United States - OWC_Aug_M1_C1_D1_B | ecosystem: Environmental > Terrestrial > Soil > Wetlands | place: USA: Ohio...
CGGCGTGCAGGTGCGCATCCTGCTGGACGACCTCTCGACCATGCTCAAGGACGAGAGCCATCCGCAGCTCCGCGACACGTTCCTCGCGGCGATCGACGCGCATCCGAACATCGAGATCCGGCTGTTCAACCCCTGGCAGGATCGCCCGCTCTATGCGCGGCTGTTCGAGATGTTCCAGCAGATGGAGCGTCTCAACTACCGCATGCACAACAAGCAGTTCATCGCCGACAACCGGGTGCTGATCATCGGCGGCCGAAACATCGGCAACGAGTACTTCGGCCTCTCGCACGAGTTCAACTTCCGCGACCTCGACGTCCTCGCGGTCGGGCCCGTGGCGCGGCAGGGCTCGGCGGTGTTCGACACGTTCTGGAATAGCGACATGGTGATGCCAATCGCGGCGCTCCGGATCCCGGTCAAGCCCGGCGACCTGGAAAGCGGGCTCGCCGAGGTGCGCAAGGAGCTCGCGTCCGCGCCGTCGCTCGAGCGCTTCCCCGTGCCGGTGCAGGACTGGAGCACGGCCCTCGCCAGGCTGCCCGGCGACATGCAGTTCGGGACGAGCCGCGTCTATACGGACCTGCCGGACGGGGTCAAGGTGAAGCACGAAATGCCGGCGATGGTCCGCGAACTGCTCGCCACCGGAAAGCAGGAAGTGCTGATCACCAACGCGTACATTATCCCCGGTTCGAACGCGATGGCCCGCATGGCCGAGGCGATCAAGGGCGGCACGAACTACCGCATGCTCACCAACTCGCTCGCGTCTCACGACGTCCCGGCGGTGAACAGCCACTACCGGCAATGGCGCCGGCCGCTGCTCGAGGCGGGTGTCGATCTTTACGAGATCCGCGCCGACGCCGCGATCCAGCCGATCCTCGCGGACACGGCGCCGACGAAGGCGGAGTTCATGGGCCTGCACGTGAAGGCGATGGTCATCGACCGCCAGCGGGTGTTGATCGGCTCGATGAACCTCGACCCGCGCTCATGGGCGTTGAACAGCGAGATGGGCGTGGTGGTGGAAAGCCCGGGGCTTGCCGGCCAGCTCGCCAAGGCGATGGAGCGCGACATGCAGCCGGAGAACGCGTGGCGCGTCGTGCTCGCTCCCAACGGCAGCATCCGCTGGGTTTCGGGCGAAACGACGCTCACGCGCCAGCCGGCGCGCAGCTTCTGGCAGCGTGTGCAGGACGTGATATTCGTAGTGGTGCCGAAGGAGTACTACTGAATCGTCGTGGCGCCAGAGCCGGCGCCTCGCGCATTCCGGGCGACCCATGACGAACGCCGCGATTCTGGCCGTCGCCGGCATTCTGCTGGTCGCGTACCTGATCGACATCGCGAGCCGGCGATTCAGGCTGCCGTCGGTGGTGGCGCTGATCGCGGTCGGCATGCTGCTCCGCGCGGCGCTCGACGCTTTCGGGATCCACTTCGGTTGGGTCGATCCGGTCGTTCCGATCATCGGCACGCTGGGACTGATACTGATCGTGCTGGAGGGCGCACTCGACCTCGAGATCCGGCGCGAGCGAATGCGGCTGATCGCGAAGGCGTTCCTCTCGGCGTTTCTCGGCTTTGCCGTCTGCGCGGTCGCCTTCGCAGCGCTTCTGCACCACATGCTCGGCCTCGACCGCTACACCGCGACGCTGGCAGCGCTGCCGTTCGCCGTCATCAGCAGCGCCGTGGCCATTCCAAGCGCAAGCAGGCTCGCCCACCAGGCGCGCGAGTTCGTCGTCTACGAGAGCAGCATCTCGGACATTCTCGGCGTGTTGGTGTTCTATGCCTGGTTGGAGTCCGGCGGCTCGTTCATGCGGTTCGAGCTCGGACTCGCCGCCGGTGTGGCTGCGTCTCTCGCGGTGGCCGCGGTGGCAGCCGCCGTTCTGTACGGGCTGCTGAGTCGCCTCGAGGGCCACGTTCGATTCGTGCCGCTCCTCGCGGGAATCGCGTTCGTGTACGCGGCCGGCAAGGCCATGCATCTCTCGCCGCTCGTGGTCGTGCTCGGCTGCGGGCTTCTCCTCAACAACCCGCGCATACTTCACCGGGTGCAACTTCTCGCGAGGCTGCACACCCCGGAATACGACAAAGCGCTTGCTCAGTTCAAGGGTCTCGTCTCCGAGGTGACGTTCGCCGCAAAGAGCTTCTTTTTCGTGCTGCTCGGTTACTGGACCGATCCGCACGAGATGGGGGAGCCGCGAGCCTGGATCATCGGGGGTGCGATGATCGTCACGATCTATCTCACCCGGTTCGCGCTGCTTCTGGGGCTTCGGCAACCGGCGGCGGATCGCCTGACCTGGATCGCTCCGCGAGGACTGATCACCGTGCTTCTTTTCCTGGGGGCCACCGAGGCCGCGAACCTGGGCGCTTTCCCCTTCGGTACGGTCATGCTGGTGGTCCTGGCGACGAGCGTGCTCGTCGTGCACGCAGCGCGGGCTAATCGGGCCGATGTGCCGACGGCGGTGAGGCCTCCGGAGTCGAGCGGCTGAGTCGCGCCCCGACGGGCTGGGACGCCTACTCCGGGTGCCGTGCCCGCAGCGTCGCGGCGACGACTTCGACCGCGGCGCGAACGAACGCGGGCCGCGGCGCGCCGTCGCGGAACATGAACGACACGTAGGGCAGCGCCTCCGACACGGGGATGGCGATGGCCCAATGGTCCGCGTTCGCATAGCCGAGCAGGTAACCGCCGGCCACCAACTGGTCCTGCCACAGGAGCTTGCCGTCGTTGCGCGGGTCCACGAGCGCGAGCCGGTTGTAGGTGGAACGCGTACCGGGCGAGACCTTGTCGGGGCGCGGCGCAGCGACCAGTGCGAACACGGGGACGGTCACCTGGTCGCGATACCGCCGCCACCATTCCAGGCGCACGTCGCGCCGCAGATCGTGCATCTCGTCTCCCGTGCCGGCGTCGCAGCCCGGCAGCGGGAACGTGGCCGCCAGCTCGCGGTATGCGCCGAGGAGATCGTCGGCGAGCGGGCTTCCGTTCGCCGCGCCGGCGAAGCTCACCACCGCCGCGACGCGCGCGGCCGCCTGGGGATGATTCACCAGCATCTCCAGCGTGTCGGGCAGACCCTTGGAGTGCGCGAACACGATGATCGGCCGCGGATCCGTGTCGAGCGCGAGGATCCTGTCGGCGAGTCGCTTCGCGTTCGCCGCCGAGGTGCCGCGCCCGGGCACCCGCACGTAGTCCACCTCGAAGCCTTCCGCCTCCAGCGCGCGCTGCGCGTCGGCGAACGGCCGCGCGAAGCGATCGAAGCACTCCGAAAAGAAGCCCGGCACGAACGCGATCCGATACCGCTTGGCGAGACCGCCCGCCGCCGGTTTCGGCGCGGCGGGCGGAGCTTCGCCGGGCAGGCGGAGTAGTACGTCGTCGCATGCGGGGAGGCCGTCGGGCAGGCGGCTGCACACGGCCGCGCGATAGTCCGCGCGCAGGTCGCGAATGCCGGCAGCCTCGATGGTCACGAGCGCGGCCGGCGGCGCGGCCTCGGAGAACGGTGCGAGCGGCTTCGAGGCGCAGCCGCCGAGAGCCAGCGCGCCGGCGACGCAGAGCATCGCCGCGGGGCGCACCCGGCTAGTCCATCCCAACGGTCGCCTCGATCCTGAAGAAATCCGCTTTGCGGCGATCGTCCTCGCCGCGGCCCCCGCGCTTGTCCTCGGCGGTCAACTCGTAGTCGGTCTTCGCGCCAACGATTGCCCGGCACGTCATGTAGTTCCGCACGCGCGGGTCCTCGAGTTCGTCGAGCTCGGTGTTGATTGCATCGATGAACCGCGCTCGCTCACGAAAGAGTCGGATCGAGCCTTCCAGGTCGGTCGGGCGCGCCGCCCGCAGCTTCGCGATGCACACCGACACCGATGGCGTGCCGCACGATGCGGGCGGCCGCATCGCCGCGACCTCGGGGACGGTGGCGAAGAAGTCCTGGTAGAACTGGTCGATCGCGGTCATCAGCACGTCCTGGTAGCGCAGGCCGCTCTCGTAAAGCGACTGCAGGCACGGCTTGCACCAGTCGCCGAGACCTTCGTAGAGCCAGTCGAACAGCGTGCCGCGCGCCGCCTTCTGGCGGCCCACGGCGATCAGTTCCTCGTCCTCGACCTGGACCTTCGCAATGCCCGCGCGGCCGCAAGTGAGCGACTCCCACGCGTCGAGCAGCTCGGCGTAGCTCTGCGGGGGTTTGCCGAGATTCGGCATCAGGTCGGCGCGTACGCGCAGCCGGTTCGCCTGCTCATCGATGTCGATCGAGACGCGCCGATACGCGATCGGCCAGTCCGAGAGCGAGCTGACGTTGAGCTCGAGAACGTGCCGCTCGCCCAGCCGATGCGTCGCCCAGAAGCCGCGATGCGTGTGCGCAGAGATGTACACCGCCGGATGGTCGAGGGTCTTCATCACCGCGCCGATGCGAGCCTGCGACGCGAAGCTCAAGCGGTTCCAGTTGTGATGCCCCGCGAAGACGACGATGTCGCCCGCGCGGCGGGCCTCTTCGACCCACGGGCCGATCGCCTGGAGTTGGTCGGCGCGCACGTGACCGAGGTCGCCCGGGCTCAGGCCGCGGACGGTGTCGAGCGTGCCGACGACTGCGTTCACCTGGTTGGTGTCGAGCCCGATCACGAAGACGCGCCGCTTCGCGCCCGGGGCGGCGGGAAGACGCAGCTTCTGCGCGATGAACGAATTGCCGTAGGAAGTCTCGTCGCGCAGGTTCGCCTCGATCGCCGCGAGAAACGCAGCCGGATTCGGATTGACGAACGAGATGCGGACGTTCCCGTCTGCCGGCACGCGCGGGATTCCCTTGATCGGGTGATGCCAGTCCGTGCCAAGCACGTTCAGGTAGGCGGCGATGAACCCGCGCCGGTCGACGGCCGACTCGCGCGGGTCGGGCGGCGCGGTGGCGGACGATTCGGCTGCGCCGCGGATGCAGCCGCGATACCAGGCGTGCCCGGAGGTCTTGAGCCCGTCTCCTACGACCGGCGCATTGAAAATCCCGAACATCAGGCCATCGTGGTTGCCCGGAAGCAGCGCCGTCTCGGACTTCGCCGCCCTTATCAGCGCGCCCATGCGGCCCATCTCCGACTGACACGACATGTCGAGGAGGTCGCCGAGATGGACCGTCGGTTCCGGCTGGTTGGCGAGCACCCATTCGAGCACACGGCGGCCGAAGAGCGGCTGCTCCGGCGGGCGCTGCGCCACCTCGACGTAGGCGTCGACCGCGCCATCGTTGTCGTGAAGAGGGAAGCCGGTGGTCTCGTGCTCCTGCGTGTCGCCGAGGAAGATCGTCGACGCCGTGAGCGGCACGAAGTTGCCGGTCGGATCCGGGGGTGGCGGCGTCGGCTGGATGAACTGAACGCAGCCCGCGGCGAGGAGTGCGGCCGAGCAGGCCGCGAAGATGCGAGCCGCGCCCAAGATGCGCAAGGCAGTCGGCCGCCCCGCGTAGCGGTTATTTGTTCGGCAGCGCTTCATCGAAATCGGTATCGCGCAGACAAGATCACGAGGGGCGCGAACGCGTCATGCGCATCAGCGTGAGTGGACAGCCCGACGGCGGGATGCCGGCGGCAGGTGCGGATCACGGGCGAGTGTGCAATATTCCGACGGCTCGGGCAATTGCCGAGCGTGCAGTGTGGGCACACGGTTCGGCGGAGACGGGGTCTTGACATATCGGAGCGCCGCGAAGGGGCGAGGGCGCGGCGCGAGCCGCGGGGCGTCGCTGCTATTCGTTGCGCTGTTTCTCCTTGCGGGTGCAGCGGCCGGGCAGCCCGCTGCGCCGGAGGCGCGCGGCGCGACGCGCGTCGTCGTGATCTCGGACCTCAACGAGAGCTACGGCTCCGTGCGCTATTCGCCTCACGTCGACGCGGCGGTCGAGCGGACCATCGCGCTGAAACCCGACCTCGTGATCAGCACCGGCGACATGGTGGCCGGTCAGCGGCTCGCGCCGCCGCTCACGCGCGGCCAGATCGAGGCCATGTGGGTTGCCTTTCACCGGCGCGTCAGCGATCCGGTCGCGAAAGCCGGACTGCCCTTTGCGGTGACGCCGGGCAACCACGACGCATCGAGCGGCGAGCGCTTCCGGCTCGAGCGCGACATCTACCGCGAGCAGTGGCTGCAGAGAAAGCCGGCGGTCGAGTTCCTCGATGCGACGCACTACCCCTTCTATTACGCCTTTCGCGTCGGCGACGTGCTGTTCGTCTCGCTCGACGCCACCCACGTCGGACACCTTTCGCACGCCGAGAAAAGCTGGCTGCAGGCGCTCCTCGAGAGTGAGGGGACGCGCTTCCGGCAGCGCGTCGTGTTCAGCCACGTGCCGCTGTGGCCGTTCGCGGTCGGCCGCGAAGCGGACTTTCTCGGCGATCACGAACTGGAAAAGATCCTTCAACGAGGAAACGTCGACCTCTATCTCTCCGGGCACCATCACGCCTACTACCCGGGGTACAAGAATGGCGTCCGCTACGTGAGCCAGTCGTGCCTGGGCGCCGCGCCCCGGCCGCTTCTCGGGACCACCGAAACGCACGGGCGCAGCATTACGGTGATCGACCTCGACGCGAGCGGCGCGATCCGTGTCGAAGCCTACGGCGGTCCCGAGTTCACGCGGCGGATCGCGAGGAGCGCGCTGCCCGCGCGGGTCGAATCCCGATGGGCGACGATCCTCCGGGACGACCTCGCGCCCGCGGCGGCCGGGCGGGCGCGGGTTGCCGAGGCGCGATAGGGCGCGGCTGCCACGTGCCACAGGGCACGTCAAGCACTCTTTCCCGATTGACCCCTCCAGGGCAGCCCGTTATGCTCCCGCCGCCGGTACCGGTTCCTTAGCGCCCGGTGCAGCACCTCGTCGCAAGAGCCTGATCCCAGTGACCTTCTCGATTCCGCTTCGCCGCATCGCACGTCTGTGCACCGCGTTCGCGTTCGCCGCGTCCGCATGCGCCATGGCGGCGGACGGCGGCGCCGTGCGCGACCTCGACGATCGCCCCGACCCGGCTCTGCAGCGCGGGCTCGAACGCGTCGTGCGCGACCTCGGGCTCACGTCCGAGGTCGAGGCGGGCCGGCTCTCGCTCGCGCTCGTCGACATTTCGCGGCCCGATGCGCCGCGGCTCGCGATGCTGAACGGGCACGCCATGGTTTACGCGGCGAGCCTTCCGAAGATCGCCATCCTGCTCGGCGCGTTCGTCGAAGCCGGGCGCGGGCGCATGCCGCTCGACGAGGCGCGCATGAGCGAGATCACGAAAATGATCCGCTTCTCCAGCAACGAGGCCGCGACGCGCGTACTCGACTGGGTGGGCCGCGCGCGTCTGCTCGAGATCCTGCAGTCGCCCGCGATTGCCCTCTACGACGCCAAGCGCAACGGCGGCCTGTGGGTCGGCAAGAGCTACGGGCGCGAAGATGCGTATCAGCGCGATCCGGTCAAGAATCTCTCGCACGGCGCGACCGCCTTCCAGGTCGCGCGGTTCTACTGGCTGATGGACAACAACCGCCTGGTCGGCCCGGAGCTCACGGCGCTGATGAAGCAGGCGCTCTCGCAACCCGGCATCCACCACAAGTTCGTGAAGGGCCTCGAGAGCCGGCCGGGCGTCGAGATCTATCGCAAGTCGGGGACCTGGCAGGATTTCCACGCCGACAGCGCGCTCGTCGAGCATGGCGCGCACAAGTTCGTGATCGTCGGCCTCGCGCATCACCGCGACGGCGGCGAGTGGCTGGTGCGCCTCGCGGTGCCAATGCACGATCTCGTCGTTTCTCCCGAGCGGGTCGCCGCGGCCCGCTGACCTCCGACCCGGGCGGGTTCGCCCCCCGGGAAGCGCCTCGACCTTTCGACCCCGCGCGCGGCTACGGGCAGAGCGTGGCCGCGAATCGATCGACGGCCCCGCCGCGGCGGCAGCGCCAGGCCCGCTTCACTTCTGCGATCTTCCAGACGCCGGCAGGCGTCCTCGTGAGGCTCACCTCCCACCGGTCGCCCCGGACCGAGTCGTCGAGCAGTCCGTCCCTCAGCACCGTCACGCGGGACACCGAAGGCGCTTCGACGCCCTCGTTGACCTGGATGATGTGCTGCATCGAGCCCTCGAACCTACCTGCGACGCTCAGCGCGATGTCGACCGGTGCGGCGCCTTTCGCCGCGAGCGAGGACGCCTTGCGGTACTCCGTGGGGGCGACGACTTTCATGTCCGCGACCGGCAACTCGGCCAAGGTCGAACGCGGATCGGCCGCTGCAAGCGTCGGCACGAGCAATGCCGTCGCGAGGGTGGTCAGGATCGTGCGGGTCGTCATGAAACCTCCGTCATCGAATCGTCGGGGGCACGCCGGGCTGCGTTGGCTCGCGCGGAACGCGCGACACGCGAGCGCCAGGGATCAGTAGCTGACGGCCCGGTCGAGCTTCAGAACCCATCCTGCCTCGCCGGGCACGAGCTTGTATTGCAGCTGCCGCGTGCCGCCCGTCGGCTTCGAATTGCTGTCGCCGGGCGCGTAGATCGGGAAGCGCTGGACGAGCGTGCTCTCGACCACGGCGAATTCGTCGTGGCCCATGTAGCCCTGCGACGCCTTCGGGTTCTCCGCGACCGGAGGCAGATAGATCTCGGCGAGCGACTTCCGCTTGTTCGCCGAGTAGGCGACCACCGAGCCGTAGGATCCGCTGCCTGCGGACGTGACATAGACGTAGATTTCGGGCGACCCGTCGGCGTTGAGATCGGCCACCTCCGCGCCGGTGACCGTGCCTTCGATCTCCCGTGCGATCGGCCGGTTATCGATCTCGAGCCCGCTCGGGACGATCTCGAGTCTGTTGATCGACGAATTGTTCGGTCGGCTCACGACGCGGAAGGTGATGCCTTGCAGCGCGAACGTCTTGTCGAAGGGCACGGGCGGTGCGGCAGCCGTTCTCGGCATCGCCGGCGAGGCTGCGGCGGCGCCCGCTGCGGCGCTGCCCTTCGCCGCGGCCGTGGCGTCCGGAAGGCCGGCGGTGTCCCAGTACACGTAGATCGACTGATCCGCGAGCCGGTAGATCTGCCCGCGCTTGCCCAGTCCGCTCTGACGATAGGCCGGTCGCCCCTTCTCGTCGACATAAGTGCCGGGCTTGTCGCCCTTGGGCGCGAGCTCGTGGCGAACGCCATCCGAGCGATCGATCGCCACGTATCCCTGGCGCTGAGAGAACGTGCATGGAACGACGGCCGAGGCGCGGTCCTGCCCCTTCGGATAGATGTCGCAGCGGGCCTGTACCGTGTCGGCGTTGGCGGCCGCGCTGATCAGCATCGCTAACAGCGCCGTCGCTGCCGGCGCCACACGCGGGGTTCGTCTCGTCGATCTCTCGTGTTGGGTCATTTCGATTTGTGGCTGGCCTGGATCAGCTGCTGCAGACGCGTCGCCAGCGCCTGATGCTCGGCGGCCGAGTTCTTGCGCAGGATGTTCGTCACCAGCGTGCTCATGTAATAGAGGTTCGGCCCAGTGGCGGGCGACTCGATGATGGCGGTCGAATTCATGTAGTTCTTGACGTTGCCCGCGTAGGGCCGACACACGAAGCCCGGCTCCGGGGCGCATTCGAAGAGCGAACCCGACTTGAAGTACACCGCCGCATCCGCCAGCGCCGGCGATGACGCGTAGCGGATGCGCCGCTCGGTCACATAGATGAGGCGCTTGATCTCGCGGCTCGACCACTCGTCCACGAGCCGCCCTTGCTCCATGCGCAGCAGGTAGCGCATCAGCTCGCGAGCGGTCCCATAGCTGTCGCCCGGGCCCGGAACCTTCTGCTTGCCGGTCGCCGTAAAGAAGCTCCCCTGGCGAAGCATCTCGAGGTCGAGACCATTTCGCGTCATCGGCTCGTAGAACGTTTTCTCGAAGAGCGCCGTGAGCTCCGACTTCGGCGTCGTGTCGAAGAACCGCTTGATCTCCGCTTCGGAAGGCGGGTAGGCGGTTCCGTACTGTCGGATCAGCATCGCCTCGCGCATCACCATGCCCGCTGCGGAGTTCGAGCTGGGCGAGAGCATCCAGTCGAGCCACTCGTAGAGCGTCGCCTTGTCGCCGATCTGCACCGCGCGCCGGGTGAGCGTCCTCGTTTTCGGATCGAAAATGCGTACCGTGTGGCTGTCCGACTGGGAGAAGCCGTCGGCGGTGACGACCGTGTTCTTCAGGACCCGCTTGCGCGCTTCGATGTCGTTCGGATAGGTGTCCGCAAGGGCCTGGAACAGGGAGAGAACGACCACGAGCTTGCCGACGCTGCCGACGTTCTGCTTCGCATCCGCGCGATGCTCGGCATAGCGGGGCTTCGCCGGATCGGTGAGGTCCAGCACGGCGACGCCATACGCATCCATGCTGCCCGTGAGGATCGTGCTCACCTGGCGCGTGAACTCCGGATCGACCGGCGGCAAGTCGAAAGTCTGGCCGACGAGACGCAGGTCGACGTTCTTCAGGCCGAGCATCGCGCCGGGCGGTTGCTTCACGTCCTTGACGACGCCCTGATTGGCGAGCCGCAGTCCCTCCAGACGGCGGATGCCCGTCTCCTGGTAGCCGTCCAGTGGATAGGCGAACGCCGCGCCCGCGGCGAACGCCGCTGCTGCGAAACCGATCGCGCGCGCAAGGCGTGCGGATGCGAACGACGACATCATCGAATTGCCTCCCGCATGTTGACGGTCCTGCCAAGGTTGGCCTCGAGCGCCTTGTCCATCTGGATGAGATGCGCCGCGCCGCGCGCCTCGCGGCTCTCGTTGAATGGCCTGATCTGCAGCAGCCACAGCTTGCCGTCGACGAACGCGAACTCCACGTCCGCGGCCACGGGCTTCCCGTCCTCGCCGAGTTGCGGAAACTGCTTCGGGATCTCGTCGGCGAACGCAACGAGCTGCTTCGCTTCGTCCGCGGTGAGCAGGGTGTCCCTGCCCGAGACCGGCAGCTTGGCGATGCCGCCCTTCGCCTGCGGCACCATGCGCCGCGGTGCGGTCG
>Ga0316616_100000942_pt1 | contig 10862 bp, 8 predicted proteins | sample OWC_Aug_M1_C1_D1_FD_207660 | JGI IMG/M metagenome (GOLD analysis project Ga0316616, IMG submission 207660) | Wetland soil microbial communities from Old Woman Creek delta, Ohio, United States - OWC_Aug_M1_C1_D1_B | ecosystem: Environmental > Terrestrial > Soil > Wetlands | place: USA: Ohio...
ACGCTCCTTTGCGAGGAGCGTATTGTACCGCGAACCCGCATCCCGTGTGGCATCAATCAGCACTGCGACTCAATAAATCAACGGGCAGCTAAGAGGATGCTGAAATACACGCTTTCACTCAGGCTGCTCAAAAAGGCCTAGTTGCAAGGCGGCGGGCCGACGGCCGAGCGAGGCGTACTGGAGGTACGCCGCAGCGAGTGCCGAGGCGAGCCAACGCGGCAGATGGGCCTTTTTCAGCAGCTTGCTAATCAGCCCTCGTGGGGTGGGGGCTGGGACTGGAGGAGTTGGTCGAGGCGCTCTTTCGCCTGCCGGGCGCGCTCGAGGTGCCGGCCGCAGATCTGGAGGATCTCATTTCGGAGCGTCGGTCGGAGGGTCATGGCGAAACCAATGAGCCCCGTCAGCGCCTCGTCGATCGCCTGGACGGCGACTTCGATTTCTTTCCGTGCGGTGGGGTCCATGTCATCCTCCCGTTCCGGATATTGATCGGGGATGGGGGGGCGTCAGATGCTCACGCTCGTCGGTCGCCATGCCGCGCATTTCGGCCGACCGCCTGGGTTTTCCCGTGACAAGGTTCGTGCCCGCCACTATATTCCTTCCGGGCGGTGTAGAGGAATCCTATCATAAGAGGCACCGGCGGAGCAGGCGGAACGGTCTCGCGGACCGGTGGCCGGCCGCGGGGGCTTCTTTGGTGAGGTGAGGAAATGCCGGACATCAAGATCCATACACAGAGGACGCAGGAGATGGTGGACATCACCGCGCAGGTCACTGAGGTGGTGCGCCAGGCGGGGGTGCGGAGCGGCCTCTGCATGGTGTACGTTCCCCACGCCACCGCGGCGGTCGTCATCAACGAGAATGCCGACCCGAACGTGTGCCAGGACATCCTGGATGCGCTGGGGCGGATGGTTCCCGAGGGCGCCTGGCGGCATGACCGGGTGGACAACAACGCCGCGGCCCACATCAAGGCCACGATCCTCGGTCCCAGCGAGACGGTGCCGGTCCGGGACGGCAGCCTGCAGCTCGGGACCTGGCAAAGTCTGATGCTGGTGGAATTCGACGGTCCCCGGGAGCGGACCCTGATCGTCGAAGTGCGCTGATCCGCAGTCCTGTTCCAAGGGCACCCCATGACCCTGATCGAAGCCTGCGCCCTGGGGATCGTCCAGGGCATCACGGAATTTCTCCCCATCAGCAGCACGGCCCATCTGCGGGTGGTCCCCGCCCTGCTCGGCTGGGAGGACCCCGGGGCCGCGTTTACCGCGGTGGTGCAACTTGGCACGTTGCTGGCCGTCCTGGTGTACTTCGCCGGCGACATGCGAACCATGGCTCGCGCCGCCCTCGCGGGGTTGATGGGCGGAAAGCCACTGGCAAGCCAGGACGCCCGCCTGGCATGGTTCATCATCATCGGTACCTTTCCGATCGGGCTATGCGGGCTGGCCTTCAAGAGACACATCGAAGGGGAGTGGCGCTCGCTGTATGTGATCTCCGCCAGTTTGATCCTCCTGGGGCTCGTGCTGTGGTGGGCCGAGCGGTCGGCGACGTTCCGGCGTGAGGTGGACCAGATCGGGTGGCTGGACAGCCAGCTGATCGGGCTTGCGCAGGCGGTGGCCCTGATCCCCGGGGCGTCCCGGTCGGGCACGACGATGACCGCGGCGATGCTCCTGGGTCTCACCCGCGAGTCGGCGGCGCGCTTCTCCTTCCTGCTAGGGATTCCGGCGATCGGCGCGGCCGGGCTCTTCGAGCTGCGGGACCTCCTGAAACACGGTGCGGGTGGAGTGGGGCTCCCGGCCCTGGCGGCGGCCACGTTGACTTCGGCGGTGAGCGGGTATCTGGCGATTGACCTCTTGCTTCGGTATTTGCGCCGGAATACCACCTATCTGTTCGTCTGGTATCGCATTGGGCTGGGGCTGCTGCTCCTCCTTCTGCTGTCTGCGGGCATCCTGAAGCCCCTGGGGTAATCCATCTTCGATGTGTCCATGCGGACGCATGGCGCGAGGGCGAGACATGTTCGACGGCATTCATCATGTGGCGGTGGTGGTGCGGGATATCGAAAAGGCGTTGGGATTCTACCGGGACGTCCTGGGCTTGCCGCTCGGGAAGCGGGCCACGGTCGCCGATCAGGGCGTCCACGCCGCGTTACTGCCGGCCGGGCGGGACGAGATCGAGCTCCTGGAGCCGACCAATCCGGCGGGCGGGGTGGCCCGGTTCCTGGAGAAGAAGGGCGAGGGGATCCACCACCTGTGCGTGGAGACGCCGGATGTCGCCGCCGCCCTCGATCGGATCAAGGCCGCCAACCTGCAGGTGATCGATCAGGCGCCGCGGAAGGGCCTGGCCGGGACGATCGCGTTCCTGCACCCGGCGGCGTGTCAGGGAATCTTGGTCGAGCTGGCCCAGCCGGCCGAGGCCGGCCATCCGCATCCGCCCTCGCCGGACGGCATCCGGGCGACGGGGATCGAGACGTTCTTTCTGGGGACAAAAGACGTTCGGGCGGCCGGAGAACACTTCGCCAAGCATTTCGACGCGACGGTCCAGGGGCCGGACCGGGACGCGCGGCTCCTGGCGGACTGCATGACGGTCCGGATCGGCGTCAGCCGCCTGACGCTCCTCGACTGCGCCCAGTTGGCGGCGTCTCCCGAGGTCTCTCGATTCCTGGAAGGCCGGACCGAGGGTTTGCTTGGCCTGTGCCTTGCCGTCGCCGATTTCGACGGGGCCGTCGGGCATCTCACACGACACGGCGTACCGGTCGAGATACGGAGAGCCGAGGCCGGCGCCCCGCTGGCCAAGCTGCCGGTCGAACGGACCCACGGCGTCGGTGTGTTTCTGACGCCGAAATCGCATTGAATACGCCGTGTTTGCCGTAGTATGTTCCCTCACCGAGGTGAGGCCGCCGCTGAGCGTGGTGGCCGTCTTCCGCTGCTGCCGCACCCCAGCGGTGACGCAAGTGGACCCATCTCGCAACCCCCGGTGACCCGATGACCCAATCGGAAGCCGCCCTGCGGAAAGAATTTGAAGAGCGTCTTCGGTTCGAAACGCTCCTGGCCGATCTGTCCACACGCTTTGTTTCGCTGCCCGCCGACCAGGTTGACCGCGAAATCGAAAACGCCCAGCGGCGGGTCTGCGAACTTCTCGGAATGGATCTGGCTGCTCTGTGGCAATGGTCCGATGAGGGGCCGCGGAACTTCACGATAACTCACCTGTATCGCCCGCTGGGAGGCCCGCCGCCTCCCGAACGGATCGTCGCCCAGGAGATGTTTCCGTGGTGCCTGCAGCATCTACTGGCGGGCACGATCATTCGCATCTCCTCCGTGGATGCGCTGCCCCCGGAAGCCGCGCGCGACAGGGAGACCTGGCGCCATTTTGGCATCAAGTCCATCGTCGCGTTTCCGCTGTCGCCCGGAGGGGGGCAGCTTATCGGCGCGCTGGGCTTCCATGCCGTGCGGGAGGAGCGCCCCTGGCCGGACGAGATCGTCAACCGACTTCACCTGGTCGCGCAGATCTTCGCCAACGCGCTTGCCCGGAAGCAGGCGGATCTGGCGTTGCGGGAAAGCGAGGCGCGCCTGAGTCTGGCGGCGACGTCCGCCGGGGTGGGGTTCTGGACGGTGGAGGCGAGTAGCGGGCGTGTCTGGGCCACCGAGACGCTTCGGAAACTGTTCGGGTTCGCGCCGGATGTCGCGCTCACGCCCGAGAGCTTCTACGAGATTGCGCACCCCGAGGACCGCGCGCGGCTGCGCGAGGCGGTCGGACAGGCCATGCAGTCGGAGGAGGAATTCCTGGTCGAGTACCGCATCCTGTCTCCTGACGGGAGCCTGCGCTGGATCGCCTCTCGAGGACGCCGACCCTCGAACTCAACGCCAGGTTCAGAGGCCCTGTTGGGTATCTCCATGGACATCACCGAGCGCAAACACGGGGAGGAGGCGCTACGGGAAAGCGAGGTGCGGTTTCGGAGTATGGCAGATACGGCCCCGGTTCTCATGTGGATGTCGGGTCCGGATATGCTATGCACGTACTTCAATCAGCAGTGGCTCACCTTCACTGGCCGCACGATGACCCAAGAATTGGGCGACGGTTGGACCGAAGGCGTTCACCCCGACGATGTCGAAAGCTGCCTCAAAGTCTACACGGTATCCTTCGAACGAAGAGAGGCCTTCGATATGGAGTACCGTCTCCGCCGGGCGGACGGGGAATACCGATGGCTGTATGACCGGGGGGCTCCCCGCATCTCCCCGGCGGGGGAGTTTCTCGGCTACATCGGAACCTGCATCGATATCACCGAGCGGAAACAGATGGAGGGGCAACTCCAGGCGCGACTCCGGGAGATCGAGGATCTCAAGCAGCAATTGGAACATGAGAACCTCTACCTGCGGGAAGAGGTGAAGCACCTGTCCGCATACGACGAGATCGTCGGTCGGAGCGACCGGATGCGGGATGTGCTGGCGCAGGTCAACCGGGTGGCAGCGACGGATTCCACCGTCCTCATCACCGGGGAGACCGGCACGGGGAAGGAATTGGTGGCTCGGGCCATCCACGGCGTCAGTAAGCGGAAGGACCGGGCGCTCGTGACGATCAACTGCGCATCGCTCCCCCCGTCCCTCATCGAGAGTGAGCTGTTCGGCCGCGAGAAGGGTGCCTATACCGGTGCTTTGACCATGATGAAGGGGCGATTCGAGGTGGCCGATGGGTCCACCATCTTCCTTGACGAGATCGGCGAACTGGGCCTCGAGGTGCAGGCGAAGCTCCTCCGCGTTCTGGAAGAGGGACGCTTCGAACGGCTGGGATCTCCGAAGCCCGTCCACGTGAACGTGCGGATCATCGCTGCCACCAACCGGGACCTGGCGCAGGATGTTCAGGATGGCAAGTTCAGAAAGGACCTCTATTATCGCCTGAACGTGATCCCGATCGGGATCCCGCCGCTTCGCGAGCGCTCCGAGGACATCCCGCTGCTGATCTGGGCGCTTGTCAGGGAATTCGAGAAAAAGATGGGCAAGCGCGTCGAAAGCATCCCGAAGCGAAGCGTGGAGGCCCTGCAGCGCTATGCGTGGCCGGGCAACGTGCGCGAACTCCGCAACGTCATCGAGCGCGCCATGATCGTGAGCAGCGGGAAGAGCCTGGATCTGCACATCCCCGCAATTGCGTCCGCCGAGCCGGTGACGCCCGAAGCACTCGAGGATGTCGAGCGCACGCATATCCTGGGCGTGCTGGCGAAGACGCGGTGGCGCCTCATGGGTCAGGGCGGCGCCGCCGAACGTCTGGGGCTCAAGCGAACCACGCTGCAGTCGCGGATGAAGAAGCTCGGAATCAAGCGGCCTCCATCCTGACGCCAGACGCCCAAGGGGGGGGCAATTGGGCAGCGAGGCGACTCGGCAATTGGGTAATTGGGCAACTTGGTCCGAACCGAGCGGCCCTTCGCCTTTCCAGTTCCCACGTCGCCCACTTCCCCAGCCGCCTGATTGCCTGATTGCCCAATCGCCAGATCGCCGACCAAGAACGCCAAGAGACGCCCATCCGGTCGGCCATCGCCGTCACACGCCTGAATCACGTTGAATACGTCGTGTTTGCAGTAGTATATTTTCTCACCGAGGCGCCGCTGTTGCTCGGTGTGGTGGCCGTCTTCCGCTGCTGGCGCAGACTGCCGGCGCCGCAGGTGGACCTATCTCGGAACCCCCGGTGACGCGATGACCCAAACGGAAGCCGAACTGCGGAAAGAACTCGAAGAGCGGCTGCGGTTCGAGACACTTCTGGGCGACCTTTCGACAGGTTTTGTCGGGCTTCCCGCCGACCAGGTGGACGGCGCGATCGAGGACGCGCAACGGCGAATCGTGGAAGCGCTCGGGATCGACCGCAGTACGCTGTTCCAATACTCGGAGCCGAGCAAGGAAGTGATCCTCACGCATTTCTGGGTCCGTCCCGGGCTGCTGCCACATCCCCGGGGACTTTCCGCGAAGGAGTACTATCCCTGGGCATTCGAGAAGGTCGTGATGCAGCGCGAAATCATTCGGTTCTCGAGCGTCAACGATCTCCCACCAGAGGCCGCCCGGGACGTGGAAACCATGCGGAGGTTCGGGCAGAAGTCGAACGTCACGTTTCCACTCATAGCCGAAGGGCGGGCGTTAGGCGGATTGGCGTTTGGCACGATGAGAGAGGAGCGGCACTGGACCGATAAACTGGTCGCCCGGCTGCGGTTGGTGGCGGACATCTTTGCGAATACGCTCGCGCGAAAGCGGAGCGAGGAGAGCCTCCGGCAGGCGCTCGACGAAGTGCGGCGGTTGAAGGATCAACTGCAACGGGAGGTCAGGTATCTTCAAGGGGAAGTCGAGGCGCTGCACGGCCACGACGGGATCACCGGCACGAGCCCCGCCCTCCGGCAGGTACTCGCCCAACTTGACCGCGTCGCCCCGACGGACGCCACCGTCCTTCTCCTGGGCGAGACCGGCACTGGAAAGGAGCTGCTGGCAGAGACGATCCACGCCCGTAGCAACCGCAAAGGCCGGCTGATGATCAAGGTCAATTGCGCAGCCCTGTCGCCGACCTTGATCGAAGCCGAGCTGTTCGGCCGGGAAAGGGGTGCCTACACCGGCGCCATGTCGCGGCAGGCGGGCCGGTTCGAGCTAGCAAACGGCTCGACCCTCTTCCTCGACGAGGTGGCCGAACTCCCGCTTGACCTCCAGCCCAAGCTCCTGCGAATCCTCGAGGCGGGCGAGTTCGAGCGGCTTGGCAGCACGAAGACGCTCCGGGTCAATGTCCGCGTCATCGCCGCCTCCAACCGGGACCTGACCAAGGCGGTCGCCGCCGGGGCATTCCGCGCGGACCTCTATTACCGATTGAACGCCTTCCCGCTCGCCGTTCCGCCGCTCCGCGAGCGCCCCGAGGATATTCCGCTGCTCGCCTGGACCTTCGCCAAGCGGTTTGGGGTCTTACTCGGCAAGCCGGTAGAACGCATCCCGCGCGAGGTGATCGAGGCGCTCCAGCGGTACCCCTGGCCCGGCAACGTCCGGGAGCTCCGCAATGCGATCGAGCGCGCGATCATCCTGGGGGACTCCTCAACGCTTCGGCTGCCCCGCGGGCCGATTGCCGATCACCGCACGCAGGACACACTCCTTACCCTCGAAGACGCCGGACGGTCGTCTCTGCGGACGCACATCCTGAACGTGCTGGGCCGCACCGGGTGGCGGATCCGCGGGGCCGGCGGCGCGGCCGAGATCCTCGGACTCAAGCCCACCACACTGGAAGCGCGGATCAAGAAGCTCGGGATCAGGCGTCCTGTCTAAGCCTCCACTTTCATTGGAGTTTCTCCAAAGTAATTAGAGATATCCCGCAAAGAAGATCTTGTCTCGCCCATCTCCCCAGGCGACCCAACTAGATGATTTCATAACGTAAAATCCCACAACCAGATCCATCCTATTCGTGTGGCGTGGGTCTTGCCTCATCCTTACCCGCGACGCTTGCGTTCTCACGCCCAGCATACAAATCCGCCTCCGGCGGACAAGCCCTTCAAGGGGTTTCTGGAAGGTCCTGGCTCGTCTTTGCGTTCTTGGCGATCTTGGTGTGGAGATTTCGGTTTCATCCTCCATCACGTGAGCCTACGCGCTTTGGTTCGAGAGAGGATGGTACCCCGATGATTTTTTCCAGGGTCCGACTCCTTCTGTCCGAGACCGATCGCCGTCGGGTCATCACCTCTCTGACCGCGCTCGTTGGGTGGAACCGGGTCCAACCGGGCTGCCGGGCGTGCCACCTGCTCACCGACACCGAGGACCCGCGGGCGCTTGTCCTGTGGGAGGAATGGGAATCCCAGGAAGATCTGGACCGCCACCTGCGCTCCGAGGAGTACCGGCGCGTTCTGGCCGCGATCGAGCTGTCACAAGAGGCGCCGGAGATTCGTTTCGACACCGTGGAGAACCGAAGCGGGTTTGAGGTCGTGGAAGCCGCGCGGCTTCCCCAGACGGAGTGAGAGGCTGCCCGTGGTGTTCGCGATGAGTCCGGACGTTGAAATGGTCCTGGAGAGCGACGAGGGCTCCCTGGCGGGTCGGCCGCCGCCACGGGGCTGGCTCAAAACGAAACCCACCGTGGAGAGGAGATGACAGACAACCAAGACAGCCCTGGAGTCAAACGATGGGAGGCAGGACAAAAACTCTTCGAACAGGAGGTCTCGCGATGAAGGTTCTTAGGGCAGCAGGTGTTTTGACACTCGTGCTGCTGGCCATCCTGGCCCTGGCGGGCGGGCCGGCAGCCGCGCAGCAGAAGCCGAACATCGTCGTCATCATGGGCGATGACATCGGCATCTGGAACATCGGCGCCTACCACCGGGGCATGATGGCCGGGCAGACGCCGAACCTCGATAAACTTGCGGCGGAAGGCATGCTGTTCACCGACTATTACGCCGAGGCGAGCTGTACAGCGGGTCGCGCCAACTTCATCACCGGGGAACTGCCGATCCGCACCGGCATGACTACAGTCGGACAGGCCGGCGCCCCCACCGGCCTGCCGGCGGAGGCGGCAACCATTGCGACGGTGTTGAAGTCGATGGGTTACGCCACCGGGCAGTTCGGCAAGAACCATCTTGGCGACAAGAACGAGTTTCTGCCGACCGTTCACGGCTTCGACGAGTTCTTCGGTTACCTGTATCACCTCGACGCGATGGAAGACCCTTGCCACCCGAACTACCCGCAGGACCTGAGGCCCCGGGTGGGTCCGCGCAACATGGTCCATTCCTGGGCGACCAACGTGGACGATGCCACCGTGGACCCGCGCTGGGGCAAGGTCGGCAAACAGAAGATCGAGGACGCAGGTGAGCTGTGTCCGAAACGCATGGAGACCGTGGACGACGAGATCCGCGACCTCGCGCTCAAGTTCGTAGACAAAGCCAAGGCCGACAACAAGCCGTTCTTCCTGTGGCTCAATCCGACCCGTATGCACATCGTCACCCACCTGTCGCCGAAGTACCAGGCGATGCGCAACTCGAAGAACGGCTGGTCCATTCACGAAGCCGGCATGGCGCAGCTCGACGACGACATTGGCATCGTGATGAAGAAACTCAAGGACATGGGCGTGGACGACAACACCATCGTCATATTCACGACCGACAACGGAACCGAGGTCTTCACCTGGCCGGACGGTGGACAGACGCCGTTTGCGCAGTCCAAGGGGACCGTGATGGAAGGCGGCTTCCGCGCGCCGGCGATGATCCGCTGGCCAGGCAAGGTGCCGGCGGGCAAGGTCGAGAACGGCCTCATCTCCGGGCTCGACTGGTTCCCGACCCTCGTGGCCGCTGCCGGCAATCCCAACATCGCCGAAGAACTCAAGAAGGGTAAGCAACTCGGTGACCGCACCTACAAGGTGCATCTCGACGGCTATAACCAGATGAACATGATCACCGGCAAAGGGCCGTCGAATCGCAACGAAGTCTGGTACTTCGGGGAAAGCGCACTTGGCGCCGTGCGCATCGGCGACTACAAGTATCGCTTCATCGACCAACCCGGCGGCTGGCTGGGGGAAAAGACCAGGCCTGACGTGCCCTACCTGACCAACCTGCGCCTCGATCCTTTCGAGCGCACGGGCTGGCCGGATAGCGGGACCAGGTTTGGTTCGCAGAATTACTTCCAGTGGTTCCAGTACGAATTCTGGCGCTTTGTGTTTGTCCAGGAGGAGGTTGAGAAGCTGGCCATGACGGCCATCGAGTTCCCGCCGATGCAGAAGGGCGCGAGCTTCAACCTCGACGCCGTGAAAGAAAGGATCAGGGCAGCGATGGCGGCACACGGGCAGTAATCGAAGTTAATCTGGCGGGCGGCTCACACGGGCCGCCCGCGTCTGAACCTGAACCGACAACAGTTTCACACGAACGATTCGAGGGTAATTCAATCCCCAGCCGATCCACGTCGGCAGGACCGACGCCACATGCGAAGGAGCGACGCTCAAGGTCTTCGTCGAGTTACGCGCCCCCGGGTACCCAGGCGGCACGTACACACTGACCTACAATGCCAAGCAAAACCAGTTCGTCGGCGTGTATTTCCAAGCAGCCCTGCAGTGCGAAGACGCCTCGCCCTGGGCGAGGCGAGAGTAACACCTTGCGCACTCCCGGGGAGATCCTGACTCCAAGGACCAACGCTGGAGAAATCGCGATGAAAAGATTGCTTGTCCTTTTCCCTTGTACACTTCTGGTGGGCCTCGGTCTGCTCTCCGCCGTGGCCTTGGCGCAAGATCCCCTTCCCTCCTGGAACGACGGCAAGGCCAAGCAAGCCATCGTCGGCTTCGTCGAGCAGGTGATCAAACAAGGCTCACCGACCTTCATTGCACCCGCCGAGCGTATCGCCACCTTCGACAACGACGGGACGCTGTGGGCCGAGCAGCCGATGTACTTCCAGTTCCTCTTCGCGCTGGATCGCGTGAAGGCGCTCGCCCCCCAGCATCCCGAGTGGAAGACCAAGGAACCTTTCGCCTCGCTGCTCAAGGGCAACCTCAAGGGCGCGCTCGCGGGCGGCGAAAGGGCGATGCTTGAGATTGTTATGGCGACCCACGCGGGCATGACCACCGCGGAGTTCGAGACGCTCGTCCGCGACTGGATTGCGGCCGCCAAGCACCCGAAGACCGGCCGGCTCTACACCGAGATGGTCTACCAGCCCATGCTTGAACTGCTCGCCTACCTGCGCGCGAACGGTTTCAAGACCTTCATCGTATCCGGCGGCGGAATCGAGTTCATGCGCCCGTGGACGGAGAAGGTCTATGGCATCCCGCCCGAGCAGGTGATCGGCAGCAGCATCAAGACGCAGTTCGCCATGCGCGACGGGAAGCCCGTGCTGGTGCGTCTGCCGGCGGTCAACTTCGTTGACGACAAGGCCGGAAAGCCGGTCGGCATCAACCAGCAGATCGGCCGCCGC
>Ga0316616_100000944_pt1 | contig 10855 bp, 17 predicted proteins | sample OWC_Aug_M1_C1_D1_FD_207660 | JGI IMG/M metagenome (GOLD analysis project Ga0316616, IMG submission 207660) | Wetland soil microbial communities from Old Woman Creek delta, Ohio, United States - OWC_Aug_M1_C1_D1_B | ecosystem: Environmental > Terrestrial > Soil > Wetlands | place: USA: Ohio...
CCCTTGGTCGAACTGCCACTGTTGCCCAGAAGGCTGCGATACCTGCCCCCAGAGGCGGCAACGGCGCGTGTCGCCACTGGATCGGCCACCGCCACGGGCTACGACATCGAATCGAAGGCCAACGAGGACGGCCACCGTCAGCGGGAGTACCAGTGCTGTTCTGAACCGGGAGGACGCCATGATAACTCCGGATGGTCAAGACGACTGGCGACGAAAGCAGGGCACGGCCGATATGGAGAATGGTCACCCAGTAGGCCGCGAACAGCGTCCCGACCGGGACCCCGAGTCATACGGTAAAAGGTGAGAAGACGCTACGCCGACCGCCGCTGGCTGTCAAGGATGGGCTGGAGGGCTGCCGTGAGCTGCTGCACGCTGTCGGCGAGGGCCGCGTGTCGCGCGCCGGTGAACGTGGGGAACCGAAGGCCGCTGCGGGACACCAGATGCGTCCCGCTTCCGACCTTGCGCTTCCGCCCGACCACGGCACACCAGACGACCTGGGCGGGGAGGCTCAGCGCCCCGCAGGGTGAGAGGAGGTCGAGGGTACAGGCGAGGCCAGGCCGGAGCAAGTCGAGGTGCTCGATCTGCGCACCCGTGAGGCTCAAATTGAGGGAGGACGCCAAGACGATGCGTAGCCTCTCTCGACTCAGAAGCCGAACGTGCGGCGTCTGGCGCGCCCAGGAGGGACGTGGTAGGCTCTCCCAGATGATGTCCGGTGTGTGCGAACCCATGCCGGAGCGTAAGCCCTCCGTCGGCTCGGATCGCTGCCGGGCGGCGAAGCGTCGGCGGGGGCGGGTTAAGGCATAGGCGGAGCGGGAGGAGCGCGTGCTGGAGTTGCTCCAGGCGGCGGTGCGATGTCTCGGTGAATGGCGCAGCGTGAAATGACATCCTACAGGCACGCAGGAAAGCCAGAAGAACGGAAAGGGGGACAACCCGATGGAGACGCGAGCGAAACGACAGCCGAAAGTGACGGAGGCAGAACAGTTGTCTTTGCTCCGCGAAACGCTGGCCAGGACCACAAGTGTTGAGGACATAACCATCTCGCTAATGCGTGAGACGTGGGGGAACCTCATCGAACCACAATTCGCCTGGTTCTGTCTGGCATTTGGAGCGATCGCGGGCTTCGCGGCGAGTGGCGGGGTCTGGCCGAAAGATACGAATGTCCCGGAATTTAGTGTCCCGGAATTTACAGCCTATCTTCAGTACAGAGCTCCGGAGACATGTAGCGTGGCAGGAGCTGTTCGCCAGTACCTACGGGACCATGGTTGGCATTCGGAAGCGAGGCAGTAGGAACCGGGATGGCAAAGACCTCATGATCCTGGCCATCATCCACAACAAAGGCGGGGTCGGGAAGACCACGTCTGCGGTCAGCCTGGCTGCGGGTCTGGACGCCGAGACAGACCCGAACGACACCCTTCAGGCATTCATGATGAAAAGGAGGAACGCTGTGAAACTGCACTTGGGCTGCTGGCTAGTCACGGTCGGGCTGCTGTGTAGTCTCCCTGTTGCGCCCTGGGCGCAGACACCCCCCGCAGAGCCGAAACCCCTCAAGGAGTTAGAGGTTGGGCGTGTGCTTCCAGCAGCGTCAGAGATCGGGAAGTTCGTTCACGCGACCGCTGTGTATGTTCCAAGCTCGCTCGGCTCGTACATTCAGTACACCCTGTTTTTCGAGGATGACAAAGGGACGATACGAATGGTCGATGTACACCCTTATTCCAGAGAATTTCCGCCGATTTCTTCTGTGATGACGGTTATCAAGCGGAAGCCTTAGTGGGGAGGATGGCGAGGGGCAGAAGCGAGATAAAGCGGAAAGGATCACTTCATGATCCTGGCCATCATCCACATCGGGCCGGTGCGCCAGGACTACGCCTTCGTCATCCTGGACTGTCCGCTGTCCCTGCCGTTGCTGTCGGTCAACGCGCTGGTCGCCGCGCAGCAGGGGTCGGGGCTGGACCTGACCGCCTACCGGACAGAAGCCGCCATCCAGGACGCCGTCCAGAAGCGCCTGAAGGGCTGATGCTTCCGCGGCCACGTCGCGCTGACGCGGGGCAGGCCCCAGGGGCGCGGGACCACCCTCCCCGAGACCCCCACCCACCCTCGGCAATTGCTAACCAGGCTCAGGCAACGGACACTCAAAACGCCTAGGGGCCGACATGCGACGATTGACATGGAGAGGTTGAAATCTTGCGCTATCCCGAAACGCCAGAAAGAGGAAGAGGCGGACCTTGTACGCCGCGACGCCACGGGGCTAGCAGACGAACTGACCGCCGCCGAGCTACCGAGACATGGAGGCCGAGTGACCACGAAGCGCCGACGAACACCGCGCGCCACCCCGTCGCCGCCGCCCCTGGCCTTCCGGGGGCTGGACCTGTGCGACAGGTGCGGAGCCGGGCTGGAGGAGGGCCACCGCCTCTCCGGCCTTTGTCCCGCCTGTCTCCCGCGAGCGGGTGGCGGGTCCCTCTCAGGACCAGGCCCCCGGCGAGAACGGGGGACCTAAGCCCGCACGCCAGAAGGGCCTGTAAGCCGGGTCCTGTGAGAGGGGGGTAAGCATGAAGGACATGAAGCGGCGCCTCTTGGAGCTGGAGGGCGCGTGGAAGGCCCTGGACGGCTATGCCGCGCATTCCGCCGGGTGCCCTACGGTTTGGGAAGCGGACGGGGCGTGCGACTGTGGCCTGTCCCCCGCGCGCGCCCGCCTCCGCAAGTCCGTGTTGGAGTTGTTGACCCACTACGCCCTGCACGACGCGGGGTGTCCTGGACTCCTGGGGAACAAGTGTGACTGTGGGCTCGAGAGCGCCCGGCGGCGGTTACAAGCTCTTGCCCGGCGGCGGTTACAGGCTCTCGCCCGGAAGCACCCGCCGGACGTGACCGGCGACAGTCTCCCCCCGAAGGAATGAGTCCGCAAACATGGATTATCGGACTCATACCCGAACGGTTCACACGGGGGGACGAACGGGTGACTTCGCCTCTCGTGCGCCACGCCAAACGCCAGCAAGAGGAAGGGGCGGAAATGCACGAGCCGCGGAATGACAAGGACAGTCAATTCACGCAGTCGCAGGAATCCTTCGGGGTCAGCCTGCTACGGCAGGCCAGGCAGAAAGCAAGGGAGCTGCCGCCTGCAACGGAAGGCCAGCATCCCGATATGCCGCTTTCAGACGCCGCAAGCGACGCATTGGGCCATCTGATAGAACACGTTATCGCGCTTCCCGAAGACAAGCAGACCGAAGCCTTAACGATGATAGCGTATGGAATGATTATGGAGCATCTTCGCCTAGCCACCTGGATGCCACGCGCCTGACAGAGAAGCTGACCGCCGTCGAGCTGCTAGGTCGAAGGCCGGAACATCAATTCGACGGCCCAGTATCTGAGCTTCAAGGGATCGGACATCGACGCCGCCATCCTGGCCATGTAGGGAGTCCTTCACTCGTGGGCGTGAAAACGACAGGAGGAATACGGTGGGAACCTTCAGACAATGCCCGACGTGTAGGAAAATTAAGGAAGATGACGAAGTTTTTATGTGTAAGGAGTGCGGCGTGGTTTTTTGCGAGGTGTGCAACGCTGGTTATGTCCTCTGCCCGGACTGTGGTGCAGAAAGCAGGAAACCCCTACCCAAGGAAGAAATGCGGTATCCACAAGACCGGCGGATGTTCTCTTGCGATAAGTGCGACAAGTCCTTTTTCGAGGAATCCCCCAATAGTTATATCGCTTGTCCGAAGTGCGGAGGGAAGCCAGAAGTCTTAGGTTCGATTGAATAGGAAGAGTAGCGCCGGGGCGGTTGGCGTGGAGAGGGCCATGAAGACGACCATGAAGGCAGAGAAGACGGACAGAAAGCCGGATCAGTTTTACACCGTCAAGCAGCTGGCGGACAGGCTGGCCGTCACGCCGATAACGACTTACCGCCTGTGAGTGTCTGGCCGGATCACCCGCGTGCTGGGTGAGTTTGGGCGCGGCCGGCCGGGAGCACACTGCTGGCGGTTCGTCGCGTCGAGCCGCGCGCGGCATGGTGAAGCTTCACGCCGCGAGGAATGCCCCGCGCGGCCGGGGATTCGGGCCGGGGGTCCTCCCTACTCGTCGTCAACCAGACCCCTGGTGAGTCCCGCTGCGTGCAGGGCCTGACGGCAGACTCGGGCCTGCCCTGGCACCACGTAGAACATCGTGCCCCTGTACCGCGTCGGGAGCAGTCCCCGCAAGCGGGTCGCATACAGGGCGATCTCGACGGTGAAGTCGATGCCGTGGCCGGTCAGCACCGCTTCGACGCGCTTGGCTTCGTCTACGCGGGCGGCAACGTAGATGCACGTACGATCACTCATGGCTGAGATGGTACTCCGATAGCGTGCCAGCCGCCACCGTGGTCCGGGGGGGAACCGGCCACTTGCCGGAAGACGTCGGTGATGGTCGGGTGCCTTCCTGCACGCAGATCGACGCTTCAGAGTGGCCCTGATGATCGTGCCCGCCCGGATTGTGGTTGTCCTGCTGACCATCCGCAGCCCCGTCCACCCGATTGCCACCTCGCTCGCCTCGCCTCACCCGCCCCAACGCGTCACTACCCCGCTCACAGACAGCGCCCGCATTCAGGAGGTGCGGGCAGCTCTGGCATAGCGACACGCTCGCCCTCTGACACCGCCGCCCGATGCCGCCAGCGGTGCCGCCCACTACCCGCTGGCGCTACGCGTGGGTGCGTGCCAACACCTGGGGTCCCCGACCGGTTTCATCCAACTGCCCCGACCGGTCTGCTTGGATTCCCGCGCGCCCTCCGGCTGCGCGTCCCATCCCCATCCGAGGTGTCGGAGCCGCTCCGATATTTCGTGCGATTCCCGCCCCGACCTCCCCCGAGGTGATAGGGCAGCATCGCCCTCAAACACGTGATTCAATGAGACGGAGCCCGCCGAAGGCCACGGGAGCGCCGAGTGGATGCGGCCTTGCATGTTCCCTTGATGGGGGCTCTGTTCGGAGAAGCCCGATAGCAAGGTTGCCGAGGAGTGTGCCAGGCTGCTGATGCTGATCGGCAAGTAGAGATCGGGAACGGGTGCTGTCGGGACGGCCGAAGGCCATGACGGTGGGAGGAAACGGGAGGCTCTGGCCGAGCGTAGGGCATACCGAAATCCATCGGGCGGCTCACCCTCGGTCCGCAGGCGGGCGCGGGCGAGTGTACCTGATTGAGAAGATCTTGACCCGCCTTTGTTTGCCCGGTTGCTGTGCCCAAACCGATTCACAGTTATTCGATGCCGTTCCATGCTGTTCAGACGACCAATTGACCCAAGCATGGAAGCATGCAAGCACTGATACGAAGTGTCGTAGCAGGGGACGAGGCTTTTAGGGCAGCAGGCGCTGAGGGGCGCGCACTCTCGAGAGCAGCCTGAGTCCGTAGGTCTCTGCTCTGCGCCAGTCCTCAACAGGGTGATCGCCTGGAAAGGAGGCGCCATGGCTACACCGGTTCGTCGGAGGGGCAGCGGGGAGGCCACCGAGTGGACGGGGTATCACCGGGTCCTGTGGCCGACGGATTTCTCGCCGCTGGCGAACGTGGCCCTGCCGCATGCGGTGGGGTTGGCGGCGGCTGCGGGCGCGGAACTCGTCCTGCTCCACGTGCTGCCGTCGCTCGCGGCGTATGCCGTGCCCGAGCTCGCGGGCGCCCTCTCGGTGTCGCTCCAACGAAAGGCCCGGGCGGCGGCCGAGGGGCAACTCCGCCGGCTCGAACAGCAGGTGAAGGGCCCAAACTTTCGGGTGCACACGGTCCTGACCGAGGGGGTCCCGTTCGACCAGATCCTGCGAGCCGCCAAGCGGCTCCGGTGCGACCTCATCGTTCTCGCGACGCACGGGCGGACTGGGCTCGCGCACGCCATCATGGGCAGCGTGGCAGAGAATGTGGTCCGCCGCGCGCCCTGCCCGGTTCTCACCGTCCGTCCGCCGCGATTCCAGCGCGGCGTGTAAGGAGGCCCCGGCACTTGTCCGCCGCACGAACCGCGTCCGCCCTCGCGGAGCGGGAGGAGGCATGATGGAGCGGAACACTACGCCCAAGGTGTTCCCGGGGTACCGCCGCATCCTATGGCCGACCGACCTCTCGCGCCTCGCGAGGACGGCGCTCCCCCACGCCCTGCAGTTGGTCGCGGGCAGCAACGGGGAACTGGTCATCGTCCATGTCTTGCCCACGGTGGCAGCCTACCTGGCTCCTGACATCGCGGGGCGTGCATGGGATCAGATCGACCGGGCGAATCGGTTGATCGGCAAGCGGAAGCTCGACCGGATGACGCAGGCGATCAAGGCCGAGCACCCAGAGCTCCGGGTCCACAACGTCTTGGCGAAAGGCGTGGTCGCCGAGGAGGTCCTGCGGGTGGCGCGACGCCTCCGCTGCCACCTGATCGTGCTCGCCACCCACGGGCGCACCGGTCTGAAACACGTGCTGATGGGCAGTGTGGCCGAGAACGTGGTGCGGCGCGCGCCCTGTCCGGTGCTGATTGTGCGGCCGCGGGGCTACAAAGCGCGCGGATAACATCATGCCCCGGCTGAGGGACGCACTCATGAACGGCGAGCGGGTTGGGGAGATCCGGCGCACCAGCGTCCGGTGGCCCCAAGCTACGGAGCTGCCTGTGGTCCGTTAGAACGCAATCTGGGATGGCGGGTGTTGGGGCCGTCGTCGTCCGAACCTGGGGTGTTTTGCGGACTCGATGCCAGATATAGGTTTTCGGGGGGGAAACCGGAGGAGCGTAGTAAGGCAGTTGGGAGTTTCTCTAGTTTGAGATCAGGAGGCACGCGGATGCGCAAGCGAATCATCGCCCCTGTCCAGCAAGAACCGGCAGCTCCTGACCATGACTGGTTGAATGTGGAGGCGCTGGCCGAGGTGGAAATCACGTCGGAGGACCCCGCGCATCCCATTGAGGCCGCGTTGCTGCCCGGGGGCGCCTCGGGGTGGCGTGCCGCGGAGCCCGGTCTACAGACGATCCGGCTGCGCTTCACCGAGCCGCAACGGCTCCGGCGGATCGGGCTGCGCTTCGTGGAGACCCACACGGCACGCACGCAAGAGTACGTCGTGCGGTGGTCGGCGGATGGTGGGCAGACCTTCTGGGACGTCGTGCGGCAGTCGTGGAACTTCAGTCCCCCAGGCGCGACCTGCGAGACGGAAGACCATCACGTCGCACTCCCGGCGGTCACTGTGCTCGAGCTGAGCATCATTCCAGACATCAGCGGGGGGCAGGCGGTCGCTTCTTTGGCGCAGTTGCGGCTTGCCTAAGCCGTTGTTAAAGAATAAGTTGAGCGGAGATATTCCGAAACGGCATAAGGAGCCGTAACGAAATAGAATAAGATGGATATGTTATTTCGTAACGGCTCCTAACCCCGCGCCCAACCGGACCGCCCAACCGCGTTGCGGTTGGGTACCCTCGGCGCTGCGCGGCGGCGAACTGGAGCTGCACCTCGTGCACGTCCTCAACGTCAGTCCCCTCGGCGCACGCTTCATACATCTGGCCACGTCCGAGGAGGCCGAAGGGTTGGCAAAGGCGTACCTAGGCGTGTCGGACCCCGCAAATTGAAGGCATGGAGCCGGGGGAGGGCAGGGACAGTCCGATGCACGCGTCGCTCGCAACGAACGCGCCCTCTCGAACGTCTCCGCGCTCGCCCTTGGTCATTGTTGGTGCGCCATCCCCACTGCCGCCCCACGTGACCGGGGTCCCATGACTCGGGAAGTAGGCATCATGAGGTCCATTCGCCGAAGGGATTTTCTCGCCGCCCTCGTTCTCGTCGGGGCCACACGATCGATCGATCCCGCCTGGGGATCTGCCGCACACCCGCCTGGAGTGCCAACAGAACACGATGGGGGAACGCGTGGGGAAACGGGTGCATCCTCCTACGATTTCTCGGGATCAGCCAAGCTGTTTGGCCTATTACGCGAGCGGGCGGCAGGACAGCTCCGACTGGCCGTGTCGGACGTATCGTATACAGCCAGTTTGGAGGTGTATCGCCTGCTGAAGGCCAGGCGACATATCCTGTACGCCCACCAGGTCTCCGGCACCCTCCAGGGCGAGCGATTGCTCCCGGGTGCCGTCCGCATCTCCTGGGAGTTCGCCTTAGCGGTCCTGGGGGTGCTGCCGATCCGGTGGCACGATGAATATACGCTGCAGTTCACGCCGACGAGCGACAATGTCATGGTCGAAATACAGCACGCCGGCTCGGACCCGACCACCACCGACTATCCCCCGGACACGGTCGATTTGGTCACCGCGGTTGTCCAAACGTACCGGGACCTCAAGACGGGGACACCGCCAAAAGCGATCACCCTCGTGGACCGACACGGGTCCCCGAAACGAGCGGAAGTCGTGTCCCAGGGACATATGCTGCGCATCGACCTTGGCACCCAGGTCTTCGACTTCAAGACATTGGAACTGCAGTGTGACGAGGCCTTCCGGCCAACCCGGTTGCGCATGGAAGCCGGACTCTGGAGTGTCGATCTGGAGGTCGTTCGCAACTGAGTGCCCTGGCGTAGTCATCGGTTTGTGCCGCGAGAATCTCTCTCCATGAGCTGGACACCCGCGGCGGCCTGGATCGAATCCGACGACCGGGGGTCACCCGGGGGGTCCCTGCGTGGGTGACCTTGCCCCGGAAATTGGTCCAGTGGTAATTTAGGAGTGGACGGAATGGTGAGGTGGGGCAAGGTGGAGACAGGGACAGATAGATTGCGGGCAATGCTACTCCTGCTGTTGCTGGCGGGGATCGCCGGCAGTGGCTGCTCGCTGCTGCGCCGTTCTGCCCTCAATCAGGTCGCGAACGCAGTCGCCGGCAGCGGCACGACCTTCGCCAGCGAGGAGGACCCGGATCTGGCCAAGGCGGCGGCCCCCTTCAGTCTCAAGCTCATGGAGAGTCTGCTGACGGAGAATCCGCAGCACCAAGGGCTGCTGACCTCCGCGGCGAGTGGGTTCACGCAGTATGCCTTTGCCTTCGTGCAACAGGAGGCCGACGAACTGGAGGCGCGCGACCTGAAGGCCGCTGAGGCGGCGCGGGCGCGAGCCAGGCGCCTCTACCTGCGCGCACACACGTACGGTCTGCGCGGTCTTGAGGTGGAGCACCCCGGCTTTCCCAATGTCTTGCTGGCCAATCCCAGAGCCGCGTTGCGCGTCGCCACCAAAGCTGATGTGCCGCTCCTGTATTGGACCGCGGCGGCGTGGGCCGCGGCCATCTCCCTGTCCAAAGACATCCCTGATCTCGTCGCGCAGATTCCGGCCATGGAAGCCATGATGGACCGGGCGCTGGAACTGGACGAACGTTTCGATCGCGGAGCGATTCACACTTTTCTGGTCACGTACGAAATGAGCCGCCAAGGCGCGCCCGGCGATCCCGCGGCGCGTGCGCGCAACCACTTCGAGCGGGCGATGGTGCTTGCGGAAGGGAAAAACGCCGCGCCGCTGGTGGCTCTGGCCGAAGCGGTGGCGGTGAAAACGCAAGACGTGAAGGAATTTGAGTCGCTGCTGAACCGGGCGCTGGCCATTGATCCTGATGCCAACGCCGACACGCGGCTCCTGAATCTGGTCATGCAGCGTCGAGCGCGCTGGCTCCTGTCGCAGAAGGCGGAATTGTTCTTGATTGAGACTGAGGGGGGCCCGCCACTCTGAAGAGCGGATCTGTCCTGCGTGGCTGTCGTGGCGTCTTGCCGGTTCACCGGTCTTCTCGGAGGGATGCGAATTGGTCTCAAGGAAGACAACGAACAGGAACGGATTCACGCGCAGACAATTCTTGACTGCGGCGCTGGCCTTGGCATCGGGCGGCGCGTTGGGCTCCCTCGATCGCGTCTTCGGTGCCGGCAGCCCGGTGAAGGTGCGGCTGGGTACGCTCGCCCCGCGAGGCTCCTCGTACACCAAGCATCTTTTGGCCATGGGCGAACGGTGGCGGCAAGCGCCGGGTGGGGGCGTGCTGCTGACCGTGTATCCCGATGGCGTGATGGGCAGTGAGGCCGACATGGTTCGCCGCATGAGGTTGGGCCAACTGCAAGCTGGGATGCTGACCGCGACGGGCCTGGCGGAGATCGAGCCGGCCGTCACCGGCCTGCAATACATGCCGATGATGTTCCACTCGCTGGAGGAGGTGGATTACATCGGCGAGAAGTTGCAACCGCTGTTGGAAAAGCGCCTAGAGGAAAAGGGATTCATGGTGCTATTTTGGGCCGATACCGGCTGGGTCCGGTTCTTTTCCAAGCAACCTGTGATCCGACCCGACGATTTACGGAAGAGCAAGTTATTCGTCGGGGCGGGCAACGCCGCCCAAGTCGACAGTTACCGCTCGATCGGCTTTCATCCCGTCCCGTTAGAGACGGTAGACGTCCTCCCCAGCCTGCAAACCGGTCTGATCAATGCGGTCCCGTTGCCGCCGAGCATTGCCTTGGCCGGCCAGGTGGATGCCGTGGCGCCCCACATGCTCGATCTGGCGTGGGCACCGCTTGTCGGTGCGGCGGTCATGACCAAGAAGACCTGGGACACCATCCCGGTGGAGGGGCGGGACGCCGTGCGCAAGGTAGCCGCGGAGACTGGCGCACTCCTGAAGGCCGACGGCCGGCGCGAGAGCGCGGAATCGGTTGAGGCCATGCGCAAGCGCGGCTTGACGGTCCACGCGGTCACCCCGGACGTCGAGGCCGAGTGGCGGCGCGAGGTGGAAGCCGCGTATCCCAAGATCCGCGGGGTGATTGTCCCGCTAGACATCTTCGACGAAGTGGTCGCCGAACTGAAAGCCTTCCGCGCCGCGCGGGACGGGGGCAAAAAATGAGCGGCGAGGACCGCCGCGATGCGCCCGGTCCGGTCCAGCCCGCCCCGGCAGGCGACGGCTGGCGGGGCGGGCTGCGGAACGTCGAAAACCTCCTGGTCTCGCTCGCGCTGGCCGCCTTGGT
>Ga0316616_100000945_pt1 | contig 10853 bp, 6 predicted proteins | sample OWC_Aug_M1_C1_D1_FD_207660 | JGI IMG/M metagenome (GOLD analysis project Ga0316616, IMG submission 207660) | Wetland soil microbial communities from Old Woman Creek delta, Ohio, United States - OWC_Aug_M1_C1_D1_B | ecosystem: Environmental > Terrestrial > Soil > Wetlands | place: USA: Ohio...
ATCCGGGGCCGAGCTGAGCTTCAGCGCCCCGCACAGTTTCCGCGGCCTGTCGTGCCGTACCGGATCGCCATGCCGGCAACCTAATCGATCCAGATCGATGAGGAAATCCGTTCCGCTACCTACGTATCCCTACGGAGCACGCCGGCCGGTAGGGACGAGCCGCCGCGCCGCCCTCGCCAGGAAGCCTAATCCACCTCGACCTTGCCCCGCTCAGCCAGCCAACCCAGGAGAACGGACGGCTCCACCGGCTTGACCAGGTGGCCGTCGAATCCGGCCTCCTCGATCTTGCGGCGGTCATCGTCTTGTCCCCACCCGGTCAGCGCGACGATCCGCATATCCTGACCCCAACGATGCTCCCGAATCCGCCGGCAGGCCGCATAGCCGTCCTGCCTTGGCATCCCGATATCGAGCAACACCACGTCGGGCGCGTAGCGCGCCGCCGCCTCCACGGCCTCCAAGCCGTCGTGCGCCACCTCCACGTCGTGACCGGTTGCCCGCAGGAGCAGGGCGAGGGACTCGGCTACGTCCCGATTGTCATCCACGACAAGGACGCGCCGTGCGGTCGCGGCCTTGATGCCAGCACCATCCTCTGCCTTGGGCATCTGAAATGCTGGCGCACCGTCGAGCGCGGGAAGACGGACAATGAACTCCGTCCCCTTGCCTGGACCCTCGCTCCTGGCCTCGATGCTGCCGCCATGCATCTCCACCAGGCTCCGGGCAAGCGACAAGCCGATGCCGAGTCCACCCTGGGCGTGCTCCTGGGCCGCAGTCACCTGCGTGAACATGTCGAAGCAGCGAGACAGCTGCTCGGACGGGATGCCGATCCCCGTGTCGGCGACCTTGACGACGACATCCGTCCCCGCGCGTTCGGCAGTCACCCGAATGTGCCCCCCCTTGGCCGTGTACTTGCAGGCGTTGTGGAGCAGGTTGACCAGAACCTGCTCCAGACGGACGGGGTCGGCGTCGAGGTAGATGGGCTCCGGCGGAAGCACCACGCTAAGCTGGTGCCCTGCGCACTGCATATGGTGCCGTGACGTCTCGGCGGCCCCGTCAACGACCGCCGCCAGCGCGATGCATTCCCTGCGGAGCTGGACCTTGCCGCGGGTGATGCGGCTCACATCCAGAAGGTCGTCGACGAGCCGTGTCATCTGCTTGACCTGACGCTCGATGATCGCCAGTGCCGAGGCCGCGCCCGGATCTGGGGAGCCCCTAAGCCTCAGAATCTCGACGGCGTTTCGCATCGGGGCCAGCGGGTTGCGCAGCTCATGGGCCAGTGTGGCCAGGAACTCGTCTTTGCGGCGGTTGGCTTCCCGCAGGGCCTCTTCGGCGGCCTTGAGCTCGGTGATCTCCTGGGTAGTCCCGAAACCGCCGAGCAGTGCTCCGGCCTGGCCAAACTCCAGGTTGGCCCGTTCCCGCACCCATTTCACCTGGCCGTCGACGACCAGTCGGTGCTCAATGTCGTAAGGCTCTCCACGCAGCCCCGCCTTCCACATGCGGTCGACATAGGCGCGATCGTCCGGGTGGACGGTCGCCAGGAAGGTCTCGTAGGTCAGCGGCGTCCCCTGCGGGATACCGAAGATGCGGTGGTTCTCCGGCGACCACGTCAGCTCATTGCGCCGCACATTCAGTCGCCAGCTTCCGATACGCCCCACCGCCTGGGCGCGGGTGAGGTCGGCCTGGCTCTCGCGCAGCGCCTCCTCGGCCAGCTTACGATCGGTTATGTCCATGGACAAACCGCTCATACGCATCGGGCATCCGGCCTCGTCGCGCAACGTCCGGCCCATCATCATGAGCCACCGGACTCCCCCTTGCGGATGATCGACCCGGAACTCAAGCCGGAGGTCTCCGCCACAGGCGCCCGCCTCCCGCCAGGCCCGGTTCACCCGTTCCCGGTCCTCCGGGTGGACCGCCTGCATCCACGCATCGAGGTCCTCCACTCCCGGCTGCACACCCCAGAGCGCATAGCACTCGGTTCCGCAGGCCGCGCGACCGGAAGTGAGGTCCCAGTCCCAATAGCCCGCCCGGGCCGCCTGGAGCGCCAGCTCCAGCCGTTCCCGGCTTTGGCGCAGGCCCGCCTCCGCATTGATCCGGTCGGTGATGTCGCGCAGGATGACGGTGAAGACCTTTGCCCCCCCGATCTCGACCTGGGAGATGGATGCCTCGGCCGGAAACTCCTCGCCGCTGGCCCGCAGGCCGCGCAGCGTACCCAGCGTACCCAGCGTGCCCATCCGGCGCACGGTCGTTGCCGTCGCTCCGAAATCCCGCATGTGCCTCCCGTGGGCCAGGCGGAATCGCTCGGGGATGAGCCGTGCCACGGGCTGGCCCATGGCCTCCTCCGCGCTCAGGCCGAACATTCGTTCGGCAGCCGCATTGAACAGGCGGATCCGTTGTTGCTCGTCCACCGAGACGATGGCGTCCATGGCCGAGCCAACGATGCCGGCGAGCCGTTGTTCGCTCTCGTGCAGTGCCTGCTCCGCCTCCTTGCGATCGGTGATATCGGACTCCGAGCCCGCCATTCGCACCACGCGCCCCGCCGCATCGCGCAGGGCGATGCCGCGGTCCAGTATCCATTTCCAGGTGCCGTCCTTGCAGCGGATGCGGTATTCCTCCGAGAAGTAGGCGGACCGGCCATCGAAATGCGCCTGCACGGCCGTCATGACCCGAGGGGCGTCTTCCGGATGGATTCCCGAGCTCCATTCCTCCTCGGCGTCGGTCACCTCGTCCTGGCTCAGGCCCCGCAACTCCTTCCAGCGCGGGGAGAAATACACGCGGCGGTTGACCAGGTCCCAGTCCCAGATGGCATCGCAGGTACCTGCGGCAACGAGCTCGTAGCGCGCGGTGCGCTCGCGCAGCGCCTCCTCTGCCCGGTGACGTTCGGTGACGTCCAGGGCCTGTGAGAGAATGAAGGTCAATCGGCCCTGGGCATCGTAGATGGCCGAGTTGTGCCACTGGCAGTACAGGACGGACCCGTCCTTGCGGTAGTTTCGGTTGACATGCACGTTGCGCGGACGGCGCCCAGTCTGCATGTCCGACATGATCCGGCCGGTGCCCTCGGTGTCGTCCTCGTGCACCCAGCGCAGCTCCTCGACCGCGCGCCCTAACACCTCGGCTGAGCACCAGCCGAACATCCGCTCGGCGGCGTCCGACCAGCGGACGATGCGAAAGCCGGGATCGAACTCGACCACCGCCAGCGGCGAGTTGTCCATGTGTGCCGCGAGACGCTGGTTGGCGTCGGTGAGCGCCTCTTGCGCCCCTTTGCTCTCGGTGATGATCTCGCTGACATCCTTGCCCACGGACTCCACCGTCCATTGGCTGTCGTTGCGACAGCGGTAGGCAACTCCCGGCGCGCTCGACAGCCGCGCCGCAGGCGGTCCTTCGACCGCACCGGGAATGCCCCGCCCCTGTTTCAGATGATCTTCGTCCAAAACTCCGCCCCCAGATTCGGCAACGCCGGTATCACGCCCCGCACATCGGGCGTCCTCGCCGTTCTGCGGCGAGGTATCCGCACAATTCCTGACTGCGCAGTTCGGACAATTGTATTCGTTTCTGTCCGCCCTGCACGCCCATGGTCGCACGGTCACTGCCGCGAGCTCACTCGGCGGATCGCGCCCTTCCCGTCCGTCAGGCAGGTCGAGCACCGGTAGGACCCCGCGGGGAGGGTCCCGGCGGCAGTCGGTCCCGCTATCAGTTCAGGCTAACGCCGTGGTCGCGTCAGCAGGACAGGTGGGCGCCAGTTACTACGTAGTTCTACTGAGACGTCCAGGCAGTAGTGCGGATTGTCCCGGCCAGCAAGCCCTCGTAGCCTGGCATAGGTCGGATACCGCCCCTGCAGAGTGCCGCGGTAGGCAATGAAGCAGGCGCTGGCCATCGCGCAGTACCTCAGCAAGCGCCCCATGGAACTGCCTTAAGGAAACTACAAGAAGTCCCGCCGACCTGGATGGGGACGGGACTCGGTTATCGCTCGCAAACCTTAAACACAAACTTCGCGAGGATATTCTCTATGCCACTGCACCTTTCCTATATCGCCCAGGAAAACCGCCTCGACCTCAGGTTTGAAGGCAATCTCGACCTCACCGTGTCCCAGACCGTCTGCGACATCTGCAAGACCATTCCCACCGATCTCACGGCCTGTATCATCGACCTGACAGGCATCGAGCGTCTGTTCGACTCGGGGGTGGCCCTGCTGCAGAAGCTCTATCGCCGCTTGGTCGAAATCGGAACAACCGTCGTCATCCTGAGCGACCACCCCAGGATCCGCTCCCACTTTCCCATGATCGCGCGCGCATCACTGGACGCCTCCCCAAGACACCCGCCCTTCGTCTTTGGCCAACCCACACAGGGTGGGCCGGTGCCCTTCTAGGAGCCCTGCCATCCTCATCCACGACGCTTGGGGGCTTGATGCTGACTGCAGACCCCGTGAACGGCACAAGGATGCGCCGTCCCACCTCGAACCCCACGTCAATTCGGCTGATTGCCGGTCATGGCATCCCCCAGCCGGGCCTCGCCCCGACCTGCTTGGCCCGCCTGCCGCCCAGGATTGTGGCATTATCAGCAGGGACCCTGATGCCGCTTGCCGGCGCTCCCTCCCGGTGCCCGTGCACGGCTGACCTGGTGACCCACGGCAGCGTTCATGAAGACCAACGAGCAAGCAGCCCGGACCGGGTGGGGCTCTCTGTCGCTCCGCCTCAGTGCCGTCTTTGTCGCCGGCCTGGTGGCGGCCGCCTTCGCGATGGGCTACCTGTTCGACCGCGAGCTCGCCGACGCGGCGGGCAAGCGTGAGCTCCAGCATCTGCAGCTCGGCGCCGAACGCGGGGCCGACGAGCTGGCGAGGCACGTGGCACAACTGCGGGCGGATGTGCTGTTTCTCGCAGGGACGCCCCCGGTTCAGGGCATCTGGCGCGCGCAAGCGGGCGGAGGGATGGACACCGTTGGCGGGTCGAGTCTCGGTCAATGGAAAGAGCGGCTGGAGCGCATCTTCCTTTCCTTTGCCGAGACCAGACCCGAATACTTCCAACTGCGCCTCATCGGCGCCCAGGACAACGGGCGCGAGCTGACCCGGGTCGAGCGGACCGCTGGAGGTCTACGGGTCACTCCGGCGGCGGCCCTCCAACAGAAGGGCGAACGGTACTATTTCCGCGAAGCCGCCCGCCTGAGCCCAGGAGGCATCTACCTGTCTCCGATCGATCTCAACCAGGAGCACGGCCAGATCAGCGTCCCGCACGTCCCGACGCTGCGCGCGGCGACCCCGGTGCACGATGCCGCGGGAAACCTCTTTGGCGTGGTGGTCCTCAACATGGACCTGAGAGGCCCATTCGAGCATGCAGAGTCGTTCCGCTCTGCCGGGGAAACGGTCTACATCGCCGATGAGCAGGGTAACTTCCTGCGGCATCCGGAACCCGGAAGGGCCTTTGCGTTCGAGTTTGGGACACCCTTTCGGCTCTTTGACGCCTTCCCAGAGGATGCCGACCAGCTCGCGAGCGCCCTGGCGGCCGGCGACGGCTTTGTCGAGCTGGACAGCACAGAACGTCCAGTCATCGGCTACGTCACCACACGCCCCCTGACCCCGGAGGACCCGGGCCGCCGCCTGGCCTATCTGGTGGCCGAGCCGAAAATGCAGGCATTTCATGCCACCGGCCTGTTGAGCCGAAACCGCCTTCTCGCCGTGGGGACGCTTCTGGCACTGGCCATCGCCCTGGTCGTCCTCATGGTCTACCGCCTGACGCACGCGCTCAAGGCGCTCGCCGACGCGTCCGAGGCGATTTCAGGGGGCGACTATCGCACCCCCCTGCCGGCGACGGGCGTCGGTGAAATCGGCCGCCTGGTCGTGTCATTTGGGCGCATGGCGGAGGAAGTCGCGCGGCGCGAGGAGGCTTTGGCAGATCTCAACCGGGTACTCGAGCAGCGGGTGGCCGAACGGACCGCGGAGCTGACGCGCCAGCATGCCCTGCAGCAGTCGATCCTGGAGAACATTGCGGACGGCGTCGTCGTCGCCGACCGCGACGGGCGCTTCCTCCTCTGGAACCGCAGGGCAGAGCAGATCGTCGGGGCGGGCCCCGACCAGGTCGCGCCGGAGCGATGGACATCGCACTTTGGCCTGTTTCGCAATGAGGCAGGGGACTCGGTCCCCACGCCGGAGCTGCCGCTGTTACGAGCCATCCGGGGCGAGTCTTGCGACAACGTCGAGCTGTACCTGCGCAATCCAAAGGGCGACCAGGGGCGCTGGGTGCAGATCACCGCCCGACCCTTGCTCGACGAGGATGGCGCCGTGGCCGGAGGTGTCGCCGTTATCCTCGACGTGACGGAGAACATGCGTCTGCGCCAACGCGAAGCGTCCCACCGCGCCGAGCTTGCGAAAGTCGGCCGGCTGGCGATCCGCGCAGAGATTGCGTCCTCCGCCGCCCACGAGATGAGCCAACCGATCGCCGCAATGAGCAACTACGCTGGGGCCGCCCTGCGCCTGCACCGGCAGGGACGGCTGGGGGACGGCGAGCTTGTGGATTTGATGACGCGCATCGAAGGCCTTGCCAAACAGGCCGGCGAGATTCTGAACCGGCTGCGTATGCTGATCCGCCGCCAAAGCCGGCCCTTGGCCCCGGTGGACATCAACCAGGTGGCCGAATCTTGCCTAGACTTCCTCGATGAGAGGATCCGCCAGCAGGGTATCCGGGTTGAACGCCGCTACGGGCGGGACCTGCCAAAGCCCTTCGGTGACCCCATCGAGCTTGAGCACGTCCTGATACAGCTTGTCTCCAACGCACTGGAGGCAATGGAGGGTATAGCGGTCGCAGAGCGCCGCTTGTCCATCGCCACCGAGCATGATCCGGCCGCGGCCCTGGTCGGGATCGAGGTCGCCGATACGGGCCGCGGCGTGAGCCCTGCGCTGGCAGATCGACTGTTCGAACCATGGCAGACAGACAAGCCCGATGCCTTGGGGATCGGTCTGTCTGTCGCGCAATCCATCATCGAGACGTGCAAGGGCCGGATTCGCATGACAAATGCCGACACAGGTGGGGCACGGTTCCGCATCGAATTGCCTGTCTGCGAGGAGGAGACTGCGTGAGCGCCACACCCCTCGTCCATGTGGTCGACGACAACCCGGAGCTGCGCAGCTCGCTGGATTTGCTGCTCAGGTCCGTGGCGATCGATGCGCGGACCTACACCACTGCGGACGAGTTTCTCCGCCAGATCGGACAGGCACCTGACCTCCCCGGCGTCGTGCTGCTCGACGTGCGCATGCCAGGGATGAGCGGCATGGCCCTGTTGGAGCGCCTTCGCGCGCAACGCCCTTCCCTGGCGGTCATCATGATCACCGGACACGGCGACATCGACATGGCCGTGCGCGCGATGAAGCTCGGCGCGGCCGACTTCATCACCAAGCCGTTCAGCTCACAGGGACTGCTCGATCTCGTGCAGGACTGGCTGCGGCGCGTCCGTGAGACCGTCTCGCCCGACACGAGCGGCGCCTTGGCCGCCTCGCGCCTGGAGACATTGACCCAGCGCGAGCGTGAGATCTTTGACCGCATCGTCGCCGGAGACTCGAACAAGGCCATCGCATTCAATCTCGGCATCAGCATCCGAACCGTGGAGTCGCACCGCGCGAACCTGATGGAGAAGCTGAAGGCGAAGACGCTGGTCGATCTGGTCCATTTGGCTGTCGCGCTGAAAGGCGCGCCGGAAGGGCTCACCTGAAACCCGGCACGCGCTCTGCCCTGGCCGCGTCCTGAGCGCCCGCTCTCCGTAGTTCTACCGGCGACCCTTCGGTAAGTCCGGATTGCCCACGCCCCCAAGAGCACCTAGCTTTAGCCCTGCATTTCGTCCGGTCGTTGCGCTGCGATCAAGCCGACGATCTGCCGAGGTCTTTGACCGCGGCCGCAACCCAGGAATTCGTTCCAGTTGACACGCCGACGCCGGTCCTAAGGCTGGCGAGCGGCAACACGTAGAGGGCGACCATGAGAACGGCTCGACAAGACAGTGTCCCCCCTCCGGTGTGTGAGCCTGCCGGTCTCACATACCGGGTGCTGCTCAAGGCCATCTATACCGCGGAGGCCGCCCAGTACCGAATCCATGCCTGGAGTCGCAACCGTGGCCAAAGGCTTGCTCGCCTGATTCGGACCGCATGGCCGGCGGGCGGGCCGGTCCTGTTTCTCGTCTCGTTGTGCCTCCTGGCGGCGTGCCTGCTTGCGCTTGAGGATCTCGTCCCCGCCATGATGTTTCTCTTGGCCGGTTGCTCGGCGCTCGTCGCGTTTGTTGTCCTCGCGCACCGGTCTGCGATCGAGCGGCCGCTTCTGCACTCGGACGTGGACGCAGGAGGCACGCGTCCGATCGAGGTCCTCGATGCACGAAGGCGCCATATCCAGCACGACAACGCCGAGCGCCCGGTGGAGGACGAAGGGTTCGCCAGCCAAGGTTTCCTCAACAAGCCCTGGGGCTAACAGGTACCGAAGGGCCGGGTAGGCCGGGGTATCCGACTGCCGCCACTCAACCCCTTGCCCCTGCCCCCGGCGTGCCGTTGGCACGCGAGCCCTTACGGTTCATGTACAACCCTGGCTGCACAGTGCCGAGGAGGTCATCATGAACGTCCAGGTGGTTTCGGCATCGCCCATCGTTTTGCTCGCCGCTCTGCTGATATCCCCTTTATGCGAGTCGGCAGACCGCATCGCCCCCCTGATCGACGGCATGGGTACCCACCATCACCGGGTCACCACCAGCTCGCCCCTGGCGCAACGCTATTTCGACCAGGGCATGGTGTTGTCTTTCGGCTTCAATCACAAAGAAGCCGCACGCTCGTTCCGCCAGGCACAGGCCCTCGACCCGACCTGCGCCATGTGCTTTTGGGGGGAGGCGCTGGTCCTTGGCCCCAACATCAACGCGGCGATGGACCCGGTCGACAATCCACGCGCCTTCGAATCGGCCCAGAGGGCCATGGAGCTGAGGAACGACGCGACCGTGCCGGAGCAGGCCTATATCGAGGCCCTGTCAAAGCGCTATGCAAAAGAGCCCCCGGATGACCGCCGCGCCCTGGACCTCGCCTATGCCCAGGCCATGGGCGAGGTCGCCCGGCACTTCCCCGACGACCCGGACGCCGGGAGCCTGTACGCCGAGGCGCTGATGGACACCACGCCCTGGGACTACTGGGAACCGGACAACTCACCCAAACCCGTCACCCGCACCATCCTCTCGGCACTGGAGTCGGTACTCGCCGCGCACCCGAGCCACCCGCTGGCCAATCATCTCTACATCCATACGGTGGAAAAGGTGCATCCCGAACTCGGCGTCGCGGCCGCGGACCGCCTCGGTGGCCTCGTACCCGGGGCAGGTCATTTGGTCCACATGCCCGGGCACATCTATATCCGCGTCGGGCGTTACAACGACGCGGTGCTGGCCAACGAAAAGGCCATCGCCGCCGACGACGCCTACATTGCGCAATGCCACGCACAGGGGCTTTATCCGGTCGCCTACGTCCCACACAACCACCATTTCCTCGCCGCCGCGGCGAGCTTCATCGGCGACAGCGGGAAGGCGCTGAGTGCCTCGCGGCACATGCAGGCGCACCAGGATCAGAAGCTGATGCGCCAGCCCGGCTATGCCACCCTTCAGCACTACTGGGCAATGCCCTATTTCGTTCTGGCGCGGTTCGGGCATTGGGACGAGATCATGGCCGAGCCCAAACCGGCCTCGGATCTGATTTATCCGACGGGCATCTGGCACTACGCGCGGGGGCTGGCGCAGGTGCGCAAGGGCGACCTGGAAGGTGCCGACCAAGCCCTCGCAACGCTTGCTTCCATTGCCGACGACCCGGAGATGGCCGCGACGCGAATCTGGGAGACCAACACCATGGCCGACATATTGAGTATCGCCCGAGAGGTGCTGGCCGGCGAGGTTGCCCTCGCACGCGGTCAGGCGGATGCGGCCATCGGGCACTTTGAGGCTGCCGTACGGGTCGAAGATGCACTGACGTACGTTGAGCCCTCCGACTGGTACACGCCGGCCCGGCACAATTTGGGGGCCGCGCTGCTCAAGGCCGGGAGGGCGGCGGAGGCGGAGGTGGTGTACCGCAGAGATCTAGAGATCTACCCCGCCAACGGCTGGTCGCTGGCAGGGCTGGAGCAGAGCCTGCGGGCCCAACACAAAGGGGCCGAGGCTGAGAACGTCAGGCGCCAGTTTGAGCAGGCCTGGTCCGCGGCCGATATCACGATCGCGAGCTCGCGCCTGTGAAGGCAAGACATGACCCTGCGGGAGCTCCATTATCTCGTGGCACTGGCCGACAAGCAGAACTTCGGCCGCGCGGCCGAGTCATGCCACGTGGGGCAACCGACCCTGAGCATGCAGCTCAAGAAGCTTGAGGATTATCTGGAGGTCACCCTTTTCGAGCGCGACAACCACCACGTCAGCCCGACCCCGATCGGGGAAGAAGTCATCGAAAGGGCACGCATTGCCATCGAGGCGGTGGAGGAGATTCGCGAGCTTGCACGCCAGGCGCATGACCCGATGGACGGCGTGGTGCGACTCGGCGTCATCCCTACCCTCGGCCCCTACCTCCTCCCGCGCCTGCTGCCGATCGTGCGGCGAAGCTTTGCCAACCTGCGCCTCGTCCTGCACGAGGGACTCACGGCCGGTCTGCTCGAAGGTCTGCGTACCTACCACTTCGATGCCGTGCTGCTCTCGTTGCCGGCAGGCAACGGCGACCTGGAATCCATGCCCTTGTTCCGGGAGCCCTTGGTAGCGGCGCTCCCCAGGGGCCATCCCCTGGCCGCCGGGGCGCAGGTCGGCCGCGACGACCTGGTCCATCACAACCTGCTGCTGATCGAGGAAGGGAACTGCCTGCGCGACCAGGTCCTGGGATTCTGCCAGCC
>Ga0316616_100000946_pt1 | contig 10848 bp, 9 predicted proteins | sample OWC_Aug_M1_C1_D1_FD_207660 | JGI IMG/M metagenome (GOLD analysis project Ga0316616, IMG submission 207660) | Wetland soil microbial communities from Old Woman Creek delta, Ohio, United States - OWC_Aug_M1_C1_D1_B | ecosystem: Environmental > Terrestrial > Soil > Wetlands | place: USA: Ohio...
CATCCATGATAGCTGAGCTCTACTCAGTAGGTAAGGTAGTGATACCGGAAGGAAGGTATATTTCATATATAGGGCCTGCGAGAAGTATTAAAACCATCTCCTACTATCAGGCATTCGACCCCGAATATTTCCTGCCTAAGGACTTCCTTAAAGGCAAGATAGTACTGATAGGCATGGGGGTCAGGGCCGCGCCCGACCCCAGAAGGGCCGACCTTTTTCCCACCCCTTATTCTTTCACTTTCTTCAGACAGCCCCTGATGCCAGGTGTTGAGATACACGCCAATGTGGTCAATGACATTCTGAAAGGCCGGTATGTCAGGGGCATGGACAAACTCATGGGTCTCCTTTTGTTCCTGGGCATCGGTCTCATCGGCAGTCTCTCCCAGGCTGGCTGGAAACCTGTCAGGGGGTTCCTTATCGCCCTGTCCCTGACTTTGCTTTACCTCGGAGCAGTTGTTTTTCTCTTCACGTCCCACAGATACTGGATGCCTGCATTCTTACCGGTAATCGCCCTTGTCCTACCTTACGCTATATTCGGCACTGATGCCTATATTCACAGTGAAAAGAAAAGAAGAGAGATAAGGAAGGCATTTTCCTATTACGTTTCCCCTAAGGTCCTTGATCTGATCCTTGTCACCCCTGAAATGCTCACCCTCGGAGGCAAGAAAGAGGTGGTGACTGTTATGTTTGCCGACATAGCCAACTTCACGCCGATGGCCGAGGCCCTTTCGCCGGAGGACCTCGTCAAAATCCTCAATAGATTTTTCACTGAAATGACAAATATAATTTTCGAATATAACGGACTTGTGGACAAGTTCATCGGCGACGCGATCATGGCAGTGTGGGGATGTCCTGTAAAAGACGAGGAGCACGCCCTTAAGGCCACCCTGGCATCTGTGGCGATGATGAAGAGGATGGAGACGTTCAGGGCTGACCTGAAGGCAGAAGGCGGCCCTGAAATACATATAAGGATAGGGCTTAGCAGCGGCGAGGCGATCGCAGGCAACATGGGGTCTTCAGAGCGCTTCGATTATACAGTCATAGGGGACACGGTCAACCTTGCTGCGCGGCTTCAGGACGCGAACAAGGGTTTAGGCACCTCAATACTCATAGACGAATCTGTTTTCAAAAGAATAGAGGGGAAGACTGACGGTCGAGGCAGAGATGAAAAAATAGATCTGGTACCCAGGGGAAAGATAACAGTTAAAGGGAAATCCAAAGAGATAAATGTTTATGAAGTGAAGTACAGGGAGGGAGAGTCGGTCTGATATCCCCGCGGCCTTTCCGGCGGGAGTCTTCAATATGATAACCCTATCGTTGCATAAATTCGGGACAAAGACGCTGAAAAAACCTTACACCCGAAAACTGCATTTAGCAGGGACGTGGATGTCTGAAAAGTCTTTTGCAGCGACACCTTATTCATGCCATGATAAAATGCTTGATCTGCATATAATTATGCCAAGAAGCGTTGATAATTTTATCATGGTATCCCAATAAAATCTTGTCGAAATTAAAAGACTTTGAAGACATTCATATTCCTGCGCATAAAGATCAATTGCATTTTTTGGGTACAATGACGACTTTATTATGATCTGTATTCACCTGACGGCAAGCCCACAGTCAGTGTACTCCTGTTTTGCGCTGGTGGATCATAGCTTATGCGCTTAAGGTGTCGCAGAGTAAGGCTTTTTTCATCCCCTTTGCCTCTCCTGGCCTGTTTTTAATGCCACTGTAGTGCTAAGATGTATCTGTGTTTGAAAGTGAACTCAGAGGTCTGGAAGAGAAACACCTGCTGCGGCATATCATTTCACGGGGGTCATTGCAGGGCCCTGTAATTACTATTGCCGGGAAGAAGTATCTCAATTTCTCCTCAAATGATTATCTGGGGCTTTCAGGCAGCCCAGGGATTGTCGAGGCTGCCCATAAGTCTCTCCAAAGGCACGGTTTTGGCTCCGGTGCGTCAAGGCTGCTCGCCGGCGGGAGCGTCCTCCATAAAAAGCTCGAAGGACGTATTTCAAGGTTCAAAGGGACTGAGTCGGCCTTAATATTCAACTCAGGGTATTCAGCAAACACAGGGGTAATACCCTGCATAACCTCAGAGGCTGATGTGATATTCAGTGACGAGTTGAACCATGCAAGCATTATCGACGGCTGCAGATTGAGCAGGGCCAAAACCCTGATTTACCGTCACAGGGACATGGCCCACCTTCAGACGCTTCTGAAAAGGGCCAAGGCCCGAAGGAGGGTGGTGATAACAGATACTGTTTTCAGTATGGATGGCGATCTGGCCCCTCTCAGTGACATTTATGAAATATGCATACGCACTGGCGCGGTCCTTTACCTGGATGACGCTCATGGAACAGGGGTCTTAGGCCGGGGCCGTGGGGCGCTTGAACACTTCGGGCTCAAGGCAGAGCCGTGGATAATACAGATGGGGACTTTTTCCAAGGCCCTGGGATCGTTTGGTGCGTTTGTCGCCGGCAGCCGGGATGTCATTGACTGGATCTCGAATACTGCGCGCAGTTTTATTTTTTCGACCGCTCTTCCTTCACCCGTAGTCGCGGCTGCTGCCGCTGGTCTGCATATCGTTGAACGCAACCCTGCGTTGGTCGGGAAGCTCTGGTCCAACAGGGAAAGGCTTTATGAGGGGTTAAAAAGACTCGGATATAATGATAGTGTAAGCATGAGCCCTATCCTTACACTAAGGGCCGACAGGATCAGCGAGGTGCTCGGACTTTCAAAATATTTATTTGAAAAAGGGATATATGTTCCTGCGATCAGGCCGCCTACAGTCATTAGCCCGAGACTGAGGATAACAGTCACTGCTGCGCACACGGAGAGACAGATAGACAGGTTGCTGAGAGAGCTGAAAAAGGCGAATATCGGGTCTTTTAATCAAAAAACGGCAGTTTAACCACAGAGACCACAAAGAGTATAGTTATAATAAAAGTTCACAGAGTTTTTCTATCTCGCCTTTTTGGTTATTACTCTGTGCCCTTTTTCTTGTTTAACAATCATGGAGTTTACTCTGTGTTCTCGCTTAAAGCGCTAAGTCATCCATTCGCATCTGTGATGCGATTTATGGATGCTTACCTACTGTCGGCTTCTTTTGGCTGTGGTAAATACTTTTTAAAAGTTTGGGTTAATTCGCAGGGATTTTATAAAAGCACGAAGGTGAGCCATCCGACATATTCTGCTCTTTGGTCACCCCTTCTCCGAGGACTTCACGATAAAGCTGGAGTTCATAGGCGCAGATGTTTTTGAACTCTACTGCCAGCCTGTTGATCGGACAATTATACTGCTTTAAATGATAATGGCCGTTGTTTCTTGTGAGCTCAACGATATGGCCTTCGGATTCCAGCATGTTTTTCAGCCCCTTCACAGTGTCATGGATAGTTTCCATGCCTGCAAACGCCTCTTTAATTGTTTTAAGCTGTTTTTCTTTCCGCCATTTGAAAATCGTATCCAGTTTTTCAGGGCCTTCATGCTTTTTAATATCGTTAAGGATCTCAATGGCAAATTTATCATAGGCTTTCGGAAAAAGGGCGTCAGCCTTGTCTGTCAGCATATAGACGAAACCAGGCCTGCCAATCCCGTGTTTTTTTGAGATGTAGGTTACAACCCCTTTCTTTTCCAGAGAAAGAAGATGCTGGCGGATACCCATAGGCGTTATATGAATGCTCTTGCTCAACACTTCAATAGAAAGCCCGCCGCTCTTTTTTAAGAGCTGGATAATACTGTTTCTTGTAGAATTATCGTCAAGGTAAATATTCATGTCTGGATAAAAAAATAACATAAAAAAAAGATTTTGTAAACCACTTTATTTAAAAACCGCCAAAAAATATCATGTATTCTACAAATGAGTTTAAAGAAATATCTTGCTTAATAGTTCAGCTATCGGGCTTCAGCAGTCAGCTTTCAGCAAGAAAAAAGCGAAAAAAAAATGTCCAAGGCCCTGCTAGTGGTCCGTTTATGAACTGCGTAAATTATGCTTTCCGCTGATATCTTATTGCTGACGTCTGGGCGCTTATTGAAATTTTTCTTTGCTATGCCCCCTGCAGTCTTGCCGGAGGGGGTCTTCAATGATAATATGAAGGAGTGCAGTTATTGAAGTTGTATGACCTGTGGCAAAGTTGTTTGCTTGAATACCCGGGATGGCCCGGCCCATGGTCGTTCTTTTGCAGGAAAGAGTTTATGGTAGCATTCACAATGCAGAATAGAATAAAATGATGTTGATCATCAATATTATTGCAGTTTAAAACAGGAAAGGAGCTCAATTATGATGACCGGCAAGGAAGATTTACTGAGAGTGCTGATAGAAGCGTATCTTATGGAAAAGGGGACCCATATTTTTTATTCCGGCGCCGCTGAGAAGGCAGTAAATCCGGACGCTAAGAAAATGTTCGCAGAACTTTCGGAATGGGAAGAAAGGCATATGGATTTTATACAGTACCTTTACCAGGCGATTGAGGGTGACCGGGACATTCAAGGCTTTGAAGCTTTTAAGAAGAGGACTGCTGCGCCTGTGACTGAATCAGGTATTCCAATAAAGGAACTGGAGGCAAAGACTGAAAAATACGTTTTTGTGGATGACAAAGGGGCGCTGAACTTCGCCCTTGAGATGGAAGGCAAGGCATATAATTTGTACAGGAGACTTTCCGGAGAAACATCAGACAGCAACACACGGGTTGTCTTTGAAGAGATGATGGCCCAGGAAATCAAACATATAGATTACCTTAAGGGTCTGAGGCAGTAATTTGCTTAAGCTCCGGGACGGCATCGTAGAATTATACAAGAAGGTCGCCACTTCCCTGCCTCCTGATATCAGGGAGGCGATGGGCTCGGGCCTCGCGAGCGAGGAAGAAGGCTCTGTTGCATATTCGACCCTGACTGTCCAGATCGAAAATATGAAATCAGCGAGGGAAACCGTAAGACCTGTCTGTCAGGACACCGGAGTGCCTACCTTCTGGGTGAAGGTCCCGACAGGGCTGGGCCATGCAGAGATGAAAAATACGATATTTGAGGCGACGCGTCTTGCGACTGAAAAAGTCCCATTGAGGCCGAATGCTGTTGATGTAATCACTGACAGGAATTCCGGGGATAACACGGGCCTCGGGTTCCCGATCATATATATGGAAGAAACACGGGAAAGCTCCCTAACTATCGACCTTATGTTAAAGGGCGCAGGCTGTGAAAATGGCGGCCAGACATATAAATTGCCGGTTGAGGAATTGCATGCGCAGCGTGACCTTGACGGTGTGAGAAGATGTGTCATTGATACAGTCCTGAAGATACAGGGCAGGGGATGTCCTCCCTATATACTGGGTGTAGGCATCGGCGCTGCAAAGGACCAGGTGGCGAGACTTGCCAAGGAGCAGCTAATGCGCAGGCTGAACGAGGTGAACAAGGTCCCTGAACTGGCGGCCCTCGAAGCCCGTATCCTGGATGAAATAAACAGCCTGGGGATAGGGCCGATGGGTCTTGGCGGCAGGACAACAGCGCTGGGGGTCAAGATAGGCGTGAACCATCGCCATCCGGCCTCTTACTTCGTGGAAGTGTCTGTAAGCTGCTGGGCCACCAGAAGGGGCCGATTGATATGGTAACACCTTTGAGACTCGACATACCCCTGTCTTCCGCTGAATTGCGTTCTTTAAAGGCAGGAGATAGCGTATCGCTGAGCGGCGCCATTGTCACAGGCAGGGACATGGTACATAAATATCTTATTGAGAAGAAACCGCGCAAAGAAGATATCCCGTTTGACCTGACAGGCGCTGTGCTGTATCACTGCGGTCCTGTTATGCAGAAGACATCAGAAGGCTATAAGGCTGTCGCCGCAGGGCCAACCACGAGCATGCGTGTCGAACTGTATGAGGCTTCGGTAATCAGGGAGTATGGAATCCGGGGCATAATGGGCAAGGGCGGGATGGGTAAAGGCACGCTCGAGGCCTTAAAAGAAACAAGTTCTGTATACTTTCAGACCGTGGGGGGGGCCGCTGTTTACCTCGCAGACCGCATAAAGAAGACCCTGAATGTCTGGAAGCTCGAGGAATTCGGCCCCACAGAGGCGATGTGGCTTTTTGCGATAGAGGATTTCCCCGCCATTGTGACTATGGACTCGCACGGGAACAATATTCACCGTGAGATAGAGAAACACTCTTTCGAGATATTCTCGGAACTGATCGGGAACAAACAGTAAAGAGTAAGCAGATACCCAAAAAGTGCAATTGATCTTTATACGCAGAGACATGAATGTCTTCAAAGTCTTTTAATTTCGACGAGATTGTATTGTGATGCCATGATAAAATTATCAGCGCTTCTTGCATAATTATATGCGATCAAGCATTTTATCAAGGCATAAATAAGGTGTTGCTGCAAAAGACTTTTCAGACATCCACGTCCCTGCTAAATGCGCTTTTCGGGTTAAGAGTAGAGGGCGGGGAGTAAATAGAAAACATTTGTCTTCTGACAGTTTTCTTTGCTTTTTACTTTTCACTATTTACAGTTCACTTTTGACTGTTGCTTTACGGAGGTCCAAATGATATTCATCGCAGGCGCATCAGGTTTCGTCGGAGGACATCTTGTTGATTACCTGATTCAAAAAGGAGATCGAGTAAGATGCCTTGCCCGCTCGGAGGGCGCCCAAAAATCTCTGGCAGCAAAAGGCGCTGAGGTAATCAGCGGTGACATAACCCATCCTGAAACCTTAAACAACATCCTGCGACCTGAGGACTTTGTTGTCCATCTCGTAGGTATTATCGAAGAAAAAGGCAGCGCGACCTTCGATTCAATACATTGCAAGGGCACAACCAACCTCGTTGCCGAGGCAAAGCGGGCTGGAGTGAGGCACTTTTTCTATCAGTCAGCCCTTGGTGCAGATAGAGCTTCATGGTCAGGGTACCTGAAGACAAAGGCAGAGGCTGAGGAAATTGTCAAACAAAGCGGGCTTGGATATACCATCTTCAGGCCCTCGCTTATTATAGGCCCATGGGACGGCTTTACTAAGAAACTTTCGGAGCTGTTGAAACTTTCTCCTGTCTTGCCGATACCCGGAGAAGGAAAGGCCAAATTCCAGCCTGTATATATAAAAGACTGGCTTACCTGCATCGGGAAGGTCATAGAAAACCCGGAGGCCTATGCCTCCACCTATGAAATCGGCGGGCCGGAGCATCTTTCATATCTGGAGATTGTGGAAAAGCTTTCAAGGGCAATGGGACATAACAGGCCGGCCTTTAAGATACCCATGGGCCTCATGAAGCTCGGGGCTTCAGTATTCGAAAAAATACTCACCGTCCCCCCGGTCACTTCCGACCAGCTGAGGCTCCTTGAGCAGGACAATATCTGCGACCCAAAGACCATAGAGAAGAACTTCGGATTTGTACCGCTCGGATACGACGAAGCGCTGAAAGAATTTATGTAAGCGTTCAGCTGTCAGCAATAAGCTATCAGCGCAAAGCATAATTTGCGGGACTCATAAACAAGCCATTAGGGCTTCGGGCAATTTTTTTGCCTTTTTTTGCTGAAAGCTGACCGCTGAAGGCTGATAGCTGAACTATTTGACGACCAGCACTGTACAGGGCGCGTGATCAACGATCTTTGAAGAGACGCTGCCGAGCAGGAACTTCTGGGCGCCGTGTCTGCCATGCGAACCCGTCACTATAAGGTCGGCCTTTAGTTTCTTCGCTGTTTCAAGTATCTCTTCAGCCGGATTGCCCTGAGCTACGATGGTCTTGACAGGCCTTGAGCCGGCAGTCTTTGTCTTGATTTTATCCAGTATTTTTTGTGCCTCTTCAGTCAGTGTCTCGAGTATCCTCAGCCTGTCCATCTCCATCAGTTCCGTAAGATAAAGCTCTGGCACCACGGAGATTACCGTGACAGAAGAGCCGAATTTATCTGCAATTTCAAAGGCTTGTTTCAAGGCTTTTTCAGATGACTTCGAGCCGTCGTGTGCGATCAGGATTTTTTTCATGGTGACCTCCTTTTTTCATGATTTTATCAGAACAGGGTCTATTTGTCTTTTTTTTTATGCGGAAAAGGTTTAAAATATTTAATTCGTTTACAAAGGAAAGGAGTAACCTATGCCCAAGAAAGACTATTTTTTCACTTCTGAGTCGGTCACAGAAGGACATCCCGATAAAATAGCAGATCAGATATCAGATTCTATCCTCGATGCGATCCTGGCGCAGGACCCGGTCGCGAGGGTCGCGTGTGAGACCCTCGTAACAACAGGCCTTGCATTTGTAGCAGGAGAGATATCAACTACATGCTATGTGCATATCCCTGATATCGTAAGAGGGACTATCAGAGATATCGGATATACCCGCGCGAAATACGGTTTTGACTACGAGACCTGTTCAGTGATAACCTCGATCGATCAGCAGTCGACGGATATAGCCATGGGGGTCGATGTCGGCGGAGCAGGAGATCAGGGTCTTATGTTCGGTTTTGCATGCAATGAGACCGAGGAGTTGATGCCGATGCCTATCATGCTTGCCCATAAGCTTGCGATGCGTCTTTCGGAGGTGAGAAAGCAGGACATCCTAGGCTATCTCAGGCCGGACGGCAAGACCCAGGTGACGATCGAGTATATCGACGGGAAACCGTTCAGGATAGATACCGTTGTTATCTCCTCACAGCACAGCCCCGATGTCCATTTGAAGGACATGAAGGACGATATTATAGAAAAAGTCATAAAGCCGATAATCCCGAAGGGACTGCTCGATGAGGAGAAGGTAAAATATTACATTAATCCAACCGGCCGTTTTGTGGTTGGAGGACCTATGGGGGACACCGGCCTTACCGGCAGGAAGATCATAGTTGACAGCTACGGAGGTGTGGGCAGTCACGGAGGTGGATGTTTTTCCGGCAAAGACCCTACGAAGGTTGACAGGTCAGGCGCTTATATTTCCAGATATATCGCTAAAAATATTGTCGCCTCAGGTATCGCGGACAGGGTCGAGGTGCAGCTGGCATATGCGATCGGCGTTCCGGAGCCGGTCTCGATCCTGATCGATACCTTCGGGACAGGCAAGGTTGAGGATGAGAAGATCGTGAAGCTTGTGAGGAACAATTTCGACCTGACCCCGAAAGGTATCATCGACCATTTGAGACTCAGGAGGCCTATCTACAAGAAGACAGCAGCTTACGGCCACTTCGGCAAGACAGACCCGGACTTCACCTGGGAGCAGACTGACAAGGCAGAGACACTGAAGAAACAGGCAGGACTGTAGAAAACCGTAATGCGTTATGCGTTATGCGTAATGTGTGACAAGAAAAATGAAATTCATGGCCCGTTACGCATTACGCGTTCCGCGTCACGACTAAAATGGAGGCAATATGATAAAGCATGACATTAAGGACATAACCCTGGCAAAAAAAGGCGCTCTGAGGATTGAGTGGGCTGAAAAGGAAATGCCGGTACTGCGCAGCATTACTGAGCGCTTCAAAAAAGAGAAGCCATTAAAGGGCCTTCGGCTCGCGGCCTGTCTGCATGTAACTACAGAGACCGCCAGCCTTATGGAGACCCTGAAGGCGGGGGGGGCTGACGTTACTCTCTGCGCCTCGAACCCACTCAGCACACAGGACGACGTGGCCGCATCCCTGGTAAAGAATTCCGGGATCCCTGTATTTGCCATAAAGGGCGAAAACAACAAGACATATTACAACCATATAATGGACACTCTTTCCTCGAAGCCTAACATCACCATGGACGACGGCGCTGACCTCGTATCAGTCCTCCATACCAAAAGGAAGGAACTCCTGAAGGGCCTTGTCGGCGGGACAGAAGAGACGACCACTGGGGTGATACGCCTCAGGGCCATGGCCGCGAAAGGGATACTTGAATACCCGATCGTAGCAGTAAATGACGCATATACGAAATATATGTTCGACAACCGTTACGGCACCGGCCAGTCAACGCTTGACGGCATAGTCAGGGCTACGAACCGGCTGATCGCAGGCTCCATTTTTGTGGTAGGGGGTTACGGCTGGTGCAGCAAGGGTATCGCCATGAGGGCGAAAGGCCTTGGCGCAAAGGTCATCGTTACAGAGGTCGATCCGCTCCGCGGACTCGAGGCAACGATGGACGGCTTTGATGTCATGCCTATGAAGGAGGCCGCGAAAGTCGGCGATATATTTGTTACAGCCACAGGTGACATCGACGTTATCTACAAGGAATGCTTCAGCCTCATGAAAGACGGCGCGATATTCTGCAACTCAGGCCATTTCAATGTCGAGATATCCATAGGTGACCTGAAAAAGATGGCAAAATCAAGCAGGATGATAAGGGATTTTGTCGAAGAGTACACTATGAAGAACGGCAGGAGGATCTATCTTCTCGGAGAGGGCCGGCTCATAAACCTTGCTGCTGCCGAGGGCCATCCGTCGGCTGTTATGGACATGAGCTTTGCCAACCAGGCCTTGTGCGCAGAATACATGGCGAAGAATTACAGGAAGCTCGAAAAGAAGGTCTACAGCGTCCCTGAAAAGATAGACCAGGACATAGCCCGGCTCAAGCTTAAAGCCATGGGCATAAAAATAGATCTGCTCACCCCGGCGCAGAAGAAATACCTCTCCAGCTGGGAAGCAGGCACATAAAGTAATTTTTAAGAATTTATCGTATCTGACCCCTCTTGCAAGAGAGGGGTTTTTTTTGACCCCGACAATGCCACTGCGGGGACATGTGAATCGTGAATCGTGAATTCAGACTCCAATTATTTTCCGGCTTGTTTATCCTGTTGTCTTGATTGATATAATACATGGGCCAAATATGCCACGATACCTGCATTAACGAATAATACAGTAACTCTGGGCCAGGTCACTCTACGTATTAATTCGAATAGTTCGACCGGA
>Ga0316616_100000947_pt1 | contig 10848 bp, 10 predicted proteins | sample OWC_Aug_M1_C1_D1_FD_207660 | JGI IMG/M metagenome (GOLD analysis project Ga0316616, IMG submission 207660) | Wetland soil microbial communities from Old Woman Creek delta, Ohio, United States - OWC_Aug_M1_C1_D1_B | ecosystem: Environmental > Terrestrial > Soil > Wetlands | place: USA: Ohio...
CTAAAGACGCCCCGACGCATCCGGCGGTTTCCTCCGGCAGCGACTACCCCTTCCAGCTGTCGACGGACCAGGTGCAGCGCATCATGAAAAATCCCGAGGAATTTTTGAAGACCGGAGAGTGAAAGGAAGAGTAAAGCAAGTTCGAAGCAGGAAGCTCAAGCTAAAAATCATATTCAGAAATAATTTCGGTGTTCAGCTTGCCATATTGATGGGGTATAAGTTCTATGGTGAACCCGCCGATCGCGATGTCTTTTTCTGTAAAAGTAATTGGGTTCGGGAGCTTTGCATAACTTGCTGAAGTTCCGAATAGGAAGTCTAGACCATACCAATTATGACCCGCCGTATATTTTAGCTCAAACACCCCAAATGGTACCTGAGCAGATAACGTGCTTCCGCTTCTGATAAATGCTGACAGAATTTCCTGATTATTTTGAAGGTTGAAAAGTTTTATGTAATAGTTGTTGCTTTCAGGCTTTGTTCTTATTTTTAGATGACCGTTCGCTGCCGCAAAATTTTTCTTAATAATACCCGTTTCAGGTAAAATTTTGGGTAATGGTTTATACTTTTCGAATTTGTATCTTCTTACCAGCTGAATCACAGTATTGGGCTTGTCTAACGCCAACTCGTAAATTTGCTTGCGATAGTCATCCGATTGTGCTTGAACCCAATTCTCCAGATCATGGGTCAAATAAATATCCAACCAATCCTTGTGCTCCAACGCAATTTGATTATGAAAAAAAGAGTTTTTAAAAAAGCAATCTGGAAAATTTTCTCCTGGAATGTACCCAAAATCTATACAATATTGCTTAAGACATAAAATCGTCTTTTTACTTATAACGCCATCTGATTTTTCAATTTTATATCCGAGAGTTTTTAAGATTTGCTGTAATTTAATGGCGTCTTTCCTTTTTAACTTCGTGATTTTTGAATATTGTACGATAATAGGAATCGTCTTTTATAATTGACGGTGAAGCAGTTCTTGAAATTAAGGTATTTCGGACAATGGGATTTGATGTGAGAATTCGTTCAGAACCTCTGTCGATAGTTGATTGGGGTTTGGTTAGTATAGGATCATTTTTTTTCAACAGTATCTCATTATAAGCGTATAGAATAGACAATATGAAAATAAAGGCGGCAAACCCAATAAGAATTATTCTTCCTAATCTTAGATTTAATGAACTACTCTGAAAAATGAATCCTTTTATGTTGGTTACATTTTGGTTGTTTGCGCTTAAAGGAGTACTTATTCTGCCCTCCTCAAGTGTTTTCCCACAATAATTACATCGACCATTCGAGCCAATCGTCCCGGCACAGCGATAATTTCCGCATGGTACTCTTTTCTTTCTGGGCAATGGCTTCTTAAGCTGTTTTCCGCAGGTGCTACATGTGGCGTAATCGTTATTTAAATCGACCCGTTTTATGTTGTCAGCACCGCAATAATTACAAGCTATGATCACCTGATTTTCCAAATACAAGCGAATTATTTCATAGGCCAAGTTGATCTCTTTCATTTTTTCGGAAGCCAATTTCTGCAATCTAGAACTATTCGCATGAAGATCGGGATGCCAAACTGCGGCAAGGTCATAATACCTCCGTTTAATCACTGCAGGAGAAGATTTAGCATCCAGATCAAAAATATGAAATGCTTTTTTGATATCCATACGTTGAATCATTCACAAACGTAAACTAATGCATTTTTTTACAAAAGATTTAAATAAAAAAAGGAAAAAAAATTATGCAATCGCATGGATTTAATGGCTAGTATATTTTTGACGCTATCAATTAATCACTAGAATTACAATCAAAATTTGGCTTTGTTACGATGTGAATCTGCGAAGACACGTCCGCGGCTCATGACCCTGCCTCGCGGGTATCCCTCCGCGGACACCCCGCGCTGCCCGGCGTCGGGGTTGACCCCCATGGCCCGACAGGGGACAGACACGCTGATCATGTCCAGCGACCGGGCGATCAAGCGTCGAACCGGCGTGTCCTTGGCCCCTGAGCCGGAGGCTTAACGATGGTTCTGGATGGTGCCATCTTGAAAACTCAATGAAATTGACTTAAGCTCACCGCGGTTGATTTAGCGCGTGAGCCAGTTGACGGCATTTAAGTCCTACGGATGGCACTCGATGAAAATTGCCCGCAATGACCTGGAAGAACTGAGCGAAGCTAGAACCTTTCCGGATAAAACCCCCTATAGAAGCCTCTCCGTTCAACATGTTCTAGAGCTTTCACGGCGGTCAGGGCTGAGCAGCCGCGAGGCCGAAATCGCCGCTCTTGAAAACGACGTCGTCCCCGAGCGCTATGCTCGCAACATGCGGACATTCTCACTTGCCGACCAGGCGACCCTTTTGAAGGCGCATGCGGGTGTGGTGGGTTTAGGCGGTCTGGGAGGGACGGTGACCGAGATCCTGGCCCGGATGGGTGTGGGCCGCCTGACGTTGATTGACGGTGACCGCTTCGAGGACAGCAACCTCAACCGGCAGCTCCTCAGCTCGATCGCCCTCCTGGGACATCCCAAATCGGAGGCTGCGCGCCAACGGGTTCACCAGATCAATCCGTCGGTCCATTGCTCCGGACCGGCTGAGTTTCTCAGCCCGGAAAATGCAGATGACTGGCTCGCATCCTGTGATGTGGTCGTGGACTGCCTAGACAACCTCCCGGCGCGCTTCATGGTGGAAGACGCCTGCCGACGCCTGCGCCGGCCGATGGTCTCTGCGGCGGTGGCCGGGGCCTCCGGTCATGTCACCACCATCTTCCCCGGAGACCGAGGCCTGCGCCTAGTCTACGGTGAGCCGCAAGATCTGCCGCCTAAGGGGGCCGAAACCTCGCTGGGAACCGTTCCCTTCTCCGTGACCTTTTTGGCGGCGCTTGAATGTGCGGAGGTCGCTAAGATTCTGTTGGGGAAGGGTAGCCCTCTGCGCGGCAAGCTTCTGCTCGCCGACTTGATGGATGGCATGGTCGAGGTGATAACCCTGCAGTGAATACCAGTGCGTTTTTCTTTTTGGCAATGGAAAATTACTTCCACCGCCTCCGTTTTCCTTGACAGCCTTCACTCTTTTGGTGATACTGCAGCCCGGAACATTCATAGGTCAGCCCCGGTTCTCAGCTTAGAGGACCGGATCCCCAGGGAGAGGTTTTCGTTTCAAGGGAGGTGCCAACGATGGGAGGACTTAGCCTGCGGCAGGGGGAATTTCTTTGTATAGTTGTGGCGCTGCTGGCAACCGCTTGCGCCTCTTCGAATGTCCTCAGCGTCAACTACCAGCTGCCGACGCGGCCGATCCAACCCATTCCGTGCCGCGTCGGGATCGTTTTCGAGGACGCCCGCCAAAACAGCGCGTTTCTCAGCCCGAGCGCCCGGGAGGAACTAGAGGGGTTCGCCAACGTGTATGCCCTGACCGTTACCCGGCCCGGCCGGGGCGGCGAGCTGAAAGGGGCCTATCCACTCGGCCCCTTGTTCACAGAAATCCTGCGCTGCCGCCTGGAGGATGCCGGGGTGAAGGTGATGGCAACGGGCGCCAACACCGACGCGCAATTCACGTTCGTGCTCAAAGAATTCCAGCTGGATTTCGGGGACCGGAAGTGGAGTGCGGCGATCGCTTTCGAGGGCCAGCTGCTGCGAAATGGAGCCTTGCTCAGCCTGCAGGCGGTCAACGGCAGCGCCGAAAGGGTCATGTTCATGAAAAAGGCTGATGCCGAGAAGGTGCTCGGAGAGCTGGTGAGCGACGGGATCAATCAGATGGACGTATCTGCTCTGTTCAAACAGGCCGGGTTTTAGGAGAATCGATCATGGACGAGGTCAACGCGAGCCTGGGGCGGTTCGGCACCACGGCCCGCCTGTTCAGTCTGGTGGAAGGCCTGCCGAAGGACCAGCAGCTGATTCTGCTCAAGCAGCTGCTGGGGGACCGGATCACCATTCATCTCTACAAACTGGTCCTCGAAATGTCGGAAGACCAACGCCAGCGTTTGTTTGAACAGCTGATGGACTTCCCGTTTGAGCTGGTTCCGGTCACGACGGTCAACTTGGACGAAGATGACACCACCATGCGCCAGATCCAGCGCAAGGCCTGCCGTCTGCGGGCGGTCTGCGTCCTCGATACCATCACCTTCGACGGCGCCATCACGGACATCAGCACGGTTGGGATGTTTATCAAAACCGAACGATCCTTTCCCGCCGGGAAACCGATCCGCATCAGCTGCCGCCTGCCCGGCCTGGAACGGCCGTTGATCTTGAGCGGCGAAATCCTTCGCAGCGAGCCCACCGGTATCGGCATCCGCCTGAAGGCGCTGCCGCCTCAGCAGGACCGGGCGATCCGGGCCTTCATCACTGGCAGAGAGCCAAGCGCATAGGGCCTGCCCAGCTCAGGGCTTTTTGATCCGTTCCCTCAGCCCTCCGCTTTCTGGCTTCACCGGAACGCGCCGTTGCGGTAGAGCCTCCAGGACAGCACGCAGAGCGCTAGGATGGGATGCCGACGCAGTCGCGGGGGGACCTCTACGGTCACTCCCGAGTGGCGCTCGATCTTCCAGAGGATGTAATTCAGACCGCCGGAGAAGGTAAAGGCACCTTTGAGGAGTCTGAGCAGGGAAAGGGCCTTGCCCTGCAACGCGCGAACCCGCCATCCGATCCGGCAACCCAGCCGCCGGCGGATAGAAATACGGGATGTGAAGCGCCCCCCCTCGCCGGCGATACACGTGACGGGATACGGCAGCAGCGGCAGAACCGCGGCGGTGATCTGTTCATAAAAGCCCGCCGAGGATTGAAACAAACCGGCGATTTTCTCGGGCCGCTCCGCCCTGAGCTCAGCGCGATAGCTCAAGGAAAAGCCCTTGAGCCACAGCTCCCGGGTTGAAAACCGCTCGGGCACGCAGGGGATCACCCGGGAGAGAAAGATGAGCACCGCCTGTCCCAGCGCTCGATGCAGCTGCTCTGCGACCTTAGGGCTTTGGGCGTACAGGATGGCGGCGGGCTGAGCGAAACGCCCCCAGAGGTAGGAGTGAAACCAGGCGCGGGAGGTGCCGCGTTTCAGATCCGCCAGCGATAGGACGGCATATTTGGCCCGCACCACCCGATCCTCAACGCGGGTTTCCAGATAGAAGACGTTGGGCGGCAGAATCTGGTTGAGAAGGGCCCAGCGCCGTGAACGGTAGGCGCTGGCGTAACGATCCACGATGACATACAGGTCTACCATCCCGCCCCGGTCGTCTCCGGATCTCAGGCAGGACCCGTAAAATAGAATTCCCCGGACCGCATCACCGTAAGTGGTCCGAATGCGGTCCGCCAGCGCCTGAACCGCCCCACCCGACGGCTGGGCGGCCTTTTGGCGGATGAGGTGCAGCAGTTTTTCGGAGAGGACCGCGTTCACAGTTTTACAAAGTCCGCCCGCCCGCCGTCTTGTATCAGAATGGGCCCCCTGCGGGCATCGGCGCGGAACAGCTCACCGTCGACGGCAAATCCACCGGTCATGTCCAGCCGGATCTCACGGGCGCTGCAGCTGATGTAGCCGTTCCCCGGCTGCGCATAGGCATTGCTGCGGCCGCGGATCAGGACCGGCAGGACGCGTAACAGATGTCGGGGGCGTGCGCTGACCGCCGTGAGCCTCAGCGCTCCCTCTCCCGGCTGCCAGAACGGGCGCAGTCCCAAGATCAGCCGGTCCAGTGTGGTGATCAGCAAGAGCAGGTAATCCCTCGGCGCGACGCCGAGCCGGTCCGTGTGGATACCGGCAGGAACGGGCGCTACCAGCGCGTCATCTCGCCGGGCCAGTGCCCAAAGAAACCGGGCCATGATCAGCAGATGGGCAGGGTCGCCGCTCAACCCCATGCGGTGAACCCATGAGTGAAAAAACTGGATGCCGTTGAAGATGCAGGCGGACCCAAAAAAAAGGCCGTAGAGCGGAGGCGTGCAGGAAGAGGTCTGCACCTTCAGGATCGTTCGTCGCCAGATCAGCGCCTCTCCCTCGCCGTGATGCGCCCAGTTCAGCAGCCGCCGCAGGGCCTCGGCCGGCGATCCACTCAACCCCAGATCCTGATGGGTCATGTTGGTGGTGCCGCCGCTCAGAAGCGCCAGCAGCGGGAGCGAGGGGAAGAGCCGTTGCCCCAGAAGCACGGTCAGCACCGCCTGCACTGTCCCGTCCCCCGAATTGACCCCAATTAGGTTTAGGTCCCGGCCGGCAAAATCCTCAAGCGCCGCCTGAACGTCTGTTGCGGTTCGGACCTCGCGGTGGGGGATGTCAGGGTAATGTTGCAGACAGCGGCGAATGGCGTTCAGCCCGCGCCGGCGGTTTCCGCCGCTCAGGGGGTTGCTGAGGACTCCCAGACGCCACGGCCCGCGGCCCGTGAATTCTTCTGTCAGGCCGCTGGGGTGAACATGCTCTGCTGTCGATAGGTGAAATGACACGTTATCTGCACATTCCTGTAGCGCCGTTGCACGGGATCCAGACCCCACTCCTTCGGGGGGGCGCTATCGAGCCTGGTGATCCCCACCGCGCAGGGGACCCCGCCGAAATCTTGAAAACCCAGGGGTTCAAGACCCGTCCGGTCTCCGGAATGAGCGCGTTCACGACGCCGGCTGCGTTGAAAAGCTAGCTGTTGTGCTATATATATCCCAGCATGAATTTTGTAAAGCGCAATACCCCGCTGACAACCTTAACGTTGGTCCACATCTCTGACTTTCACCTCTGCCAGCCCTCCGGAATTTCTCCCGGCCGGTTCCTGAACAAACGGCTGTTCAGCTATTTGAGCTGGCGGATTCGACGGCAGAGGGAACACCGCCCGCAAGTTCTTGAGGCCTTAACGCGAGCGGTCCAGGCAATGGAGGCCGATCACGTCGTCGTGACCGGCGATCTGACCCAGCTGGCGTTGCCTTCTGAATTTGACCAGGCCCGGAGTATCCTGCAGGCCTTGGGGCCGCCGCAAAAGGTATTTGTGGTGCCCGGCAACCACGATGCCCTCGTTGCCGTATCCTGGCCTGAGAGCTGGGCCCGCTGGGCGGACTATATGGCTTCCGACTCGGCCAACCCCCAACCGCAGGTGGAGTTCCCGACACTCAGAATACGCGGGCCGGTGGCATTGATCGGTCTTTGCACGGCCCGACCCACTCCCCTCTTGTCCGCGGCCGGCAGCATCGGAACACGGCAACTGCAGCGGCTTGCGGAAATCCTGCAGGAAACAGCGCGCCAGAGCCTTTTTCGCGTGCTGTTGATTCATCATCCGCCCATACCGGGAATGGTTTCGTTTCACAAACGACTCATGGACGCCGAGGCATTTGCCGTAATCGCCAAACAGCACGGAGCGGAGCTCATCCTCCACGGCCATTCCCATCTTTGCTCCCGCGCTGAGATGGAGGGACCTTTAGGCCGCATCCCGGTCCTCGGCATCTCATCCGCGTCCGCAGCCTCGCCGCGTCCGCAGCGACGTGCCGCGTTCCGCAGCGTTCGAATCGCGCGCACGGCTGAGGGTTGGACGACCACGTTTCAGGACTGTGTTTTCTTGGAAGAAACGCAGCCGTTCACCACCACGGCACCCGCGAGCCCGAAAAGTTCACCCGGCGGCTGAGGACAGCGCCGTTTAGGCCAGACCCGATGAAGGCTTGCGATGGAAGGTTTAAAAATGGGCTTGCCAATCATGGGGCTAAAATAGTACATGCAGGCTCATTTTTATGCGACGGGGTGGAATTGCCCTGTACCGCTTGCGGATGAAAGAGCGGAGCGCCGACCCGATCATGACCGTTGAACCTTGGACAGATTCCATCCGATCGGATGAACCGGAGCAGGATCGCAGAACTCATGGCCTGCTTTCAAGATTCGTCGGGAGCCTTTCAGCGACGGGCCTCGCACGCTGCGGAAATCTGCTGGGAGAATTGGCCTATCGGAGTGACCGGCGGCATCGCATCATTGTGCAGCACAACCTGAAATTCGCCTTTCCCGCCTGGGAAGAGCATCGGATTGCGGAGGTCTCGCGGCGCGTCTTCCATAATATTGGAAGGACGCTGACGGAAATGGTGCAATGCACGCAGATGTCGCGCAGCGCCATCTACGCCCGTTGCCAGTTGAAGGGCGAGGAGCATTTCCAGCGCGCCCTGGAAGCCGGACGCGGCATCATTCTCGTGTCCGCCCATCTGGGCAACTGGGAAATCGGTCTTCAGTATCTGGCCTGCCATTTCGGGAAACGGGTCCACCTGGTGGTACGGCCCCTTGTCCCCCGACGGCTGGATCGTTGGGTGAACCATGCCCGGACCCGTTTCGGAAACCACCTCATCAGCAAAAAGCAGGCGTTTCCCAAAATGCTGAAAGCCATCCGCGGCAACGGCATCGTCGCGCTCATGGCCGATTTGAGCTCGCGCAAGCAAAGTGTGCCCGTGGATTATTTCGGCCGCCGGGCGCGAACCAGCCCTGCGGCCGCCATGCTCGCCGCTCGCTGCCGCGCACCGATCATTGCCGCGTTTACCACCCGGAACCCCGACGGCTCCTTTTCGATCAACATTCCCCCTCCCGTGGCGGTCCAGCGCTCCGGCAATTTAAAAGACGATCTGAAGCGCAACACCCAACGAATCACGGACATCGTGGAAAAGGCCGTCCGAGAATATCCCGAACAATATCTGTGGATGCAAAAACGGTGGAAGGAATATTACCCGCATTTGTATCCTGGATACCGGCCCCGCTTCACGCCTTTAGAGGACTAATTCCGTCCTTCCGCAACCGCCGTGCCTTGCCGCCGGTGAAAACGACTTCCGGGAAATGCTGGGTCACGGTCGAAGAGACAAAGCGCCTTAACCTCAAAAGACGCGCCGGAGAAGCCTGAGGGCCAGCGCCAGAATGAAGCCGACCGGCACCAGGGTCGTTAAGATCGGGGGGATGTTGAGGATCAACCCGAGATGGCCGAGAATCTGGTTGGCCAGATGGAAGACTACCCCGGTGAGCATCCCCGCGAAGATCCGCTGGCTCGCGTTGCGGGTGCGCGTCGAGCCGAAAATGAAGGTGAGGGACAGCAGCACCATGACGCCGGTGGTCACGGGCAGGCAGATTTTCTGCCAGAACGCCAATGCATAGGCCTTTGAATTCTGCGCTCGCTCATCGAGGCTGCGGATATAGCTCCACAAATCCGAAAGCGAGAGACTGTCGGGCGGAAGCTGGAGCAGCGCCATCTGGCCGGGGGTCAGAAACGACGTCAAGCGGTATTCGTCCATGGATTGCGCGCTGACGGCATCCCCGCTGAACGTTTTGGCCTGAATCCCCCGGAGTTGCCAATTCTGCCCGCTGAGGATGACCGCCTCCGCGGCCGAGATGAACTGCCGCAGGCGGCTCGATTCGTCCAGCTCATAAACCTCGATATCGGCGGCCCGCTCGCTGGAAAGGCTGCGCCCCACGTGCACGAAAGCGGTTCCGTGCCGGACCCAGAACCCCTCCTTGGACATCATCATGGCCTTGCCGTAGATCGCCCGGGAGCGCTGAATGCGCGCCATTTGATCCAGGGGCGGCGCGACGAACTCGGCCATGATGATGGCCGCCAGCATGAGCACGACGCTCGTCCCCAGAACCGATAAAGCGATGCGCTGCACTGAAATCCCGGCCGCCTGCATGGCCGTCAGTTCCTGATGGTCGGCGAGCAGGCCCAGCGCCACGATGCTTCCAAGCAGCGCTGCAACCGGCATGAGATCCACGATGCGTTTGGGTATCGTCAATAGGACGAAGCCAAACGCATCCGGCATTTGAAAGCTGCCTTTCCCGATGTCCTTGATCTGAATGAGGATCTCCATGAAACTAAAGAGGGCTACCAGGAGGGACAGCACCAGAAAAAACCCTTGGAGGGTGTTGCGGCCGATGTAGCGGTCGATAATTTTGATCTGATCATTCATGTCGGACGCCGATAAAACACTTCCCCCGTCCTCCAGAGCAGCAGGACGGCCAGCACCGCCATCAACAGCGGCACCCACCATATCCCCACCCAGGGGGTGACCACCGCCTTTTCCACCCAGGTCTTGGCGATCACGAACAACTGGTAATATACCGCAAAGATGATGATGGCCACCCCCAGCTTGGCGTATTTTCCCCGGCGGGGGTTGCTCTTGCTGAGCGGAACTCCGACCAGCGCCAGCAGCACGGTGGACAGCGGCGTGGACAGCCGCCATTGCAGTTCGGCAATGTCGTCGAGCCGTGAGGACCCCAGAAGCTCCAGGGTATCGGCCGCCTTGCGCCGGTAGCGCGAACCGGATGCCGCGTCGGCCGGCAAGGGGTATTCCGCCTCTTCGAAACGCGAGATGCTTCCCTGCGGTCCGCTCACCGGGAACTCATAGAACGTCCCTTCGCGGAAGACCAGCACCCGCTGGCCCTTGGCGCCGGCCTCGCCCTGGATCATCCGTTGCGCCAGAATCACCTGCCGTTTGTCACCCTCGGCCACGCGGATAAAAACCCGCTGCGCTCCCTGTGGCGCGTTCCCCACATGTTCGGCAAAGAACACATATTTGTCGTTCCCGATCTCCAGAAAGTGATCGGCCTCCAGCCTTGAAATGTCGAACTCGGCTTGGGCCTGGTCCTTGACCCGATAAATCTTCTCGTAGGATTCCGGCCGGATGTAGAGCGAGGCGCAACCCGCCAGCACCGCCACCGGAAGCGATAACATGAAGACCGGCTTCAACACGCCGGTTATTCCCACCCCGCAGGCGGAGAGCGCCGTCATCTCGGAGTCTTTGTAGAGACGGCCCAGAGCGATGATGACGGAAAGGTAGAAGGTTGTCGGCAGCAGGACCTCCAGGGACATGCCGATCCGGAGCAGGATGAGCAGTCCCACGGTCCCCGGCGGAAGCGAGCCGGCGATGGCCTCGGCCAGGTAAGTGATCGCGGAATAGCTCGCCAG
>Ga0316616_100000949_pt1 | contig 10840 bp, 8 predicted proteins | sample OWC_Aug_M1_C1_D1_FD_207660 | JGI IMG/M metagenome (GOLD analysis project Ga0316616, IMG submission 207660) | Wetland soil microbial communities from Old Woman Creek delta, Ohio, United States - OWC_Aug_M1_C1_D1_B | ecosystem: Environmental > Terrestrial > Soil > Wetlands | place: USA: Ohio...
ATACCTGGCCGGTTTGTTCGATCCGGTGCAGTACGCCGCCGCCCATTTGAACCTGATCCGCCTGGGGCGCGAGGTGTGCCGGGCGCGGAAACCGGACTGCCCGCGTTGCCCGCTGCGCCGGATGTGTCCCTTCTTCCGTGCGCAGCGCCGCCGACCCCGCGATGCGAGGGCGGGCCCCGGGGATGCAAGGGCGGATGTTCCATTGACGAGGTAACCATGACCGCTCCGCAAACCATGCCCGCTTCGCTGGAAGGACTGCGCGTCTCGCTGCGAGCCTTGCAGAAACGGCTGGACCCGGAGGACGGTTTGCAGCCGGTGATCCGGCAGACGCTCGGGTCCCTGGAATCCTTCTCCCAGGAAATCACCCGCGCCGACGAGCACTCGCGCCTGGCGGCCGTCTACCGGGTCTCGCAGGCGCTCGGATCGTCGCTCGTGCTCGACGACGCGCTGAAGGAAGTGATGGACGCGGTGATCCGGCTCACCGGCGCGGAGCGCGGATGCATCATGCTCTTCGACGAGGGCATCGGCGGGCTCGACCTGCGCGCGGCGCGCAACCTCGAACGCGAATCGCTCAGCGCCAAGGAGATGGAGTACAGCCGCACCGTCGTGGAGACCGTGGCCCGGACCGGCAAGGCCGTACTCACCACCAACGCTCAGACCGACCCGCGCTTCGCCGAACAACGTTCGGTGATGCAGTTCTCGCTGCGCTCGGTTTTGTGCGTCCCGCTCACCGTCAAAGACCGGACGCTGGGGGTGATCTACGTCGACAACCACGTGCGGACCGGGCTGTTCTCGGAGCGCGACCGCGAGCTGCTGTCGGCGTTCGCCGTCCAGGCCGCGATCGCGATCGAGAACGCCCAGCTCTACACGCTGACCGACCGCGCACTGTCGGCGCGGGTGGCCGAGCTGGAGGGGATGCAGCGCGCCGACCGCCAGTTGAATGCGACGCTCGACGCCGAAAGAGTGGCCGCAACGCTTCTGGATTGGGCGGTGCAGACGACGCACGCCGTCCGCGGATGGGTCGCCATCCGCGCCGACGCCGACGGCGCCCCGCAGATCGTCGCGGCCAGCGGCTTTGCCGGATCCGAGCAGCCCGCCCTCCCGCCGGAGGGCGACGAGCTGGCCGCCGCCGTCTCCGGCAGCGCGATGGCCGTCCGCCCGTCCACGGCGCTGCGGCCGTCCGGATTGCTGGCGCCGGTGGTGGGGGAAGGCAAGACCGTCGGCCTGGTGCTGGTGGAGCGGCCCGCACCGGATTTTTCGCAGGCGGAGCGCGACGCGCTGGCCCGACTGGCGGATCACGCGGCGGCGGCCGCGGAAAACACGCTGTTGTTCACGCAGCTGCGCCGCGCCAACGACGCCAAATCCCAATTCGTCTCGATCGTCTCCCATGAATTGAAAATCCCGATGACGTCGATCCGCGGGTATGCCGACCTCCTGCGGCAGGGTTTGGTCGGCCCGGTCAACGAAAAACAACTCGGATTCCTGCGCACAATCATGTCCAACGTGGACCGGATGACGGCGCTGGTGTCCGACCTGGCGGATATCTCCCGGATCGAGACCGGCCGGCTGCGGATCGAGCCGGGGCCGGTGCCGCCCGGCGACGCCGTCCGTGAAGCCGTCGCCCAGATGCAGCCGCAACTCGACGCCCGAAAACAAACCGTGGAAGCCGACCTTCCCGAGAACCTGCCCCGGCTGCACACCGACCCGCAGCGCCTGTCGCAGATCCTCGCCAACCTGCTCAGCAACGCCAACAAATATTCCCCCGAGGGCGGGACGATCCGCATCCGGGCCGCGGTCGAAGGGGCGGCGGTGAAGGTGACGGTGCAGGACCACGGAATCGGGATGACGGAAGCGGAGCAGGCCCGCCTCTTCACCCAATTCTTCCGCGGTGAATCCACCGCCGTCCGCGATCAGCCGGGGTGGGGACTCGGGTTGCACGTCACCAAACGCCTGGTGGAAGTGCTCGGCGGAACGATCGGCGTGGACAGCCGGCCGGGCGAGGGAAGCACGTTCTGGTTCACCCAGCCGGTGGAAAAAGAACCATAATGGTTTCGGCTGTCAGCTGAAAAACACCTATCCGCCGTTCTCAGGAGATTGCTTCGGGGCCTTCGGCCGCCCCGGCCTCGCAACGGCGAAGCCGGGGCGGGGCTCGCAATGACAAAAGATGCCCGTCCCCAAACGCTACCCGCTGCTGCTGTACCGCGAATGGATCCGTCCGCTCTCGCCTCCGATCCTGGCCATCGCGGTGGTGCTGACCGCGGTGTGGGGCTTCACCCTGACCGGTTTACTTCCGGAGCGGATGATGACATCCGTCCCGGCGCGGACTCCCTTGCTGGGCTTGGCGGCGGCGGTCGCATTCCTGTTGTGGCTTTTTATTCGCCGGCTGCCCCGTGCGGCGTACGTGCAATGCCGGCCCGAATACCTCCTGCTGCAGCTCGGCTTCCTGCGCCTGATCGTTTCCTACTCGCGGGTGCGCACCACGCGTTCGGTGCTGCACGGGCAGATTCACACCATCGCGTCGCAGCCGCGATCCCGCCGCGCACTGGCCAAAACGCTGGCCGGCCGGCAATGCGTGGCGGTCGAACTGACGTCGTATCCGATGGCGTTCTTCCTGCTGCGGGCCATGACCCATCCCTTCCTCTTCCTCGGCGAGCAGCCGGGATTCCTGTTCGCGGTGGAGGATTGGATGGGGCTGGACCGCGAGGTGGCGGAGAAGAACGCGGAACTCGTCGCCAAACGCAAGGATGCCGCGCGGCCGCCGCGTCTGGGATCGATGACCTTAAATTAATCCGGATCCGCGGAATTCGGCGGCGCCGGACGGGTGAAGAGTCGCCCGTCGAATTCATTGGTAAAATTCTACCCGCCGGTCGTCGGAACCGACCCCCAGGAGCGCGCCGTGGAGACCAAAAAAGATCATCCGCTGAAGAAAATCGGCCTGGCCATCGGCACCGTCATCGCCATCCTCACCGGGATCACCAGTCTGCTCGTTTTCCTGACGGGCAAATCCAATCTTCCGGAAATTATCCAGGGGGATACGCCCACCTTCACACCCTCCGCGACGCCGTCGCACACCGCGACGGCGCTCCTCCCCCCGACGGCCACCGCAACACCGAGTCCGACTGCGACCTGCTCGCCGACGCCGACCGCCCGGCACTCTCCGACGGCCACCCGCTTGCCGCTCTCCAACGGGATGGCGGTTTATCCCCCATCCGACGGCGAGTTAACAACCGTGGTGTCCATCTGGTCGTTTGTTCAATATCGTGAATTGTTGACTCCCGGCACCGCCGAATATACCGCGACGGTGAAAGCCGGATCGCCGTGGATGTGGGACTGGTCGTTCTGCGCCTCCAAGGCCAACTTTTTCGCCTTCGTCGATTCGATCGTTATCCGGTTCCGGATCGACGGGTACCAACTCCGCGAAGGGGATCATCTGCGGGTTGATGACGGGGCCGGGCAGGCCGACTGGCTCTGCCGCCGCTGGTGGACCGTGCTGTCCGAATGGCCGCGGGGCGATGCGGTTCAGCTGGAGATCCACTGGACCGTCTCGAAGGATGCGGACGACGGGGTGACCGTGTATCCCGCCGGGGAATACCGCCAGCGGATCATCGTGATTGCGGAATGAAGCCGCGCGGCCTCCGGCAGCTTCGAAGCCCGGCGTCATCCGGCCGGCCGGGGCGCGGCAATTCCAGGTTGTGGATCCGGTCGTGAAAAAAAACCTCATCGTCATCCTGCTTTTCCTGTCGGCTGCGTGTTCGCGGCCCACGCCGCCCGCGGCGGCCGGCCTCCCAGCGACTCCCCTCTCCCTGGAGTTGCCGGTGAAATGGACCGACACGTCGACGTCGACGACCACGCCGACCTCCACGCCGACTCCGACAGTCACGCAGACGCCCACCGACACGCCGACGCCGACCCACTCGCCTCCGCCGACGAAAACCGCCAAGCCGTTTTCCAACGGAATGACCGCCCGGCCCGCGTCCGACGGCGACGTGAACACCATCCCGTCCGTCTGGACACTCGTGCATTACCGCGAGCTGTTGGAGCCCGGATCCGCCGAGTACGCGGCGACGGTCGCGATCGGCTCCTCGTACGTGTGGGATTGGTCGTTTTGCGCCGTCAAGGGCAACTTCACTTCGTTCCTCGAAGCCATCAGCTTGCGGTTCCTGCTCGACGGCGAGTGGCTCCGGGAAGGCGAGCATCTGCGGGTGACCGAAGGCTCCGGCGCCTCCGGATGGCTCTGCCGGCGCTGGCGGACCGTGCTCTCGGGATGGCCGCCGAACAGGTCGGTGCGGCTGGACATCCGCTGGACAATCCAGGGGGAGGCGGACGACGGAGTGACCGATTATCCCGCCGGAGCGTACACCCAGCTGATCCTCGTGATCGCGGAATGACGATCCCGGCGACCGTCGATCCGAGGAATCCGTTCCCGCCGACTTCGATACCGCCCGCCGTTCCAAAGGCGCCGCGTGCGCCGGCCGTTGTCGCGATCGGATTCCTCCTTTGCGCCTGCGCCGGCCGCGTCGCGTCCACCCCGCCGGCCGATCCCACCCGCACCCCCTTCCTCAGCGTAACCTTGTCCGTCACCGCCGCGCAGCCGACTCCCAAGAACACGCTCGAACCGGGGATCATCGCGCCGATCGTATCGGAACCCGCGCCTGCGCCACTGGATCGTCCGCTGTACCGCATCCGCGCGACCCTGGATACGGACGTCCTTGCGACGGACGGCGGCGGGATGATGCAGCTGGCGGTATGGGAAGAGGCCGTGTATACCCACCGGGCGCAGGAACCGTTGCGGGAATTGGTGTTTCAATTCGAGCCGTCGCGGGACTCGGAGCTGTTTTCGCTTTCGGCCCTGTCGTCCGACCGGGCGGCGCGGAACAGCCGGGCGGACATCCTCGACGGTCAACTGCGGATCGCGCTGGAACAACCGCTTCTGTCCGGTGAGAGCGTCGTCGTCCGCCTGGAATACCGGCGGCTGATCCCGCGGGAAACCGGATTGATCGGGTGGAACGACTTCCAGATCCTCCTGGGGAATTGGTATGCGTTCTATCCCCCCTACCGCGAGGGAAGCGGCTGGCTCGCCCATCCGCCGGGAAAGGTGGGGGAATACCTCTCCTTCCCGTACGCCGATTTCGACGTCGAACTGCGGATCGAGGGCGGCGGCTCCTACCAGGTCGCGGCCAGCGGAACGCCGGACGGCGCTGCGCCGCCGCTGCACTACCAATTCACCGGACGGTCGTTCGCCGTTGTGCTCACCAAGCAGACTCTCTTTTCGCGCACCGCCGGGCCGGTGGAGGTGCTGGCGTACGCCCAGCCGAAATACGAGGCGCAGGGGAACTGGATGGCCGACACGGCCGCCCGGGCGATGACGCTGTACTCCGAATTGCTCGGGGAGTACCCGCACCGGCGCCTGACGGTGGTGGAATCCGAACTGGAAGACGGCATGGAGTTCGACGGCCTGGTGTTCCTCAGCCCGGCGCTCTTCGAATACTACACCGGCGACGGCAAGGACTACCTGACGGCGATCACGGCGCACGAGACCGTGCACGAGTGGTGGTACGGGAGGGTGGGCAACGACCAGGCATCCGATCCGTGGCTCGACGAGGCCTTCGCCGCCTACAGCGAACTGCTCTTCTACGAAAAATACTATCCGGCGTACGTGGATTGGTGGTGGTGGATCCGGGTCCACCGGTATCCGTCCACCTACTGCATCGACCAATCGATCTACGCCTTCGAGGACTTCCGCACGTACGTCAACACCGTGTACCTGCGCGGGGCGACGATGCTCCACGAGTTGCGCCAGACAATGGGCCGGGCGGCCTTCCTGGAGAGCCTGCTCGACCTGCAGACGGCCGGCAACGGTTTGATCCTTGAGCCCGCCGACGCCCTCCGCGCCTTCCAGGCGCGCTCGTCCGTTCCATTGAGCGGCATCTGGAAGGAATATCTCTGCCGGCCGGCCGACCCGGAGGGAACATGAACGCGCCGGATCCGGCGGGCACCTTCCGCGATTCCGTGGAATCCCTTTTGGGGATGAGCCTCACCCCCCGGCAGATCCGCGATTTCGAAACGTACGAGGCGCTGCTCCTGGAATGGAATCAGCGCGTCAACCTGACCGCCATCACCAAAGGCGGCGACGTCCGGATCAAGCACTTCCTGGATTCGCTCTCCTGCCTGAAAGCGATCCCCGATCGTCCGGGATTGCGGGTCGTCGACGTCGGGACCGGCGCGGGTTTCCCGGGCGTTCCGTTGAAGATCGCCCTGCCGGGAATCCGGCTGACACTGGTGGAGTCGACCGGGAAGAAGGCGGATTTCTGCCGCCTGCTCGTCGACCGGCTCGCTCTTCGGGACGTGACGGTGCTGACCGCCCGCGCGGAAGACGTCGGGCGGGATCCCGCCCACCGCGAGACGTACCATTGGGCGCTGGCCCGCGCGGTCGCCGAGCTTGCGATCCTGGCGGAGTATCTGCTCCCGCTGGTCGAGGTGGGCGGGCGGATGCTTGCGCAGAAAGGGGAGAGCGGCCCGGCCGAAGCGCACGCCGCGTCGAAGGCTCTGCACCTCCTGGGCGGCGCGGTGGCGAAGATCGAGCCGGTGGAACTGCCGGGGATCGCCGAACCGCGGTATCTGATCGTCGTCCGCAAGACCGCCGCGACGCCGGCGCAATATCCGCGCCGAACCGGCGTGCCGTCGAAAAGACCGCTCGGCGGAACCGTTCATACTGCCGGAAGGAAAGACAATGGAAATAAATCTTAACGTCGCGATCATGGGAATTTTTTTACGTCAATCCTTCGCGTCTTTGTGTCTTTGATTTTTTTATACTCCATCCTCGACCATTCACAGTACTTTCACATCGGGATGACGCGATCGACACCGGCGGCCATCAATAAGTCCTGTAGGAGAAGCGTACCCTGTCCCCTGAAGTCCGTTCGTACTATCCTTCGCCGACGGCATTATGGAATCATCCATTATTACAAAGCCCCGGCCCGCGGTCCGCAAGGCAATGCGGGAGGGACGGTCCTCTTGGAGCCGGATCGATGATTTTCTCTTTCGATCGGTGCTCCTGTTCCTGGCCTCCGTCACGCTCCTGGTCATTCTGTATTTAAAATCCCGTTCCTCGATCGCCCTCGTCGGCGACCCGCCGCTCTTCATCTACACGGTCGGAATCACCATGTTCCAGCTGTCGCGCCTGCTGAGCGCGATCCTCTACCGCCGGACCAACCACCACTACCTCGCCCCGCCGGCCGCCGCCGACGCGGGCGCCTACGAACCGCCGGTATCGTTCGTCATCCCCTGCAAAGACGAAGAGGACGCCATCGCCCAAACCGTGACCAAATGCTTCGAAGCCGACTACCCGAAAGAGAAGCTGGAGGTCATCGTCATCAACGACGGCAGCTCCGACGGCACGATCGACATTCTGCGCGGCCTGCAGGCCAGGTACGACCGGCTGGTGGTCGTGGATTGGAAGGAAAACCGCGGCAAGCGGCACGGGATGGCCGAGGGAATCCGCCGGGCGACGGGCGAGATCATCATCCAGCTCGACAGCGACAGCTACATTTCGCCCGAGACGTTCCGCAACCTGGTCCATCCCTTCCGGAATCCGGAAATCGGAGCCGTGTGCGCGCACGCCGATCCGGCCAACGCCGAGAAAAACTGGCTGACGCGCATGCAGGCGGCCTACTACTTCGTTTCCTTCCGGATCCTCAAAGCGGCCGAGTCGACCTTCATGACGGTGTTCTGCTGCAGCGGATGTTCCTCCGCCTACCGGCGGTCGATCGTCCTGCCGATCCTCGACCGATGGCTGGCCGAGAAGTTCCTCGGCCTGCCCGTCACCTGGGGCGAGGACCGGGCGCTGACCAACTGGGTCCTGCGGCTTAACTACCGGACGATCTACTCGGAGCAGGTCCACGCGCACACCATCTGCCCGGATACGGTGAAAAAATTTCTCAAGCAGCAGATCCGCTGGAAAAAGGGATGGCTGGTCAATTCCATCTTCGCCAGCGCGTTCATCCTCCGCCGCGATCCGTTCGTCGCGCTCACGTACTTTTTCCCGCTGTTCGTCATCTCGCTGATCACCCCGTTCATCGCGGTGAAATCGCTGATCCTCGGGCCGATCTTCCGCGGCGCGCTGCCCCTGTATTACATTTCCGGGGTCTTTCTGATGTCCTTCATCATGACTCTTTACTACCGGTGGATCTCGCGGGAGAACAAATACTGGCCGTACGTGTTCGTCTGGTCGGCCGTCAACATGGTCTTCCTGTCGTTCGTCCTGTTCTACTCGGTGGCGACGATCCAGAACCGGAAATGGGGGACGCGGTGAACGGGATCCTGCGGAACCCGCGCACCACGCGGGGCGTCTTCTTCATCCTATTCCTGACGCTGGGGTGTCTGATGTTCGGCGGCAGCCACCTGCTCGGGCAGGAGGTCCCCTCGTCGCAGAAATTGGAATTCTGGCGCAGCGGCATGCCGCACGAATTCGATTACCTGTCGTCGAAGGCGCTCGAACCCGCCGCCGCGATTCCCCACGCGGCGGATCCCTCCGGCCGAACGGCGAAATCGCTGATCGTCCTGCTCTACCACGGGATCCGCGAGCGGCCCACGGCCGACCTGGTCGGGTGGGAAAACTTCAAAAACCAGATGTACGCGCTGAAAGCGGCGGGCTACGAGACCGTCGATTCGGCCCAGGTGCTGGATTTCCTCCTGCGCGGACAGCCCCTGCCGGAGAAATCCTTCCTGCTGACCTTCGACGACGGCCGAAAGGACTCGTATTACCCGGCGGATCCGATCCTGCAGGCGCTCAACTACCGGGCGCTGATCTTCATCATCACATCCGCCATCGCGGAAGACGACGACTTCTACCTCACGGAGGGCGAGCTGAAGGCGATGACCGCCTCCGGGCGATGGGAGCTGGGATCCCACGGCCACGACATCCACCGGTCGGCGGCGCTCGATTTGGCCGGCGCGACCGGGCACGCCCTGAGCAACAAGCTCTGGCTGCCGGAGGCCGGACGGGCGGAAACCGACGCCGAATACGGAGAACGGATCATCCTGGATCTCTCGGAGTCCAAGAACCAACTGGAAAGCCGGTTCGGCGCAACCGTGCGGTCGTTCTCCTATCCGTACGGGGATTACGGGCAGAACAGCGTCAATCATCCCGCGCAAGCCGTTTCGGCGGTCCAGGACGCGGTTTCCACGGTGTACGACCTCGCGTTTTATCAACCGTGGGGGGAGGCGATCGTCCGCAACTACCCGGGAATGGACGGCTTCATGGTCCGCCGGCTCGAGGTGAAGCCGGAGTGGACCGCCGCGACGCTGCTGACCGCGGTCCGGGGCGGCGAAGACAAACCCGGCGATTTTTCCACGGCGATGGCGGAGGATCCGGGGTGGACCGGCGGCTGGGGCGACGCAACGTTCTCCCCCGGAAAACTCACCGTGTCCGCGGCTCCCGATACCACCGGCGCCAGCACCTACCTCGACGGCACCTATTTGTGGACGGATTTCGAGCTCACCCTGCGCGGCCGGCTGTTGCGCGGCGAGTCGTTTTCCATCCTGGCCCGGGTGGACCGGAACAAAGACTTCGTGTTTTGTTCCTTCGGGCCGAACGGGGTTTCGTACGGCGAATCCGTCGGCGGCACGGTCCTCGAAGGGCCGGGGTGGTACACCGATTTAAGCCTCCTGCTCGGGCTGGACGTCGAGGCCGGCATGTCGGTCGTCGGCAACACCGTGCGCTGCCGGTTCAACGGCGTCTGGGGCGTCGAATCCGCGTTCCTGCGGCACACCGCGGATCACGGGATGATCGGGGTCAGCGTCTGGGGGCCGGAAAAAGGGACCGGCGCGCTGGAAGTGACTTACTTGGAAGTGCGGAAGATCGAAGAAAAAGATCAAAATCTTTAACCGCAAAGCCGCAAAGAGCGCAAAGAAAAATTATTTTTTGGCGTCCTTTGCGTTCTATTCGGTTCAAGGTTTTACTTTCCCTTGCATGAAATCACTCTGCCGCATAATCGTCATTCTACTCGTTCCGTACCTCTGTAGTCCGCTGTCGGACGCCGGCGGACCGCCGGGCATCACGCCTTCGCCCACGACAATCGCCGCGCCGACCGCCACGCCCACCGTCACCAAGACCGCGACGCCGACGGACATCCCCCGAAGGGTGTTTGCGGACGGATTCGACGTGGACCGAATTCTCGAGGAAACCGACCGGATGGCCAACAGCGCCGACTCCGATTGGTGGGTGAACTCCGGCGGATGGTTCGTGCAGGCGGGCGGCGTGGGGAGCACGTGGATCGGAGAGTCGCCTGCGGCCTCCCGCTGGCGGCTGGCGTATCTGCTGTCGAATCCCGTGGACACCGACCGGGGTGCGCATCCGCAAAATCTGTTCCGGCTGATCGCGCGGTCGGTTTGGATCGAGCCCGATCAACAGGTGTACTTCCGGATCCGGGCTGACAACCTCAGCTCGAGTCCGAACCGCACGCAATCCAACGGAGTTCTGCTGTTCAGCCGGTATGCCGACGGGGAAAACCTGTACTACGCCGGTCTGCGCGTCGACGGGTACGCCGTGATCAAAAAGAAAATCGGCGGCGCATACGCCACGCTGGCGGAAACGCCGTGGTTCCCCGGAACCTACGATCGGACGGCGCAACCCAACCTGATCCCGCACGATGCCTGGATCGGGCTGCGGACGGTCGTGCACGCCGAAGGAAATATCGTCGTTCTTCAGTTGTACGTCGATCCGGACCGGAGCGGATTCTGGTCGCTGGCGCTGCAGGTGGAGGAGACGCTCGACCCCTCCGATGCGCTGTTGCAGCCCGGATACGCCGGCCTACGGACGGATTTCATGGATGTGGAGTTC